>RRZU011783950.1_pt1 | contig 34747 bp, 29 predicted proteins | sample 2165561 | NCBI WGS metagenome assembly RRZU01 (sample SAMN10456909, study PRJNA506462) | wastewater metagenome | isolation source: wastewater sludge | place: USA: Moscow, Idaho | reverse complement strand
GTTACAAAAATTTTGATTCAAAAATTAGGCTCTAACATGGTTGATAATGAAAAAGAAGCAGATGTTATCATGGATTTAGCTATAAATAGTGTAACGATGGATGTTTTAAGTTATTCTGGAGGATTTAATGAATTGTATAGAGCAACTGTAGTTATTGGTGTTAAATATTTTAGAAAAGATACAAATAAAATTAAAAACTTTACAGTTGATGGAGAGCATGATTTTGCTATAGACAAAGGTTCAAGTATAAATGATTCTTATAGATTTGAAGCAATTACAAAAGCAAGTGATAAGGCTGTAACTGAAATATTATCAAAAATGGCAGTAGCCTCTTTTAAATAAAATGAGTTTAAAAAATATAACTTTAGAAGAGTTTTTAAAACATAAAACTCTTTACTACGATAAAATAGATTATAGCTATATAAAAAAAGCATCTGATATTTTATGTAATCATGTAAAGCTTTCTTTTACTATTCATATTGTCGGAACAAATGGTAAAGGAAGTACTGGGCGATTTTTAGCTCATTATCTATTTAAAAATGATTATAAAGTTTTACATTATAGTTCTCCTCATATAAAAAAATTTAATGAACGAATTTGGTTAAATGGTTTTGATGTAGATGATGAAACACTAAAAAAAGCTCATAAATTTTTGCAAAATATTTATGAGGAAGAACTTTTAGAAAAATTAACATATTTTGAATATACAACACTTTTGTCTTTTTTTATAAGCAAAGATTGTGACTATTTAGTTATTGAAGCTGGTCTTGGTGGAGAGTTTGATGCAACAAATGTTGTAAAAAATGATTTAAGTTTAATTACAACCATTGGACTAGACCATATATCTTTTTTGGGTGACACAATAGAAAAAATTGCTAGAACAAAAATGCGTTCAGTTGATAAAAAAATGATTATAGGTTATCAAGAGTTTAATGAAGTTTATCAAACAGCATTAAAAGTAAAAAAAGAGTTAAAAACAGAATTTAATAAAGATATAGAGATTTTAAAAGTTGAAAATTTTAACATAGATTATAATTTTACATTTGCTTCTTATTTAAAAAGGAACTTAAGTTTAGTTTTAAAAGCACTTGAAGAGTTAAATCTACCAATTAATCTTGAAATTTTTAATTCGACACCACTTTTTGGAAGATGTCAGAAAATTAATAATAATCTTTTTATTGATGTTGGGCACAATCCTTTAGCTGCTAAAGTTTTATTAAAAGAGTTTGAAAATAAAAAAATAAATCTAATTTATAATTCATATTCAGATAAAGATTATAAAGAGGTTCTTACAATTTTAAAACCAATAATTAAATCTATATATATAATAGATTTAGAGGATAAAAGAGTTGTTGAAAAATCAAAATTAATTGAAGTTATAAAAGATTTAGAAATAGACTTAAAACAAAATTTTGAAATTAAAAAAGATGAAGAATATCTTGCTTTTGGTTCTTTTTTAGTTGTTGAAAAGATTTTGGAAATTGTAGGCTATGAAAACTCTTGAACAGCAATTACAAGAATTATATTTACAAAAACAAGAGATTCAAGAGAGAATAAAAGAGTTAGAAAATTCTTTAAGAAATCAAAGTAAAGAAGAAAAAAAAGAGTTTTCAAAATTTGAAAAGATAGAACTTTTTAGAAAACTTTTTATTTCAAGAGCAGACATTTATACAAAAAAATGGAAAAGTAAAGATGGAGTAAAAGAGGGATTTAGCCCTGTAACTTCTACTTTTATGGGTGAAGACTTTTTACCACTTACAAACAAAGAGGTAGAAGAGCATTTAAGAGGAAATATTTTTTTAGCATCTTATTTGATAAATAAAAATCAAGAGTGTAATTATGTTGTGCTCGAGTTAAATAGTGAAGATGTTTTTAAACTACAAAAAAGTTTACTTGAGCTAAATATTCCAGCTTCTTACTCTTTAAGTTCTTATAATTCAGTTTTAGCTTGGATATTCTTTGAAGAAAAAATAAGTTCTAAAATTTCATACAGTTTTTTATATTTTTTACAAAAAAAAGCAAATATAAGTGCAAAGCTATATCCAAGTAGCGAATTCGCGACAAGAGAAAAATTAGGAAGTTATATAGAACTTCCTTTGCAACTTCAACATAGAAATAAAAATAGAACAGTTTTTTTAGATGTAAATACAAAAAAAATTTATGCAGATCAATGGAATTATTTAGCAAATCTTGAAAAAGCAAGTAAAGAACAAATATATAATTTTGCAAAAATTATAACTCCACAAAATGTTCAAAAAGATTTAAAAAACATAGATTTTCCTCTAAATAGTTTTGAAGTAGTTTTAGATAATGGAATAAGATTTACTACTTCAAATTTTTCAAAAAGTTTTATAAGTAAATTAAAATCATTTGCAACTTTTGAAAATCCTCAAATAAAACTTTTATTGGCACTTAGAAAACCACTTTACAATATTCCTAAATATTTAAAAGGTTATGAAGAAGATTCAAATTATTTAACTCTTCCTAGAGGTTTAAAAGAGAATTTATTTGCATACTTTAAAGAAAATCTTTTAAATTTTAGCATAAAAGACAATAGAATTTATGAACAAATTGAAACAAAAAAAGTTCAATTTACTTTAAGACCAGAGCAAGAAGATGCTATAAAAGAGATTTTAAAATTTGATAGTTCAATTTGTGTTGCACCTCCAGGCTTTGGAAAAACTTTAATTGGTGCAAAAATATTTGAAATAAGAGCTGTAAAAACTTTAATTATTGTGAATAAAAATATGCTTCTTGATCAATGGATAAGTAGATTTGTTGACTATTTTGGATATAAAAAGAATGATATAGGTTTTTTAGGTAAAGGTAAGAATTTATTAAATGGAAATATTGATGTTGCAACAATGCAAAGTTTAAATAATACTCCTGAGTTAATAAAGAATTATTCTCAAGTTATTGTAGATGAATGCCATCATATACCAGCACTAACTTTTGAGCAAATAGTAAAAAACTTTAAGGGAAGATATATTTTAGGACTTAGTGCAACTCCAAATAGAAAAGATGAGCTAGAAGCTATTCTTTATCAACAATTAGGTTCTATATCTTATGAGTATAAAAAACCAAAGACACATACCAATAAATTAAAAGTTATAAAAACAGAGTTTACAAGTAGTAATGATAACTATTCAGCAATAATAAATGAACTTGTAGTAAATGAAGATAGAAATAAACAAATTATTGAAACAATAAAACAAAATAGTGATAGAAAAATCTTACTTTTAAGTGATAGGATTGAACATTTAAATATATTAGAAAGTCTGCTCAAGAAGGAAAGTATTTCATTTGTCTCTGTTCATGGAAGTCAAAATAAAAAAGAGCAAGTTGAAAATATGGAAAAAGTTAAATTTAGTTCTCTTATACTTGCTACTAGCTCTTTTTTCGGTGAAGGTATAGATTTTCCTCATTTAAATACTATTATTTTTGCAACACCAATATCTTTTTATGGAAGATTGATTCAATATTTAGGAAGAATAGGAAGAGGAAATCAAGAGTGTTTGGCTATTGATTTTCTTGACTATAAAAATCCTATGTTAAATTCTACATATAAGAAAAGATTAGAAGGTTATAAAAATATGCATTATAAATAATTATAATAAAAATAAATTTTTTTATATAATTATTTATTATAATTTAATACTTTTTCCTATAAACTTAAAATAATTTTTTTGTAGGAGTTTTTTATGAAATTAGGGAAAATTTTTATAGCAAGTTCATTGCTATTTGGTTCATTATTCGCTTCAGAGTTTATATCTTATGATGATTTGAGTAAGAAATTAAAAGAAGAAGCAAAACAATCAGGAATGATGGCAACAACTCAAGAAGTAAAAGATGCTTTAAATGCTAAAGATTGGGCAGTCGTTGATGTACGAACTATGGAAGAGTGGGCTGGAGCTTCTATAAAAGGAAGTTTTAGAGTAGGAAGAGAAGCTCCTGAAAAAGCTTTAGAAAATATTGTTTTAGATGATGATGAAAAGTTTGTAAAAGATAAGTTAGTTGTAGTTTGTAATACTGCTTCAAGAGCTGCTATTGAAACACAAGCTTTTAAACAAATGGGATTTAAAACAGTAAAAATCTATGAAATAAATAAATGGATTGATGAATGTAATCCAGTTGTTACGAAATATACAGCAGGTGAACATAAAGAAGGAACAAAAACTAAATTTGGTAATTACTACGCTGAACACTGTAAAAAGTAGTATAAAAGTAGATTAATTTCTACTTTTATATTATATATCTTTGTTTTATATGCTCTTTTATTTTTTCTATTTCAACTAGTATAAATCCATCAACGCACTCATTAAAATCTTTATCTACACTAAAATCTAAAAATTTAACACCATTATCATTTGTTAGCTCACTATATTGTTTATATAAAGGAGGAATTGAAACTCCAATATTTGCTAATGAAGATTTTAAAGCTCTAAAATCTTGTTTTTTATCATTTAACTCAAAAAAGTCCCTTATATCGTAAAGATTATTTGTGTAATAATATGGATCTTTTGCTTCTATGAGTCTTTGAGGTTCGTTAAAATAGTAATTGTAATAAAATACCATTAAATCCTTTGCAATAGAAGGAAATGTTCCTGGAATTGAAACAGGTCCAAACATATATTTTATATTTGGATTAGCTTTTAAATAAGCTCCAATTCCAAACCAAAGATAATCTAATGCTCTAGTTCCCCAATATTTTGGTTGAACAAAACTTCGACCTAATTCAATTGAATTTTGTAAATATGGTAGAAAGTCATCATTGAATTTAAATAAAGAATTTGAATAAAAACCTTTTATTCCAAATCTTTTATATACTAAATCCGAATTAGCAATTCTGTATGAACCAACAATTTCTAATTCACTTTTATCATATAGAATTATGTGTTGGTAATAAATATCATATTTGTCTGTATCTCTTTTTTTATTTACACCTTCACCAACTTTTCTAAAAGATAACTCTCTTAATCGTCCAAGTTCTTTTAAAACAATAGAGTCTTCCATATAATCATACAAATAAATTCTTTTTCCATCGTTTGTTTGACCTAAAAGTTGAGATTTTTTTAGTTCATTTAGTAATTCAATACGGCTTACTGGATGTGCAATTGCATTTTGTGTTTGGAAAAATGATTTTTTCCCTTTTTTTAGAGCATAAAGATGTTTTTTGTAAAGATTTACTAGGAAATCTCTATCTAAACCTTTAGGAGTAAGATTTTCATTTGGAATTATTTGTCCAATTTTTATATTTATATTTTTTGATTTTTTGTTAAACATTTCATTTGATAATAAAAGTGTTGAAAAAGTTTTATTTAATAAAGAAATTGTATAAAAAGTTTTAGAGTTTTTTGCATCTAAAAATATTGGTAAAATCGAAGAATTACTATTTTTTGCAAAATTTAGAAATCCTTTATTCCAAGATTTATCTTTTATACCTTTTGGTGTAGCTCGGCTTACTTCTCCAGCTGGAAAAATAATAACTGCTTCTTCGTTGTTTAAAGCTTCATATACTTTTTTTATACTCTCTTTAGTTTGTCTTTCTTTGAAGTTATCTATTGAAATTACAAGAGAGTTTAAAGATTCAAATCCAACCAAAAAATCATTTGCTAGTATTTTTACATCTTTTCTTACACTCCCAACTAATTTCAGTAAACATAATGCATCAAGTCCACCTAAAGGATGATTTGCAATTACTACTACTTTTCCGGTAGTTGGGATATTTTGTAAATCATTACTTGAAACTGTATAATCAAAATCAAAATAATCCAAAACCGCATCTACAAAATCAAAACCTTTTAAATGAGAATTTTGTGATAGAAATTTATTTATACAATCTTCATGAACAATCTTTTTTGCTATTTTAAATAAAGATTTTTTCAAAAAATTCGTTTTTTCTTTTATTTTTGGAAATTTCTTTTCTATCTCTTTTTCTATGTCAATCATTTACTACTCCTATACTATTAACAAAATTTTAGATAATCAAAGTTTCAAATTAATTACATAAATAAAGGTAAAAATTTTTTAAAGAAGATGTGATAAAATCCATTTATTTTTTAGGAGGTTTTTTCATGAATAAATCAGATATTACAAATATAATTACAGTATTGATTATGGCTTATGGTTATTCAAATGATAACAATATTGTTTTTATGGTTGGTCTTTTTGCATTGAGTGGAGCTGTTACAAATACAATAGCTATTTATATGCTTTTTGAAAAAGTGCCATTTCTTTATGGAAGTGGAGTAATTGAGAGTAAATTTAAAGAGTTTAAATTATCTATAAAAAATCTTTTAATGGATCAATTCTTTACAAAAGAGAGGTTAAATAGCTTTTTTCAAGATGAATTAAGTAGTGCAAAAACAAATATTGATTTTGAAAAAATATTAAAAAATACAGATTTTACTTTAGCCTTTACCTCTTTAAAAGAGTCAATAATGCAATCACCTTTTGGAGGAATGATTACAATGTTTGGAGGAGAGAGCGCAATAGATGGATTAAAAGATTCATTTGTTAATAAACTTCAAACTTCAATTATTACTATTTCAAAAACTGAAACTTTTCAACAAACAATAAATGATGCCCTTAAAAATGAAGAGTTTACAAACGATGTTTATGATAAATTAAGTTTAATTGTTGATTCAAGATTAGAAGAGTTAACTCCAAAAATGGTTAAAGAGATTGTTCAAAATATGATAAAAGAACATATGTTTTGGTTAGTTGTTTGGGGAGCTATTTTTGGAGGATTAATAGGTCTTGTTGGAGCATTAGTTTCATAAAATAAGAGGATTATTTTATGTGTAGTAAGTAAAGACTTGTTCTTTTACTACCTCTTCCTCTTTATTTACAGACTCTTTTAACTCTTCTAATTCTTTTGAAAGTTTTTCTTTTTCTTCTTCTAGTTTTCTAATAACTGCTTTAAGAGTCTCTATTTCATTATGTAAAATTTCATTTCTTTTTTTTAAAATAAAGGATTCATTCTTTGACTTCTCAGCATCTTCCATAGCAAGACGACTTAATAACTCATAATTCATTTTGAAATTCCTTATAAATAATGACTGATTATACAATAAATAGGACATTTTTACTAGTAATAAGGCATAAAACTTTTATATGATAAAATTTAGCAATTTATTTTATAAGGTTTTTAATGGATGCAATAGATGTTTTAGTTTTACTTGAGGTTGAAGGTTTACAAGATGTTGAAGGATTTGAGAAACTTGTAAAAAGAAAAAGTTTTAAAGCAGTTGAAGGTGAAAAACATGTATATACTTCAATATCAACAACTACGCTTATTACTACAAAAACTTTTATCTTACAAATTTTTAAAGAAGCTTTAGAAAAAGCAGGGTTTGAAAGTGCAAAACTAGTTTTTTTACTAAATGAAACACCGTATACTCCATATATTTATGATAAAACAACAAAAGATTTTGAGTTAAGTGAAGATAAGTAATAGTGAAAAATATATATGAATTTTTAAAAAAGTTAAAAGATGAAAAGAGTTTAAAAAAGTGTGAACTTTTAATAGTAAATGATGATGCCCAAGCTCAAGTTGCTTCTCATATTGTCTCTTTTTTAGGTTTTAAACCATTTGTATTAGCAGATTTTAGAGCAAATTTTAAAGATGATTTATTGTCTTTTAGTGATGAAATACAAGATATTACGAAATCTCTACAAGATTTTTATGGTTATAAGAAAGAGGATAAAATTCTTATTTCTCCTATTAGAACAGTATCTTTTCCTCTTCCTAAAAAAGATTGTTTTGATAGTTTTACAATAAATTTTGCTGATAAGCTTGATTTAAACTCTTTTAAACAAAAACTTTATAGCTGGGGTTATTACTTTGTAGATATTGTAACAAGTGTTGGAGAAGTTTCTATAAGAGGAGATATTTTTGATATTGCCCCTTTAGGAAGTGATTTTGGATATCGTGTAAGCTTGTTTGATGATGAAGTTGAAAGTATTAGAAAATTTGATATTGAAGATCAAAAATCTCAAAAAGAAGAGCTTGATAGTTTTACAATAATTCCTGCTTTTTTAGCTTTAAGTGAAGATAGTTTTGAAGAATTAAGTGAAAAAATAGAGCTATCTTCAAGTGATGCATTTGTAAAAGATATACACTCTTTAGGTTTTTGGTATTTAGATAATCTTGCTCACTATTTACCTCAAAATATGAATTCATTTATTACTCAAGAAGCACTAGGAGAACTTGATGAAGCATATATTTTTGAAGAAAAAAGATTAAATAAAGATAAGTTTTTAACAATTCCTCAAATATATTCAAGTGAAGAGTATAAAGAGATAAGTCCTTCAAATGTAAAAGAGTTTATTAGTTTTCATAAAGAAAAAAAGATTACTTTAATAACAACTAGTGAAGCTAGAATAAAAGCTCTTGATATACCTTTAGATGATAAAGCAATTAAATATCATTTTAGTGATGAGATAATTAATCTTTTAGGAACAAATGAAGTAATTATCTCTTTAAATAAAGAGGTTAAAAAAAGAAAGAAAAAAAGAGTAAAACTAGTTGTTGATGAGTTAGTGTTGAATGATTTTGTAGTTCATGAAAAACATGGAATTGGTATATACAAAGGAATAGAACCAGTTTCAATAATGGGAGCTAAAAGAGATTTTGTTGTAATTCATTATCAAGGTGAAGATAGACTTTTAATACCTGTTGAAAATATTGATACTATTGACAGATATGTAGCAGATGGTGAAAGCTACGCAATAGTAGATAAACTTGGTAGAGGAAGTTTTGCAAAACTTAAAGAGAAAGTAAAAGATAGATTATTTGAAATTGCAAATGATATTATAAAACTAGCAGCAGCAAGAGAACTTGTAAATGGTATAAAAATATTTATTGATGATAATTTAATAAAAAAATTCCAGAAAAGTTCAGGATTTGCTTATACAAAAGATCAAACTAGAAGTATAAATGAGATTTTTTCAGATTTAAGTAGTGGAAAAGTTATGGATAGACTTCTAAGTGGTGATGTTGGTTTTGGAAAAACTGAAGTTGCTATGAATGCACTTTTAGCTGTTGTAAATAGTGGATATCAAGCTATTTTTGTATGTCCAACAACACTTTTAGCAACGCAACACTATCACTCAATAAGTAAAAGATTTAGTGAATTTGGGATTGAGGTTTTTAAACTAGATGGAAAAACTAGTCCAAAAGAAAAAACTAGTATAAAAAAAGGTTTGGAAAGTGGTGATATAAAATTAGTTATTGGAACACATTCACTTTTAGATATAAAAACAAATAATCTTGCTCTTGTAATAATAGATGAAGAGCATAAATTTGGAGTAAAACAAAAAGAGAAATTAAAAGGTCTAAGAGAAGATGTACATATTTTCTCTATGAGTGCAACTCCAATTCCAAGAACTTTAAATCTTGCACTATCAAAACTAAAAGGTATGAGTTCTCTTCTTACACCTCCAAGTGAAAGATTAGGAGTAAGAACTTATGTAAAAGAGTATAGTGAATCATTAATAAAAGAAATAATTTTAAGAGAGAAAAGAAGAGGTGGACAACTCTTTTATGTTCATAATAATATTGCTTCTATAGAAGCTAAGAAAAAAGATTTACTACAAATTGTTCCAAATATAAAAGTAGATGTTATTCACTCTCAAATAAAACCAGCAGATGCTGAAAAGATAATAGAAAACTTTGAAAATAAAGAGTTTGATATATTACTTGCAACTTCAATTGTAGAATCAGGAATTCACCTGCCAAATGCAAATTCTATAATAATTGATGGAGCAGATAGATTTGGAATTGCTGATTTACACCAGTTAAGAGGAAGAGTTGGACGAAGTAATAAAGAGGGATTTTGTTATTATGTAGTTGAAGACAAAAGTAAGATTACACCAGAAGCTATAAAAAGATTAGTTGCTTTAGAATCAAACTCTTATTTAGGAAGTGGAACAGCACTAGCTCACCAAGATTTAGAAATAAGAGGTGGTGGAAATATTATTGGAGCAGAACAAAGTGGACATATAAAGCAGATTGGTTATGGATTGTATTTAAAAATGCTTGAAGAGACTTTAGCAACATTAAGTGGTGAAACAAAAACAAAAGAGCAAAATATAGATATAAAACTAGCTATTAGTGCCTATATTAGTGAGGATTATATTAGTGAAGATAGAATTAGATTAGAGCTTTATAGAAGATTGAGTCGAGCAATAAATAAAGAAGAACTTTATAATATTGAAGAAGAGATGGAAGATAGATTTGGGAAATTAGATATTCCAACAAAACAGTTCTTGGATTTAATTTTAATAAAAATTTTAGCAATACAAAAAGAGATAAATCAAATAAGTTCTTATGAAACAAATATTACTTTTGTAAATTCACAAGGTTTAAAAGAGAGCATAAAATCTAGAAGTAGAGATGATGATGATATTATAAATACTACTTTAGAGTATTTAAGAAAGTAAAAAGATATGCTAGATTTAAAATTTATTGAGTGCCAAAAAGAGAATATAAAAGAGGTAGTAGACATTATAAATCTAGCATATAGAGGAGAAAAAACTTCAAAGTCTTGGACAACTGAAGCTCATTTGTTAGGTGGAAAAAGAATAGAAGATGATATGCTAGAAGAGATTTTAGAAGAAAAAGATTCTAAAATCTATCTTGCAAAATTTGAAGATAAAATTGTAGGAAATATTCAAGCAAAATTAGAGAATGGTTCTATATTCATTGGTTTATTTGCAGTTCATCCAGATTTTCAATCAAGCGGAGTTGGAAAAAGACTTTTAGAATTTGTAGAAAAGTCTTCTATGAAATTATATAGTGCAGATAAGTTTATAATGCAAGTAATTACTATAAGAAATGATTTAATAGATTTTTACAAAAGAAGAGGTTATAAAGTTACTGACTCTTTTTTAGAATTCCCAAAATCTGAAATTTGGAATGTTAAAACAAAAGAAGAGTTAAAGTTTGTGATTTTAGAAAAAGATACATTAAGGTAAAGAGTAAATTTGTTTAAATTATTTTTAATTATTTCAATTTTATCTTTGAGTTCTTTTTCAAAAGAGATAAAAAGTGTGGACTTTTCTGGAGATATAGATTTAGTTTTAGGAGATTTTTCCAAATTAAATCTAGAAAAAGTTTGTGATATCTCATATCCAGCGGTTTATAAATTTTGGAAAGAAAAACCTATATTTAATGAAAGTGATATAGCAACTTGTAAAGATTTAGTAGAAGAGTATTTTCATAGTTTAGGTTTTTATAAAGCAATAGTTACTTATGAAATAAAAGAAGATAAAGCAAATTTTAATATCAAAAGAAATGAACAGATAAAAATATTTTCTATTTTGGTTGAAGATGAGTATAAAGATATTATTGAACTAAAAAAAGGCAATGGTTTTAAAGCTTCAGAATTTACAAATTCTAAAAAACATATATATAAATATCTTAATGAAAATGGATATCCAAAAGCTGAAGTTGATGCAAAAGCTTATGTTGATATTGATGAATACAAAGTAGATATTGAATATAAAGTCACAAAAAATAATATTCAATATTTTGGTGATGTAAATATTCAGAATAATGCAAATGTTGATAGCAAATTTTTAGAAAAAAATATTGAATTTAAAAAAGGTGAAAAATATAATTCAAATCTTATAGATAAGACTTATGAAAATTTATATAATTTTGGTATTTATAAATATATTGCAATAGAACCAAATATAGATACTAAAGAAGATATTATTCCTGTAAATGTAAGATTAGTTCAAGGTGATTATAGAGAGATAACTTATGGTATAGGTTATGATACGGATACTAAGGTAAAAGTTAAAGCACAGTATAAAAATGAGAATTTTTTAGGTGATTTAAAAAGTCTTACAATTGGAACAAAAATAAATTCAAATGGATTTGAAGTTTATAACAATATATATAATCCATATTTTATAAACGATACTATCTCTTTGAATAATGATATCTCTTATGAAGATAAAGATTATTCAAGCTACTCTCAAAAGAAAATAGAAGAGAAAATATCCTTTTCTAAAGATTTTTTTGGTTTATCTCATACTGCAGGATTCTTGGCTCAACACTCTACAATTGAATCAGAATTGGAAGAGTATAAAAGTGGAAGTTATCTTTTAAATTCGGTTTTTTATGAAACTATTTTGGATGAAAGAGATGATATTTTAAATCCAAAAAATGGTTATTACCTATCTTTTTATATAGAAAATGGAACAAAAGCTTTGGGAAGCGAGATTGATTATATTAAAACTTTGACTCAAATAAGGTACCTAAAAACTTTTGATAAATTAACTAGTTCTATAAAAACATCAGTTGGAACTTTAGATAAAGATTTACCAATATTTAAACATTTCTTTGCAGGAGGAGATTATAGTAATCGAGGTTACGCTTATCAAAAAGTTGGATTAAAAGATTCAGATGATAATCCTTATGGTGGTTTATCAATGATTGATAATAGTGTAGAGTTTGAATATGCTATTAGAAAAGATTTTGGAGTTGTAACTTTTTTTGACTCTACGATGTTAAGTCTTGAACCAAATAAATTTGACGAAAAATTCTACAACTCTTATGGATTTGGAGCTAGATATTACACTCCAATTGGACCTCTTAGAGTTGACTTTGGATTTCCTTTAGATGAAGGTGGATTTGTATTTCATATAGGAATAGGGCAAGTATTTTGAAAAGCTTGAAAATTATATTTTTTACACTAATTTTTCTATTTTTAGTAACTTTTCTTACTTTAATAAATTCAACTTTATTAACATCAAAAATATTTGAATATCTAAGCTATGAATTACCAATAAAATATACTAAAGTAGAAGGTTCACTATATACAGGTATAAAAATAGAAGATTTAAACTATGATGATATGATAAAAGTTGAAAACTTATATATAAAACCAAGTTTATTATCTTTATTAGTAAAAGAGATTTATTTATATGATTTAAAAATAGAAAAAGTAAGTTTCGAAAATAAATTTTTTGAGTTTATAAAGCAAGAGGAAGTAGATAAAAATCAAGAAAAAGAAGAAGATGATTTTAGTATTCCTTTTACTCTTTTTGTGAAAAATTTTGAAGCTAGTTTGTATGATTTTACTTATGATGAGCAAAAGATTGATGAGGTAATAATAAAATCAAAAAATATAGCTTCAAATCTAAAAGATTTTATAAGTGCAGAGATTTTTACAAATATTAAATCAAATATAGCTAATTTAGAAGCAAATATAAATATTGATAAAAATATATATAAGATGAATTCAAAAATAGATTTAAATGAGTATATTAAAACAACTTTTAATCTTGAATCAAATGGAAATTTGGAAAAAGTAGATTTTGTATTAAAAAATGATAATTTAAAAATAGAAAGAGAGAAACAAATTTTTGATATAAAAGATTTTAAACTTTTTGGCAGTTATGATATAAAAAGTTCAGATTTAAATATCACAGATTTAAATGCCATTTTAAATTATGATCAAATTCTCTCAAATATTAAAGCAACCGCTTATATGCAAAATCATGATATTGAAACTTTGAATTTCAATATAGATTTACAAACTTCTATTAAAAAAGAGATTTATAAATCTTTAAAAAATGATTTGAAAATAACATCAAATTTAAATGGGAATTTAAAAGAGATAAAGTTTACATCAAATCTTGAATCAAATGAACTAAACATAGATAAAAATATTTTAAAAATAGAGAGTTCAATAGTTGATGGTTTAGCAAAAATAAAAGATAAAAATTTAAATATTTTTGCAGACTTCAGTCTACTAACTAATCTAGGAAGTAAAAAATCAAAAATAGAATTAAAATTCAATTTTGACAAAATTGAAGATTTATCTTTAAGTGTAAAATCTATAGTTCAAAACTTAAATTATGAAAATTATAATTTAAAATCTTTAGAAAATATAACTATAGATAGCTTTTATAAAAGAAACTCTTTGAGTGTAAATTTAAACTCTAAAATAGCAAATTTATCTCTTAAAAGTCCTAATTTAAAGAAATTTATTTTTGATTTAAATATAAATGATTTAAATCCAAAGCAATTTTATGATTTTGATAAGAGTATAAATATCTCAAAATTTAGAGGAAAAATAAAAGGTGAATATGAAAATAATCTATTTTTTGATGCAAATTTAGTTTTAAATGATTCTTTTTTTCTGGATGCTAATTTTGTAACAAATAAGGAAAATTTTAAATCAACTATAAAAAACAGTTCTTTCTTAGTAAATATGGGAAAAATTGGTGACTTTATAAAAATAAATGCGAATATAAAAGAGTTAAAAGATTTAGAAAAAGAACTGAACAAAATTTTAAAAATACCAAAGTTGGGACTTGAAGGTTTGGTAAATGCTAATTTAGAACTTAATTCAAAATCTTTAGAAAATTTAAATTTCAGATTAAATAGCCCGAAAATAAAATTAGAAAATGAAAAAATTGAAAATATAGATATAAAAGGAGAATTGAAAAATAAAACAGTATATTTTGATAAATTAAATTTTGATATAGATACAATTTATGATATGAAATTACAAAAAAGATTCTCACTTTTAAATGAAGCTTTTTTCAATATAGAAGATTTTAATGGAAATTTTAATTTTGATAATATTTTTGTAAAAACTTTAAAAAATGATGAAAATATTACTCTTTCTATAAATACAAATAATTTATTTATTGGACATACTTCATATGGAAATGGTATTCTAAATTCAAATTTGAATATAAATATAGACAAAGAGAATAAAATTTTTGTACAAGGTGATATAAAAGCAAATAATTTAAAAGCAATTTATAATATCCCAGCTATGAGTATTAGTAAAGATAAAGATATTATTATTGTTTCAAAAGATAGTAGTCTTATTAAAAAAGACTATTTTACAGAAAATATCGCTTTAGAACTTATAATATTTGCTGATGATATAAAATACAATGTAAAGAATATTGATTTAAAAGCAAAAACTGTATTAAATATAAAGAAAGAATTTTCAAAAGGTGTTAGACTTTATGGTTCAGTTCACGATGTAGCTGGAACTTTTACAGAATTAGGTAAAACATATAAAATAGAAAGTTCAAGTGTTTATTTTAGAGGATTGGATCCAATCAATCCAATTTTAGATATCAAAGCTTCAACAAAAGTGGAAGATGTAGATATTTTTATTTTAATTAGTGGTACGCTAAATAATCCTAGAATTAATTTAAATTCAAATCCAGTTATGAATTATAAAGATATTTTATCTTATTTAATTTTTGGAACGAGTTTTTCAAATACTACAAATAGTGCTCAAAGTAAGCAATCACAAGCTTCATTGTTTTTATTAAATGAACTTTCAAAAGATTATGCAAAAGAGCTAGGAGTTGATAGTATATATTTTCAATATGACCCTACAACACAGTATATTGAAACTCATGTTGGAAAGAATATTGGAGAAAAAAATAAAATTGTATTAAAAAATAAAGCTCAAAGTGGACAACTTGTTTTTATGAGAGAACTTACAAAATTATGGAATTTAGAGTTAGGTTTTGAAGAAAAAACACAAAGTATAGATTTGATATATAAAAAGAGATATTAAATCTCTATTTCACAAATAACTTGAGCATGGTCACTTTGTTTTAAACTTCCATTTTTGTTTTTTTGTAAATGTTCATCAAAGACTTTATATTTTTTGATACTATTTTTTAAATTTTTTGACACAAAAATAAAATCAAGAGTATTTCCATATCCTACAAAATAGCTTGTAGGTGTTCTTTTTATCTCTTTAGCTTCAGGATGTGGATTGTAGATCTCTTTTGGGGCTAAATAGTAGCTATCAAAAAGAATATAATCATCTTTTTTTAAATCTTTAATATAAAATCTCTTATTTGTTAAAGCTTCAATAGTTATTGAGAACTCTTTGTCATTTAAATCACAAACTAAAATAGAGGGATTTTTTTCTCTTTTTATATCAAAGTGTAGAGTTTTTGCTTCATCTATTCTTTGTTTAAGAGAGAGAGAATAGTTGTTTTTTTGAGCTATATGAAACTTCTCTATTTTTTCTTCAAAGGTACTGTTTTGTGTAAATTTATATTCAAACTCATTTAATCTATTTGATTTTAAATGAGCCACATAAATAGTTAGATTTAAATCATTTTCTAAAGAGATAATAGCTTTTATAGGTTCTCTTGCAAAAGTAAAATTATCAGCTCTTGAAACTTTTTCTACTTGTTTTATAGGAAATTTACTTGAAAATCCAACGGTTGTAGTTTTAAAAACTTGATTTTTATCATCTAATTTTGGTTCATCAACCACAATAAACTCTTTAAATCCACACTCTAAAACTAAATCTTTTAATTCATCTTGAGAAAAAACTTCTTGAAAACCTATAAAATCACAATTCATTTTTAATATTTGTTCTTTTATCCAACTTTTCTTCTCTTGGAAATCTTCTTTTGAAAATTTCTCTTTTTTTGTATAGAAAGAAAAAGAAGGTGAACAAAATTGAAAGAGATTAAAAGTTCCTATTTTTAAATTCATTTTTCATTCACATGTATAGAATTTCTACCAATATTTTTTGCTTCATAAAGGTTATCATCTGCTTCTTTATAAATTTCATCACTATTTTTTATATCTTTTGCCATTTTGCAGCTTATTCCAATAGAACAAGTTATATAGTTTGAAACCAAGCTATTTGAGTGTTCTATTTTTAGATTATAAATACTCTCTTTTATTGCTTTTGCGTAGTTTAATACTTTATCTTTTTTTAATATAGTAACAATAGCAAACTCTTCTCCACCGACTCTAAAAGCAAAGTCACTAGCTCTATTTGTACTATTTTTTAATACTTCAGCTACTTTTTGTAGTACAAAATCACCTTTTTGATGTCCATAAGTATCATTATATTGTTTGAAATAGTCAATATCTAAAATCATTAAACAAAGAGATTTGTCTTTTCTTTTGGCTCTATTTATCTCTTCCTCAATTTTTAAATTGAAAAATCTTCTATTATAAAGTTTTGTTAATTCATCTGTTATTGAAAGATGTTCTATATGTTTTTTATCAGTAATATTTGACCTAATTGCTGTAAAACCTTTGATTATATCATCTTTTATAATTGGAGTAATTATTGCATATACCCAGTAAGTATCACCATTTTTTGTAAGATTTTTGATTTCACCCTTCCATTCTTTACCTTGTAAAAGTGTATCCCACATATTTTTATAAAAATCAATCGATGTATCAGGATGTCTTACTAATTTATGAGTTTTCCCAAGAAGTTCATGTTTTTTATATCCAGATATTTCACAGAAAGCTTCACTTATATCAGTTATAAGCCCATCTTTATTTGTAGATGAAATAATTACATTTTGATTAACTATTCTTATATAATCTTGTAGCTCTTTTTCAATAATATTTTTATCTTCAAGTGCTTTATTTAAATTATTTGCAAGAAGCACAAACTCTTTATATGTTAATTCATCTGTATTTATTTTTTTATTTTCAGTAGATGCTTTTCTAAAAGCTTGGATTAAATTTTTTATGTTGTTGTTAATAAAATCTGAAATTTTTATAGATAAAAAATAGATAATCATTAAAATAAGTATAAATATTACAACCATTGATGCTATCTGATTTTTTATATTCTCTTCAAAAATTGCTTTTTTTCTTTTTATTTCAGCTTCAATTTCATCTAAATATACTCCACATCCAATTATCCAGCCATATTCTTCGAACTGTTTTACAAATGATATTTTTTCAAACTCTTCACTACTATTTGGTTTTTTAAATTTATATTCAAAAAAATCTCCTTCACTGTTTTTTGAAATTTCTAATTGTTTGATAAATAGTTCAGGAGAAGGATGTTTTTTTGGTTTTTCTAGTTTATTACCTTCAAAAACCAAAGAAAGACCATCTATTGAATTAATAAAAGTATAATTACTATTTTCATTTTCTAAAGTTCCTATCCAGCTTAGTAGTTCTTCTTGATTCTTGTTTCTTAAGTCATCTAAATATTCACCCATTCCAATATGCCAATCATAAGGCTCAAAAAGTTTTATAAAAGATAATTTTAAAAATTGAGTTTGATTTTGTGAATTCGGCTTTGTAAAACTATTTATTGAGAATCCCTCTTTTTGTTCTGTTGCTATTTTTGATTGAATTTGTATAATAGGTTTGCCATTTAAATCTTTTAAATCCCAAATATCAATATACTTATCAAGTGTTACTTGTTCTGAATATAAAATACTTTGGCCTTTATTACTATTTATAAAAAAGTAGCTATCATCATTTTCAAATCTAAAATTTTTTAAAGCATGGGCAATTAAATATTTTATTTCATCTTCTGTTTTTATTTTTTTATTTAATTCATAAATATTCATAGCTAAAGTATAAGCTTGATTAACCCTATCTTTTAGCCTATCTTGAACAGTTTTTTTTAGAAGTTCTTCTTTATATTTTATTAAACCATGAAGCATATTTACTTCATTTTTTACTTCTCTTTTTTTCTGTTCAGTTAACTCATCTCTTAAGTGAGCCAAATCACTTTTGAAATTTATATACTGAAAAATGATAGATACTAAGAAGGCTAATATAACCGATGAAAAAGCAGTAATAAGTATGAATCTTGCGATAAATTTTGATAATTTCAATTTATTTCCATTTTATTTTAATTAATACATTTTATCTAAATAGAAATTAGGACTTTATATAATCATTAATATTGTGTTAAGATAGAATTTAAATATGGTTAAATTAATTATGTAATAATTCCATATATCAAAAAAAAGGATTAGAGATGAAAAAAATCGTATCAAGTTTAACATTGGCATCAATATTAGTGAGTGGTTTGTATGCACAACAAGTTGGAGGAAATTGTGATTTTAGAAAAGATAATCAAAACTGTCCTATGAATCAAAAAGATGGTAAAAAAATGTCGAAACATCAAAATGGTATTTTAGGTATGTTTTATGAGTTAAATTTAACAGCTGAACAAAAAACAAAAATTGATGAAATAATCAAAGAAAGTAGAAAAAATCAGGAGTTTCCTTGTGATGCATTTACAAAAGACAGCTTTGATAAAGATAAGTTTACAAAAATTATGAAAGACAAAAGAGAGAAAACTCAAGAGTTACATGCAGATGTAATAGATAAAGCGTATAAAATTTTAGATACAAAACAAAAAGAGCAGTTAAGAACTCTGCTTGATTTAAGAAAAGAAAAAATGAAACAAAGATTTGAAGACTAATAATTAAAATTAAAGAAAAGGAGTAACTTTGATAAAAATTGCAATGATAGAAGATGATTTAGAATTAGCAGAGGTTTTATCCTTGTATCTAAAACAATTTAATATTGAAGTTACAAATTATGAAGAGCCATTTTTGGCTCTTTCTAGTTTAAAATTACAGAAATTTGATTTAATAATTTTAGATTTGACTCTTCCAGGAATGGATGGATTAGATGTTTGTAAAGAGATTGTGGAAAAATTTAATATCCCAATAATTATTTCTAGTGCAAGAAGTGATATAACTGATAAGGTTACAGCTTTGAAATTGGGAGCTGATGACTATTTACCAAAACCTTATGATCCAAGAGAATTAGAGATAAGAATAAGAACAATTTTGCGAAGATTTAATAAATCATTGGAAAAAGAAGAGTTAAATGTGAAAAAAACTTTTGTTTTAGATGAAGAGAAAAAAGAGATTACAAAAGATGGTGTCTACTTGAAGTTAACAGCTGCAGAGTTTGAAATATTGAGTCTTTTTATAAAAAGAGAAGGATTTATAGTAAGTAGAGAAGATATTTTTGAAAACTCTGATATTCTAAATAGTGATTATGAAAGTAGTGGTTCTTTAGCTGTTATCATAAATAGAATTAGACATAAAATTGAAGATAATCCAAGAGAACCAAATTATCTTCATACAATCAGAGGTATGGGGTATAAATTTATACAATGAATAAAAATTCAATAATTTTTTCTACAACTTTAAACTTTTTAATAACTTTTATTTTATTGGTAATGGCTTTCATTTTCTTGTTTAGTCATGAAAATTCAATGAAGAGTGAACAAATTTTTGATAGATATAAACCAATAATAAAGATGATTAATAGTAAAAAGAATCATTTTGATGAGGATTTTAATAAAAATTTATTAGATATGAATTATAAAATATTTGATTCTAAAGAAGATATAGAAAATATTTTAAGTACTCATAAAAAGATAATTTTTACAAAAGCAAATAAGCATGGAGATTTTTTTAAAATATTCCAGATTGATGGAAAATATCACTTACTTTTTGATAGATTCAATAAACAGATTTTGATAAAAGATTTAGAAAGTGAGAGTTTTACAAATAGTACTTATATTATTTTTGTTTTTATTACTCTTTTACTTGTAATTACTTTTTTGTATATTAAAACACTAAAAAAGCTTTTACCTCTAAAGGAGTTGAAAGATAAAGTTATAAATTTAGGTGATGAAAAATTTGATTTTGATTTTTATACTTCAAGTAGCAAAGATGAAGTTGCTCTTTTAGCAAATGAATTTAGAAAAAGTGCAATAAAACTTAAAAATATTAAAGAGTCTAGAAATATTTTTATACGAAATATAATGCATGAATTAAAAACACCTATAACAAAGGGTAAATTTCTTTTACAACTAGAAAAAAATGAAGAAAACAGTGAAAAACTAAAAATGGTTTTTAATAAGCTTGAATCTTTGATAAATGAATTTGCAACTATAGAAGAGTTAATATCTCAAAATAAAGTTTTGGACAAAAAGAGTTATTTTTTAGAAGATTTAATTGATGAAGCAAAAGATATTTTGATGCTTGATGAAAGTTGTGTTTTTTGTGAATATGAAAATATAAAACTTGATGTAAATTTTAAACTTTTTAGTATAGCAATAAAAAATTTAATTGATAATGCAATAAAATACTCAAGTGATAAAAAAGTAGTTATAAAAACTAATGAAAATAATATTTTATTCATAAATAGTGGGAAAAAACTTCAAGGTGATTTTAAAAATTATCTTGAACCTTTTTATAGTAAGTCTTCAAAAGATTCTTTTGGATTAGGTCTTTATATAGTTTTCAATATTTTAAAAGCAAATGGATATAATTTGCTTTATAAATATGAAGATGGTAAAAATATTTTTACTATACAAAAAGGATAAAAAATCTTTGATATAGCAATAATTGGTGCTGGAGCTAGTGGTTTAATGTTAGCTTCAAATCTAGATAGAAAAAAATATAAAAATATATGTTTAATAGATACAAATAGTAAAATAGGACAGAAGATAAAAGTTTCTGGTGGAGCAAAGTGTAATATTACAAACGAATTTGTAAGCCAAAATAACTATTTGGGTGATAGAGATTTTGCTAAAGAAATTTTAAATAATTTTTCTAAAGATGATCTATTGAAATTCTTAAATAAAAATGGAGTTTTCCCAAAAATAAATCCAAAAATTGTAAAGGGAACATATTTTTGTAACTCTAGTCAAGATGTTATTGATATGTTTTCTTTACTCACAACTCATGTAAAAAAATTTTTAGATACAAAAGTTTTGGATATTTCATATAAAGATTTTTTTACAATAATTACAAATAAAATTTCTATTGAGGCAAAAAAAGTTGTAGTTGCGAGTGGAGGTTTATCTTATACAACTTTAGGAGCTTCTAGTATTGCTTTTGATATTGCAAAAAAATTCAATCATACAGTCATTAGAACAGAGCCTGCACTTGTAGGATTTACGGTTCAAAAAGAACAATTTTGGTTTAAAGAGTTATCTGGTTTATCGATTCCTGTAAATATTTTTGTCGAAAATAAAAAAATAGAGGGAAATTTACTTTTTGCTCACAAAGGATTTAGTGGACCTGCTGTTTTAAGTGCATCTTTATATTGGACAAAGGGAAAAATAAAAATAGATTTTCTTCCTAACAAAAATTTAGAAAAGCTTTTGATTGGAAATAAAAATATTTCAACAGCTTTGAATCTGCCAAAACGTTTTATGATAGAGTTTTTAAAATCAATAGAGCTTGAAGATAAAGCTTGCTCAAAATTAACTTCGCATGAACTTGAAAAGTTAAAGATTTTAAAAAATTATGAGTTTAGTCCAGCAGGAAATTTTGGTTTTACAAAAGCTGAAGTTACAAAGGGTGGAATAAGTACAGATGAAATAAATCATAATACTTTTGAAAGTTTAAATCAAAGAGATTTATATTTTATAGGCGAATGTTTAGACTTAACTGGTGAATTAGGTGGGTTTAATTTTCAAATAGTATTTGCACAAGCTTTTATGTGTTCAAAAAATTTAAATTAATACGAAGTTATTTTTAGTTAAGATATTCTAATTTTAAGTATAAATCGGAGTTATTTATGTTTTTTGGAAAAAAGGAACTTGAAAACAAAGTTGTGTTGCTTGAAGCAGAAATAAATAAGCTAAAAGTTGAGCTAGAACAGAAGAACAAAGATTTAGATAATCTTGCAAAAAAACATTCAGTAGAATTAGAAGAAGTTTCTAAAAATTCTGAAAAAAGTTTTGAAGTTTATAAACAAATAGCTTCTGTTTCACAAGAAGAAGGACTTGTTGTTTTTGATGAAAATAATAACGTATTCTTCGCAAATTCTCTATCAAAATCACACCTAAATGATTTTACTTCTATTTTAAGTGCAGTTTTAAGTGGTCAAGACAGAGTAATCTTGAATGAGTGTGAAGCGAGTTTAGTAGTTAAATCTTTTGAAAATTATAAAATTGTGAGTCTAAGAAAAACTTCAATTCATGACAATAAAGAAGGTGGTCTTTTATCTAGACACAATAGCAACATGACAAAATCTTTAAGTGATACTCAAAATACTTATTTAAGCCTTTTAGAAGAATTAAAAGAGATGCAAGTTGAATCAAATGAAACAGCAACTGGTTCTACAAAAGGATTGAATTTAATTAATGAAATAGTTCTTGATACAGAGAATTTATACAAAGAAATTGAGACAGAAAATATTGTTGTTGAATCTTTAGTTTCAAAAAGTAAAGATATAGCTCAGGTTATAAATATAATCCAAGAAATAGCATTCCAAACAAATATTCTTTCATTAAATGCAGCAGTAGAAGCAGCAACAGCAGGAGAAGCAGGAAAAGGATTTGCAGTTGTTGCGCAAGAGGTAAGAAATCTTGCAAGTAGAAGTGCTGATGCAGCAAAACAGATAAAAGATGTTGTAACAACAATTCAAAAAGAGACTGAAAAAATAAAAGAGAGTTCAGATTCAGTTACAAACGTAGTAAATGAGACAAAAGCAAGAATTGATGGATTAAGTAAGCTTATGAATAATTTCCAAAGAAATTCAAATAGAGCAGTTTATGAAGTTGAAAGTATTTCAAATAAAATATTTATAAATCTTGCAAAACTAGATCACGTTATTTATAAAAATAATTTGTATCAATTAATCTTTGGAGGAAATCATAACTTCAAACCAGTTGATCATACAAATTGTAGATTAGGTCAGTGGTATAATGTTGGGCTAGGAAAACAAGAGTTTAGTTTAGTTCCTTCATATAAAGGGTTAGATAAATATCACCATACAGTACATCATGAAGCAAATATTTTAGCAAAAGAGTGTTCTGGAAGCAGTGTTTCTTGTTCTAAACAATTAATTGAAGATAAAATCTCTTTAGTTGAAGATGCAAGTCAACAAGTGTTTATTTATCTAGATAAAATTCTAGAAGAAAAGAATGAGCTTGTTATGAAAGAAGCTGCTAATAAATTATTTAATCAAAAAAGTCAAGGAGAATAAAATGAGTAAAAAATCAATTTTAATTATAGATGATGAACCAGAAATCTTAAATCTTTTAAGTAGATTTCTAGGTAAAAATCCAAATTTTACTGTTGCAACTTTTTCAAATCCAGTATCTGCAATATCTAACTTTGAATCAACAGATTATGATTTAGTATTACTTGATATTATGATGCCGCAAATGAATGGATTAGAGGTTTTAGAAAGAATTAAAGCTAAAAAAGAAGATCAAAAAGTTGTTATGATGACTGCTTATTCAACTTTAGATAAAGTTTTAAAATCTCACAAAGAGGGTGCAACGAACTATGTTATGAAACCATTCTCATCTCTTGAAGCTTTAGAGAAAAAAATAATAGAAGTTTTAGAACATTAATGATTTATAAAAGCCCAAAAGTAATATTTTCTTTACTGTTTCTATTTTTTTTAGTTGGGCTTTTTTTTACATTTGATTTTTATAAACAAAAAGAGATAAATAAAGCTCTAGAGAATAGTAAAAAAGAGATTTTATATAGGTATAGTGAAGTTTTTAGAAACTATTTTGAATTTGGTGAACTTATATATTTTAATGAGTTTGTAAGAAATAAGACAATTCTAGATATTTTAAAAAATCCTTCTACTGATAAGAAAAAAGAGATTTATGAAAGTAGTGTAGATAGTTTTGCTTTTTATTCGAATTTAGGCTTATATAATGTTAGTTTTTATGATTCTAATAAAGATTTAATTCTTACTTTTAATGAAAAAAAAGATGTTCCAAAAGAATTTTTATCAAAAAATGATAACTTCTCTTTTATTAGTAACCATAATAGAGTTTATTTAACATTCTTTAAACCAATTTTTGATGAAAAATTAAATTTTGTTGGAGTTATAACTTTAGAATTCTTATTTGACGATTTTATTAAAAAGCTTCAAAAAGAACTAGGATTGAAATTTATATATACTATTTCTAAAGATAAAATAGAAGAGTTTAACAAAGATTTTATTTACTTAGAAATTTTTGAGACAAATGATAATGCAAAACTTTATTTAATAACAAGTAATGAAAATTTAGCAATAAACTCAATTAATAAGTTCTATATTCAATTCCTTTTTATGGCTACTCTTTGTTTCCTTGCTTTAGTTTTTGTAATATTAAAAGTTTTTGATTATAAAGCTAATAGAGATTTAGTAATCAAAAATTATCAAGAATTCTTTGAACACATGGATGAGCATATTTTAAGATTGGATACAGATTTAGAGGGAAATATAGAGTATGTTTCTGATGCTTATTGTAAGATTACTGGATATAGAAAAGATGAGCTGGTTGGTAAAAACGCTTCTATTTTAAGACATCCTGATATATCAAACAACTTTTATAAAAATATTTGGCATGAATTAAAAACAAAAAATATTTGGGAAGGTGAAATAAAAAATAGAGATAAATTTGGTAATACTTACTGGATAAAAAGTGTTATTTTTCCAAAATATAATCTTAAAAATGAAGTTATTGGATTTAGATCGATAAGATTTGATATAACATCTATAAAACAGTTAGAAAAGATAAATAGGCTTTTAAAAGAAGATTTATCTAACAAATTGAATAAATTAAAATTAAATGAAAAAATTGATATGGACGTTGTAAAAGTTGAGTTAATGTCAAAAATTGTTGATTCTATGTCACATTTATGGAAAGAACCAATATCAAAAATATCTTTAGAACTTCAAAAGATTGATAACATAAGTATAAAAAATTTAATTTCAAAAGAGCTTTTTTCTTTATCAAATATGCTAAATGAGTTTAAATCAATATTTAAACATTCAGCTGAAAAAACAAATTTACTAGAGATATTAAATGAAGTAAAACTTGCTTTAAAAGATGAAATAAATGAAAATAAGATTAGTCTAAAATTAAGTAAAGATTTAGACGTAAATTTAGATATTTCAAGAAATGAGTTAAAAAATATAATAATAAATATTTCAAGAACTCAACTGGAGTGTTTAAAACTCTCTTCATCTTCTGAAGTTTCTATTCAAATTTCTATTTTAAGCGAAACATCCGATGAAGATATAATAATAAAAATAGAAGACAATATTAGAAAAGATAAAATAAATAGTTATTTTGAAGAACTTCTAAACTCTAAAGATGATAAATTTTTTGATACATCAATACATTTAGCAAAGCTATTAATAGAGAAAAATAGTGGACTATTCTGGTATAAAAATAGTGTATCTGATACTATATACTATATAAAACTAAAAAGAGATTCAATATGAAACTTCCTGTTTTCTCAAAAGTATTTTTAGTATTTTCATTATTTGCTTTTGGATTATTTGGTATATTGTTTTTAGTTTTCAACAATTTTTATTATTTAAATAGTAAAAATGAAGATAAAAAAAAGAGTGAATATATACTAAATGAACAAGAAATTATATTTAAAGACTTCATAAAGAGATATGATGAAAAAATAGTTTTAATTGAAAGTATTGTTTCTAAATTAAATGATGAAAAACAGATTATAGATTTTATTGAAAATATAATTTTTAAAGATAAAACTATTTTGAGTTTTAAAATAGTAAGTTTAAATGCAAAAGAGACTCTAAAACTAAACAACAATTTTGGAGAGAGTATAAAAGTTGTTGAATATAACAATCTTAGAAATCTTTTTGCAACAAATTACTTTAAGTACATGAGAGTTTTAGACTATCAAGAAATTTATCACTATTCACTAAATGATAGTAAAAATACAATTAATTTTATAATTAGATCAAAAGATAATTTTTATTCAATTGAGATTAATTTAAAAAATATTTTAGAAACAATCATAAATAAATATCCTAAAAAAATATTTATTGCAAATACACATAATGATTACATAAATTCCAATTTTCCTATAAATTTGAATAGTGATAATTATATTATTAAAAAAATCCAAATTGAAGAAGACAGTAACTTTACATTTTTAATTGAATTAAATAAAGAGTTTGGATATGAATTTGTTGATAATTATATAAAAATTGTAGGTGGTTCTGTACTTATAATTATGTTTCTTTTGACAATTCTTTTTTCACTAATAATCTCTTATTTTTTAAATAAAAAGTTAAATTTAAATAGAGCTGAATTTATTAAAAATGAAAATAATATCCTAGAGTTAAATGAAAGAGATAAAATTATAGATAGATATATTATGTCTATGGATATTTATCCAAATCGTGAAATAAAGGATTTAAGTAGTTCATTAGCATATTTTTTAGGCTTTTCAAAAAATGAATTAGTTGGACATGATTATAGATTTTTATTGTCAAAAGATGCAAGACATGTAGTAGATTTTATAAAATCAAAAGTTGAAATAAATAATAAGACCTATATTCTAGAAGAGTTTGAAGGAGTGAAAAAAAGTGGTGAACTTTTTTTCTTTAAAGTATATGTTGAAGCTATATTTACAGATTCTAAAGTAGATTATTATAGTTTAATTTGTGAAGATATAACAGATAAAAAAAGAGTTGAAAATCTATATTTAGATTTAAATATTCAAGTAGATGAATATGATGCAATTTTCCAAAATGTTGATAGTGGAGTTGCACTTTTAGATAGAAAAGGTAACTTTCTAAAATTAAATAAAAATATTTGTGATATTTTGGGATATAAAAGTGCTGAACTTTTAAATATAAATAGTATTGAACTTTTAAGTGAACAATCAAAAGATGTTTTTCAAAAAGTATTGACAAATCTTGATGAATTAGGAACTATAAATAAAATAGAGCAAATATTTATAAAAAAAGATAAGAAGCCAATTCATTTAGAGGTATCTTTAACACTAATTTCATACACAAATAAAATAGTTTTTGTGTTAAATAGACTTGAGGATAAAATCAAGCTAAAAGAGTTAAATATCTCTTTAGAACAAAGAATAAAAGAAGAGTTAGAAAAAAGTAAAGCAAAAGATAAAATTCATCTTCAAGAGCAGATAAAAAATGCTAAATTAAGTTATATTGGTTCAATGGCAGCTGGAATTGTACATGAGATAAATACCCCTTTAACATACATAAAAGGTAATTTAGAACTTATGCAATATGATATAGAAGATTTACCTTCTTCAGAGATTAAAGATAGAATGCTATATGATAGCAATAAAATGAAAGAGGGAATTACAAGATTAGCTAATATTATTGAGTCTATGAGAGAGATGTCTCAAAGTACAAAAGAGTTAAAAGAGGTAGTAAATCTTTATTCAACAATACTGACAGCATTAACAATGGCTTATAATAAATCAAAACAGATTTCTAAAATTTATATAAATGATAAACTTTTTGATATAGATAATATTGATAAAAATGAGTATGTTTTCAATAGTAAAGTTCAAAAACAAAGACTTGAACAAGTTTGGGTTATTATTTTAAACAATGCCCTTGATGAGCTGATTAAAATAGATGATTATGAAAAAAGAGCTATATATATTTCAATATTTGAAGATGAAAGTGATATTGTAATTAAATTTAAAGATAATGCGGGTGGTATTAATAAAGATATTATCAATGATATTTTTGAACCTTTTGTTTCTTTAAAAGAACAGGGTGGAATGGGTGTTGGACTAAATATTGCTAAAAAAATAGTTGATGAACAAAGTGGAGTTATTAAAGCTTACAATGAAGATAATGGAGCTGTTTTTGAAATAAGATTAAAAAAATTCGAAGAAGATTTAGTTTAATCTAATATAATTACAAAAAATTTAGAAAAGAAGATAGATGAGAATAGGATTTATAGGCGATATTGTAGGGCGTCCAGGAAGAAAAATAATAAAAGATAGTTTAAAAGATATAAAAAAAGAGTTTGGTATTGACTTTGTAATAGCAAATGGTGAGAATGCAAGTCATGGATTTGGACTTACTTTAGAAAGTGCAAAAGAACTTTTTTCAAGTGGAATTGATTTAATTACTGGAGGAAATCATAGTTTTGACAAGAAAAAAGATATGAATGTTTTACTTGAAACTGGAAATGTTTTAAGACCACATAATTATCCTATTGGTGTAATTGGAACTGGACTTAAAATCTGTGATGTAAAAGTTGATGATAAAATTGAAAAACTAGCAGTTTTAAATCTTATGGGTCAATATTCAATGCCAATTGTAGATAATCCTTTTAATCTTGCTAAGAAAGTAGTTGAAGAGTTAAAAGAACAAAATATAGACAATATCTTCATAGACTTTCATGGTGAAGCAACAAGTGAAAAAAGAGTAATGTTAATGATGTTTAAAAATCAAGTAAGTGGAATTTGTGGGACTCATACACATGTAGGAACAGATGATTTGCAAATTCTTGATAATACGGCATATTTGACAGATATTGGATTAACAGGTTGTTATGACAATGTTATTGGCATGGACTCTTATTCCCCAATACAAAGAGCAACAACTGGTCTTGGAGCACATTTTGAGGTTCCAAATTCATGTTTCTCAATTCTGCAAATGATGGTTATAGATATTGAAAATAGTGTAACAACAAACGCTTTTAAAATAAAGAAATTTTGTAATAAAAGTGAGCTTATAATAACTCAAGCAGTTAAAGTATAAGAAAGAAGTTTTACTTCTTTCTTATACTATTTTTTATAAATTTGTTTTGAAATAGAATAAATTACTAACATAAATGCAATACTTCCTAAGAAAGTATTTGTAAGAATAATTGAGAAAATAGCAATAAAAAGTCCTAAAATAGTAAATCTTTTATTATTTAAAATAAGGCTTAGAATACCAAAAATTAAGGCTAATACACCTAAGTATCCAAAATAAATATAAGACCACATAGAGCTTCTTAAAGTACAACTTAAACCACTTCCATCATTGTTACAAGCAATAGCTAATTCATTGTTTGAAATGAAGCCACTTTTAAATAGAGCTATTAGTGTAGTAAAAATTATTGCAAAGAAAATATACTCTTTTGCTTTAAATATTGACTCTTTACTTATAATTAATATAGAAGCAAAAACCAAAGTTATAATAAACCAGATATTTGAAAACACATTTAAAATAGTTTCATTGTATAAAGTCACAACGGCATTTATAAATATAGTTGTTCCTAAAAGTTTTTCAAATAATCCAAAATGTAACTCTTTAAATTTTCCAACTAAAGTATAAATAAATGAAATTGCTAGAAGCGCAAAACTATAAATCTCAAAGTTTTCATATCTTCCATTATATGCTAAATTTGTAGAGATTATAAATACTAAGAAGGCTGCTAAATAGAAAGGATATTTAGGTATAAAATCATCTTTTGTAGTTTGTAAAATTTTAACAAGCACAAAATTGTACATATATAAACATAATCCAACAACTATTATTGCCCAAGAAGCTTCTAAATAATTTCTAGAAATTACATAATATTGCTCAATTTGTAGAGTTAAAAGTAGTGCAAAAATAGTATTTACTATGCTAAATGCTATTATTCTAGTTTTTGATAGTTTTTTCTTTCTAAGCATTGTTGAGAAAGCTAGTGCTAACCCTAAAGATACAAATGCTAAATATAGATAATTAGGGAAGTTTGAAACATCTCCTGCAAATACATTTTTATCAGCTCTATCTGCATCAAAAAGCCCCCAATATCCACCAACAGCACCTTCACTAACTCTTTTCCAAGGTTGATCAAAAGCTTCGATTATGTTGTAATTCCAATTTCTTTCATTTGCAAGATTTACAAAATCTCTTACATATTTTGCTTGATTTATTCTACTTGGAACAGCATCTTCTCTTGCTCTTCCTTCGCTTGGCCAACCAGTTTCACCTATTAAAATATTAGAAGTTCCTAACTCTTTTTCAACTTTTACTCTAACATCAGCTAAATGATTAATAGATTTCTCAATACTCATTGGTAAATCTTCCCAATAAGGTAAAATGTGAATAGTTACAAAGTCAGTAACATTTTTCATATTTGGATGTTTAAGCCAGAATTCCCAAACATCTGCATAAGTTACTCTTATATTTGGTAAAGCTTGTTTTACTTCTAAGATATATTCTGTTAATTTTTTCTCACTTAAATCACCTCTTAAAAGAACTTCATTACCAACAATAACACCTTTAATAACTTCAGGATATTGTGATGCTAATTTTTTTAAAGTTTCAATTTCATCTCTAGATTGTTTTTCACTTTTACTAACCCATACACCCATTAACATTTGAAGATTATACTCTTTTGCATATTTTGGTATTGCTTCAAGTCCAACTGTTGAGTATGTTCTAATACAACTTGTATATTTTGAAAGAAGTTCTAAATCTTTTTTGATATTCTCTTCTTTTAATACTAATCCTTTATCAAATAAAAAAGGAGATTCATCTTTTCCAAATGGTGCATAAGATACACATTGTAGCTTTGAAAATTTATTTGAATCATCTTTTAAAATAGCTTTTTCTCCTAAAAAAAGCCAAAAAAACATAATAGCTAAAGAGCTAAGAAATGTTAAAAAAAGTCTAGTTGTCATTGAAATTCCTACTTTCTGATTTGGCCATTGCCATATATTTTGTATTTAAATGTTGTTAAATCATTTATTCCCATTGGACCTCTTGAATGAAGTTTATTTGTAGAAATTCCAACTTCAGCACCTAATCCAAACTCTCCTCCATCAGTAAATCTTGTGCTAGCATTTGCATAAACACAAGCTGCATCAACTTCATTTAAAAACTTGTTAATAGCTGTATAATTCTCACTTAAAATAGCTTCAGAGTGGCCTGAACCATGTTTTTGGATATGATTGATAGCTTCATCAATGTTTTTTACAATTTTTATATTTAAAACATTGTCTAAATATTCTATATCAAAATCTTCTTCAATCAAAGGAATAGCTTTTATATAATTTAAAGTCTCAGTACAACCTTTTATTGTAGTATTTTGCTCTTTTAAAGATTCATCAAGGCCATTTAAAATGTGTGGAGCTATATTTTGATGGATTAATAAGGTTTCTAATGAATTACAAGCGCTAGGTCTTTGGCATTTAGCATTTATTACAATATCTGTAACTTTACCAATTGCTGCATCTTCATCTATATAAGTATGACAAATACCTTTATCATGTTTAATAACAGGAATAGCAGAGTTTTCGCTAATAAATTTAATTAATGCTTCTCCACCTCTTGGAACTATTAAATCTACAAATTTATCTTCTTTGATTAATTTTGCAACACCCTCACGACTACTATCTGGAAGTAAAGATATAGCTTCTTTTGGAAGGGAATTTTTTTCTAGTACGGCTTGCAAAATTTTAGCTATTGCTTGATTTGAATTTTCAGCCTCTTTTCCACCTTTTAGCACGCAAACATTTCCACTTTTAAAGCATAAAGCTGCTGTATCACTTGTAACATTTGGACGGCTTTCATAGATGATCCCAATAACTCCTATTGGAATAGATACTTTTTGAATATTTAAACCATCTTTTGTTACCCAACCATCAAGAATTCTTCCTACTGGTTCAGTTTGTGAAGCAATTTGTTTTATTGCATTTGCCATATCACAAACTCTTTTTTCATTTAAGAAAAGTCTATCCTGCATGGCAGAGCTTAAATTCATCTCTTTTGCAACTTGCATGTCAAGATTATTAGCCTCTAAAATCATAAAAGTAGAGTTGATTAATTCGTCTGCCATTTGGAGTAAAATATTATTTTTCATTGCAGTTCCCAAAGTACCGATAATACGGCTACTTTGTTTAGCTTTTTGTAAAAAATCACGCATATTTTTTCCTGTATATTTTTTGATAATATACAAAAAAAAGGCTTTGTTACGGCTTTTATATTATTTTTTCTTATTTAATTCATCACAAATATTACTATTTTTTAAAACTGTTTTTAAATTTTCATATTCCATATTTAAAATATACAAATGTAACCAAGACTTAACCCAATATGGAATTCCTCTACTATTGTTTCCCCATGTATTTACACTTTGATATTTTAAACCCAAAAGTCTAGAAAACGATGATTTTGTGAGCTTTGCTTTTTTTAAAAGGTTTTTAAATTCTTCTTTGTCCATAATCTTCCTTAAATATACAAAAGTATATCATAAAATATTAATAAATATATAAAAGCATATATTATTAAGCAAGAAATTAGTTAAGATTTAATAAAATAAACTATTATTATAAAAAGGATTTTTATGAAAATTAAAGCTTTTTTGGAAAGTGGAAGATTTGTATTTATTAAAGTCTTTGGTTTTGATGAATTAAAAGAATTAGCCTCAAAATATAAAAGATGGGAATACCTTTCGTAAATATTTCTATGATACAATCTTTTAAATTTTTAAAAGGTAGATGATGGGAATTAAAGATATTTTAAAAGAGAAATCAAAAGAGATTGTAAATATTGCAAGCGAAGGTGCAACAAAAGTTTTTGATTATCCAAAAATAAAAAGTAATCAGTTAAAAGATTTGATAAATTTAAAAATTAGAGAAAAAGCTATTATTGCTACAAAAGCACGACTTGTTGAAAATCATAAAACATTAGACGATTTTACAGATGAAGATTTAGAGATAATTATTGCAGATGAAGAGAGAAAAATTATAGATGATTTAAAAACAAAATCATTAGCTGTTGCACTTGCAGCTCTTGGTATTAACTTTTTTGTTTAGGCTAAAAGATGTTTAAGCAAGTAAAATCTGCACTGTTTTGGTACTACTTATATAAATTTAGAAAAAGGGCTATATTAATATTTTTCCTTATTTTAGTTGCATTATTTTCTGGATTTATTTATGGAGATATTGTTGAATATTTAAAAATTACACAAAATATAGAGTACTTAAAATATATACTTTTTGGAAAGTGGTTTATAATACTGTTTAATATTTTACTTTCAATATATCTTGTTTTGACTATTTTCAAAAAAGAGCCAGAGGTTAAGGAAGATAAGAAAAAAGCTGTAAAAAAAGAGCCAAAAATTGAAAAAGAAGAGAGTTTTTCACAAAGAGAAAAAGAGCTTTTACACAAGAAGAAATTAAAAACAAAAGCTGATATTTTATTGGAAAAATAAAATATCACTCTTGTGAAATTAAGTCTATAAAGAAAACTACTCCTTCATCTTTATTATAGAATCCAAGTTGGCCGTTTAGATGTTTTTCTATAATTGTTTTTGACATGTACATTCCTAGTCCTGTTCCTGTTTTTTCATCTTTTGTGGAAAAATAAGGGTCAAAAATCTTATCTTTTATCTTTTCATCTATATTTCCAGCGTTATCATAAATCTCAATTTTTACCGTTTCATTTATTTTTCTGATAGATATTTCAATTATTTTATTTTCTATATTTTTATTTTCAAATGCCTCTTTTGCATTTTTCATAATATTTAAAAATACTTGTAGTAACTCTCTTGAAAAAACTGAAACTTTACATACATCAACCCTATTAAAAATTACTGATATGTTATTAGTAGCTTTCATTTTTGCTTCAGTAAGTTTTTTAGTTCTCAAACTTTTGTTTATTTCATTTCTTTTGAAGTAGGGTACTAACTTATAATAAACTCTTAGTCTAATTTTGTAATAGTTATTTGTTGTTTTAACTAAAGAAATCACTCTAAAAACCTTCAATAAAAGTTTCAGTTTGTGTATCGTTTTGTGTATTGGTAGGTAAAGTGTAAGTTTAAAGAAGATAGCTAAAGAGCTTCTAAAGTCTATCAACTCGATGGTGCGGCTGGCGAGATTTGAACTCGCACACCCGTAGGGCGCTACCACCTCAAGGTAGTGTGTCTACCGTTTCACCACAGCCGCATTTTTATAAGAAAAAAGGTCAAGAAGATAAACTTCTTGACCTTGGATATTATTAAATCTGTAGATTTAAAGATTACCCTAAGAATGGATTTGCATATAATGCGATCATTGCAATAACAAGCGCATAAATAACTTGAGCTTCGATCATCGCTAATGCAATGAACATAGTAGTCATTAATTTTCCACCTAAACCTGGGTTTCTAGCAGTACCAGCAATAGTTGCAGCAGCAGTATTACCCATACCAATAGCACCACCAAGTGCAGCAAGACCTAATCCAAT
>RRZU012983174.1_pt1 | contig 34748 bp, 44 predicted proteins | sample 2165561 | NCBI WGS metagenome assembly RRZU01 (sample SAMN10456909, study PRJNA506462) | wastewater metagenome | isolation source: wastewater sludge | place: USA: Moscow, Idaho | reverse complement strand
TTTAAACAAGATTAATACGAGGGTAAGGTTCTAATCAAAATATGAGTTGGAAAACAATTTGGCTATCACTTAAGAATGCTGACATGCGAAAGAGGGTATTGGCAGTTCTTGGGATGCTATTTATCTTCAGAGTCTTAGCTCACATTCCTATTCCGCTCGCTAGTGGGGAAACCTTAAAGCAGATTCTAGAAACCCTTTTCACATCTAATAACACCCCTCAACTTCTAAGCTTTATTAATGTTCTGTCTGGTGGTGCGCTTGCTCATTTTTCTATTATGCTAGTTGGACTTGGGCCATATATTAATGCATCAATTATAATGCAGCTACTAACGAAAGCCCTCCCTAAGCTGGAAAACCTCAACAAAGAAGGCGAATTCGGTAGAAAAAAAATCAATCAGTATACCCGAATGCTGGCCCTTCCGCTGGCTATTGTTCAGTCGGTTGGAACAATCTATCTTGTTCGTCAAACCGCGTCACAGATAGGAGGACTTGGTGATATTACAGCAAATGCCGGGCTCTCTCAGTGGGCTTTGATGGTCGCCGCTCTAACCGGAGGCTCGATGCTCTTAATGTGGTTGGGCGAACTGATCACTGAGGAAGGAATAGGAAATGGAATTTCTCTCGTGATTACTGTTGGAATAGTCAGCCAATTGCCATCAACTGTTTCAAGCATTGTACAATCAGTATTTAAAAAAGGTGCTTCAACGAACATCTTTGGTCTGAATCTACCGATAGACCGTAAGGCGGCAATGGTATCCCTGGCTATACTTGCATTGGTTGTTCTCGTGACAGTTCTGGTTGTCAAACTTAACGAAGCTACAAGGAACATTACAATTCATTATGCAAAAAGGATACAAGGAAATAGAGCTTATGGAGGTGTCAAGACAACTTTACCTATAAAACTAATTACTGCTGGTGTTATTCCTATTATTTTCGCACTAGCGTTTTTGAGTGTACCAAGCTTTGTGGGTCAATTACTTTCTAGCGCCAGCAACCCGACACTACAACAACTAGGTATTAATCTGACACAGTTGTTTCAGCAGCCTACACCACAATCTTTTGCGGAAGGCGGACTTCAACCATACATCTACCCGTTGGTTTACTTCCTTCTAGTGTTTGTTTTTACCTTCTTCTACACGAGCATTACATTTGATACTTCTGAAATTGCCGAAAACCTACAGAAACAAGGAGGTTTTATTGAGGGGGTTAGATCCGGAAAACAGACTGAAAAGTATCTAGCAAAACTTGTTAACCGCCTAACACTTTTTGGCGCACTCAGCTTAGGGATACTAGCGGTTTTTCCGATAATTCTACAGGCATTTTTCCAGACCAATATTGCCCTACAGGGGACAAGCATTCTGATTCTTGTAGCTGTCGCTTTGGAAACGTTAAGACAAATAGAGTCACGGGCACTGATGGTTACTTATGATCAATACGAACAACCCGACTTCTTTTATGAGCCTGGAAACCCAGCCGAAGCGGCAAGTGGTGGTCGGTCATTAAGGTTTTTAAAAAGAAATAATAAAAGTAAAAGCAAAAAATAATTAAACACTTTACAAACAGGGGCAAACTCTGATACAATTACACTCTGTTATAAATTTATGGCCAGCAATAAAGAAGTAATCGAGCTACAAGGAACAATAATCGAGACGCTTCCAAGCGCTCAGTTCAGAGTAGAACTCGAGAATGGCCATCGAATTATAGCTCACGTCGCCGGCAAGATGAGGAAACACTTCATCCGTATCGTGCCCGGAGACAGCGTGACGGTTGAGTTGACCCCTTACGATCTTACTAAGGGAAGAATCACCTATCGCAAGTCGTGATTTACACGACATTTATACAAAACTAAGCAGTGTGTCATTACTGACCCCGTTAAAGGAGCAATGATCCGCATGAAGGTGCGTGCTAGCGTAAAGAAAATTAGTCCAGATGACATTATCGTCCGAAGAAAAGGGCGTGTTTATGTTATTAATAAAATGAAACCTAAGCACAAACAGAGGCAAGGTTAAGCATGGCTCGTATTTCAGGTGTTACCGTCCCAGATAATAAGCAAATCCAGATTGCTTTGACATATGTCTACGGTGTTGGCCCAAAAACCAGCCAAGATGTTCTCACTAAAGCAAAGATTGATGGGGCAGTCCGGACAAAAGATCTCACTGATAGTGAAATTTCTAAAATTCAGGACGTCATAAATGATAATTACACAGTTGAAGGCGATTTGCAGAGGATTGTCACGGCTAATATAAAACGACTAAAAGACATCGGATCTTATCGCGGTTTAAGGCACAGAAATAACTTACCTAGTCGTGGCCAACGCACAAAAACCAACGCCAGAACGCGTAGAGGCAAAAAGGTTACTGTTGGCGGAACTAAGAAGAAGGTAGCTGCAAAGACTTAATATTATGACTGATGAAATCACAACAACACCAGCAGAAGAAGTAGTAACTACAGAAGCACCAAAGACAGTCGCCAGGAAGAAAAAATCCAAGCGCCCTGTCCCTTATGGTCAAATGCATGTTCTAGCAACATTCAACAATACAATAATCACTTTTACAGACCCTAAAGGCGGTTCACTCACACACAGTAGCGCCGGAGCTTGTGGTTTCAGGGGCTCTAAAAAAGGAACAGCCTATGCAGCACAGGTAGCAACAGAAAAGGCTGCAAATGCCGCTAAACAAACTCACGGCTTATCAAAAGTAGATGTTTTTATTAAGGGCGTAGGTCTAGGACGAGAAGCTGCAGTCAGAACACTATCTACTGCCGATATTCGAGTTGAGAGCATTACTGATGTAACAGGTGTCGCACACGGTGGGGTCCGTCCAAAGAAAGCGAGAAGGATTTAAACCATGGCACGAGATACCGGAAGTATTGTAAAAATGAGCCGACGCGAAGGTTATGCTCTTCACCCTAAAGCCCATAAAGCTTTGGTCAAGAAAACCAGCATGCCGGGACAAGCGCCAAACTACCGATCCAGGAGCAAACCTAGTCAATACTCACTTCAACTCCGCGAGAAACAAAAAGTTAAACGACTTTATGGACTGCTAGAACGTCAGTTTAGGAAATTAATGACAGAGGCCTCACAATCTCACGGTCAATCTGGACAAGTTTTGTTACAGTACCTAGAACAGCGCGCTGATAATGCAGTATACCGTAGTGGATTGTCTGTGAGTCGTAGGGCATCACGCCAACTAGTCACACATGGTCACTTTAACCTAAACGGAAAAAGGATCGATGTTCCATCAATTAGACTAAAGGAAGGTGATGTTCTTTCAGTAAGAGATAAGAGCAAGCAAACAGAGTACTTCAAGAAAATTGACGAAGTAAGTCCTGGCGGTCAAGAAAATGATGTCACTTGGATGAAAGTTAACCGGAAGAAACTAGAAATAACAATCACAGGCTTGCCGAAGCGGGATGAGGCCGAGCCTGATATAAACGAACAATTAATTGTTGAGTATTACTCACGATAGTAAAGGGAGAGAGCAAATATATGTCAAAATCAATTTATACACCAGGAGTAGTTAAAGTAGATGACCACAGCTCATCCAGTGCTACATTTACTATTGAGCCTTTGCACACAGGTTACGGCATGACCTTGGGCAACAGCCTTCGTCGTGTATTACTATCGAGTATTGCAGGGGCGGCAATAACAGCCTTCAAAATCGAAGGTGTTACACACGAATTCACAACTATCCCTGGAGTCAAAGAAGACGCAGTAGACATTATGCTCAACCTTAAAGGCGTCCGATTCAAAGTATTCAGTGATGAGCCTCAAAATCTTCGTATCGTGAAGAAGGGCAAGGGTGTAGTTACTGCAAAGAACATCGAAACAAATGCTGATGTAGAAGTAGTAAACCCTGATCAGGTTATTGCCACAGTTGACGACGCAAAAGCATCATTTGTTGTTGATATAGTAGTCGAAACAGGACGTGGTTATCGACCAATCGAAGAAGGCGCAGCACGGAAACCGAGCGATATGGTCGCTATCGACGCAATCTTTGGCCCCGTTCAGAGGGTCCGATACAAGGTAGAGAACACCCGTGTTGGACAAATGACTGACCTAGACAAGCTAATACTGACAGTTGATACAGACGGATCAATTAGCCCAAGTGATGCCTTTGAAGAAGCAGCCGCAATTCTGGTTAACCAGTACACCGCTCTCGCAGGACAAACTAGAGTAAAAGTAGAAGCTCCTGTTGTCTCTGAGCAAAGTGGCACACTAGACTCTGACGACCCAACAGAACTAATGACACCTATCGAAGACCTTAACTTTTCCGCAAGAACAACCAATGCTCTTGTCAACAACGACATACACACGCTAAAAGACCTATTTTCTTTAGGTGATATAGAGCTAAGAGAGTTAAAAGGATTTGGCGCCAAAGCCCTCGATGAGGTTAAAGACAAACTAGCGGAGCTGGAGCTGTAAGATGCATCGGCACGGGTACCAAGGTAGAAAGTTAGGTCGCGAAAGCGATCAAAGACAAGCTTTGATAAAAAGTCTTGCTGACTCATTGGTTATACATGAGTCGATCGAGACAACTGTATCCAAAGCCAAAGAAATCGTGCCATATATGGAAAAACTCATAACCAAAGCCAAAAAAGGTGATTTGAGCAGTCGACGTGCGGTTATTGCCGGATTGATGACTGTAGAGAGCGCCCACAAGCTAGTTGACGATATTGCACCTAAATTAAGTGGCCGAAGTAGTGGGCACCTAAGGATAAAAGAGACTCGCTTAAGAAGAGGAGACAACACTCAGCTTGCCAGGGTCAGCTTTGTCGATGATTTAACAAAATCAACACCTAAGCCTGTCAAAAAACCAGCAGTTAAAACTAATCCTAAAAAACCTGCGGTTACGAAGAAGCAGACTGCTAAGAAAAAATCTGAGGTATCAAAATGAACAAAACATATAGCGCAAAACCAACCGAGGTAGTACGACGATGGTATATTGTTGACGCTTCTCAAATACCTTTCGGACGTCTATCAACACAGGTAGCAACATTGCTAACAGGCAAGCACAAACCAATGTACACACCTCATATCGATTGCGGTGACTATGTGATTGTTATCAATGCCTCAAGCCTTGTATCAACTGGCAATAAACTAATTGACAAGAAATACTACCGTCACACGGGCTTTCCTGGTGGGATCAAAGACACTACTCTTGGTAAAAAAGTCGAGGAAAATCCGGAAAGCGTAATTGAAGCCGCTGTCAAAGGCATGATTCACGCTAACAAACTTCGCCCCGGACGATTAGCACGATTAAAGGTATATAAAGGCAGTGAACACAATCATGCAGCACAGAAGCCTGTTGAGTTCAAGCTGGTTAATAAAGCCTCTAAAGGCAAGTCTAATGAAGTCAAGAATCAAGAAAAGACAACTTCGACTATCGCTAAGGATAAAAAGGAACAGTAAATATTATGGCAAAAGACACTTATTTTTACGCGATAGGCAGACGCAAAAGCGCATCTGCACGTATTCGCTTGACCGGTGGAACTGGAAAAATTACTATCAACGAAGTTGCCGCTGAAGATTACTTCGCTAATAGCAAACAATTACTAGCGGAGCTACAGCAACCATTCGTAGCCGTTGATAGCGTCAACAAGCATAATGTTAGTGTAAAAGTAATTGGCGGTGGTCACAGTGGTCAAGCTGATGCTATAAAGCTAGGAATCGCTAAAGCGTTATCTATAATGAATGATGACCTCCGTAGTACTCTAAAGAAAGCTGACCTACTCGGCCGTGATCCGCGAGAGAAAGAGCGTAAGAAATTCGGCCTCAAGGGCGCACGAAAACAACGCCAATTCACAAAACGTTAACGTTTTTGTTGACAGTCAGTTAAAAATAAGGTATCGTCTTACAGTTATGATAAGTCGAAGTATTAATCAATTCTATTTTTGGTTTACAAGCTCCACACAGTGGCGTTCGGCTTTGTATTGTCAATAAATAGATATTAATACAAGATCATTCAACCGCCACAAGGCGGTTTTTTAATTTTAAAGGAGAAGAAAAGTGTCATTAACAGAAACAGAACTATCGATGGAAAGAGTTACGGTCGGGTTGCCGGACGCAATTACGGATATACCAGAGAGACTATTGGTTGCTCTAGAAGCTAGAATAATTAAGCGAACGGACTTGGCGCCCAACATTGCAGCAATAGTTGCAAGCGATCATCCCGCCCAGATTGAACCACCACTCAATATAAACGAACAAGTTGCTCGAACCCAGCACATCAATAAATTAGCGGCTAATTGCGTACAGCAATTCATGAATAGTTTGTAAATTAAACAAGGAAATAATATGAAACGAAATATTTTAATAATCGGTGGCATGGGGCCTCAGGCAAGCCTGAAGCTTCATGAGCATATCGTCACCAAAGCAGCGGAACAAGGGGCAAAGAACGCCGATGACTTTCCAGCCATCACTCACTTGTCACTACCATTTCCAGACTTTATTAGTGACGAGAAAAACAAACTAGAAGCACTTGATGTCATCGAGAGACAACTTTATTATCTTTGGCGATAGATTTTTTACACATGTAGTTATTGCCTGCAATACGGCTCATATCCTAAGTGATCCGATCAAGGATTGTCTTGGTACAATGCCCGTGTCACTCACTGAGGCAACTGCAGAAGAAGCTCGAGCTCGGCGGCACAAAAGACTTGGCTTGTTAGCATCGCCAACTACCATAAAGAGCGGCTTGTTTGAAAGGGCCTTGGCCCCACACGGGATAAAGATGATTTTACCAAATTCTACCACCATGTCCGAGATAGAAGCTATGATCCGGGACACTATAGCAGGTAACACCCCCAGTTGTGAGTCCTTGCTTTCAGTGACGCAAGCTTTGCGTGCCCAGGGTGCCGAAAGAGTAATTCTGGGTTGTACGGAGTTGTCTGTTATTGGTCAGGAAATTAGTGAGGACGTAGTTATTGACCCCTTAAAAATAGTGGTCCAACGAATATTTGAAGAGGTAAGTCATGGGTAATATGCCAGCAGCACATCGTGCGCTCATTCAAAATCACCAGCAATTTGGGACACATGAAGTACTGGGGCCAGAACCGACAGTACTCAGTGCAAGTCACGAGAATGCCCAAGCCTATGCGCATAGCGTCCATCTTGCTACTTTCGAGTACCCAGCCGCCTTTGGAAGTGGTCACCGAGCATTCTCTGTTTCAGATGCTAGAATCTTCTTTTTGCACCCTAGCGTCACAACATTTGGCATCGGTGAGGCTCATGATCTGCAAGCTGGGGTATCGGTTGCGCATAAAGCGCCTGATGTAGGTGCCTGGGGCTCGTATGGCTGGGGACCGGCCGAGTCTTCAATTGAGTTTCTGTTTAAACACCGATCATTAAAGTCCTTGGATATAGGCAGGACACTGGGGGCCAGTGCCCTAACATTTCTTGCTGAACAGGGGGCTTCATGCGTCTCCATATCAGTGACGAGCAATAACAAAGTCATGCACAGCGTCTACGCCAGAATGGGCTTTCGTGAACTTGGGGCATCGGGTGGGAGGGGATTCAAAATCATACACATGAAGTTATTCGGGAAAGAAGCAATAGCCGAACTAAGCAATAAACTGAAAAGTTAGATATAATAGGAGATAATTATGAGTAAACCAGTAATTTTAACGGGCTTAAGAGCCAACAATGACTTGCACCTGGGTAGTTACCTTGGGGCTATGCTGCCTATGGCGCAGATGCAACAAAAGTACGGTAAAACATATCAGATAAACATGTTTATTCCTGATCTGCATAGTTTTACGACGCCCATTGACCATAGTAAACTGTATGAACAGTCAATACATAACATCAAGCTATTTATAGCATCTGGACTAGATATAAATCATCCAGACACCTATATTTACCGCCAGAGCCGCGTTTCTGCGCATTCTGAACTAACAGTCATACTGAATTGCTTCACTTATATGGGTGAAATGCAACGTATGACCCAGTTCAAAGAAAAAAGCGAGAAGCAAGCATCTGTATCTGTCGGGTTATTTGACTATCCGGTACTGATGGCGGCGGATATTTTGCTTTACGGTGCTAAATACGTGCCTGTTGGTGCTGACCAAACTCAGCATGTAGAGTTGGCGCGCAACATCGCAATTCGCATGAATAACAAGTTCAATCGTGATCTGTTTTTGTTGCCAGAACCCGAGAAACAACAAATATCTTTTGCTACTCAAGATGAGCGTTTACGTGTTCGTGATCTGCTAGACCCAACTAAGAAAATGAGTAAATCTGACGAATCTGGTAAAGGTGTGATTTTCCTGGGCGATAGTCCTGAGACAGGCGCGAAAAAGATAATGAGCGCTACAACAGACAGCCTTGGTGAAATTAACTACGACTTCGAAAAACAACCAGGAGTCAGTAATCTACTAGATATCCTAAGCGCCTTAACAGATACGCCGGTCAAAGACGTTGTATCAAAATACCAAGGGCAGTCACAATATGGTCCGCTGAAACAAGATGTCGCAGAGGCGGTTAAATCTTTCCTGACCGATTTTCAAGGAAAACTAGCTCAGGTTGATGAAAATGTCCTAATGGATAAACTAGAATCATCGGAAAAGGCTATGAATGAAATAGCTAATCAGACTCTTCATAGAGTCCAAAAAGCCGTCGGCCTTCGTAAATAATATGCAAAAGTTCGCAGTAGACAATAGTGATATAGGCAGACTGGATGTTTTTCTTGTAGAGAAAATTCCAGAGCTAAGTCGAAGTTCGATTGTAAAGTTGTGCAGTGACGACAAAGTACTGGTCAACGGTGAGAATCAACCCACAAAATACAAAGTTAAAGCAAACGATGAAATAATAGTTTATTTTGACCCAAAAGACCTAGATGAAATTCCTAACATAGACTTACCCGTGCTATACGAAGACGACGATTGTCTTGTTATTGATAAACCTGCAGGGGTTTTGACCCACAGCAAGGGAGGATTCAACCCAGAAGCGACAGTTGCAACATTCATAAGAGGAAAAGTTATAGGAATTGAGGGCGAACGTGCAGGTATCGTGCATCGTTTGGACAGAGCTACATCTGGGGTGATTATCTGCGCAAAGACACCAGAGGCGCTAAAATGGCTGCAGAAACAGTTTAGTAGCCGTAAGGTTAAGAAACAGTACATAGCTGTTATTGACGGCTCTATGGACCCCTCGGAGGCAATAATTGACATGCCGATAGCTCGTAATCCCAGAAACCCTAAAACTTTTCATGTTTCGCAGGAAGGGAAACCAGCTATAACCAGTTATAGAACAACAAAAACTGAGAATAAACTATCACTATTAGAACTAGCCCCAGAAACAGGGCGTACTCATCAATTGCGTGTTCATCTAGCGCATCAAGGCCATCCAATTGTCGGCGATCAAATGTACGGTGGAAGTGACAACGAAAGATTAATGTTACATGCGCACATATTAGAAATAACGTTGCCGAACAGAGAACGTAAGGTTTTTGTGGCAGAGGTGCCTAAAGAATTTGATAAGATTATGCCATGAAAGATGTAGCTTTATCTAGAACAACTAAGATAAGCGTCAAAAACTATCTGAACAGCCCGAGTCCAGTGATAATTATTACTGGGAACAGAGGTGCGGGCAAACATTTTTTAGCTAAAAAGATAGCCGCTGATTTATTAGGTATTAGCTATGAAAAACTCTCGACATACCCTTATCTGATCCAAATCCAACCAGAAAATAATAATATATCGATCGACTCAATCAGACAGCTACAAAAAGATTTAGTCAGGGTTGTCCCTGGAGAAAACAAAATTCGCCAAATTATTATAATAAATAATGCTCAAACCCTTGGGCAAGAAGCACAAAATGCACTATTAAAGACTTTGGAAGAGACGAAAGAAGCTACAGTTTTTATTCTGTGTATGCCTAAAATATCCGATGTATTAGAAACTGTGGCCTCAAGAGCAAGGGAAATTCGGGTGCACTCGGTTCCCCAAAGTCTCGCAGAACAATATTTTGCGCACAACCACGGGAAAGAAGAAATCCAACAAGCTTACAAGTTGGGGAATGGGAGCATGGGATTGATGAGTGCTATCCTGCGAGGCGAGCAAACCGACTTAACTGATGCCATAGCCGATGTAAAACATATTTTAGCAATAAGCCAACACGACAAGCTACTAGAAGTGACAAGGCTGGTTAAAGATAAAGACAAAGTCACGGCATTCTTAGAAGCATTTTCTTTGCTTGCGCATGCTTCAGTTAAGAATACTCTGAAATTGGGGAAAATTAAGGACGCAACCAGGTGGCAGGCAATTTCGAAACAAGTTGCGAGAGCAGAAAAATCCTTGAATAAAAATGCAAGCCCAAAACTAGTACTTACAGACTTATTCCTTAACATCTAGATAAAACCCATATATAATGGATCCTAGAATGTTTGGACTAGTACTGGTTATGGGTTTTGGTATGCTAGCTTACAGAAGCGCAACTATTCGAGATGGGGATCTATCGCCTTTACCCAGAAAATTAAGTGACAAACTAGGCCAATTATGGGGTATAGCCCACCAGGGAATGCGTGACAACAGATTAGTACGTGCAGAAAAAGCTCTATTAACTATACTAAAGATAGACAAGAGGAACGCGGCTGCCTATAACCGATTAGGGATACTATATGCCAAACAAAAAGAATACAAAGACGCTATTGATTGTTTCGAGATCGCCTCTAGCATCGAAAACAGTGCATCTAGCCTACATAACTTAGGGTTAATCTACTACGAAACAGAAAACTACGACAAAGCAGCTACGGCTTTTGAGCAGGCACTAAAACTCGAAGATAACCTAGCGGCGCGCCATATTGCATACGCAAAAGTACAAGAAAAACTTGGGAATGATAAGTTAATGTTTCAAGAACTAGATAAAGCAGTCGAACTCGAGCCAAGCCGTGAAGCCATGAAACTACTGTTAAGTGCGTATGAAAAACGAAACATGGCAGAAGAAGCGCATGTTATCGAAAAGAAACTTGCCAGTCGACCTGTCACTTCTGACAAACAAAAAAAACGGGTTGGTCGATCCAAACGAAGAGTTGTAATTTAATAAACATATCAAATGGAGCCGACACTGGGATTTGAACCCAGGACCTCATCCTTACCATGGATGCGCTCTACCCCTGAGCTATGTCGGCATAGACTATATTATATATTTTGTTTGTTACAGTTAGCAACAGGGGGTTCTACCGCAACCCAAACATCATCTTCGGCACATTCGTATATGTTATTATCGTACTCAAGATAAAACTCTTCGATTTTAAAGTTATTGGACAACTCCCAACTAACTTTTTTCATTTATTTTTTGCAAACAAGGAAGTCCATAAAAAAATTATATCTGTCGAATAAATCGTTCGATCAGTCACTTTATTTACAGTGCAAATTAATGAATTAGCCAAGTATCTTGATTCATATTTTGCCAGCTGCGTGATTTTTTTTATATAAATTGTAATCGTTGCAATATACGTCCGTAGTTTTTATGTCTAGAGATATCCTGTCGCAGCCCAACTCTCTGTATAACTTGCTCGGCAGCATATTATCCTGATTGCCTCGAAAGTAAAGTAATGCACATAAAACCGCCAACAAAACCGTGATACCAACAATTGCAGTAACGACTTTTATTTTCATCAGTTCAATTATACCAAGAAAACCAGAATAGTTCTGAAGCTCCAATGTTCTAATTTCTGGTGCAGCGTGATTAGCGCCGTCAGAACTATTTTACTCCAGACTGCTTCGTAATTCTTTTATTTACTGAACCTTGGAATAGTCGATATGCAGGTCTATTTTCCTTGGCATACGTGATTCTAATACCAAGTTCATTATTACAGTTAGCGCAGACTAGTTTTATGTCGTTTGGTTGGGCATCGGACATTCTGTCAATGTACATGCGTTTTAGGGGGCCAGGTCCATCTTTTTGATAATAGCAAACATGCTTGTCGCAACTGTCGCAAGTGATATCTAGTATTCTTGACCAACCGCCACGCGATTGGCTATATTTATCGTTTTTCATAACACTTATGCTTTGGTGCAGGGTGTAGGATTCGAACCTACGAAGGCATAAGCCAACAGATTTACAGTCTGTCGTGTTTGACCGCTTCACTAACCCTGCGTGTAGGCCCCGGAGGGGCCGCAACACCTCTGTAAACTCCACTCGTTATGAATACTCTCGCATGGTATTCATGGAGCCGCCTGTAGCCCTTTGGGCTGCAGTTGCTTCCTCAAAAACTTTACGCCAGTAAACTGGCAGAAGTTTTCTGTGGAGCCGCCTGTCGGATTCGAACCGACGACCTACAGTTTACAAAACTGTCGCTCTAACCAACTGAGCTAAGGCGGCTCGTCTGAGATAGTTTGTTAGCTAGGAAAATTTATACGCAAAATAAATTTCCGTCTAAATTACCTGGCTCACCGCTCCTCTTCCTCTAAATTTCACAAATAGCTGAAGCTCGGTTTGTAAAATTTGTGAAAATACAAATAATATATGTACAAATCACCGACAAAGTGTAGCAGAACAGGGGTTAAATAACAACTGTTCTTGATGATTATTGTACCCCTACTGTGTACGACCTAGAATTACTATTGATAATATTGACTGTATCTGTTAATCTATACATCATATGGCAAAAAAAGCAGCAAAACGCAAAGTTATTGGTCTAGTATCAGAAGAATCCGGTCGTCGGACTTACTATTCTGTTAAGAGTTTTCAAAATAGCCCCGATAAATTGTCACTACGTAAATATGACCCAAGCCTAAGAAAACACGTTACTTACACTGAAACCAAAAAAAGCCTTGGTCGTAACGAAGTAAAACCTCGTAAAAAATAATACACCGCTATAATTTGAACTCCAATTATTGCGGTTATGGCAATAATGTACTTTAATTGTTGACAATGTTTGCTCTATGGTATATAATTCTGTCATAGGTGTGTGAGACACCGGACAAAATTAATTAAGGAGTGGAAGTGAAAAAATTTATCTTAGCAATAATCGCGATAGTCGCAATCGGCGCTATTGGGTTCGTGAAACAAGGTTCCGCACAAGCAGCATCTTGTAGCCTAGACATTGTCAACGGACCAGGCAACCACGGTATTAAGGTTAATGGGAATACTGCATCTGCGACAGTAGTAATTAAAGGCACTTCTGGATGTAAAAAATCTTTCACTCTAGCCGCTTGGAAACTACCTAACCAACAGGGAACACCTTTAACTGCACAAAAGTTCTATGGATACAGCACAATGACAAAAGGTCCAGGGACTCACACAATTAGCACAGGTATACCTGATTGTTATTGGCAAGTCGATCTTCTAGGTGGAACACGACCGAAATCAATAAATGGCGACGCAAACTACCAATGGCCTCAAGACCAGCTAGCAAACTACAGACTAGGTGGAAATAAATCTTGTACTCCTCCACCTCCTGCAGATGTTTGCCCAAATATTCCTGGGAATCAAGCTACAATACCTGATGGAATGGTGAAAGACGATAACGGCAACTGTGTAACAGAACAAGTTGATGTTTGCCCTAATATTGATGGTATGCAAACTGAAGTTCCTGATGGAATGGTGAAAGATGATAATGGTAACTGTGTTACAGAACAGGTTGATGTTTGTCCTAACATAGATGGTATGCAGACTGAAGTTCCTGACGGAATGGTAAAAAATGCTGCAGGCAACTGTGTAACAGAAGAAACAGACGTTTGTCCTAACATAGATGGTATGCAAAACACTGTACCTGACAATATGGTAATAGATGAAAATGGCAACTGTGTTGTTCCTGAAGACGGTGATGTTTGTCCTAACATAGATGGTATGCAGACTGAAGTTCCTGACGGAATGGTGAAGGACGAAAACGGACAATGTGTACTAAAACCAGCAGTTGTAGTCGTAAGTAAAAATGGACCTAGTACTCCACAAAAATTAGCCGACACAGGACCTGGGTTGTTTGCAGGAATTGCATCATCCATAACAGGGATCGGCTCTGGAGCTGCACACTTCATAATTCGTCGCAAAAAACTACTAGTATAGAAAAGCTTAAAATCAACAATTAAATAACCGGCCAAAAATGGCCGGTTATTTAATTTGGTTAAATATGACTTAATTAAAAGATGATGTTAGATGACAAATGTTGTTTTTAATACCAAAATTCTTTCTTGAGTAAAAGTTGACATAATAAAAAAACCAGGTAAGATGAGATTTCATGTCTTTTTGCTTGTGAGGTGGAAAGACATATAAACCCGATTTAGACTATTCAAATAAATATCAAATCAACTAATTAAGAATAGGGGTATATTTCAGGGTTACAAGGAGGAATCATGCGATTAATCGCACTTACAGCGATGGTCTTTTCGACTGTCTTAATTATTGGTTTAGGGGCTAAACCAGTACTCGCACAAACACAAACATTAAAGAATGCCCAGAACAGATCTACAGAAAGTTCACCTAAAAAACCAAAAAATTATATCATTAAAATTAAATCCGGTGACACTTTAGAAAAGATCGCAAAAGTGCACAAATCTACATATCAGCGGATATTCTACGCGAACAAGGAGATCAAAAGCCCAGATTTAATTTACCCTGGTCAAAAAATTGTTATCCCTAGCGCGAAGGAGAAATTAAAAAATAGAGACATTCCAGGTTATAACGTAGCATCTGTGCCAACAACAACTGTACATAATAAAGTCGCAAAATCATCGTCCAGAGTAGTGACTGTTCCGGTTCAACAAGGCACTGGAACTGGCGTATGGGACAAACTAGCACAGTGTGAAGCAGGTGGTAACTGGGGCATCAACACAGGAAATGGATATTATGGTGGATTGCAATTTACACTCTCTAGCTGGAGAGCCGTTGGCGGTTCTGGTTACCCAAACCAAGCTAGTAGAGCTGAGCAAATAGCCAGGGGCAAAATACTACAATCTAGGCAAGGATGGGGAGCTTGGCCAGCCTGTACTGCAAAGCTAGGAATTAACTAAACAAAAAACCTATCAGATGTCTTAACAAACGAGTTTATTGGAAAATCACAAATTTTTAACTTTTTGAATTGGCCAGACGCGAAATATCGCCTGGCCAATTATCTCATTAACCGAGATTGGTCCGTTAGATCGTGAATCTATTGACTCTGGCCTGTTGTCTCCAGAAACAAAAACCTGGCTTTGCGATAACGTTATATCAATATCTTCTTCAGCATCCAATGATAAGTCTTTTTGCCAAGAAGAATTCTTGTCAGGGTTGAAACCTTTTTTCGACCCGGGCCCATAAATTGTAACAACCCCCTTTTTAATCACCACGCGTTCTCCTGGTAAACCAATCACTCGCTTAACTACGAATACATCCTTCTCATTTTTTTCTTGCAAGAACTGGCTTTGAGCCTTGTGAAAAACGATAACTTGTCCTCTTTCGGGTATATACTCCTTGCCCGTGAATCCCGCCCAAGTTTTGTGTAATTTATTAATAAGCATCTGATCATCGGTAGAAACAGTTGTCTCCATGCTAACGCCATGTACTTTAAAAAATTGGACTAGGTAGGTATTGAATATGATAAAAATAATCAACGCGGTCACCGTTCCTCCAAGCAAATATATCCCTAGGTTTGTGTACCTGTATACAAGGGCGCTTTCTTCAGCCTGACTATTCAGCTCTCTGTTGGCTATATCGGGATCTTTATATATACCGTGTGATGTCAACCAAACCTTTCTTCGATGCATATACCTGGTAACGGCGATCAATAAAAGCAGCAATAAAGAAAGCAAAAGGATTACTAAAAGTATCTGAAATGATAATCGATTACCCTGAAATACTCTAAATATCCCATTTTGAAAATCCGAAACATAACTCTGGTTAACCGCATCTTTTATGACAACTTGTTGCTTCGAGCGAAATATAACTGATCTTGTCAAATCATGTTTCCCGCCGGGCACATACCTCATATCAAATTTTTCTAAAGTGGGCGTTGAGTATGCAAAAGTACTGTCAACAAAGTAGTTAACACTATCAACATCGTCAGTTTCGGGATTTACTACTCTGACAACATGCAGCGTGTCTTCGTTCAATAAATTACCAGTGGGAATAACACTACCTTCGGCACCATTAATTTGCACAGAACATTCGGCTTCTGGTACGCATACTGGATTTGAATGGGATATTAACATTACAGATGGCCGGTTTGCACTAGGCATTTCATTGAATAGTGTTGACGATAATTGCAGTCGAATTTCTCTATTAGACTCGGCGGACCGCCATAAACCAACTTTTGTCCACCTTTCGCCGTTCACTGCTGCACTACCTATGTTTTTACATTTTCCGTCAGTCGTCTGGGCATAAAAAGTTACTGATGTTTTTTGGCCTTTTTTGCCTAATTTGACATACACGTCATAGTCATCCCTTGGGGCTTTGAAATTGCTGGAATCATAATATGGAACATCGTCAGGACCACATTCAATATCGGCAAAACTAGGTTGGGCATTGACTGGTTTTGAAGTAAATATTCCAAAAAGGAATACGAAAATGGTCAAGACTAATATAGACAGTTTTTTTATTTGCAAATACGACATGTTTTAACCAATTGTATTCTAATTATGTTTATCACTCAAACAGATTAACACCCACTGTGGATAACTAATTGACCGATGTATAGCATTAGTGGTTTACTTCATTTATATAAATCAGTAAAAAGGAAACAATAATGAAAAAAATATATCAAGAAGGCTTTGCGGCAATAGAAGCCGTATTAGTATTAGTAATTATTGCTTTGGTAGCAGGAGTTGGTTTTTTCGTATGGAATAAATCCCAAACCTCTAACCAAGTCTCCCAGGCTGAGACATCAACTAAACCGCTCAACGTTTATAGAATGGGCGTATACTATTACACCGGCAAACTCGCTTACTACGATTGGGCTGTTGGTAAAGCGGCAGCTGATGAAATGGTCGAAGAAGGACAAGGCTTTATTAAAAATGAAGGTGCTGCATTCAGAGGATATTCGTCTAAATTTAATGGCGAAACGAATACAACCGGTAGAGAAGTATATAACATGCGAAAAACCGGCGGTGGCGCTCGAGAAGGCTTGCCCGAAGGTCACAACTCAGTTGTTTCGATTATCTACACAACTGACAGCAAAATTAAGAATACTTTAGAAAAAGCATACGACTTTAGGAATTATAGCCCAGATACTCAAGAATCTAGCTTCCGCGCCTACAAGTCTAAAAGAGCAGGAACTACTCCGGTATACAGGCTATGGGCACCCGTGACGGTTGATGATCGAAGGCTTTATATTTACACGGATTCCAAAGCTGAAAAAGTAGCCTACAAGAGATTGGGCTACACAGAAGACGGAATTGCTTTCTACGCTCCAAATAAAAACATTAATGAAGTCGTAGGCTTTGATATGATACACTTCGGTTTCAAACTAAAACACCCTGCAGTTTGGGCTAATCTACACTGTAATATCGTAAATCCTACCTTCGACACATCATCCAATATTAAAGCACTGCTACTATCACCAGAGAATAAAGATTTAGATTGCTCGGTAGCTTCCGGTGATGCGAACGCCAAAAAAGGTCGAATCACAGTAGTACAATACAAGAATACATCCGATTCGATATTCACCAAAAACTGGAAGAATGCGAATATTACAAAAACTAAGGCTCACAGAAGTCTAAAACACAAAAAAGTAACTATACATAACAAGCAGTTTCTGCGAGTAGAAATTGTATGGTCGGGAAAGAAAGATGACGGATCAACTGGCGGACGATACAAAGCAGGAACAAAGACTATTCAATACACTTACCGTTCAGAAGATAGCGAAAACGTAGTACAAGCAACATATAGGGAAGGACCGAAAGCTAAAAACTACCTAAAGCAATTCGAAGAAATGGTTAAAACTATAGAAGTCAGAACCATTCAAACTTAATCTAACATATTAAATATTAAAAACTCCCGGTATAACAATCCGGGAGTTTTTTTAAGTAAATTCTATCTATCTTGTGGCAGGGGCACGTGGACTACAATTGTACAATCTACAAGCGTTCTCGATGCAAGCATCTGCGAGCGCTTTTGACTGTCTTACCACGCGTGATTCTATTGCATGTACTTCGTACGAATGCATATCGACTCGCCATAAATGGCAAATCAATATCCAGTGGCAGGGGCACGTGGAATCGAACCACGATCTAGGGTTTTGGAGACCCTTATACTAGCCGTTGTACTATGCCCCTTTATTCAATGCACGTACAAACTAGTTCAATAATACAGTATTTTATCCCTGTTTGTATGCAAAAAGTACTGTTTCTAAAATAATTGAGCCTAGTATACAATAGTAGCGATGGCAAAGATTAACTTATCAAAACCAATTATAATAATGATGCACGGATTTCCTGGTTCTGGGAAAACTCACTTCGCAAGACAATTGAGCGATTCAATCAGAGCTGCTCATATAAACAGCGATCGCATCAGAGGAGAGCTATTCGAAAAACCAAGTTACGATACAGAAGAGAACCAAGTAGTCGAGCATTTAATGATGTATATGGCTGAAGAGTTTCTGAGCCTCGGAGTGAGCGTAATTTACGATAATGATGCAATTACCCCAAAACGCAGGAAACTGCTAGAAGAACTAGCAAGAAGACATCATTCGGTACCTCTTTTGATATGGTTCCAGATTGATCGCGATACAGCCTTTCATAGAATAACCAAACGAGACAGACGAAGAGTTGATGATAAATACGCACGCACCTTCACTAAACAAAGTTTTGACGCATACATAACAAGTATGCAAAATCCGAAATCAAGCGAAGAATACATAGTGCTCAGCGGAAAACACTCGTTTCTGATGCAGCGCAGCGCCCTCGTGAAGCGCCTGTACGACCATAATCTTATTAACGCAGATACCGCGTCTTCGAACGTGATAAAACCTGGCATGGTTAATCTAGTTCCGGGTCGCGAAGATTTATTACACAGAAACATCAGGATTCGCTAATACTATCGATGTCTATTAGAATTCGGGAAGTTTCAGACCTGGGGGCAGTTAGATTTCAAAAACACAGAGGCTCTAGGTCTATAAAGATACACATTCAGGGGAGCAAAATAAAAGTTACATTGCCGAGTGGTGTACCCTATATTGTTGCCGAAAAGTACCTATTAACAAAAAAAGATTGGGCTCTAAGAAATTTATCAAAAGAGGTTACCATAACAAATGGTAGTTTTATAGGGAAAAACCATCAAGTAGTTTTTTTAGAGAAGGCTACGGACAAACTATCAACAAGGGTAACTTCAGACAATATTATTGTATATACTGGCGCCAATACGAATACTTCGTCGGCACAGAATCAAAGCATTATCCGTTCGGCATGCGAGAGGGCACTAAAAAAAGAAACACAAGAAATCATCCTCCCAAGACTACGCGACATAGCGCTGGAAAATGGTTTTCTTGTCAAGAATACTAATGTAAAAAAACTTCGAAGTCGATGGGGAAGTTGTGACTCTCGTAAAAATATAACTCTTAATATCTTCTTGGCGCAACTGCCCTGGAGACTGGTCGAGTATGTCATGGTGCATGAACTTGTACATACAAAACACCTCAATCATAGCGCTCAATTCTGGCAAGAAGTTGAAATTTTATTACCTGATTACAAAACCCGCCGTAAAGAGATTAAAGAATTTTCTCCGGATATTATTAACTCCTAATTAACGCTTATGGCATAATGTAGTTATATGCATCCAAAAGTTAAGAATCTAATCCCTCTATCAAAAACCGCAGAGGTAGAGCATGAACGTCTAACTAGCCTAATTAACAGTATGGGCGATGGCGTGATCGCAATTGATGAAAAGCAGAAGATAGTTACTTATAACGGAGCAGCCCTTAACATACTTGACCTGAATAGTTCTATAAATGGAAAATCACTGCCAACAATCATGGAGATTATCGACAAGAATAATCAAAGTGTAGATGTTAAAAAACTAATTGAAGCAGCTTTGACCCCAACGTTCAGCAGGGATTATCGATTACAATACCCTGATAAAAGTACGATTAACCTATACTTGAGTATAGCGCCGGTGCGTTTAGGGTACGGGCAAAAAGGAGCTCACGGACATGTCGTATTGCTTCGTGATATCACCAGGGAAAAATCACTTGAAGAAGAACGTGATGAGTTTATAAGTGTCGTCAGCCATGAACTTCGCACACCGATAGCTATCGCCGAGGGGAATATAAGTAACGCTCAAATTGTTGCAAAAAAAAGAGAAGGCGCAAAAGATATCAGGAATGCCTTAGAAAATGCTCACGATCAGATACTATTCTTGGGAGGTATGATTAACGACCTTTCTACACTCTCTAGGGCAGAAAGGGGAAAGTTAACCGTTGAAATAGAGTCAATCAACGTACACAACCTGCTAAAAGGCCTGAAAAGCTTGTATAAACCCCAAGCAGTCGAAAAAAAACTAACATTTAGCATAGAGATAGACCCAAAATTAGAGCTACTGCAGTCTAGCCAACTCTATGTTCGCGAAATATTGCAAAATTTTATTACAAACGCAATAAAATACACTGAAAAAGGTGGTGTTACAATCCGCGCCAAACAACACGAAAAAGGAGCAGAATTTACCATTCAAGATACTGGCATTGGAATTAGCAAAAGCGATCAAGATAAAGTTTTCGATAAGTTTTTTAGATCAGAAGATTACCGAACAAGAGAAAACACAGGTACTGGCTTGGGACTTTATGTAACTATGAAGTTGGCTAGATTAATTCACGCCGAAATCGCGATGCAAAGCGAACTAGATAAAGGGTCTACGTTCAAAATTGTAATACCTAATTTGAAGTAGTGTTGACTTTTATAAGCTACCTCTGGTACTATTGACACAGCGACACATACATAACGTATGTGTTTTTTAATTGGAGCATCTACTGACAATGGCAAAAAAACCAGAAAAAAAATCGGCTAAACCAGCTAAAACTTTACGCCAGACTACGCAAGATATTTCTAGCAACAAAGGCAAAAGAATCATAAAGCAGTCGGCAAAAAAAATTGCAACACCTTTTAAACATGCTAAAAGAATCGGTGAAAAAGAGTACTATATACCTCTTCCAAAACATAAAGTAAGCACTTTCTTGAATAAAAAACGTAGAATTACACCCGGCTATTTCAGAAGTAGTTGGAAGGAAGTTAAAGAAGTATCATGGCCGGACAGAAAAACAACAGCGAAGCTAACTATGGCCGTATTGGCTTTTGCTACTGTTTTTGGGGTTGCAATCGCAATCGTTGATTATGGGCTAGACAAGATATTTAAGGCATTATTACTACAGTAAAGGAAATATATGAGCAAACGATACGACACAACAAAACACTGGTATGCTATTCATACTTATAGTGGCTACGAGGAAAAGGTGGCGGTCAGCATTAGACAACGTGCTGAAAGTCTAGATATGAATGACAAAATCTTCCAGGTTCTAGTGCCTAAAGAGAAGATGATCGAAGTCAAAAACGGCAAACGTAAGGTAGTAGAAAAACGAATTTTCCAAGGCTACGTACTAGTTGAAATGAAATTGACTGAAGATGCCTGGTACATTGTGCGAAATACCCCCAACGTAACAGGTTTTGTAGGTACAGGTACTGATCCAACTCCGGTCTCCGATGACGAAATCGACAAGATTTTGAAACGAATGGGCAAAGAAGATCCAAAACACAAAATGGACTTTAACATCGGTGAAGTTGTAAACATCATCGACGGCCCATTCAAGGGCTTTGACGGCACAATAAACGACCTAGATGCCCAAAAAGGCAAGCTAAAGGTCCTCGTCAACATGTTCGGTCGCGAAACACCAGTAGAACTCGACTCTCTTCAAGTCAAACGCGTTTAGTTGGATATAGGGCAAATGTAAGATGGAAGATGAAACAAACATAATATACGGGTTTCAGCGTATAGAAACACTTAATCGATTAGCTAGTAGTAAATACGGACCACAAATTTTTGGGCTAGGTTCTGTGGCGACTGAAATTGGAGCCGGAATTTCAATTTCAAACGGACGTGTTTTGTTGGGATTAACACTTTTTTCTGTGGGTTGCGTGGAGCTTGGTTTGTCTGGGGCTAGTAGCGAAATAAAAATTTATGATAAATTCGGAAAAGAAGAACCTGGACAACAGGGGTAATCTGTAGTAATATATATCAGTTACGCACGACGACTGCATGCTTCAGCAGTTAAATGCAAATAAGGAGAAAATAGTGGCTAAAAAAGTTACAGCAAATTTAAAGATGAAAATACCTGCCGGAAAAGCTAGCGCTGGACCACCAGTTGGCTCGACACTAGGACAGTACGGTGTAAATATGATGGATTTCGTTACTCCTTTCAACGAGCAAACTCGTGATATGAAGGGTATAGTAACAGCACATATTGCAATATTCGAAGACCGAACAATGAAGTTCCGTGTTGTGGCGCGACCGACTGACGACTTAATCCGAGAAAAACTAGGTATTCAAAAAGGATCAGGCAAGCCAAATAGCGAAAAACTAGAGAAAAAACTAACAGATGCACAGGTTACCGAAATCGCCGAGGAAAAAGCCCAGGACATGAACGCCGATGACATAGATGCAATCAAGAAAATGGTTGCCGGTACAGCTCGTAGTATGGGCGTTGAGATAGCTTAAATCCTATGACCTATAAAAGATTTGATACATCAGTAGAAGCGGGTCAGGTTTTAACTAACTTGCGTAATGCCGTTGGCGACACACTCCGGAGCGCTGAAACGTTAACTCACACGATCGAAGGAGAACTTCCTAGCATGTTAGAGGCTCTGCGCGCAGTCGAGACAGACCAAGCAGTTGAATTAGTGGACAGACTAGAAGTCGCACTAAGCGGACTCCAAGCTGCTTTAGATACACAAATGGGGATTCGAAGAGATCAATAATTAATTTGTGGGAGGCCTAAAACGCCGTTAATTACCACGAAGGAGAAAATTATGGCTGAAGCCAAGAAAACAACATCAAAGAAATCAGTGAAGAAGACACCTGAAGAAGAAAAAGCTATCATAGAATCAATCAAAAAAGCAGATGCAGCGATAGCAGAAAAAGAAGCTGAAGAAATCGTAGAAGAAGTAGTCAAGAAGGCCGGGAAGCATAGTGCAAAAGCTATCAAGGAGGCTGAAGAAAAAAAAGCTAAAGAAGCCCGAAAAGCTGGTGAAGTTAGCGAATCAGAGGCGGCAAAACCACGCAAAGCAATAAAACCAACTCGGAGTCGTTTAGAACGTCGTAGCAAAGGCTACAAAAAAGTTGCTGAGTTAATCGAAAAAGATAAAGAGTATAGCCTGGCTGAGGCAGTAGAACTAGCTCTAAAGACTAACAGTGTCAAATTTGATGCGGCAGTAGAACTACACGTTCGTTTGAATGTAGACCCTAAACATGCCGATCAAAACATTCGCGATAACGTTGTATTGCCTGCTGGAACAGGGAAAACAGTCAAAGTGGCTGTATTCGCCGATGAAGACGATGTCAAGAAAGCTAAAGCAGCCGGAGCTGACATTGCTGGCGGAGACGAATTCTTGCAACAGTTAGACAAGGGAGAAATCAACTTTGATGTTCTTGTAGCTACTCCAAAAGTTATGGCTAGATTAGGAAAATACGCCCGCATCTTGGGGCCAAAAGGGCTGATGCCTAACCCAAAAAGTGGTACTGTAGCTGCTGATGTCGCAAAAGCAGTAAAAGAAGCAAAAGCCGGCAAGGTAGAATACCGCGTAGATAGCACCGGAATCGTCCATCTAGGAATTGGAAAAGTTAGCTTCAAACCTGCTGATGTTGTAACTAATGCTCAAGCAGTACTATCTAGCATAAAGGCTGCGAAGCCCGCGTCAGTAAAGGGTCCATACGTCCAAAGTATCTACTTGACTACCACTATGGGACCTAGCGTCAAAATCCAACCATCTGAGTTATAATTAGTCACAAATGGCTAAAACAACTGGACTAGTAGTCGCGTTTGATGGACCTGATGGAGTTGGCAAGTCGACCCAGGTCGAATTAACTGCTGCTTGGCTCCGTTCACTTGGACACGACGTGCATACCGCTCGCGCATCAGGCGGGACACCAATAGGCGAGGAACTACGCAAAGCCTCATTATCAGACCATCCTAGACCTGCTGAAGTTGATGTGTACATTTCGCTTGCTATGCATACTGCTCTCGGACTAGATATTCAAAAACGCATTAATCATGGTCAAATTTGTCTTCTTGACCGAAGTCCACTGGCAATACTCGCCTACAATACGATTGGTAGCCAGTTAAAAGATCAAACTATGGGCTACTACGCCATGGATAAAATGCTCGCGCTTTGGGCTATAGACGTTTTATTTTTATTTGAAGCAGACCAGCAAATCGTTAATGCCCGCCGCAAAGCAAGATTAGACAAACCGGCAGATTTTTACGAAAAACAAAACTCTGCCTACCATGAACGCGTAAGATTAGGCTACGCTGAAGCAAAAAACCACTTGAAAACAAACTCAACTCTAGTAAAGCAAATAATTAGCGTAAACGCCGAGCCATCTGTTGGTGAGATACAAAAAACGATTGAGAAACAATTACAAAAGATGTTGTAATAATCATTAACAGCTTGTCTTTGAAGCCTCCGAGACCGTACAATATAAAGGAACAAGGAGAGGGTAGCAGAAAATAATGGCTGTATTTAGTAACAAACAAATCATTGAGGCCTTGAAAGAAGACCACATAGTCTGTTCTCCTTTCAATCCAAGACATGTCAGTCACGCTAGCCTCGATGTAACGCTGGGGTATTACTACTACAGGACCGAACGCTCAAAAGACCATCCCGTATATAACCCATTTGATGAGGGCGATGTATCCCGTTATTTTGAGGGCGCTCTAAAAGCAGTACCCCACAAGCAGTGGTGTCAAGAAAATGGCATGAAACCATTAAAAGGGATACCTGCAAACCATCCCGTAATACCAGTCCGACCTGGCGAGAGAATACTTGCCCACACACACGAATTTTTTGGCATAAAACCACCTGGTGCTTGCGAAGTTAAATCACGCTCTAGTTGGGGTCGCAATGGTATAGCAGTTTGTTTCGATGCTGGGTGGATTGACCCAGGTTACATCAACCGTTTAACTCTAGAAATATATAACCTAAACGAAAAAGAAATTATGCTTTTGCCAGTCGGCGAGCGTATTGCTCAGATAGTTTTTCACGAAACTGGCGAAGTTGAGGGCAATTATGGGGCTGGGAGACATGGCGGATTTAGTGGCAAATACCAAGCCGGCACAAACCTGAAAACCCTAATTAAGAATTGGAAACCAGAATTAATGCTACCGCGTGCATATATAGATAAACGATCAATGCCTACCAAAATCAAAGGATTAAAAGGAGATTAGCATGAACCCGACTACTGATGTAGCGGGTGGGCGCGCAGGAAACCAAAGAAACGGTCTTTTTCTAGTTATTGAAGGCACCGACGGATCTGGTAAGGGCACCCAATTCGATATTCTCAAAAAGCAGCTAGAAAGTGACGGCTATGATATTGCCTGCTTTGATTTCCCTAGGTATGATGAACCATCAAGTTTTTTTGTCCGAGAATACCTGAATGGCAAATATGGGACAGTCGATGAAGTTGGACCATATACTGCATCCTTATTTTACGCCTTAGACAGATATGAGACAGCTCAAGAAATCCAGCTAGCACTGAACCAAGGCAAGATAGTGCTCGCAAACCGTTTTACCGGTTCGAACATGGCCCATCAAGGAACAAAATTTTCAAACACAGAAGAACGCCGTGGTTATTTTATCTGGATAGATAACCTAGAGTTTCAGATGCTCGGGATACCCAGGCCTGACATAAGCATTGTACTCAGGGTTCCTGCCGAAACAGCGCAAAAAATGGTAGATAATAAGGAGTCACGAACGTACACAGACAAAAAACGTGATATCCATGAAGCGGATCTCGACCATTTGAAACGATCTGTCGAGGTATATGATGACCTTTGTGAGTTATTTCCAAAAGACTTTACCAGAATCGACTGCGTCCGTGGTGGAGAACTGCTTGATATCGACACCATCCATAAACTTATCAAGGAGAAAATAACACCCATGCTACCAGCAAAAGAATCGTCTAGTCCAATTTCGAAAAAGTCGACAAAAAAAACCAATCCATACATCAAAAAAACAGAAACTGGATACGAAATAACTAATGCGGGCAAACAGTTGCTGCAGTCAGCAATAACTAATACTACGGGCGACGTCTATGCCTTTACTGGAGAAACACTGACCCCAGTTACTGCCGCAGCAGCAATGGCCAGACTGTCACGTCGCGGCGATGATATGCGAGTAACCATTCTGGACGAATTTACCCAGGATATGGGCAAAGACTCGAAGCTACTGCATAGAGTAATCACTGCTTACGGTGACGATTCGGTTCAACAATTGGTTGGGCAACATATTGTTGTTGAGAACGCCTCTAATCTTTTAACCAAAAAACTCGAATGGGGCAGATTAGCATCCTATCTAGAGCAATCAACCCGATATATATTTTTTGACGAGAAAGACAAGAACGGCAAGTACAAGTACTTTACGCCACGACAATTTGATCCAGACACGGTGAAACTATACGAAGAGAAGATTGATCGAATATTCGACCTATATTCGGAAATGGTGCACAAATTAACAGACTATGTTCGCGCGAACTCTTCTGTGCCTGAAGGCGAGAGAGATGTAGCCTGGAAAGGCGCCACACGCGCCCAAGCCTGCGATGCGATTAGATCTGTTTTGCCAGTTGCCACTAAGGCTACTGTGGGAATTTTTGCATCGGGGCAAGCCCTAGAGAGCTTGATCATGCACCTTCAGAGTGAAGAATTACTAGAAATGCGAGATACTGGAGACAAAGTCCTTACAGAGGCACGAAAAGTTATTCCGGCCTTTCTAGAGCGAGCTGACAAGCCTGACCGCGGAGGAGCACTTATTGCCTATCGTGCAAATACCCGTTCATCGGTTCAAAAACTAGCCGAATCCTATCTGTCGAAACAACACGACGTTGAGACCGAATCCGTACAGCTAACCGACTATTGGCCAAAGAACGAATTAGACCTGGTTGCGGATATCTTGTACGAACACGGTAACGCATCATTAGAATCTATAAGAAAGGAAGTTTACGACTGGCCATACGAGCGCCGTGAGGAAGTTCTAAAAACGTACATGGGCGAGAGATTAAACCGTCGCCATAGGCCAGGGAGAGCCCTCGAGAAAGCCCACTACAGCTGGGACCTAGTTTGTGACTATGGAATTTTTCGTGACCTTCAACGTCACCGTATTGTTGATGACCTAGAATGGCAGTTGCTAACGCCTCGCTACGGGTACGAAGTACCGGCCCTCGTAGACGAAGCCAATCTAACAGAATTATTTGAAGAGTGTTTTGATATCAGCCTGGGCCTCTACAGCGACCTACAAGCTGCTGGATACCACCTAGAAGCTCAGTATGCGACGCTGCTGGGCCATAAAATGCGCTGGAAAGTCACGTACAACGCCCGGGAGGCCTTTCACTTTCACGAACTGCGTACCAGCCCACAAGGACACCCTGGTTATCGCAAGTTAGTCCAAGAAATGCACGAAAAACTAGCCGAAGTTCACCCGTTACTAGCCGAATCTATGAAATTTGTTAACCAAGGTGAAGACGAAGAACTAACACGTCTAGCCGCCGAACGCTACACTCAGTATAAATTGAGCCAGCTAGACTAGAGATCCGTACTATCAATATTGACTTTTTGGTAATTTTCTGATAAAATATCAGTATGAAATCGGTTCCTGATTCACCAACAGAAGGTCCTCAAGAGTTTTTAGGTCTGTCATTAGAGGCTATGGCCCAGTTTGCCGAGGTTGTAGACACTGCAGGGCGTGATGTATCTATGGCTATGAACTTGTACGGACTGCGCCACAACATGCGCACAGTTGCAGGCTTGCCTAATAGCCTGGGAAAGTTCGCTTCGTACTTGAGTGACTTTGAAGGCGATGTTGACGTTTTAGCCGATATGAATCCTAAAGCTCAACTAACTTCCGAAGTAAGCTTGGTATTAACGGGCATTAGACAAGAAACAGAACGACGAATAGGTAATCACTACGCAACAGCAGAATCTGCAGCTGCGGGCATGAGTTCAGTGCTAGGGCTGTTAATTGATAAACCCGATATTACGCAACAACAGTTACCGCTACTAACTCAACTTGTTATGCGTCGAATACCAGACCAAAAAACAGAAATACCTTCAGATGAGGTTCTAGCATTAGCCGCACCAGGGCTACTCGGTGTCCTATATGTTATGAGTGACAGAACTCCTGCAAACAAGTCATTTACACGCCAGGTCAGGGCGAATCCGTCCCCACGAACCGGGCTGGTAGACTCTCCAGTCGGCGCCATAGGGGCGAGGTTCATTGGAAAGTCAGCCGAAAGACAGTATCTGCACATTTTAAACCTGCATGGTGTAGCAATCGCCAGTGCTTTTCACAATCTACTTCCAACTGACGGCAGTAAACTCAAGCAAGCTCACAACGCCCTACAAACACTTTTCGGATAAGCATAGTCCGTAGAGGTAGAGAAATAAATTTACAAAATATTGACAGGTGTGATAATATGATTGCCATAATGAGTATTTTTCAGATTCACCAGTTGCTGCTGCTAAGCCTACGAAGGCTGTGCTTCAACATGGTTGAAGCCTGAGCGAATATTCGCCTTAGCACAGCCCATCAATCAGGCTTCACCCGTGAAGACCTGATTTTTTAATTTGAGGAGAATTTTTTGAAATGAGTATTGCAGACATAGAGGTGTTTGAGAGCCAACCTATTGAATTTACAGAAGTAACGCTGCGCGATGGGGAGCAGCAAGAAAAACGTTATCCTGAAATGCCGATTCCTGATCGAATTGATGTATTTGAAGCCTGCATTGATGCAGGGATCACTACAATTGAGATTGGTCACCTGGGCAATGATCCTGATATTGAATTAGCTTCAGCCATTGTTAAGAGAATAAAAACCGCTGAGGCGTTGGGTAGCACTCGTTACGAGGACATTTCATTGCAAATTCTATTCGGATCACAAAAAGACTTAATAGAAAAAGGCACGAGAGTCTTTGATGATTTTGATAAAGATAGAGTAATTGTCCATGTATACGACCGTGTTGCTGAATACTTACGAATCTTAGCCACTGATCCATACACTATTAGCCAATCTGCTGAACGTGTCGCAGAAGCCGCACACATTGCAGCCGATTATGGTTTTAACAGATTTTCAATCTCGGGAGAAGGAGCAATTGACCCCTTGACACCTATAGAATTAGTCACTGATTTTTATACGCAAGTAGGACAAAGCTTGCAGAAACGCGGCATAACAGCGATTAATTTTAATCTTGCTAATACTTTTGGCTTATCAATAACTGAGTCTACTCCAGATGAGCTAGCATTTTTCGATACTAGGTCGAAAAAGGAGGTTCCTGGTGCGACAACAAGTGTGCATGTGCATAACGATCATACAAGTGCTGCAGAATTCGCCGTGGCCGCCATTACAGCCGGCTTCGATAAAGTGGAAGGTACTATGATTGGCATGGGCGAGCGAGCAGGTAATGTTGCATTAGTAGATGTAGTGGTTCGTCTACTTGAAAATGCTCGAGCCAATATAGAACGCCAAGAAGCATATCGTGCGATGGAAGGTATGGGACGGGTGGCAGTCGGCTCCAGCGCAGAAAGTATTTGGAAAACACGCCACATCGATCCGAAAGTGATGACTTCTATCGACAGATGGCATGATATAAGTGCGCAAATTGCAGGCATATACGATACAGGTGACCGCTTCGCAAAAACTTCACTTGGCAACCCAGCTGCATACGCTGCTGGTTCCGGACCGCATGCTCACGCCAACAGAGAGTTTGCTCGTGACCCAATAAACAAACCGTTGTGGCGTAGTTACGGCTGGTCTGCGATTGTACATGCAATGATGGGACGAAAAGAAGCAAGAGAGATATTGGCAGTGGACAAAGAACGTATCAAAAGAATAACTCTTGAAACTCACGCCGCCGGTGGGTCTACGCGATCGATACATGAAGATAAAGTGATTTTTGCCAGTGATGAAGACAGGAAAGTTTCAGAGAAAATGGCCTGGGCTGTTGTTAACAGCATTTTTGACCGCGTAGTACCTCGTGTCTCTGTTGATGTATCGGCTATCGGTGATTCGGGAATACGAGAGCACTACTCTTCTATGGACCCGGGTCGATTAGCTGAACTAGTTGAAGCTGGGCGTGTAAGCGTTTGACAATTTTCAACTGAAAACGTATGATTGTTGCTATGACTCGTGCGATAATTATTGCGATTATTGAGGAAACCCCAAGCAGGGCGTAGAGTTTAATATTGTCAAAAAATAAACCCCGCCCTACCAAGCGGGGTTTTTAAATAAACGGAGTTAGCTAACAGAATTATGAAAAATGCAGTAAATGAAACACTTTTAGCCCGAGTGTACGATGTTGCTGTTGAAACACCACTCAAGAAGGCTTCTAAACTGAGTGATTCGCTAGGGATGCCACTGTACCTAAAGCGAGAAGACCTGCAACCTGTTCACTCGTTCAAAATCAGGGGGGCATACAACAAAATGGTGCATTTAACCTCAAATGAAAAGAAAAAAGGTGTTATTGCCGCCAGCGCAGGGAACCATGCCCAAGGAGTGGCCCTGAGCGCACAAAAGCTCGACATTTCTGCCACGATCATCATGCCCAAGACTACGCCAAGTATTAAAATTGATGCCGTTAAGACATATGGCGCCGAAGTTATTTTGTGGGGCGATAGCTATTCTGATGCGTACGAACATTCACAAGAACTAGTCAAAAAGACTGGCCAGGCTTTTATTCATCCTTTTGACGATCCGCTGGTTATCGCCGGCCAAGGTACTGTCGGACGGGAAATTATCGAACAGTTACCTGATGTTACGCACATATTTATACCAGTTGGTGGCGGTGGACTTATTTCGGGCATTGCTCAGTTTATAAAACAACTGGAGCCACACATCAAGATTATTGGTGTAGAACCAAAAGACAGCAACGCTATGGGTTTGTCGCTAAAAGCTGGCAAACGCATTCAGCTAGACCACGTTGGGTTATTTGCAGATGGCGTCGCGGTAAAAGAAGTAGGAGAGAACACCTTTAAAATCAGTCAAAAGTACGTCGACGAGGTAATTACAGTCACTAACGACCAAATATCCGCTGGTATTAAAGCCGTCTTCGAAGATACCAGAAATATCGTCGAGCCTGCCGGAGCATTGGGCGTTGCCGGAGCATCCAAGTACTTTACTGAACACAGCATAAAAAACGCAACAGCAGTGGCTATATGTTCCGGTGCCAATATGACGTTCGAACGTCTACAATATGTTGCAGAACGAACACTGGTAGGAAGCGGCAAAGAAGCACTATTTTCCGTAGAAATGCCCGAGCAGGCTGGAGCGCTTGAAAAGTTCTGCCTGGAAGTCGTAAATGGTCACTCTATTACCGAATTTAGTTATCGGTTGAATAGTAGAGATAGTGCACATATATTCGTAGGCATTGGTCTGCAAGACAAAGCCGATAAAGAGAAGTTTATGAACAAAATGGCCTTAAAGGGCTACAAGTATGAAGATTTGTCGTCTGACGAGCTAGTAAAGAAGCACGTTCGCCACATGATTGGTGGCGTATCTGCACAGGCTAAAAACGAGCACTTTTACGAAGTATTGTTCCCGGAGCGCGCTGGTGCTCTAACTGACTTTTTGCGCGTTGTAGCAAAACGCTGGAATATTAGCACCTTCCACTACCGCGGCCAGGGTTCGGATACCGCCAATATACTGGTTAGTTTTGAAACAACTAAACCAAAGATTCTAGAAAAAGACTTAGAAAAAGCTGGCTATCAGTACAAGAAGCTGTCATCAAAAGCTCTGGATATTTTCTTAAAATAGCAACTAAGAAGTTAATACACAAAATAATTTGCTTTTATTCGCTTTTCGTGTTAAAGTTAACGTATGTTTAGAAGAAATAAGCAAGCTACATTTGACGAAATAGTATCGCCTGAAGTGACCAGGAAAAATGTGCACGAACGTGCCCGCTCTTCGTACATTGCCCGCGGTCTATTCTCGTTAGCTGGTTTAAGCATCGCGGCTATTGCTATGTTGTCCCTTTCCGACGATGTTGGTAATCGCGAGACGCAATCTATTGGTGATTTAGCACCAAAAAAAGTATTAATCGCAGCCGGCCTGGCCGAGCTAGGAGTCGCAGTTGGTGCAGTTGCTGAAAAGCGAAACGCCATAAGAACCATCCAGATAACAGCTGGCGATCATACTGAAGCAGTGATGCTATTTGGGACCAATCCTGAAACGGCTGAAGAAAATTTCCATGAAGAAATTCCATTCCCTGTGAAAAAACGGCCAATGATTGAAAGGGTTAAAGATATTGGTTGGCAGTCCAGCGCTACTGCGTTCGAAATAGCCACTGGCGTATCAGCTACAGTAGTGGCAACACACGAAGGCTTTGTACCTCAGCCTGAACAAGGCCAAGCTTTGCTCTTTATAGCAGGTTACGCAATAGCTGCTGGTGTGTCGGCGGCTGCTAGTGTAGGTAGTGTCAGGAACGCAGAACTTCAAGCAAGAAACGCCATAACATCAGCGTGGATGGCTGCGGACATGGTCTTTAGCGATTAACAAAAGTGCTCTTTAGCCATAGAACTTTTGTTGTTGTTAGTTAGTGTGTAATTGCATGACAACGCTTATTTGACAGATGTGGGCTATTTTGTTACAGTTTAGTAGTTAATTGCCAAAGACAGCGACGGGGAAACCTTAATCAAGTCGCCAAGGTACATATAGCTCAACTTTTTTGTTAGTTTTTGTATAAAAGTCTTTGGTAGAACGTCAAGGGCTTTTTAAATACCCTAGAATTTTAATAATCAGGTCGAATTAATTAAACAGGAATCAACATATGGCTCTAACAAAGCAAGAAAAAGATGAAGTTGTTGCCTCTGTATCTGATCTTTTAGCCAGCTCGAAACTAACAGTTGTAGCGCAGTACCAAGGTACTAGCGTTAAGCAAATGCAAGAGCTGAGAAAAAACGCTAAAGAGAACGGAACAGTGGTAAAAGTGGTAAAAAACCGTTTGGTTCGCCAAGCAGTCAGCGCTACCCAACACTTGAAAGACGTAGACACCAGTGCTCTCAACGGCCAGTTGTTGTACGCTTTCAACGCCCAGGACGAGGTAGCACCAGCACAATCACTAGCTACGTTTGCCAAGAAAAATCCAACGATTAAATTTGTCGGAGCATTTTCTACAGACGGACAGTTTATGAGTTCAGACGACGTGCAGTATCTCGCCCAGCTACCTAGCAAAGATCAGTTGCGCGCACAGCTCGTCGGTACAATTGGCGCCCCACTCAGTGGATTCGTTAATGTACTATCAGGAAACATCCGTGGCGTATTGAATGTCATGAGCGCACGAGCAGAAGCAATCAAGTAAATAATAAATCAGGAGAATAATTATATGAGTGATGAAGAGAAGAAAACAGTAGAGACTCCAAAAGAGTTCGAAAAACTAGTTGCAGAACTAGACAAAATGTCAGCACTAGAGATTAGTAAATTTGTTAAATTTCTAGAAGAATACTGGGGCGTTAGCGCCGCTGCACCAGCTGCAGCCGTAGCCGCAGCACCAGCCGAAGCAGCAGAGGCTGTTGAAGAAAAATCAGAATACGACGTTATTCTAAAAGAAGTTGGCGCACAGAAAGTTGCAGTCATCAAAGCAGTCAAGGACATCACCGGCCTAGGTCTAGGTGAAGCGAAAGCTGTTGTTGACGGTGCACCAAAACCAGTTCTAGAAAAAGCCAAAAAAGAAGACGCAGATGCAGCCAAGAAAACCTTGGAAGACGCTGGCGCGACAGTAGAACTAGCCTAATAACACATTAGGTTAACGAACAATAATACCGCTCTGACAAATTAGGGCGGTATTATTTTATCCACAGTTTGCGCTTGACCCTTTGACTAAAGTTAGCAAGCATGATATTTTTATGTAAAGTGTATAGATAAACAAACACTGAGAGAAGACCAGATTATGGCAGATGTATCAGATAAACAGATAAAAAGACTGAAAGTGCTTATTCAAGAGGCAGAGACCAGTCTTGGGGCAGCTAAAGAACTGTTAGTTAGTCTATTGGGTGACGATGACATGGCACCAATAAAACCATCAGAAGATATTGCTGGGAAGATTATCGAAGGTGTTTTTGACGGGCAGAATATGGTTGGGTCAGATGGCAAAACATATCCAGTTCCGGCCAACTATGCATCTAAATCAAAGCTAGTTCAGGGTGATATCCTCAAGCTGACGATTGCAGACGATGGGGCGTTCCTTTATAAGCAAATCGGGCCAATCCCACGGGTTCAAAAAGTTGGCACACTTGTTATGGAAAATGGCCATTATTACGTAGATGTAGATAAACAGAAATACCGCGTATTACTAGCTAGCGTGACATACTTCAAGGCAAAACCAGGCGATCAGGTCAGTATAAACGTACCAGAAGACGATCAAACAGCCGAGTGGGCAGCCCTCGAAGCCGCACTATAACATTGACTTAATAGCTACTATTTGTCATTCTTTAGCTTAATGAGTGAGACTTTATTCGAAAGGCAGCGTGCACTAAACAAAGAAGCTGTCAGTAAAGCCGGCAGTGCAGCAGTCGGCTTCGCTTTAGGTGTTGTTGGCTTTGGGATAGGCGCTATTGGAGAGGGCTATGCTATGAACGCCAAAGAATTGGTCCCCGCCG
>RRZU010370912.1_pt1 | contig 34758 bp, 38 predicted proteins | sample 2165561 | NCBI WGS metagenome assembly RRZU01 (sample SAMN10456909, study PRJNA506462) | wastewater metagenome | isolation source: wastewater sludge | place: USA: Moscow, Idaho | reverse complement strand
ATCCAATAGCGGCTTGAACGGTAGCTTTTGGAATATAAGCTACAGCTGTGAATATTCTTTCTTTTAGGGATAGATTCGTCTTAACAAGACACATTTGAACACCGATCATTCGAGATATTAATCCAAAAATTAATACAATTAAAATAAAGCCAACAAAGGTTTGTAGACTATTTATATTAACCACAAATCCTACTAAGATAAATAAGAAGATTTCAGATGCGACCCATATCTTTGATAATTTAGATGTAATTCGATTCGCAAGATTTGGATAGAAATGTAGAACGCTTAAACCGATAGAAATAACGCTTAATAATGCTGAATAAGGAATAACTTGCTTAAGAGATGATTCTAAGCCTACTAACAAGAAACATAGACTCAAGATTAGAAGCACTTTTATCGTGTCACGCATATGTACTCGTTTAAATAAATTCACAAGTATCCAAGCGACTAGAATTCCTAATCCAATCCCTGATACGATTGAAATGGGCAATGATATAAATAAGGATAAATTAATCACTTGTCCTTGTCTTAGTGAAACAAAAGAAGTAAATAATACGATAACAAATATATCATCGAGACTCGCACCAGCCATAACAATCTGAGGTATCTTATGTTCTTTACCATAACCCTCTTGAATAAGATGAATCATTCTTGGCACAACGACAGCTGGTGATACTGCAGCTAAAACAGCTCCTAAAATCGCCGCATCTAAAATTGTTATGTTTAATAGAGGAGGAGCAATTAATATAATCATTCCCATTTCAAAAAGAGCTGGAAGGAAACTCATCAAAAAAGCAGGTCGACCCACTTTAATGAGATCTTTGATATCTAAGCTTAATCCTGCTCGTAGTAAAATGACGATTAATGCGATTTGTCTTAATTCTGTTGAAATGCTTAGAATGGAAGGACTGATAAGATTAAAACTATGAGGACCTAGTATCATTCCAGCTATCATCATTCCTATTAATCCAGGTAGATTAAATCGTTTGAATAATCCACTTAGGCTAAATCCAAGCAATAACATTAACGCTAAACTAACTAACATAAGTCCTCCTAAAAAAAACTGATGATCTGTTAAAAAGAAACAGAAGTCATCAGCTTTACGCGGTTTTCTTTCGAAGGGAGACGTTCATTCCCATACGAATTTTAGCTTAGTGAATCTATTGTGTCAATAGACAAGAAATAAAAGAACTATGATAGAATAAATCCATTAAAAGTGAGGAAATATATGATACTTTCATTTAGAAATAAAAGCCCTAAAATAGGTAAAAATGTATATATAGCGGAAACCGCCACAATCATAGGTGATGTTACACTTGGCGATGATGTTTCCGTTTGGCCATCTGCTGTTATCCGTGGTGATGTTAATCCGATCGTGATTGGTCGAGGAAGTAATGTACAAGATGGAGCTGTGATTCATGTAGATCCAGATACTAAAGTATTTATTGGTGAAAATGTTACGATTGGACATTTAGCTCATGTTCATGGCGCAACGATTCATAATAATGTCTTAATTGGTAGTACTTCAACAATTCTCGATAATGCGATCATACATTCAAGTAATCTAATTGCGGCTGGAGCAACTGTATCTCCAAGAACGATAATTGAATCTGGCCATTTAGTGGTTGGTTTACCTGCAAGTATTAAACGACCACTTAAACAATCTGAAATTGATCATATTGTTTGGAATGCGGAAGAGTATGTGAAGTTAAAGGATGAATATATAAAAGAAAAATGAATCGATGATTCATTTTTTTGTTTCTCGTGTAATGATGTATAAACTAACAGATGTTGAACTAATAAGTACAACGATACGTAAGATTGGTGAAGTGATAAAGAATGTAATACTTATGATAATACTTATCCATAGTACAAATAGTGCTCTTATTTTAGCTTTAAGAGGAATACCTTCTTTAGAAATATAATCTTTAATATACGGATTGAATCGTGGATGATTAATAACATCATTCACTTTCTCAGGATGGCCTTTACCAAATAAAAAAAGTGACAGTAAAACAAATGGAGTAGTAGGAATAACAGGTAGAAATAGACCAACAAAACCTAAGCTCAAACTTATGCTACCTGCTATCAGAAAAATTGTCTTAAACATAGAACCTCCAATGTTTAAGCATTATACCAACTATCTCACCTTATTTCATTAAAAGTGATGTATCACACATCTATAAAAAAGAGAATTTCTTCTCTTCATATTTTATAGTTTAGCGACTAATATTTTCTCTACTGCATCTGCAGCATCTTCAACACGGTCTAACACATCTTCCATGCGTTGATATATTTCTTTTTTCTTAATAACTTCGATTGGATCTTTTTCTACTGTGAATAATTCACGTAAACTTTCGTTGTAATTTCGATCTGCTACTTCCTCGAGATCATTGATTTCATTAATAAGTTTATAAATAGCCTTGGTATCCAAATGTTTAACATCATCAATAAGTCTCATTAGATCAACCATTTTTTGACAAGCACTAACAATTGTTTCAATAAAAATATTGAAATACTTATCTGATTTTGTGATATTTAAACAATAGATATGTGCCGCAACATAATCAATATGATCTGTAACTTCTTCAATTGAAACCAAGATATCCATTAAGTCTTCTTGATCAATCGGTGTAATAAAAGCATCTTCAAGAATTCTAAGCGATTTATGAACATGAGCATCACCTTCATGTTCAATTTCCTTTATTTTTCTTATTTCATCGATATTTATACTTTGATCAGAGAATGCAATTTCAAGTGCTTCAGCAGCCTTTAGTGAAATAATTGCTCCTTGAGTAAACATTTCAAAATAATTATATTGTTTTGGGATAAAGGTGTTCTTCAGCAATAATAGAAATTTATTCATTTGGTTCTCCTTTTAAAGTAATATAGATCGAATAATCGATGCGAACGCAAAGCCTAGAATCATACAAGCTGGAAACGTTAATATCCATGCACTAACCATATCTTTTGCGATACCCCAGTCAACCTTATTAAATCCCTTTGATGCACCCGCGCCCATCATTGCGGAAACTTTTGCGTTTGTTGTACTCAATGGAATACCATATCTTGTCGCAAGCAACATACTGATTGACGCAACCATTTCAGCAGAGAATCCTTGATACTTTTCAAGATGCACCATATCGAGACCCATCGCTTTTATGATTCGATACCCACCAATGGATGTTCCAAATGCCATTAACACAGAAGTTAATAACATAATCCAAATGGGTATATTCGTATTTGCACCAAAACTAGGATATATACCACCTACAACAAGAGCTAAGAACATAACACCCATAAATTTTTGTCCATCTTGAGCGCCATGCGTATAGGCCATTAACATCGCACTAACGATTTGCCCTCTCGCAAAGAACTTATTGGCGTTTTGACGCTTAACATTCCTAAATAAAAACCCAATTAACTTAGTGAGTCCATATCCAGCCAATAATCCAATGACTGTTGATAGAATAATTCCAATAAAAACCTTTTCAATCGATGACCAATTTATCGCACTAAGTCCATTTAATGAAACACCAGCCCCCATTAAACCAGCAATTAAAGCATGACTTTCACTTGTAGGGATTCCAAATCTCCAAGCACTGACTGACCAAATAACAATAGCTAATTGAGCAGAAGCTAATGTGATAAGACCTGCGCTTCCTGAATCAATGGAAACAATACTTGCGGTTGTCATCGCTACCGCTGTTCCAGTAAAAAAAACACCCAGAAAGTTGAAAATAGCCCCCATCGCAATCGCTGCACGAGGACTTAGAACTCGAGTAGAAACAACTGTCGCAATCGCGTTAGGAGCATCAGTCCAGCCATTCACGAATATCGATCCACAAACCAAAAACACCGCAAAAATTAGAATAGGTGACATTGGACTCCTTTTTGATTAATTACTTAACTAAGTTAAATTGTAAATTAAATAAAGACTCTTGAATACACTATTTTAACAAAAAATGATTAAAAAATTCAATAAACGCTTCTCGATATAAATTGTAATAGGTAAGCGTTGGTTTAGGAAATTGTTTTGTTTGAATCATATGATTAAATTCATCGATTGTAATAAATCGATAATCAATTGTTTCATCCTCAGCTAATTTTATCGTTTGATTACACATATCAACTTTATGAATATAACTAAACCAGATTGAATTTTGTCCTAGGTAGGACTTCATAAGATGTAGATTTTCTTTATTCGTCTTTATACCTGTTTCTTCTTCTAACTCTCTAACAGCAGCACTCAGTTCATCCTCACCTTTAATAACACTTCCAGCTGTAATCTCCCAGTAATAACCAAAATGCTTTAATGGGTGTCTTTGTGTTATCAATATTCGATTATTTTCATCGATGGTATATATTTGAACAATTTTATGATAAACCCCTTTTGGAATCGTATCTCCACGTACAATTTCAAAACCTAATGCATTTCCATTCTCATCAAAAGCATCAAATAATTCCATATGAACCTCTTTCTATCGTATATGTTAAAAAAGAGAGAATTAACTCTCTCTTAAATGTAATTCCATGGATTCTGATACGATCCATTCTTTAATACTTCAAAATGTAAATGTGAACCCGTACTATATCCCGTGTTTCCAACGGAACCAATTCGATCACCTGTTTGAACCTTATCACCTTTTTCAACACTAAACTTAGATAAATGCAAGTAACGAGTCACAAGACCATTACCATGATCAATCGCAATGTACTTACCAAGGGTATTGTTTTGACTAACTGAAATAACGGTACCAGAAGCATATGCATAAACACCTGTTCCAGTTGATGCCGCAATATCGATACCATTATGGAAGGTACGTACTCCAGAAATAGGATGTGTACGATAACCATATCCACTCGTCAATCGACCACGTGTTACACCATAATTATCTCCACCACCATAGGATAAAGTGGTTTTTGTCCCAACTTTAACTTCAGCACTAATCGGTTCTTTTAGAATCGTTTCTTGAATTGCTTCAATACTAACCGCATAGCCATTTTCCATCACAATGTCATAAACAACATTCTTTTCCCCTTCAACCCCTTCTTTTAAAATAATACGTTGGGTTGCGAGTAAACTATCATCCTTATGTTTTATGGTATCGAATGGTACTGGTTCTAGTGCTGTGTTCTGTAATTTAACCACAACATCATAGACTGGATTGGCAGGCTTCATCAATAACACTTCTTTAGGCCAAATCATATAGTCCTTTTCTGCTCTATCTGCTAAGAAAGGATTATACTCAACAATCTTAGCTAGATTCATTCCATAGGTGATTCCAATATCCCAAAGATTATCGTTTTCTACAATAGTATGGTAAATCGCTTCTTCTTCATTCTTTTGAAACTCTAACGCTATATCATCAACACTATCCAACTCTTCTTCTTCAACTTTACGTTCTATTAATTGGATATCTTGCTTAAAGTCAACGCTTAAGATCTTTGCGCTCTTCGAAATATTGGACATGGTTAAGTAATCCATCTTATATTTCTTCATCAATACATCCAAATCATCTTTTTGATCGCTTGGAATGGTAAATAAAACTTCTCCATCGACGCTAAAATCATATGCATCGACAAGGTTTAAATACTTAAATGCTGAGATACCGGATACAGTTAGGACATAACCTAAAAATAGGGTGAGTAATACTGATAGCAGTATCTTATATTTCTTTTTTAAACGCATAGGTGCCTTTTTGTTCATGTTGAGTGGATTATTGTTAATCATTGATTATTCTTTGAGATTATAACAGATGAGTTAGATATCGTAAACCCACTCAAAGGCTGTTTTTAAATTGTGTCAAATATTTCACACAAAAAAAGGATAAAGATAAACTTTACCCTAATCTACTTTTGTCCATTTAGCTTTAGTAACTTCATGATTTCTACCACAATTAATGGGAAGAACATGAGTAGTATTACGACTTCCCAGTGATGTAAATCAAGCGCAACTAATTTAAATAAGTCACGTATAACTGGAATAAATAGAACCGCAAACATCATAAGTGCATTCGTAAATGTCGCAAGTATTAACATCTTATTCTTGAAGAATGTTTTAAACACACTCTTTTGAGACGAATGAATATTGAAGGAATGAACAAGTTGGCTAAATGCTAAGACAATAAATGCCATTGTTTGTCCTTGTGCAAGTGATCCTTCCATACCTAAACTACCATAACCATAGAGGAAGGCAATTAAGGTTAGAATCCCAATTAAGATCCCTTGGTAACCAATTCTAAATGCCATAGACTTATTGAGTAATCCTTTTTCACGATTTGGTTCACGATTCATGATGCCCTCTTCAGCTGGATCAACGCCTAATGCTAAAGCAGGAAGACTGTCTGTTACAAGATTAATCCATAGAATATGAATAGGAAGTAATGGAGTTGCCCAGTTCATGATTGCGGCGATAAGTAAGGTAAACAATTCCCCAACATTACACGACAAGAGATACGTAATTGCTTTAGTAATGTTATCACGAATACGACGACCTTCTTCTACCGCATTTACAACCGTTGCGAAGTTATCATCTGCTAAGACCATATCTGCAGCCCCTTTAGCAACTTCAGTACCCACAACACCCATTGCGGCTCCAATGTCAGATTTCTTAAGAGCTGGTGCATCATTTACACCATCTCCTGTCATCGCAACAACTTCACCATGTTTCTTCCAAGCATCAATGATTCTCATCTTATGTTCAGGTGATACACGCGCATACACCGCAATACTCTTTACTTGACTGAACAAGTCATCATCACTCATATTATCGAGTTCAACGCCAGTAATGACTTTATCTCCCGGTAACATCAATCCAATTTGTAATCCGATTGCTTCTGCGGTAGTTTTATGATCACCCGTAATCATAACTGGACGAATACCAGCTGATCGACATTCTTGGATCGCGAGTTTGACTTCTTCACGAGGTGGATCAATCATACCCGTTAAACCAACAAAGCATAATTGAGATTCAACCGTGACATCTCCATCTTTAATATTCTCTTGTATACGTTTCTTAGCATACGCGAGGACACGTAATGCTTCTTTCCCCATATTCGCATTTTCTTGTTGGATTAAGTTCAAATCTTCTTGAGTAATTGGTCGAATATGATCTCCATCAATCACATGTGTTACTTGGCTTAAGACTTCATCCACGCCCCCTTTTACATAAACAGTGAAATGTTCTTTATGTTTATGTACGGTAGACATACGTTTACGATTGGATTCAAATGGTACTTCTGCCACACGTGGATAGAGTTTTTGTGTATGTTCTAGGTTTAAACCTTGTTTAATCGCCCATTCTACTAAGGCAGTCTCTGTTGGATCACCGACCCATTTACCATCAATAAGTCGTGAGTCGTTACATAAACTTGCGGCTTTTAATAGATCAGGTTGATTTTCTTCATTGACTAACCAATAATGCGTAACAGTCATTTTATTTTGTGTTAGTGTTCCTGTTTTATCTGAACAAATAACCGTTGCGCCACCAAGTGTTTCTACACTGGATAGATTACGAATTATCGCATTACGTTTAGCTAAACGTTGGACACCCATCGCCATAACAATCGTTGCGACAGCCGGCAAACTTTCAGGAATAACAGCTACGGCTAAGGATACAGAACTCATGAATAATTCTAAGAGTTCTTTTCCGTTAATTACACCAATACCAAATATAATCACGACTGAGATAAGAGCACCAATCCCTAAGATGCGTCCCAACTCATCAAGTTTTACTTCAAGTGGTGTTTTTTCTTTCTTGTTTGATGTTAGTAAGTTCGCAATCTTACCAACTTCTGTATTCATACCAACCCCAACAACTAATCCAATAGCACGACCATAGGTTACACTTGAAGATGCATACGCCATATTCTTACGATCCCCAAGAGGTACATCAGTACTAATATTCAATGTCGCATCTTTATCAACCGGTACAGATTCACCTGTTAAGGATGCTTCTTGGATTTGACAACTACTGGATTTGATCAGTCTTAAGTCAGCGGATACTTGATCCCCTGCTTCTAAAATGACAATATCATTCATTACGACATCTTTTGAATCAATTTGAAGTTCTTGCCCATTACGAATAACTTTAGTCAATGGGGCTGCTAATTCTTTGAGTGCAGCTAATGCTTTTTCCGCTTTATCTTCTTGTAATACACCAAGAATCGCATTTAATAATACGATGGCTAAAATAATTAACGCATCGGCTTTCTCATCCAAAAAGAATGAAATGACAGACGCAACCATCAGAATAATGATCATAGAATTATTAAATTGATTAATAAATAACTTTAATAAACTATCTTTCTTACCCTCATCTAACTTATTCTGTCCATACTTTTCTCTGTTTTGAATGACTTGTTCATCCGTTAATCCTTTTTCAAGATTAAACGTCTGTTGAATCGATTCTAAGCTTTTCTGATACCACTTTTCGTTTTCCATGATTCACCTTTTCACAAAATAAAAGACTTTAGCCTTTTATTGCTAAAGTCTTGAAAGTTATGATTAGTCCGGATGTCTACACATCGTCTTGACGGAACGAATCTCCCTAATGGGCATCTACTCCCTTTAACAAAAAAGATTATATCAAACGATTGATTTGATTACAAGTTATCTTTTTCGTGTCAGTGATCCAAATACACCACGTGCAATTTCACGTCCAATAGAACTGCTCATTGTACCCAAGAAGGACTTTGCCATTCTTTGAACTTGGTTGGCTTGTTTTTCTTTTGCCTTCGCAATTTCTCTTTCAGTCTTGGCACGTTCTCTTTGAAGTTTTAATTCATCAAGTTCTGCTTGTCTTCTTTCCTTTTCTAATTGCTTTTGATTAACTTCTTCTTGTTTAAATTGAGATTGGGTTTCTACCTTTGACTTTAACATTTCAAATGCAGATTCTTTATCAATGACTTGATAATACTTAAAGTGGAATGGAGAATTCTCAATTAAGTCTTTTCTTTTTAATTCACTTAAAGTACCAATTAAACTATGAGGAGGATAAATCATCGCTCTTTGTACGACTTCTGGACGTCCTTCTGTATCTAACATCGATACAAGTGCTTCCCCTGTTTTAAGTTCTGTTATAACTGTAGGGATATCAATTTCTGGATTTTGTCTGAATGTTTCTGCCATTGCAGTAATTGCTTTTTGTTCTTTTGGTGTGAATGCTCGAATCGCATGTTGAATACGATTCCCTAATTGACCTAATACTTTTTCTGGAATATCAATTGGATTCTGAGTTACAAAATAAACACCAACACCCTTTGAACGAATTAATCGAACGACGAGTTCAATCTTATCTAATAGAGCCTTTGGGGCATCCGTAAACAATAAATGTGCTTCATCAAAGAAGAATACAAGTTTAGGTTTATCGACATCCCCGACTTCAGGTAGTTCTTCAAAGAGCTCGGATAGTAACCATAATAGGAATGTGGAATATAGGGTTGGAGACATCATTAATTTCTCAGATGCGAGAACATTTATGGTTCCTCTTCCATAGGAATCAACTTTCATGAGGTCTAAGATATCAAATGCAGGTTCCGCAAAGAAATTATTACCACCTTGATCTTCGAGTGTTAAGAGTGAGCGTTGAATTGCCCCAATCGAAGGTTTAGAAACATTCCCGTATTGTGTTGTATATTCATCCGCATGGTCCCCTACATATTGAACCATTGCTCGTAAGTCTTTTAAATCAATGAGTAATAAGCCTTGTTCATCCGCAACTCTAAATACAATATTTAAGACGCCTGCTTGTGTATCATTTAATTCCAAGATTCGTGCTAAAAGCAGTGGTCCCATTTCTGAAACAGTCGTACGTAACGGATGTCCTAGTTCACCAAATACATCCCATAATCGAACTGGATATTCTTTAAATTCAAATGGGTTTAAGTTTAATTGTTGGACACGTTCTAATAGTTTAGGATTTTCAACTCCTCTTTCTGCAAGTGATGCTAAGTCACCCTTAACATCCGCTAGAAATACAGGAACACCTTGTTCACTAAATTGTTCAGCTAATACTTTTAAAGAGATTGTTTTCCCAGTTCCTGTTGCACCAGCAATTAATCCATGACGATTAGCCATTTTTGTATGCAAGATTATTTTCTTATCTGACTGCCCGATAATTAATTCAACGGATTGACTCATAAATTTCTCCCTATCTATTGTTTTTATTATAGAATTATTTGGTTTATTATTCTAGTATTACTCCTATACACCTTGACACTCTTAGATTATTTACCTAAAATTGTTATGTTTTGTATGAGTATTAACTCATTTATCAATCATCTTACTAAAAGAGGTTAACATGGAAATATCAAATATCTTGTTAGTTGGAATTGCTGTATCAATGGATGCATTTACGGTAGCGCTTGTAAAAGGCTTATGTACAAAAGATTCTCGAACAAGAGTATCCTTCATCATTGGTATATCCTTTGGCTTCTTTCAAGGATTCATGATATGGCTAGGTTATACCTTAGGCGTTAGTTTTAGCACTTTAATTGTTCGTTTTGATCACTGGGTATCTTTCATTCTTCTATCTATTCTAGGAATTAAGATGATTCTTGATGGTTTAAAGACGGATGGAATCAACTGTGAAATTGAGCCAAGAATGTCCATACGTTCCGTACTTGGATCTTCCATTGCTACGAGCATAGACGCATTAGCCGTTGGAGTTAGTTTTGCCTTCAGTAGTGGTTCAATTGTTCGCACATCCCTTATTATTGGTCTTATAACATTTGCATTCTCAAGTATTGGTGTATTAATTGGAAAGAAAAGTGCTATGTGGCTTGACCATAAGGCTGAAATATTTGGTGGTTCAATCCTTTTGTTTATTGGTTTGCGTATCCTAATAACTCATTTATTCATGTAAAACGGCTATCACTAGCCGTTTTCTTTATCGTATATCATAGTCAGAAATAGGTTTTGGACCATGTATTATATTGCGTTCAACCTGTAATAAGCCATCGTTGTTCGCTTGAATTTCCATCTTACCATTGTTATATTACAGTTTTCGACCTCGATTGCTGTCATACTAGTAGGATAAATACAACATCCTGTATTGAAATACGGAAGATCATCTTTACGAGGAAACTTAAGTCGATGAGTGTGTCCACAGATTAACATCATCCGGTATTTTTCAATCCATTTTACATAATTCTTCTCAATCTTGTGTCGTTTGTTTTCATTCTTTACCGGACTAGAAGGATTACGAACCCCTAACGCATGTAAATATCGCCAAAAATACTTAAGTGATAACATATTTAAATACCAAAATTGGTCATTTGAGAAATCGCCTTGATGCCCATGCACAATAAAGATTTGTTGACCTGTGTGTTTATGTTTAAGAACTAAAGCTTCTTCAGGTTGAATATCTTTTAAGAAATCAATTCGCTCTTGAGAATGTTCATTTAAATGGGTATAGAGATGTTTCTTAACATAATTAGGATCCTTTAAATAAATATTATGATTCCCGTACAGTAGGATAAATCGATTACTTTGATGAAATCGTTTTATAATCTCAAATGTCTCAAAATGAGCATTTTTAATATCCTTTATCCGAGGATGTTCCCACAGTTCATCCCCATCACCTGCTTCAACATAAGTAAAACCATTTTGATAGTAGTAACTCAAAGCATATTGAAATGTATTCTGATTTTTTGTGAATTCATCTGCTAAATTACCATTTCCACGATGGCAATCACTCATTATTACGTACTTGTCTGTCTCATCAAACATTTCTAATCTTCCATGGGTAAAAGCATCTTTTAACCTTTGTACTGTTTTCATGTTTGACCTCCTCTGATACCTTCAGTATAAACTTTTATTGAGTATCTTGATATCTAATCTCTTCCTTACCTTCTAAGCGAAACGAGTATGTCTTATTTTCTTCAAAAATATAGATAAAGTCCGAAATTGTGTAATCTCTTTTTGAATCAAAATAGAGTAAATCATTATTCCATTTTTTACCTGCATCATATACTATCCTAAAGCTTCCTACTGGTAATGCAAACTTAACTTCACTATTTGGATGCATAAAAAACGATAAGACATTTTTACTTGTTTCTACATCCACAATACTTATAAAGTATCCAAAGTTCTTATCTGTGAATATTTGAACATTACATAAGCTTCTATTTCTATATAAGTCATTATCTACTTCATAGACAGAGTAATTCTCAGGAAAACTATTGATATCTAAAAGTCTGAGATTTGAAATACTATAAATTAATGCAAATCCAAGAACAAATCCTAAGAAATATTTAATTAATGTCGATTGTATCGAGTAATTAGATTCTTTAACATTGTCTTCTTTTTTAGGTCTAAAATGATTGTAAACTTCATTATGCCTTTGAGTACAACTTGGACACATTGGTGATCCATCATAAACCCATTTTTGGCAACGATTACATCTTTTAATTTCCGAGTTTTCCATATTATCCCCCTATTTCCCCTTAATTAACACTATCATAAAAATCTTCAACTTTCTTGTCAATGCGATTGTTATATAATAAATTTAAAGAACTAAATATCTAAGAAATACAATTCGGAGGTAACATCATGCGTATTATTAATCTAATCGATAATATTTCATATCAATCAGACCTTAAGAGTGAACATGGTTTGTCCTATTACATTGAAACTGAAAGACACAAAATACTGTTTGATACTGGACAAAGTAGTGCATTCATTGAGAATGCTAAGAATTTAGGTGTTGATCTAACACAAGTTGATACGGTTATAATTTCACATGGGCATTATGATCATGGTGGCGGTCTTAAAGCATTTCTTGAACTCAATTCACAGGCTCGTGTTTATATCCAAGCGAACGCATTTAATCCTTATTATTCTAAGAACTCAGACCAACTTCATTATATTGGTTTGGATACTTCCCTTATGGATAAAAATCAGATTAAACTTGTGGATCGAGATACATATGTTATTGATCAGTCACTCATTCTTTACGCTTCAATTAAACAGATTAAACTAAGTCCTCTTGGTAATAATGTCTTAGTCGAGAAGAGAGGATTTGATATTAAAGAAGATCCATTCTTGCACGAGCAGAATTTAGTAATACGAGAAAATAATCATATTGTCTTAATGGCAGGTTGTGCACACAATGGTGTATTAAATATCGTAGAACAAGTAAACAGTCGTTTAAAATCATCGGTTACGCATGTTTTTGGTGGTTTCCATTTATACAATTTAACTAAAGATGTATATGAAGATGATAAACGAATCTTAGAATTAGGAAATGAACTCTTAAAAACAAAGGCTTGTTTCTTTACAGGGCATTGTACAGGGACAAAAGCATTTGATACATTAAAACAATTAATGAAAGACAAGATTGATTATATCTCTGTTGGTCGTAATATCGAGATATAAAAACCCATCCAAGGATGGGTTATCGCATTAAATCTGGTCTATAATACGGAATCGTAAATCGAATTTCTTTGAACTTAAACTTTAATAAGAACAAAGGATCCACAAACATGAGTTTCTTGTATCGAACGAGTGATTCAGACATGTGTTGAGACATTAAACAATGAACTTCTAGACCGATTTCTTGGGCATATTTAACCACAGGTAAATACTTATCTAAAGCTTCTTGTTGGTTCATAGAATCATCAAACCATTCAACCGTTACTTTCTTTTCACCGGATTCTTTGAATTGTTTGAGTTCATTTTGGATTTGTTCACGATCAATTTGACGTGGATCGAGTTTAAGGTTATTGAGTACAATCATAGTTATAATTATATTGACTTATAATTATTTATCAACAAAAATCACCAAGATTGGAGGAAGAACATGAAATGGCAAGGGCGACAAGGAAGCCGTAATGTAAGTGATCGTAGAATATCGGGTAAAGGCGCAATTGGTGGTGCTGGAATCATCATCCTTTTAGTATATACATTGATTAGTGGAGATCCGAGTGCTCTTATCGGTTCTTTATTAAACCAGGGGCCAAGTCAATCAGAGCTAAGTGCTCAAGAAGTTGAAATGGGAGAATTTGTTTCTGTTGTTTTAAAGGATACGGAAACGGTTTGGACAGATATTTTTGAAGAATATGATATGACTTATCAACCCGTTAATTTAGTCTTATTCACAGATTCAATGAATACAGGATGTGGTTATGCGACTTCATCCGTTGGGCCTTTTTATTGTTCACAAGATCAAACGATATATATTGATTTAGTATTCTACAAGCAATTAAGAGAACAGTTTAATGCGCCTGGTGATTTTGCGATGGCCTATGTTATTGCGCATGAAGTGGGGCATCATGTCCAGAATTTAACGGGAATTCTTGAAGAATATCAATCATTACGATCAAAAATGAGTACACTTGAATACAACCAACTCACCATTCGATTAGAACTTCAAGCAGATTATTGTGCAGGTGTTTGGGCTAAACGTGTACAAGGCTTAGGTTACTTAGAAGAAGGCGATCTAGAAGAGGCGATGAATGCGGCAAGTGCAGTTGGCGATGATCGCATTCAAGAAACAATGACTGGTCAAGTGAATCCTGATAACTTTACCCATGGTACATCTGAACAGCGTCAGAATTGGTTCTATAAGGGTTTTAGAAATGGGAATTTAGATGAATGGGATACATTTAGCTTAGAGGAAATCTTTGTAAATAATACTCTATTGTCATAATGACTTTTATTCTTATTGGTTTTGCGCTAAAATGTCTCAAGTATGAAACAAACGATTACCCTTCAATTAGATATTGAACATTTCGATTCAAATGAATTAAAACAAGCCGCTGAACTTATTCGTGAGAATAAAACGGTTATTTTCCCGACTGAAACAGTTTATGGATTAGGGGCAAATGCTTTATCAGAAGATGCTGTTAAGAAGATATTTATCGCTAAAGGTCGTCCTCAGGATAATCCACTTATTGTCCATGTATCGAGTTTAGAGATGTGTGAGTTATTAATTGAGAAACCTTTAAATGAACAAACAAAACGTTTAATCCAAGCCTTTTGGCCAGGTCCATTAACGATTGTATTAAAGCATTCTGATAAAGTTCCTGCATCAGTGTGTGCAAACTTAGATACGGTTGGCATACGGATGCCAGATCATCCAATCGCATTAAAGTTAATTGAATTAGCGGGTGTCCCAATTGCGGCTCCAAGTGCTAATATTTCAGGTAAACCAAGTCCTACCGAAGCGGAACATGTCTTAAATGATATGATGGGACGCGTCGATATGATTGTGACCGCATCTAAAAGTCGCATTGGTCTAGAATCGACTGTACTTGATATGAGTGGTTCGATACCAACGTTGTTGCGTCCGGGTGGAATTACTGTATCTCAAATTGAATCGATTATTGGTAAAATACATGTCGATGATAGTATTCATAAAACAGTTGATAAGCCAAAATCACCTGGAATGAAATATACCCATTATGCACCGAGTGCACAACTAACAATTTATCGAGGTTCTCGAGAGCATATGATTATGGCAATCCAAAATGAAATTATGAGTGCCGATCAAAAAGGTTTAAAAAGCGCCGTTATTACTTGTGATGAGAATCGAAATGAGTATAATCATACACTCATTCTCAGTTTAGGTAGTATAAAAAAACCAGATGAACTGGCAAATCATTTATTTGATCGATTACGTGAATGCGATAAACAAGGTGTAGACATTATCTTTGCGGAAGCTTTCTCAGAGGATGAAATTGGGCTTGCCTTAATGAATCGATTAAAGAAAGCAGCAGGATTTAATATTATCGAAGTATAGACACATGTAAATGTGTTTTTTTATAACTTATTGGATTGATTGATTAAATAGAAATAACCAAAGATTGACACAGAAAGTGCACTAATCGAATCAACTATAATGTCTTTCATTGTATCAAGAAGAGCTTCATTCCCTACTAGAACTACTCCTTCATAGGTAATATATTTTTGCATATTTGTCTTAAATATAACATCCATTGAAAACTCATAGATTTCCCATAGACTACCAAATGCTAACGCAAAACTAAAAGCAAACAATGCGATAAAAAATGGACTAAGTCGTACATAATGAGAAACCTCACGATTTAACATACTTACTAAACTAAATCCAAGAGCTCCAAGCATTGCACCACTAAATGCGTGTAAGATCGTATCCCAAAATGGAATAAGATAGTAGAAACTTCTTACTTCGCCTAAGTAAATCGCACAATATAAAAAGATATAGTAAAGTACTTCCACAATTGATGGAATTTGGATTGAGAAACGTTTATTAATAATGGATGGAAGTGTCATTACAAAGAGTCCAAGTAGACATTGCAACAACATCAAAACATAGTCACTGCGAACTTTAATATATTCAAAATCACTCGTAAATTCAGCAGGTGTTTGGATAATTCGAACAATTGTATAAACAATGGATAGGATAAGTGTTATAAATAACAATCTCGCAAAGAATGTACGCCAATCTCTTTTCATAGTAATTTCTCACGTCGAGTTCGTTTATTTCGATACATTTCAAAGTCTGCGACTTTTACAAGATCATCTAAGGTTTCCCCATCATTTGGATATTGAGCAATTCCGAAACTGAATGAACAAGCAATATTTAAATCATCAACTTTTAGATCTTTTTCAGTTAACATCTCATTTAATTCAAAATACTTTCGATTTAACTCTTCTACATTTGAATTAAACAAGATACCGATAAACTCATCCCCACCAAAACGTGCTAAAACATCACTGTCTCGTTGATTAGACTTTAATAAATCAGAAACATGTTTAAGGACTTGATCACCAATAAAGTGTCCATAACGATCATTTATCGATTTAAAATAATCAATATCGAATAGCACAATAGCGAATTTTTCTTCATAACGAACAGCTCTTTTACGATTCTGTTCAAATTGATCTTCAAAATAATGACGATTATATAACTGAGTTAGATTATCGTATCGTGATAAAAACAACTTTTGTTGATACAACTTATGATTTGTTATCGCAACTTCAACCGTATTACGAATGAACTCCATCATTTGAACATCATTATCATCAAATGCATTATTTTCAAGGGAATCGATATTAATAATCGCATACAATTGTCCTTCTACAATGATTGGACCCGATAATGTAGATCCAATCAAGATTCTATTTTCATCTTTAAGATTAAAATTAGTTTGATTCCCCAGGTTTTCTAGATTAATTCGCACAAAACGATCCATCTTGTTATCTGTATTACGTGCTAAAAAAGTATTTTCGCATGGTAACTTTAAGTTTAGAATATCTGCACTAAATCCATAGTAAGATACTGTTTGAAACATATTACCTTGTTTAAGCATAATGGATCCATAACTCGATTTTTCTAAGGCTTTAATCGCATTGACTAAACTTAAATCAAATATTTCAGAAATACTATTCGCAATAAATATGGATTGCGTTAGTTCCAACATTAAAGATCTAAGTTTCTTTTCACGATCGAGTTCAAATTCTTTTCTTTTTCTTTTCGAAACCTCACGGCAATAGCCTAGGATTAATTCTCTTCCTTCAAAAATAACAACTTGTCCTTTTAAAACGACCCATCTTTGTTCATTCTGGTTTTTAGATATATTAATTTCAATATCGCTATTATTCTTTTTAAGAAATTCTTCATAATATTGTGACCATAGATTAAGTTCAATCAGTCGTTCAATAATATCTGGAAGTTCTTTATCAAAATAAACAATTTCATCTCGATTAAACAAAAAAGGACTAAGTGGACTTAGATCAGACAATATACTCAATTGTTCTTTTGTGATATGTTTCATTAGATATATTTTATCATTTATGTAATTATTGTAAACCTAATTATTTAGGATAACACGCATCTTTTCCTGTTTCGAGTACTTTCATTACAAATAATGTCTCTTCAGGCTTCACGATTCTGTCCTTACCCAAAACAATGTGTTGATAGATCGCATCATAAACTCTCCCATAATCACCGATTTCACTCATCACTTTCTCTACTGTAATTTGATTATTTTGATTAATGCTTGTTAGGATGCCATAATGTTCTTCCGTATCAATGCCAAAATAATGATTATCAGGCATAATAAATTGTTTTAAATGTTCCTCTTGGCGATCTTTGGTTTGTTTGATAAAAACACCCTTCTTACCATAGAGGACAAAAGAAGGTCTCTCGATTAAGCGAAAGAAACTTGATTTAATGGATACTTTGAAATTACCATAGAATAAATCAATATCGAAATAGTCATTCATACGATTTTGACCAAGTAGATTCCGTACATCATACACAATTCGATCTGGTTGACCAAAATAGGATACAACTTGATCAAGCGAATGACAGGCATGTCCATAGAAATAACCTTGATGAAATGGTAAAGATTGTATTTGATTCACAACATCTGCACGATAGTAATCAAAGTGCATTTCGAGTTCGAGTAAGTCACCACATTTTCCACTTTCTATTACTTTTTGAACGGTTAGAAAATCACTATCATAACGACGATTTTGATAACACTCAATAAATAATCCCTTTGACTTCGCGGTTTCAAAGAGTGTTTCAGCTTGATTTAATGTTACCGTAAAGGGTTTCTCTACTAATACATGTTTATTATGCTCAAGTGCTTTAAGTGCATAGTCAAAATGAGTATCTACCCCTGAACATACAACTACCATATCTACTTCAGGATCTAAGAAAACATCATCTTCATTTTCGCTATAATTAACATTTTGTATCTTTTCCCATTTCGTACTTTTCGCATGTGGAGAATAGATTGTCTTAACTTTGAATTCTTTACGTTGTAAAACAAATGGTAAATGATAACGATGAACACTCTTTCCACTTCCAATATAAGCTAAAGTTAACATAAGACCTCCATAGGTTATTTCCTTTATATTCTTGTCATCCCGATGACTAACACACGTACTACATTTGCTAAATCATACCATTTTTAATGAAATACTGTGTTTGTATCAAATCTATTCATTATTTATCTTACTGTTTTTTGTGTGAATCCAGGTACAATTACCAATTAATGAATAATACAATGTTTAGAAATTTTCTATTTAACGGATAAGCAAGTGATTTGCATATTTGATATAAATAAACGATAACATAATTAATATGATAAAGAAATGGTTAAGAATTATCTTAGTAATCCTTTTATTCTTCCTGATACTTCCCTATTTTATTCCGGTAGAATTTGAACATGAGATTCCAGAAAAACCTTATTCAAATTCACGTTTTTTTACAGTTGATAATATAAGTATTCATACCCAAATTTATCCTGTTGATCATCCAAAAGGTAAGATTGTGTTTATTCATGGATTAGGTGCTTCTACAGCTAGTTTTAGACACAATGCACCTTTTTTTAATGAACAAGGCTATTTTGTCATATCCATCGATTTACCTGCATTCGGATATAGCAGTAAAGCTCGAAACATTGATCATTCACAAATGAATCGAGCCCAATTGATATGGCAAATACTTAATCAAATCGATTTAGAAACCAATAATGATCCATGGCATTTGGTCAGTCATTCGATGGGTGGATCAACTGTTCTTGCGATGACAGAGTTACTACCCTCTCATGTCAAGACATTAAACTTAATTGCAGGAGCTGTAACAAGGGATGTCGATCCACCGAATTGGTTACTTAAAACACCTTTGGGACAGTATCTAAAAATCGCCTTAAGATACTTCATGATCAACGAAAAGCAATTTGCGAATATTTTAGAAAGTGCAATGTCGAGCACACCGAGTAAAGAGGATATACGATATTATTTAGAACCTCTTCAAACAAAGGGAACAATCTCTGCTCTACTTGATTTTGTACAAACTTCAGATAATTTCTTAATCAGTGAATTTAGTGTTAAGAATGTTCCTATAAATCTATTTTGGGGTAAAAAAGACACTTGGGTAAGTGTCGATTCGATTGATGAAATAAAGAAGTATGTTGAAATAAACTCTATCGAACTATTTAATGATGGTCATTTAGTTCATGAAACATCAGAAGAATTTAATCCTAAATTACTAGAAAAACTTATTACTCCTTAGTATATGCTTTAATCAATGCTTGAGTACCAAGTAGAGAATATCCTTCATTTGCCAATAATTCATACTTTGATAAAACATCTTTTACTACGGTTAAATCTAGTTTTTCATTTTCAGCTTCTTCACAAACAAGTTTTAAATCCTTAATAAAATGATGAATGTAAAAACCTGGATTATAATCCTGTTTTAGTATCTTTAGGCCATTATTCGATAATTGCCATGAACCTGCTGCTCCTCCAGAGATCGCTTGTAAGATTAAATCTTCTTTTAATCCTTTAGATTGAATATATGAAATCGCTTCAGTCACAGCCGCAATATTTCCTGCGACCACTATTTGATTTACCATCTTACAGTGTTGACCAGAACCATGCGGACCAATATGCGTCACTTGTTTTCCCATAAGATTAAAATAAGTAAGAGCTTCATTATAATCATATTCATCTCCACCAACCATAATTGAAAGTGTCGCATTCTTTGCCCCAATATCACCCCCTGATACTGGCGCATCCAATAATCGAACGCCTTTAGATTTTGCGATTTGACTGAGTTCAACCGCTAAAGCAGGTGCTGAAGTTGTCATATCGATGCATAAGGCATTTTTTTTACAATGATTCAATATACCTTCTTCACTACAGTAAACCTCATACACATCTTTCGGATAACCCACCATCGTAAAGATTACATCCGCATCTTGTATCGCATCTTTTATGGATGAACATAATTTTGCTTTATCTTTTAGGTTTAACATTTTTTCTTGACTACGATTATAAAGTGCACAAGAATATCCTGCATTAATTAAATGGCTTACCATCGCATTACCCATAACACCTGTTCCAATCCACGCTATTTTTTTCATATTTCCACCTTTTTATTTTATTATAACATGGTGCAAATTCTTAGAATCTAGACTATGATAAATATGTGGGAGATCAATATGAAATGGTTTGATAATTTTATACGTAAAAGAAGTAAGCCTGTTATATTTTGTGTACATGGATTTGGGGTTAGACGAACACATGAATTTGATGAATTACGCTATAGTTTTGAAAATAAAGGTTATACCTTTATTATTCCTGAAATCTTTGATCAAACAGTACTCGATGACATTGATCCAAATGAATGGATCAATCGTGTAGAGAAACCACTTCAAGAACTTATAAATCGTAATAAACGAGTTTATCTTATCGGGTTTTCAATGGGTGGAGTCATCGCATCCTATCTTGCTTCAAAATACAAGGTTGAACGCTTGGTTTTGATCGCACCAGCCTTTGAATACGTCACTGTTAAAGCTATTTTAGATACAGTGGAAGGTGTTGCCCGTAATCTTATCAAGAAAACTGAAGTTAGTTCATCAGACTATCCTCCTTTACCAGACCAATTTACCACTACTTTTAGAGAGATTGTGGCTCGACATAAAGAAACAATCAAACACATTAGTTGCCCTGTCTTAATCATACATGGCACAAGTGATGAAACGATTCCAATTCGAAGTAGTGAGTATGCTTATGATTCGGTCTATCATCAAAATAAACGACTGATTATTCTAAAGAATGTTAATCATCGTATTTTAGATGATTTAATCTATAAACAAGATGTTCACCATATTATTGATGAATTCATCCACAATAGAATCATCAGAATCCAAGATAAATAAAAAACCTTTGATATCATTCAAAGGTTTTTTATGTGTTTTACCTTCATTATGTTAAAGGTAAGAATGCTCGATCATTTACGGAAACCAAACATTAGATTTAAGAATGGCCAACAAAGAATGTAAAGAAAGACGAACCCAAATAATTCCGTTGTACCATCCAATATAACGAAATTAACGATTATGATTGAAATGAATACCAGGCATGTAACATAACTTGTTTTATGTCGATTCCCACAACCTGAACAAATGTGATAATCCAGTTTAGGACATAGTATTATATCCATTAACCCAAATGTATGACCACAATTTGAACATTCTTTTTTCTTCATAACTTACTTTCATTTCCTTAGCCAATTCTTAAGACTTAGAATTTACCCACTAAAAACTAAATACCTAAGATTGAATCTATGCATCAAACACAACACTTAAATAGTAAGTACTAGAATGCTTGGGGGGCAAGTATTCTATTTCAGAACCCGACTTAACTATTTATTTCCCTAATTTCTATGAATTAGATTTTAGGATGAACCCAGTCCAATGGACTAACAACAGGTGAAACATCAGATACGATTCCAAATGACAATAAGCACGTTAGTACAACTACCATCAATTTTTTCATCAATAGTCTCCTTTTGTTAATATAATTATAAAGTTTATAAACACACTTTTTGTCTATTTATTCTCACGATATTTTAAAATTAAATTGATTTTTTATTTTTTTTAAGCGACAAACTCAATTTTTAAGGTAAAATAGGACTATGCAACATTTACCCTATTCTAAAATCATTCGTTTTTTTAGAGAAGAACAGAAATTGACCTTAAGGCAATTATCTGACTTAACCTTTTTTGGATTTCAAACACTTTCTAAATACGAAACAGAACTCATTCCTTTATCGGATGAGAATTTTGAGGTTGTTGCGAAAGCATTGGGTATTGATTATTCTTTAATCTTATATATCAATCATGTACTTAAACAAGATCTGGATCATCTATATGAGTGTATTGTTTATGATTATGAAAATGAAATGGAAGTGCTTATTGATCGTATTAAAAAATCCTATATTTATGTTAAGCATTCTGATTTATATCATTATTACTTAGTCCTTATGTTTGCGATCGATAATATCTTTGGTAAAGAACCGGAACATATCCATGAAATATTAAATATTAAGGATCAAATCGATTCCAATATTCTTCAAATATTCTATGATTACTACGCCATCTATATTAGCCGTTTAGGGCATTTATCCGATTCAATTGATATACTCGATCGAGCAATTAATCTTGGTAAACGACCATTAATATCCGCCATGTTGCATTATCATGCAGGATTACTTAATTCAATTCATGGCAATTTAAAAACGTCTCTAAGCCATAATCTTGAGGCTGAGCACTTATTTATACAAGAACATAATCATATTCGATTGATTAGTGTTCAAACGAATATTGCGACAATCTATGCACGACAAAAAAGTCTTGATAAAGCCCTCGAAATCTATAATCGTTTACTTAAGGAAGCCATACGTTCTAAGAATGAGGATATCGAAATTGTGACACGATATAATATAGCTTGGTGTTATAAGTTGATGAAACGTTATGAGGATTCTAATCTAATTATTGAAAATATAGAACAGGTATCATCACTTACAACCAATGGTTATTACATTAAAGCGTGTAATTACTTTGATTTAAATGAAACAGAAAAAGCTCAAGTAATTATTGATCATAATCTTAATCAAGAACTTGACCCCTTGTTTAAGTTAAAGTTTCAAATATTAGATTTTGAAAATAAAAACCAACAAAATGATGATTATTGTAATTGTCTAAAAGACTTCTTAAGTCAAACACAAGCGTCTTATGATTATGAAAATACTGAATTTGTGTTGGATAAACTAATCGATTATTATGAACTAAAACATAGTTATAAATGTGCGAATCAATACCTAAAAGATAAAATCCAACTAATCGAGAGAAAGTTCTCAAAATAAAAATAGCCATTAGGCTATTTTGTTCGACTTAAGCGATCTGCTTGTACAAATATTTGTTTAAATTCTTCAATTAAAGGCAAGATATCTTGAATTATTTTCGCTTCCTTTTTAAAGTTAGCCTCTGTTATCTGACGATTAAATAACTCATAATACGGAAGAATCGTTTGACTGATTTCAATCTCAGGATTGAGTGTTGAAATTAAATAATTAATAATATCTTGACTCTTTACAAGGGCAATATGGACTTCTTGTATGTTTTTTTCTTCTAGATAGACTAAGGCAATATTTAATTGCTTAATTAATCCTTCATAAAGTGCCACAATCATCTCACCACTGGTCATGGTTTGTATGGATTGTGATTTATAACTCGCATATGGATTATTCATAGGGCTCCTTAACCAAGTTGTTGAGTTAACCAAGAACTCTGAGAGTTCAATTTACTCATGGCGGTTTCTAAATTTGAGAATTGTTTCCAATACCTGTCTTTTTGTGAATCATACATTCTTTGTAAGTTAGTGATGCTTGACTCAATGCTCTTTATTCGATCATACATGGTATTTTTTATATCACTACTCGTATTCGCAATACCAGCGACACTCACAAGCCGTCCAGGATTACTTAAGCTTGTCTGTGCATTTTTATTCAATACTGCATTAAACTTCTGTGCAAGTCCTGTATTAACGTCTGTGAATAGCGCTTGAACTTCATCCATTCGTGTTTCAAGTGCTTCATTTAGCTTAGTCGGGTCAATACTTAATTTTCCACGATCACTGTATGAACCCGATGTGATACCCATATCGTTAAGACTCAAACTACCATCCCCTTTAGACATGAGACTTTGACGTAACTCACTCATCAGAGATACTAAGTTCGTATCACTACGCACTAAACCAGTCTTTGCCTTCTTCTCCCATAACTCAATTTCTTTTTCAGACATTTCTTCTTTTTGAGCATCGGTTAATGGACTATAATCACGATATTCTGATTTCTCAGTTGTAAGTGAATAGATTTTATCAACTAAACTGTTATATTCTTCCACAAACTTTGTGATCGTGGAGGATACTTCATTTGTACTATTCTTAGCACTTAATACTGTTTTATTCGTATTTGTAGAAACAAGATTAAGTTTAAACTGATTCACTTCAAAATTATTCGAATTTCGTTCTATCTCTTGTCCATCAACACTAAGAATGGCATTTTTACCCTCAATACGATTGAATTCATCTGAACTTACTTTAAATAAACTACCCATTAAGTTCCCTGATAAATCTTCCACATCAATATCAACACCTTGACCAAGTATTTTAGAACTTAGAACAAAGCGATCATTAATATTTGAATAAGATAGACTAACATTTGCTTTACTCTGATTAATCGTATCGATGACTTCAGAAACAGTTTTAGTTTCATCAAAGTTGAACTCAACTCCATTTATTTTAAATTTAAAACTTGTATTATTTAAACTTTGATTAAGTTTTAAATCTTTTAATTGAGAACTCAAATTAACTCGATTGGATGCACTTGCGCTTAATCCTAGGATGGAAAGATTTTCGGGCGTTCCAGAGAAAGTAATTTGACGGCTTGAGAGTGTTGTGATTGTCCCATCCGTTTGTACTACAACTCCAGTACCGAACGATTTGTTTAAGGTTTCTTGTAGATTAGATAATACTTCTTCAGTACTTGTACCACTCAATTGAATCGCACGCGTAACCCCATCAAGACTCACATTTATGCTTGAATCACTCGTAATTTTACTTGGGTCAATCGTTAACTTTATGGAAGATGTTACTGAGTTTTGACTAATAACTTGTGAACCTGTCGCAAGTTGTTTGATATAGTCAATCGTTAATTCACTTGATCTACTTTGGTTGGACGAAGCTGTTACACTGTCTGAACTCGAAGTAACTGTTTGACTTGAAAAGAATGATTTTGATAATAAGTTTGTTTTAGGATTCAAATTATCGAAGTACTTTCTTTGCAAGTTCTGAATATTTGAAATCACATCACGATATATTTCTTGTTTCCACAGAGTTTGTTGTTTCAAACCAAGTTGTTTATCAATCTTTGTTTGTGTCTTTGCCAACATGCCTTCGATTACAGATTCAGAATCAATGCCTGTTGATAAACCTAGAATACCTGAAGATCTATAGGATCTTGAGTTATTGCTATTATTAATGGATACCATAGGTCCTCCTATATTTTTTTTGAATTAAACTTTAATGCAGATAAATCATTGATTTCAGTCTCGTAGGTATCAAAGTACTTCTTTATCTTTGATACATTCGTCACCTGAGTAAGACTTTCTTGTAGATCTTTTTGATATTGATTAAATTGATTATGGATTGTATTTTCAAGTGATTGAATCGTTAGAAGAGCTTCATAAATTTCTTCAAAACAATCACGAATCTCAAATAAACCTGGTTGAATATCATTACGACTTGTTTTGATATCTAAACACTTTAAATATTCTTCTTTTACAAGAGAATCTTCTAGCCAAGCGCTAATCATTAAATCAATCGCATCGATCTTAATAATGATTTCTTGTCTTAGATCAAAAATCGAATTAAGTTCTTCAATATCACTATTCAAAATTTGATGACTGAGTGATTCATACTCATCTAATTTTCCCTTCTTATCTCTAAGAAGTTGATATAAACTCTTATTCATTTTCTTTTTTCAACCGATTAAAGAATGTTTTAATCTCTTTCTGATCAAGTTGTTTTAATGCATTTTGGTTTTCAGACTTGATAGTATCAACTAACTCTTTACGTAATACTTTTACTTCTTTTGGCGCAACAATCGCTATTTTAACGCTGTCTTTGCCTATTTCCTGAACAATAATTTCGATTCCTCCATCAATAATAATGGATTCTTTTTCTTTTCTCGCGAGTACTAACATGTCTTATACCATCCTAGCCTTAAACGGTAAGTCTTGGTTTAAGATGAGTTGTGCTCCTTGATTATTCTTAGAGTTTAATAGAATAGGACTCTTAAGATTAAGTGTAGACTCTTCAAATGTATCGCCTAAACTAACGATACATAATAGATCTACTTCTTCTATTGTATTAGCTTGAACAGTATTTAAATCACCCGAACTTAATTCAATGTCTAGATTTGGCACAAATCGTGTTGGATTCGCTAAGACAAAACAAACATCTTTCTCTTCAATCGATTGAAACCATACTAAATCCGTTCCAATTTCTTCATCTGAAATAAGTGTATATCGTTTGGATGATTCAAATCCATAGACAGGTTGAATCATATCGATAATTGTTTCTGGCATAATTTCAATTAAACCAAAATATTTGCTTTGTATTTGCATAATCACCCTCTATTTTTCTTTATTAGGATTCGCACTTTCAGGAATGTAAATGGGATCTCCTACATACTCAAACTTTATTTCACTGTATTGACTCACCACAAAATCTAAATTACTTGGTTCATACTTCATTTCAGGTTTAATCATCGGTTGAATCTTAGCACTTTGACTTGTTTGTGGCAAAAAGGTCATATTTTGTGATGTTTCATTGATCATTTTCTCTTGTATAACAGTATTAATATTATTCTTCACTTCATTCAGTTTAATATTCTTTGGTAGAACACTTGTCGCATTAATTCGTTTTGAATGACTTACATTGAACTGAACTTTTTTTGTATTAATCGTTGGATTTTTTATCTTCTGAACTTGGTTTTTGGGTTCAACCTTGACATACTTCCCTTTTTCAACTTGTACCGATATTTTAATCGGTTTCGTCGTTATTTTTAATAGATTACTCATACTATCTCATAAAATCAAAAATGGATAGAGGAAGTACTTTTGAACCAAGTTGTAAACTAATTTGATACGCCATATCATACGATTTATTGATTATAGTTTCTTCTTCATGATCAATTGATTCAAGATGATTCTGTTGTTCAGTTAGATTTAATTTTTCATTTTCCAAACGATTGATGGTATTTTCCAAATAAGCATAACGTGTTCCAATATCAGTTACTTGTATCAGTAAACGATCATTCGATTCTTTAAGTTGATTCTGATAATTGGATAATTGACTAACATCGCCTGATTTTAGATCTTTGACTGCTTTATTTAGCATTGATACAAGATTATTTGGGATGCCTTGACTATTCTTGCCGTATCCCAGTAATTGAATCGCAGAAGTGTTTAACTTAACTACACTACTTTCATCTAATTGATCATTGTTAAATTTCATCCCAATCCCAACATCAATAAAGATGGAATCATCCTTTAAATCAGTATCCAATATTTCATCGACATTCACTCCGTTGAACAATACAGTCCCGTCGTTTTGTACACTGATGGGTGCTTCGTTGTTTAATCCAGAGAATGTATAGCGATCACTGGTTTTTACATTAACTAATTGAACGATACTATTATTAATTTCTTCTAATTCATTCGCAATAATGGTTAAGTCAGAATCGCTATTAAGACCACTTCCTGCTTTGACGAGTAATCCTTTTACATCAATCAGAATCTGATTCATTTGCATTGCACTGGATTCTTGTGCACTAATCTCATTCTGAATACTTTGTATATTCCGAGTGAATTGTTCGTTATTAAGCAGTTGATTGCGAACTTTAAGGGCTTTTTGTGCATCCGTAACGGAATCACTTACACGATTGATGCGTTTACCTGAACTTAATCGTTCATTTGATTTCGCTAATTGATTGATATTTCGATTCAAACCCGATAAATACGCACGAGTTAAATTCTTTTGTGTTATTCGCATATTAACCTCTATCGACCAACAAGTCCGGTCTTGTTAATAATGACATCTAGGAACTCATCCATCGCAGTCATTAATCGTGATACCGCCTTATAAGCCTTATCATATAACATTAGATTCGCTCCTTCTTCATCCAAAGAAACTGAACTAACTGAATCCCTTCTATTCTGAATATCTTCAGTAATTGCGGCACTAACTTCATAGCGTGATTCATAGTAACTCTTGTCTTGACCAAGCGTAGTCACATAACTTGTCACAAAGTCGGATAAACTACCCACATAGGTTCCTAAGGTATTTTTACCTTCAAGTTTTGCGATGATATTTAGAATTGGTGTATTATCTAAACTTCCATTATTCTTTAAATTATCAATAAGATAAGATGCTTTATTCACCCAATCTTGGCTGATTGTGATACTGTGTGCAGGATTATTACTATCCATTTCGATTAAGACTTTCTGTGTTCCATCTGTTTCTGTAAATGAAGTATTTAGAATCTCCGCAAATCGTGATGCGAGTAAGTCAAGTTGTTTCTGATAGTAAGGAATTCCATTGATTGAACCCCCATCACTGTTTAAGAAGTCTAAACTAGCTTTCAAAGTTCCAGATTCAAGAATGACGCTGTCCCCAGTAGACTGCCAAGTGATGGTACTCGATCCATCTTGCGTAAAATGTAGATTGAGTTGTTCCGTAAATTGATCCGCAATGATTTTATGTTCATTGAAGGACACATCAATTGATCCATCATTATTATCTTGAGTACTGATATTCCCATATTGAGACAACTCATCAAGTAATAAGTTTCTTTTGTCTAATAATTCATTCACATTACTTGTATCATGTTCAGAGGTAACTTGTCCCAACTCATTCTTGATTGCAGTATTGAGTTCACTTACCTTCTTAATTAATGTGTTCGCATTCTCAACATCAATCGTTAAATCTGTATTGTATTGTCCTTTGACTTGATCCAGCTGACTCGAATAATGTCTTAAGATTTGAGTCATACTCTTCGCATTTGATAAGACAATATTGGCATTTGTTACTTGATCTGGATAAACACTTAAATCTTGTAAAGCACTCTTAAACCCACTTAAGATGGGTTGTATCCCACTATCAAATTCATTGAGTACAGTTTCTACCCCATCAAGGATTGCTAATGTCTTATCGTAATAAGCTGTTTCGCTCATCTCAGATCTAAATCTTAGATCAAGTTGTTTATCTCTAATTTGACTAACTCCATTTACGAGTACACCTTGTCCTACTGTACTTGTACCAATGGCTTTAATATTACTGTGCGTAATGGATGAGACACTGACCGTATCGATTCTTTGTCTTGTATAACCTTCTGTGTTGACATTGGTGATATTTTGACCCGTCACATCCAATCCTTTTTGGTTCGCCACAAGACCTTTACGTGCGGTTTCAAACCCTAAGAATGTTGATCTCATTAGCGTGTCCCTTTCATATCATACGAATCCATATTCTGATTCCGTTGTTCACTCATGGATAAATTGAATCGAATCAGTTCTAAACTCTTCTTATTAAAATGCTTAATTAGTTTCAATGCTTGATCAATTCGCGTGTAATACGTTTGTAAAATTGATGTTTCACTTGAGAACATATGAATCACATCTTTCAAAGATACATTCTCATAACCCAAATCTTTAAATAATTTAATGCGTCGATTTTCCATATTCTCAATACGTTTCGCATTGACTTGTTGAGTTAGGATATTCTCTTCAATTGCTTTTAAATCATTCGATAGTAAAATATTAAGCTTTGTTTTTTCTGCTTCAACCATCTCTTCAAAAAACAGTGTATATTCCTCTAAAAACGTTTGGATTTGTATCAAATTACTCATCTTTTCCACCCTTTAGAATTTCACTGTAGGCAAGAATTGCTTCCGCAACTTCACGATGCTTAACTTGATATTGTCCACTGTTAATAAGTGCTTTGAGTTCACTTACTTTTTGACTTGTTTCTTCTTTTAATGTACCGACAAGTTCTGATTTGATTTTACTAATGGAAAGTTCTTGTTTCGCTTGAGCACTTACTTCAATTTTGTCTGTATTTTCCCCAATTTTGTTTCCTCTTATTGGGTTAGTTTGTTTATTTTGGCTTGGATAAATCGGATTGATTTTGTTTGGATTGATTTTCATAATAAGCCCTTTCTGAAAAATAAAAGTTCTTCATATTATATATCGAATATATTTTGAAGAACTTAAGTTTTTTTTTAAATTTCTAACGCTTCTTTTTGTTTTCTAAACAAGTACTGACAAATATGATTCGCATCCATATCATTCATATCAATAAAACGAATGCCATAACCATATACATTCTCAGAAAGTAATCTACATCGAACAACTTGTCCATCCAGTATGACTTCTTTATCATCAATCGTAAATACTAACTCAACCTTAGATCGTTGTGGAATAATTGCTTTACTTACCATTAAAGATCCATTTAGACTCAAATCATTTAAGACGACTGAATAACGTTTTAATGGACCTCCACCGCGTGGTCCAACTCCTGCAATTGCTTCGATATTTACATTAACTCGAAAGAAATTACGTTGTTCCTTTTCCATTAATGTCTTCACATCGATTACTCTAAAAAACTCCATAGTCGGAATGTATAGATTTCCTTCAATCACAATAGAATCAAGATACGTATGATTTATGACAACTTTTACTTTATGTTCATATCGAGCTAAACTTGATGAACCTAGATCATTACTAATTTCTAAGAAATCGGATCCAATTTTAATAATCTTGCCCTTGGTTAATAAATCATTCCTCATGGTTCTTAACTCACAACTTGCAAAACGATATTCTTCCGCAATCAGCACAAACGCTCTCCCCCTAATGTCTTGGATTATTCTTAACTTTTAATACCGCATTCACTAATGCACCCACCACATCTCCTTCATACTTACGAAGTTCTACCGCAATATCCTGCTCACTTCGAACCACATATTTAGGAGGTAATGCATTAACCGCAATGGCCATAATATCTTTAATACAACGATCACATTCACAACATTTAAATCGATTTAACGCTTCATTCAAACGTTCTTTAACCGCTAGTTCTGCTAAATTGACTAATATTTTCGGTTGAAAATAAGAAGGTTTTTGTACAACTGATGTGTTTAAACTTACATCTTCATTCAACTCATTAACTCTTTCTTTTTGAGCTGCAGATGGCATGATTTTTTTATACATTGCCTCTTTATCAATGGAACGATTATTTGACATCTTCTTCTCCTCTGATTAATTCTTTTGAGAATTTAATATAATCAAGTGCGGCTCCATTATTTTTATAATTTGTGACTAAATCTTTTTGTGCTGACTGCGCTTCCGCTACACTAATACTGACTCGTATCGTAGTTTTGAATAATCTTACCTTTAAATCATTTAAGACCAACTCAGCTGCACCTTTTACTTCTTTGTTTAAATGAATTCGTGGATTGTACTTATTTAACAACACACCCTCAATAATCAAATCTGGATTTGAGAACTTACGCACTTGTAGAACGGTTTCATACAACTGAGTAATCCCTTGTAAGCTAAAGATATCCGCAACCATTGGGATGATTATCCCTTCACTTGCCGTCATGGCATTGATGGTCAAAATTCCTAAGCCTGGAGGTGTATCGATTAAGATAACATCATAGTGATCTTTAATGGACTCAATTGCCTGTTTAAGCAGATACTCACGACCAGCTTTTGTATACTCTAATTCGATACCACTTAATAGAATATTTGCCGCCACAACATCCACAATTTGTGTTCGTTGGATTGCATATTGCATCTTAACTTCACCCTTAAGTACTTCATAGATGGTTGCACTTAAAACAGTATCCGCATTCGTACAAAACGACAAGTTCCCTTGTGGATCCATATCGATGACTAATACTTTAAATCCTCTATATTTTAAAGAAGAAGCTAGATTAATGGTTGTGGTTGTTTTACCCACTCCACCCTTCTGATTGGTAATTGTAAAAACTCTACTCATGGTTTTCCTCACTGAATCCAACAAGAGAATTTTACACTTTTTGTGTATACTTTCATACCACTAAAAGAGCATTTTGTCACTTTTTTATATTATTTTCCGCGAAATTGACCAATTCAATATAGATTGTCGCAATTAACTGATAAAGTTCTTCAGGAATGCTTTGCCCCAACTTTAACATACATAAAATACTTGATGCTTGATCATCCTGATAGATTGGTATTCCATGTTTTTCACCGATATGAATGATCCTTTGTGCAATTTCTCCATACCCACTCGCAATAATAATAGGGGCTTTATCTTGATCAACTTCATATTTAAGCGCGACTGCTTTTTCTTGTTTAGGCATAGACATTAATTCCATTCTGTAATTCGTTCAAATGCGAGAAAACATCCAATAAACTACGTGCTTGAACTAAATCTTTTACTTGCACATGATCAAGTTTATAAGATGATTCTAAAATACGTTTTGATAGAATATGAACCATCGGTTTAAATCCTTCCACAAGCTCTGGAGGGCAAAAAACTTCACACTTAATTCGGTCATCCGTTTGCCAAATTTCAACTTCAAAGTGTCCTAAAGATTGTATTTCTATTGCACATAACACATGGATCAATTGAATATTTTCTTTACTTTCTACATCAATCCAACATTCTGAATAAGCTTGTAAGAGTTCACTTTGCATGGGTAATACAAAGTGTAATAAAGGAATAAAGTTCGAAGGTGAACTAAGGAGTGATATGACAATATTCTCGATCTTTTCATGCGTTAATCCTAGTACATTCGAGTGAGTAACTTCTAACTCCAAGAGTTCGGTTATTCGATCAATAACAGTGGCTGGGTTTGTATTTAGTGGTATCTCTAACACCTGTTTAACCCACTGTTTAAACTCACTAAATCTATCCCCTAAACCTTCTTTAAAGATCTCTAAAATATCTTCAATTGGATAATTTGAAATTAGGAATCTTGAGATATTGTATTGCATAATGCCAATATGTCTTTTCATTTGTGGATTGAAAAGGATACTCTTTTCTAACTCATTCACCATTTGAATAAAGGCAGATGATATATTTTCTTCTGACTCCAGTTTCTCAATAAATAGATTAATGGATTCAACTTGTTTTAAACCTTTAAACTCGTTTTCTAGAAACTGGGATTGTTGGATTAAACTTTCTTTCATATTCGATTTAGATCGAATCTGATTCATTGTCTTGATAAGCTGTATCAGTTGTCCTTCTAATTCAGGTTGATCGAACAGTAGTTGTCGAACCCAATCATAGAACTCCCCTTTAAATGGACTTGTTTGTTTTGATTGATTCAGTAATTCACTTAATATATGATCTGATTTCAAGAATATAGCATTAAACAACTGTTCTAATTCATTGTTCAGTATCGAATTATCGAGTGGAACTAATTGACTAATCTCTTGTAATAGAAATAAGCTATGTAGAAAATGAGTACTATTCTCTGGATTCTTAAGTAAATCCATTAAGATTTTAGGGCCATCTGTATTAAGTAATGTTTGATTCTGTGATGATGTTTGTTTTGAAACATTAATATTATTGACTTTACTTACATCTTTTATTTGAAAAGGAACTTGTGGATCGGATTGTTGACGCGATACTGCAGGCTGTTTAATCATCGTCGGACTTATTTTAAGTGAATCTGCCATAGGTCTCCTTTCAAATGTTGCTCTATTAGTATATCGTACAAAACATCATAAACTTAATAAAAAAGAACCACCGAAGTGGTTCAATTCAATTAACGTAATAATTGTAATACGTTTTGTGGTTGTTGGTTAGCTTGAGCAATCATTGCTTGAGCAGCTTGGGAAAGAATGTTGTTTTTTGTCATTTCCATCATTTCTTTAGCCATATCAACATCACGGATACGGGATTCTGCAGCAACTAGGTTTTCTGAAGTTGTACCTAAGTTGTTAATGGTGTGTTCTAAACGGTTTTGTTGGGAACCATAAACAGCACGTTGAGTGTTTACTGTTGTAATCATTTCTTCAACATTAGCTACAGTTGAAGTATTACTTAATGAAGCTGTGGATAGTTTAGCAACAACATCAGTAGCAACTGCAATATTAAGTTTTACACCAGCATCATGTGAAATTGCGATATCAACTGAAGAAGTAAATACATTTTTTCCGTTGAAATTTGTATTATCAATAATACTCTTAATTTCTTTGCCTAATTCATCGAGTTCTTTATTAATATTAGCTGTATCATCCGTACTATAAGTACCATTTGCTTTTTGAACAGTTAGTTCTTTAGCACGGGATAACATACTTGATACTTCTGTTAATGCACCTTCTGCTGTTTGAATATATGAAATACCATCTT
>RRZU013261223.1_pt1 | contig 34763 bp, 25 predicted proteins | sample 2165561 | NCBI WGS metagenome assembly RRZU01 (sample SAMN10456909, study PRJNA506462) | wastewater metagenome | isolation source: wastewater sludge | place: USA: Moscow, Idaho | reverse complement strand
TCGAGCGCGACGCGAACCTGCAGCTGCGGGACTTCCCGACGCTGAACCACGTGGCGGGCTGGGTCCGCAGCAAGGCCGGTCTGCCCGAGCCCTCGGCGGCCCCGGCCGCAGCGCCCGCCGCTGCCGCCCCGGTCGCGGTCGTCTCGGCTCCCGTCGCCGCGCCGGCCGCGGGTGGGGACGAGGTTCTGGCCGTCGTCACGCAGATCGTGGCGGACATGACCGGCTACCCGACCGACCTGCTCGACCCCGAGCTGGATCTCGAGGCTGACCTCGGTGTCGACACGGTCAAGCAGGCCGAGGTCTTCGCCGCGGTGCGCGAGCACTTCAACGTCGAGCGCGACGCGAACCTGCAGCTGCGGGACTTCCCGACGCTGAACCACGTGGCGGGCTGGGTGCGGAGCAAGACCGGCATACCGGCGCCTGCTCCCGCCGCGGCCGCACCGGCAGCCCCGGCAGCAGCACCTGCAGCCGCGGCACCGGCCGCCGGTGGCGCGGACGAGATCACCGCCGTGGTCACCCAGATCGTCGCGGACAGGACCGGCTACCCGACCGACCTGCTCGACCCCGAGCTCGACCTGGAGGCCGACCTCGGTGTCGACACGGTCAAGCAGGCCGAGGTCTTCGCCGCGGTGCGGGAGCGCTTCGGTGTCGAGCGGGACGCGAACCTGCAGCTGCGGGACTTCCCGACGCTGAACCACGTCGCGGGCTGGGTGCGCAGCAAGATCGGCGCCGCCGCCCCGACGGGTGCGGGCTCGGCTGCGGCCGCCGCTCCGGCGGCTGCCGCGGCCCCGGCCGCTCCGCCGGTTATCCAGGGCGACCTGGCCGCCATCGACGCCCTCCCGCGGCGCATCCCGGTGCCGGCCCTGCGGCCGTCCGCCGCGCAATGCGCCCCGACCGGTGTCGTCCTCAAGGACGCCCGCGTGGTCGTCATGCTCGACGAGGGTGGGGTCGGCGCCGCGCTGGTCAAGAAGCTCGAGCAGCAGGGCGCCACGGTGCTGACCCTCGAGGCCGGCATACCGACGCAGGCTCTGTCCGAGCGACTGGACGCCTGGCTCGGTGACGGCCCGATCGCGGGGGTCTACTGGCTCCCCGCACTCGACGACGAGGGCCCGCACGAGGCGCTCGACCTCGCCGGGTGGACCGAGGCGCTGCGGCGTCGGGTCAAGACCCTCTACACGACGATGCGTCGGATGTGGGACGCCAGCCCCTTCCTCGTCTCGGCCGTGCGGCTCGGCGGGTACCACGGGTATGACGCCGCCGGCGCCACCAGCCCCATGGGCGGTGCCGTCACCGGCTTCACGAAGTCGTACAAGAAGGAGCGCCAAGACACCCTGGTCAAGGCGGTCGACCTTCCGGCGAGCCGGAAGACCGCGGCGATCGCGGACCTGCTCATCGAGGAGACGCTGCGTGACCCGGGTGTCGTCGAGATCGGCCGGGTCGACGACCAGCGCTGGTCGGTCGCCTTCGCCGAGGTGCCGTTCACGCCACTGTCCGACGGCAGCCCGCTCGGCGCCGGCGGCATGGCCCTGTCGAAGGAGTCCGTCGTCCTGGTGACCGGCGCGGCCGGCTCGATCGTCTGCGCGATCACGGCCGACCTGGCCAAGGCCAGCGGCGGGGTCTTCCACCTGCTCGACCTCACCCCGACGCCCGACCCGGCCGACCCGGACCTCGCGGCCTTCCGGACCAACAAGGACGGCCTCAAGGCCACCCTCGTGGCCCGGATGAAGGAGCGCGGCGAGAAGCCGACCCCGGTCGTCATCGACCGTGAGCTGGCCCGCCTCGAGCGGCTCAACGCGGCCCTGACCGCCATCCAGGCGGTCGAGGCCACCGGCGGCACCGCGTACTACTACTCGGTCGACCTCACCAACGCCGAGGCCGTCGCCGCGGTGATGGAGCAGGTCAAGGAGCGCAGCGGACGCATCGACGTCCTCCTGCACGCCGCGGGTCTGGAGATCAGCCGCAACCTGCCGGAGAAGGAGCCCCGCGAGTACGACCTCGTCTTCGACGTGAAGTCGAACGGCTGGTTCAACGTCTGGCGGGCCGCGTCCTCGATGGACGTCGGCGCGACGGTCGCCTTCTCCTCGGTCGCCGGCCGGTTCGGCAACCAGGGTCAGACCGACTACTCGGCGGCCAATGACCTGCTCTGCAAGATCGCCTCGTCCACCCGGCGCAACCGGCCGCAGATGCGGGCCCTCGCGCTGGACTGGACCGCCTGGGGCGGCATCGGTATGGCGACCCGCGGGTCCATCCCCAAGATCATGGAGATGGCCGGCGTCCAGATGCTCCCGCCGGAGGCGGGCGTGGCCTGGATCGGACGCGAGCTGGCCTCCTCGGCATACTCCGGTGAGGTCATCGTCGCCGGCGTGCTCGGCATGATGGCGGCCGAGTGGGCCCCGGCGGGCGGCGCGGACCCCGCAGCCGTGGTCGGCGACCGGGCCACCGGACCGATGGTCGGCGAGGTCGCGACGAGCGTGCACAATGGCGTCGTCGTCACGGTCACCCTCGACCCGGCGGAGCAGAAGTTCCTCGACGACCACCGCATCGACGGCACCCCGGTGCTGCCGGGCGTCATGGGCATGGAGTCCTTCGCGGAGGCGGCCTCGCTGCTGGCTCCCGAGGGCTACCGGGTCGGCTCGGTCGAGGATGTCGCCTTCCTCGCCCCGGTGAAGTTCTTCCGCGACCAGCCTCGGACGCTGACCATCTCGGCGGTCACCTCCCCGGCCGGTGACGGCACCAGCGACCTCGTCGCCCGGTGCACGCTCACCGCGGAGCGCAAGCTCCCCGGCAGCGACGTCCCGCAGAAGCAGACCCACTTCACCGGCACCGTCCGGCTCACCCAGGAGCCGGCCAAGGCGTCGACCAAGAAGGTCTCGACCACCCCGGCGGACAAGCAGATGGGCGGCACGGACGTCTACACGTTCTACTTCCACGGCCCGGCATACCAGGTCGTCGAGGGCGCGTGGAAGGCCGGCAACGGGTCGATGACCAGGCTGCGCGACCCGCTCCCGGACAACCACGCACCGGCCGAGAAGCCGCTCGCCATTGCCCCGCGCCTGGCCGAGCTCGGCCGCCGCGCCGCGGGGCTCGGGGGGGCGGGGCGGAGCGGTCGGGTGGCGCTGCCGGTGGGGGCGGAGCGCCTCGCGGTACGCCCTGACCCCGCGCCGGTCAAGGGTGGCCTGTTCAGCTACGCCACCCAGAGCGCACCAGGTGTCTTCGACTGCGTGGTCGTCGACGAGAAGGGCAAGGTGGTCGTCCGCATGGACGGCTACCACTCCATCGCCTTCCCGTCGGCCATCCCCGACGCGATCGCCGGAACGCTGCGCGACACCTACGCCGACTAGCACGAACCCGTGGGCCGCCCGTCCGGGCGGCCCACGGTCGTTCACCCCTCCCCGACGTCCGACGCACGACATACGGAGCAGACTTTCATGAGCGAGATCACGCGCCTGGCCATCCTCGACCGCGGCGAACCGGCGGTCCGGATCGTGGCAGCGGTGGGCAGCTACAACCGCAGCAGCGGGACGGCGCCGATCACGACCGTCCTCGCGCACACCGACGCGCGGCCGCGGCCCTGGTACGCCCGGGAGGCCGACGAGGTCGTCATGCTGCGCCCGGGCGCCAGCAGCGCGCTGGCCGTGCCGGACCCGGCCGCCGACGCGGCTCCTTTCGTCGCGACCGAGGTGGCCGCGACCCTCGCGGCCGCCGGGTGCGACGCGGTGTGGATCGGCATGGTTCCGTGCCAGGACCACCCCGCGCTCGTCGCGGCCTGCGAGCACGCCGGTATGACGGTCATCGGCCCGGACAGCGAGACGATCGCCAGACTGGCCGACCCGGCCGGTCTCGCGGCGGTGCTGAAGAAGGCCAAGGTCCACGGGGTGCCCGCTGCCGCCGACCGCGCGACACTGCGAGCGATCGAGGTCCTCGTCCTGGCCGACTCGGCCGGGACGGTGTGGGCGATGGACCCGCGCGATGTCAGCGTCCGGCGCGGCGGCGAGATCGTCCTCGTCGAGTCTCCCGCCCCCGGGATCGCCGACGCCGTGCTCGACGCGATCCGGGCCGCCGCCCGGTCGGTCGCGGCGGCGGCGGGTGTCCGCGGCGCCTCGGTCGTCCAGTTCCTCGTCGACCCGGCCGGGTCGATCTGGTGCCAGGGGGTCGACACCCTGGCCCAGCCCCGGTACGCCATCGTCGAGGAGGCCACAGGCACCTCGATCCTCCCACTGCGGCTGGTCATCGCCGCCGGTGGTCACCTGGCGGGGGACGCCCCCGTCGGGGAGGGCCAGATCCTCAGTGCCCGACTGCTCGCGAGCGACCCGGAGGCCGCCTTCGCCGCCTCCGGAGGGACCGTCGAGGCGCTCGCCCAGCCGGTCGGCACCGGGGTCCGGGTCGACTCGAGCCTGCGCGAGGGGGACGTCGTCGACGGGGCTGTCGACCCGGTGATCGCCACCTTCACCGCCCGCGGCCACGACCGCGCGGAGGCCTTCTCGCGCATGGAGCGCGCCATCGAGCGGACCACCATCGTCCTGGAGGTCGGTGCGAGCAACCGCAGCGGCCTGCTGGCTCTGCTGCGCCAGCCCGAGCTGCGCGCCGGTGGGGTCCCCCTCGGCTGGTATGACGCCCAGCTCTCGGCCGGATCGCTGCGCCCTGCTGCCGACCCGGTCGCCCTCATCGCCGCGGCGATCGAGGCCTACGAGGCGGACCTGTCCCTGGTCCGTTCGGCCTTCTTCGCCAGCGCCGAGCGGGGTCGCCCCGAGCACCCCGAAGCCGTCGGCGCCCGGCTGGCCCTGAGCTACCGGGGCGCCGAGTACCGCCTCCGCGTCGACCGCACCTCCCCTGGCACGTACCGCATCCACGACGGCGCCCCGATCGACGTCGCGGTGGACCGGCTCGGCGAGTTCGAGCGCCGCATCTCGGTCGGCGGGCGCCGGCATGTGGTCGTCGCCATCGAGCAGGGCGCCGCCTTCCGCATCGAGGTCGACGGCATCGCCCATGTCGTCACCCGTGACGACGGCGTTGTCGTTCGGACCGGCTGGCCGGCCCTGGTCGCCCAGGTCCTCGTCGAGCCGGGCCAGACGATCACGGCCGGTGACCCGGTCGCGGTCCTGGAGTCGATGAAGATGGTCTCCACGGTCACCGCGCCCTTCGACGGGGTCGTCACCTCGATCGCCGTCATGGCCAACGCCCAGGTCGAGCGGGGTGCCCCGCTGCTGCGCATCAAGGCCGCCGACGGCACGTCCACCGCACATCTTGGCGATGGTGCCGCGGAGCGGGTCGACCTCACGGCCTTCGCGAACGCCGCTGACGCGCCCGCCGGCAAGGGCGCCGACTGGGTCTTCGAGCGGCTCATCAACTACCTCCTCGGCTACGACCTCGACCCGGCTCGGCTCAAGGCCCTCACCGGCGAGTACCAGAAGATCGCCGCGGCCACCCCGGCCGGCGATGCGACCCTGCTCGGCTGCGAGGACGCCCTGCTCGACCTCTTCGGCGACATCGGCTCGCTCTACCGCCCGCGCGTCGAGGACGACGCCGTGACGGCCGGCGAGGAGACCGCGGTCGTCAACGCGCAGGAGTACTTCATCGCCTTCCTCCAGTGGCTCGACGCCGACCGCGCCGGCCTGCCGGAGCGCTACCGGGCCCGTCTGGAGCGCGCCCTCGGCCGGTACGGCGTGACCGGGCTGCGGCATACCGCTGAGCTGGAAGAGGCGATGGTGTGGATGTTCCGCTCCTTCGCCCGGGTTCCCGAGCTCGCCCCTGTCGTCGCGGCCATCCTCCAGCGTCGCCTGGAGTCGTATGACGACCTGGCCATCGAGGCGGGGCCGGTCACCCGGCAGCGGATGGAGCGGCTCGTCTTCGCGTGCGAGGGCCGCCAGCAGCTCGTCGCCGACCTGGCCCGGGACGTCATCTTCCACTACTTCGACGAACCGGTCATGGAGTCCGGCGTCGCAGACGTCCAGCGCGAGATGGAGCTGCATCTCGCCGCGCTCAGGGAGGACCCCACCCGGGCCGACCGAGCGGAGCGGATCGGGCGCCTGGTCTGGTGCCCGCACCCCATGCGCAGCATGCTCCTCAAGGCGTGGCTCGACGCCGGGGACGACGCCCGCGGCGAGGCGCTGCGCGCGGCGATCCTCGAGGTCTACCCCTACCGCTTCTACCGGATGCGCGACCTCAGCAACTTTGCCGTGTCGGTCGTCGACGGGGTGCAGCTGGCCAGCGCCGACTACCCACTCGAGGACGCCCAGGTCCACCTCGTCGTGGCCTACCTGCCGCTCGACGAGCTCGAGTCGCTCAGCCGGGCGGTGGCCGCGCACCTGGCCGGCATACCGAAGGACGCACGGGTCGTCGTCGACCTGGTGACCTGGCGCGAAGGGGACCGACCGGATATCGCGACGACGGCCGCGGACCTGGCCGACCGGGTCTCGCGGTGCGACTTCGGCCGGCCGCTGCACCGGCTCGACTTCACCGTGACCTCCCGTGCCGGCGACGACGACGAGATCCACCGCACCCAGCACGTCACCTTCCGCCAGGGCGCGGACGGCCGCTTCGTCGAGGACGTGCTGTACCGCAACCTCCACCCGATGCTCGGCAAGCGGCTCGACCTGTGGCGGCTGTCGAACTTCGCCCTGGAGCGGCTGCCCTCGCCCGAGGACGTCTACCTCTTCTCCGGGGTGGCCCACGACAACGCGAAGGACCACCGGCTCTTCGCCCTCGCCGAGGTCCGTGACCTCGTGCCGGTGCGCGACGCCCGGACCGGTGCGGTCTCCTATCCGCGGCTGGGCCGGATCGGGCTGTTGGCCCTGGCGGCGATGCGGTCCGCGCTGGCGGCCTACCCGCCCCGCGAGCGGCCGGTGGCCAACCGGCTCGTCCTGTCGGTCCGGCCGCCGTGGACGATCCCGAACTCGCAGCTCCAGGCGCTGGTCGAGTCCTACGAGCCGCTGGCGCGTGGGGCGGGTCTGGAGAAGCTCGTCGTCCACGTCAAGGTCCCCTCGCAGGGTCCCGGTGGCAAGTCCCGGCTGGACGACAAGGTGATCTTCGTCGAGGGCATCGGCCGTTCCGGTATGACGGTACGACTTGGCGAGCCCGGCCCGAACCCGGTCCGCCCGCTCACCCGGTACGCGCAGAAACTGTTGACGGCCAAGCGTTTTGGCTCGCCATACCCGTATGAGATCGCGCAGATGCTGACGCCGCCCTATGGCACCGCGTCGATGTTCCCGCCCGGCCGGTTCGAGGAGCTCGACCTCGACGGCGAGGACAACCTCGTCCCCGTCGACCGCCCGCCGGCGGAGAACACCGCGCACCTCGTCGTCGGTCTCATGACGAACTACACCGAGGTCGTCCCGGAGGGGATGACGCGCATCGCGCTGATGTCCGACCCGACCCAGGGCCTGGGCAATCTCTCCGAGCCGGAGTGCCGACGGATCAACGCGGCGCTGGCCTACGGGCTCAAGCACAAGATCCCGGTCGAGTGGTATGCCGTCTCCTCCGGCGCCCTCATCGCCATGGACTCCGGCACGGAGAACATGGACTGGATCGCGCTGACGCTGCGCCGGCTCATCGAGTACACCCAGGCCGGCGGCGAGGTGAACATCATCGTCACGGGCATCAATGTCGGCGGCCAGCCGTACTGGAACGCCGAGGCGACGATGCTCATGCACACCAAGGGCATCCTCATCATGACGCCCGCGTCGGCGATGGTGCTCACCGGCAAGCAGGCCCTCGACTTCTCCGGCGCCGTCTCGGCCGATGACAACTTCGGCATCGGCGGCTACGACCGGGTCATGGGCCTCAACGGCCAGGGGCAGTACTGGGCGCCGTCCTTCCAGGACGCCTGCCTCATGCTCCTCCAGCACTACGACTACACCTATGTCGTACCGGGCGAGCGCTTCCCCCGCCGCCGGCCCACCAAGGACCCGCTGAGCCGCGACGTCCGGCAGGCCCCGCACGACCGCGTGCCCGGGACGACCTTCACCCTGGTCGGCGAGGTCTTCGACCACCAGACCAACCCCGACCGCAAGCAGCCCTTCGACATGCGCTCGGTCATGCGCTCGGTCACCGACGCCGACTGTCTGCCGCTGGAGCGCTGGCAGCACTGGCAGGACGGTGAGAACTCGATCATCTGGGACGCCACCGTGGGCGGCATACCGGTGTGCATGATCGGGCTCTCCTCGCGGAACCTGCCGCGCAAGGGCTTCGTCCCCGCGGACGGGCCGCCGGCGTGGACCTCCGGCACGCTCTTCCCGCAGGCCTCGCGCAAGACCGCCCGCGCGGTCAACGCGACGAGCGGGAACCGGCCGCTGGTCGTCCTGGCGAACCTGTCCGGCTTCGACGGCTCACCGGAGCCGATGCGGCGCTGGCAGCTCGAGTACGGCGCCGAGATCGGCCGGGCGGTGACGAACTTCGACGGACCGATCGTCTTCGTCGTGGTCTCTCGGTACCACGGTGGCGCCTTCGTCGTCTTCTCCAAGGCGCTGACCGAGTCGATGGAGATCGCGGCGGTCGAGGGCTCCTATGCCTCGGTCATCGGTGGTGCTCCGGCGGCGGCCACGGTCTTCGCCCGCGAGGTCAAGCAGCGCACCGAGAAGGACGCCCGGGTCGTCGAGGCCCGCGCGGCGGCCGCTGCGGCCAAGGGTCCGGACGCCGGGCCGCTGCGGGCGACCGCGGCTCGGGTCACCGAGGCGGTCCGCTCCGAGAAGCTCGGTGAGGTGGCCGACGAGTTCGACTCGATCCACACCATCGAGCGGGCGCTTCGCGTCGGGTCGGTCGACCGGATCATCGCCGCGGCCGAGCTGCGCCCCTATGTCATCGACGCGCTGGAGCGCGGGATGGCGAAGTTCCTCGACTGACCTCCCACTATGCAAAGACACACCTTTAGAACGCGTCTAAAGGTGTGTCTTTGTTGGAAGGGGGGCTCAGGTGGTGGGTCGGGTCAGCCACGAGTGCGTCGGTATGGCGCCCCCGAGGTCGGCGCCGCCGGGTAGCAGCGCCGGGGGAGCCGAGGGAGCCCGGTAGGCGATGGTGAGGACGAAGTCGCCGTCGCGGCGCCACCACCCGGGGAAGACCGTGCCATCGCGCCCGACCACGGTCATCGCCCCCCATCCGTCCGGGCGCACCGCGTGGTCGATGGTCACCTCGACGGTCCGGGTGTCGGCGCGCAGACCCACGCGGAGCACCTTGAGGGCGGCCTCCTTCGCCGACCACAGCAGGTTCGCGGCGGCATTCCACCCGTCGGAGCCATGGGACTCGAGGCGGGCGGCGACATACCGCTGCTCTGGCTCGGTGAGGTAGTCGCGGACGAACCCGGCAGTCCGCGGCTCGACGATCTCCAGGTCGATACCGAGGGTGCCCGCGGCCAGGGTCCCCGGCGGGCTCACCAGGGCGACGGCCACCCCGGCCCGGTCGCTGAGCGAGATGTCGATGCCGGCCGGCGCGCCGTCGACAAGCACATAGGGCGCCCCGCTCATCCGGTTGAGCAGCTCGACCCGGGCGAAGGTCTGCGGGGAGCGGTCCAGCCCGAGGACGGTCGTCGCGGCGAGTTTGCCGACCGCGCGGCGCAGGAGGTACTCGGTGCGGCGTTTGGTGAACCTGATGTCGTCGATGCGCGAGGCCTCGAGCGCCGAGAGCCACCCGAGCCCCTCCGGGATGGCGTCCTCGGTCGTGCTGAGCCATTGCATCGCGCCATTGTCCTCGATCAGACCGGTGCGTCATAGGTGCAGAGGGGGAAGAATGGTCCTCGACAGGTGCAGCGCAAGACGGCATGGTGTGTGGTCTGCGAGCCCGACGAGAGGACCGCCAGTGACGACGAGTGCCGCCCCCGGACCGACCCCGCCTCCGGCGGGCGAGCCCCGGACCTCGGTCGCGGCCTTCTTCGACCTCGACGGCACGCTGATCCCCGGCTCGGCCAATATCCCGCTCGCCAAGGCGGCCTTCGCCCGCGGGCTGATGCCCAAGCGCGACCTCTTCCTCGACCTCGTCCGCGGGGTGCGCTTCGTCTTCATCGGCGCCAGCGACGAGGGCTCGGCCACGGTGCGTGACAGCATCCTGCGCCGGGTCGCCGGACACCGCGCCGCCGAGGTCGCCGGACTCGCCGACGACTTCCTCGCCGACCTCGTCGAGACGGTCCGCCCGGAGATGCGGGCGGTCCTCGACGAGCACCGGGCCGCCGGGCACCACCGGGTCCTCGTCTCGGCCAGCCCCACCGAGATCGTCCAGCGCTTCGCCGCCGAGACGGGCATGTCGTATGGCGCCGGGACCACCTCGGAGATCGACGCCGAGGGTCGCTACACCGGCTGCCTGGCCGGGCCGTTCTGCTACAAGGAGGGCAAGGCGCAGGTCCTCCTCGACCTCGCGGCGGCCCACGGCTATGACCTCGCGCAGTGCTATGCGTACAGCGACTCGATCTCGGACCTGCCGATGATGCGCATCGTCGGGCATCCGGTCGCCGTCAACCCGGACCATGAGCTGCGCCGGCACGCCCTCGACGAGGGCTGGACGATCGTCGACCACGGGTCGCTGCGCGGCCGGGTCGCCTCCGTCGTCGAGACCGCCAAGGCGACCGGTCGGCGGGTCACCGCCGGAGCCAGGGCCAGCGTCCGGGTGACCCAGCGCAGCGTCGGGCGCTCACCGCGTCCGGACGGCCCCAGCCCGACGACGGCGCCGGTCGAGCACGCCGCTGGCTCGACGGAGCCCCTCGCGGTCCCGGACTGACTCTGGATCGACCAGCCCCGAGACCGTAGGCCGCCCCGGCTCATGCACGCTCATGGACTCCGTGGGCGCTGATGGCATCGCGCTAGGGGCCAAGAGCACCCCCTGAGTCCATGAGCGCCCCCGACGTCAGTGTGCTGCCGCCCAACCTCAGCTGGCGGGTGCGACGACCGCCTCGATGCGTTCCAGGGTGCGCTCCATCGCGGCCCGCGTGGAGGATGACATGAACGCCCGAACTAAGGGTCGGCTTACGGGCGACTCGGTGGAGATATCCCACGTCTCGGTCACCTTGGTCCCCCCGGCGACGGGCTCGAGCTCGTAGCGCCAGACCCGCCCGGTGAGGACCAGGCTGATCGGCGGAGCCGCGAGGGTCTGCCAGGCGATCCGGCGGTTCTCCTCGAAGGTCACCACGACATTGCGCGTCGAGTAGGCCACGCCCATCCGCATCGACATCCCGAAGCTGTCGCCCAGGGCGAGCCGACGTGTTCCGGAGCGGGCACCCTGCACGGTGCCCGAGCCGTCGATCTCGGCGTGCCGGGACGGGTCGGCGAGCAGGTCGAAGATCGGCTCGGGAGGGGCGGGTATGACGCGTGAGACGCTGATCCGGTCGGCCATCCTGCGACTGTACCCGGCGCAGCGACCCCCAACCCCACTGGGAACCCCGCCGAGGCCACGTCCCCAGGAGGCCTACTCGCCGCGCAGGTGCCGATCGGTCAGCGAACGCAGCACGTCCTGGGCCGACAGACCCTCATAGAGCAACCGGTAGACCGCCTCCGAGATGGGCATCTCCACGCCGAGCTCGGCCGACATACGGTGCACGGACTTGGCGTTGAGGACACCCTCGGCGACCTGCCCGAGCTCGGCCTGGATCTCCTCCAGCGCACGCCCCTGCCCCAGCCCGTAGCCGACCCGGTAGTTCCGGGACTTCGACGAGGAGCAGGTGAGCAGCAGGTCGCCGATGCCGGCCAGCCCGGACAGCGTCTGCGGGTTGGCCCCCTTGGCGCTGCCGAGCCGGGTGATCTCGGCCAGCCCGCGGGTGATGAGCGCGGCGCGGGCGTTGGCGTCGAAGCCCATCCCGTCGGCCAGGCCGGTGGCGATGGCGACGACATTCTTCGTGCACCCGCCGATCTCGACGCCGACGACATCGGTCGAGGTGTACGGGCGGAAGTACGGCGTGTGGAAGGCCTCCTGGACCAGCTTCGCGACCCGGCCCCAGCTCGCGGCCACGGTGACGGCCGTCTGCATCCCCTTGGCCACCTCGACGGCGAAGGACGGGCCCGAGAGGAAGGCGAGGTACGGGTGCAGGTGCAGGGGCAGGACGTCCTCGAGGACCTCGCTCATCGTCATCAGCGTGTCGACCTCGATGCCCTTGGTCACCGAACAGATCGGCACCCCGGTCGGCAGGAGGTCCTTGGCCCGCTCGGCGACGATCCGCATCGCGTGCGAGGGGACGGCGAGGACGACCAGCTGCGATCCGTCGAGGGCCTTGGCGAGGTCGGCCTCAGGTCGCAGGGTGGGCGGCAGCGGTATGCCGGGCAGGTACCGAGTGTTCTCGTTCGACGTGCCGATGCCCGCCAGCGGCACCGGGTCGATATCCCAGATCGCGACCGGCCAGCCCTTGCCCGCGAGCACCGCACCCAGGGCCGTTCCCCAGGACCCTGCTCCGACGACCGTCGCCTGCATTGGGCTACCTCCGCTGCTTCGCGCGACAGGGGTCGCGGGTTCGTGCGGCGCCCAGACGCCGCGGCCACGGTGACCGTCGCCTCGTTGCCGAGGGTAGTGCGCGAGGTCACCTCCCGCTAGGGCGCTCTCGGCCGCGACGCTGGCAGGATGGGGGGACATCGTGGACCGCGCCCGCCTCGGGAAGCCTCGCCGAAGGAGCCACCGTGACTGTCGTCGCCGATGCATATGTGTATGACGCCCCCCGCACGCCTCGGGGGCGCGGCAAACGCGGGGGCGCCCTGTACGAGGTGAAGCCGGTCGACCTCGTCGTGGGCCTGCTGCGCGAGCTGCTCGAGCGCAACCCCGGCCTGGACCCCGAGCTCATCGACGATGTCGTCCTCGGCTGCGTCACGCCGATCGGGGACCAAGGGGCCGATCTCGCCAAGACCGCGGTCATTGCGGCGGGCTACCCGAACACCGTGGCCGGAGTGCAGCTCAACCGGTTCTGCGCCTCCGGACTGGAAGCGGTCAACCAGGCGGCGGCCCGGGTCCGCTCGGGCTTCGAGGACCTCATCGTCGCCGGCGGCGTGGAGTCGATGTCCCGGGTGCCGATGTTCAGCGACGGCGGGGCCTGGGCGAGCGACCCCGCGACCGCCTTCGCCACCGACTTCGTCCCTCAGGGCATCGGGGCCGACCTCATCGCCACCCTGGAGGGTTTCACCCGCAGCGACGTCGACACCTTCGCCGCCCGATCTCAGCAGCTCGCCGCGGCGGCCTGGGCGGAGCATCGCTTCGCCGGCTCGGTCGTCCCGGTCCGTGACCGCAACGGCCTGACCGTCCTCGACCGGGACGAGCATCTGCGGCCGGGGACGACCGTCGAGCAGCTCGCCGCCCTCCCACCGTCCTTCGCCGGGGTCGGGGCGGCCGGCTTCGACTCGGTGGCCCTGGAGCGCTACCACTGGGTGGAGTCGATCACCCACGTCCACCACGCCGGCAACTCCTCGGGCATCGTCGACGGCGCGGCGCTGACCCTCATCGGCTCCGCGGCCGTCGGCCAGCGGATGGGGCTGAGCCCAAGGGCCCGGATCGTCGCGGCGGCGGTCAGCGGGGCCGACCCGACGATCATGCTCACCGGTCCGGCCCCCGCGGCCCGCAAGGCCCTCGCCAAGGCCGGGCTGGACGCGAGCGAGATCGACCTCTTCGAGGTCAACGAGGCCTTCGCCGCCGTCGTCATGCGGTTCATGAAAGATCTCGACGTCCCGCTGGAGAAGGTCAACGTCAACGGTGGGGCGATCGCCCTCGGGCATCCGCTCGGCGCCACCGGGGCGATGCTCCTCGGGACGGTGGTCGACGAGCTGGAGCGGCGTGACCTGCGCCGGGGGCTGGTCACCTTGTGCGTCGGCGGCGGGATGGGCATCGCGACGATCGTCGAGCGGGTGACGGCATGACCACGTCGAGCACCCCGGCGGTCCGCTACGACCGCGACGTCGACGGCATCGTCACCCTCACCCTCGACGACCCGCAGGCACCGGTCAACACGATGACCCCGGGCTTCGTCACGGCCCTGCGCGCGGCCGTCGACAGGCTGGAAGCCGAGCGATCCGAGCTCGTCGGGGTGATCCTCGCCAGCGCCAAGCAGACCTTCTTCGCCGGGGCAGACCTCCTCGCCCTCCTCGACGTCGGGCCCGCCGACGCGGCCGCGCTCTTCGAGCAGGTGGAGACCGTCAAGGCGCTGCTCCGGCGCCTGGAACGGCTCGGCCGACCCGTGGTGGCCGCCGTGGGCGGATCGGCCCTCGGCGGTGGCCTGGAGCTCGCCCTGGCCTGCCACCACCGCATCGCCGTCTCCGACCCGGCCATCGAGATCGGGCTGCCCGAGGTCACCCTCGGCCTGCTGCCCGGCGGGGGCGGGATCACCCGCCTCGTTCGGATGCTGGGGCTGCAGGCCGCGCTGACCGAGTGGCTCCTCGAAGGACCCCGGCGCACGCCGGTCGAGGCCCGGGCGAAAGGACTGGTCGACGAGCTCGTCGCCGACCCGGCATACCTCCTCCCGACGGCACGGGAGTGGCTGCTCACCCATCGTGACGACGCGCAGGCGGCCACCCAGCCCTGGGACCGCAGCGGCTACCGCATCCCCGGGGGGACGCCGTCCACGCCCGCGCTCGCTGCCGCGCTGCCGGCCTTCCCGGCCATGCTCCGCGAGCAGCTCAAGGGTGCGCCCTATCCCGCGCCGCGGGCCATCCTCGCGGCTGCGGTCGAGGGCGCCCAGGTCGACGTCGACACCGCGCTGCGGATCGAGTCGCGCTACTTCGTCGAGCTGGCCACCGGACCGGTGAGCCGGGCGATGATCCAGGCCTTCTTCGTCGACCTCCCCTCGCTGACCCGCTCCCGTGGCGAGGCTGCGTCGACGGTGACCAAAGTCGCGGTGCTCGGCGCCGGGATGATGGGCTCCGGCATCGCGTACGAGTGCGCGCGGCGCGGCGTCGAGGTCGTCCTCACCGATGTCACCGACGAGGCCGCGGCGAAGGGCAAGGGGTATGCCGAGGCGCGCCTGGCCAGCCGGGCCTCGCGGGGGAAGACCACCGCGGCCGAGGCCGAAACCGTCCTTGCGCGGATCCATCCGACGACCGAGCTCGCCGATCTCGCCGGGTGCGACCTGGTCATCGAGGCGGTCCTGGAGGACTCCGCGCTCAAGGCCGAGGTGCTCGCCGCGGCCGAGGCGCACGCCCGTCCGGATGCGCTGCTGTCGTCGAACACCTCGACGCTGCCGATCACCGGCCTGGCCCAGTCGGTGACCCGGCCCGCCGACTTCCTCGGGCTGCACTTCTTCTCCCCGGTCGAGCGGATGCGGTTGGTCGAGGTGGTCCGCGGTGAGCGGACCTCGCCGGAGGCGCTCGCGGCGGGCGTGGCCTTCGTCCGACGCCTCGGGAAGGTGCCGGTCGTCGTCCGCGACGGCCGCGGCTTCTACACCAGCCGGGTCTTCGGCACCCTGCTCTCCGAGGCCGTCGCCCTCCTCGACGAAGGCGTCGACCCGGTCACCGTCGAGCGCGCCGCCCTGCTCGCCGGCTTCCCGGCGCCGCCGCTGGCGATGTTCGACGAGGTCTCGCTCACCTTGACCCAACGGATCCGCCGGGAGTCCGTCGCCGCTGGGCAGCCCCCGCCCTCGGCGGTCGGCGCCGAGACCGTCGACGCGATGATCGCCGCTGGTCGGCCCGGGCGGGCCGGAGGCGCCGGCTTCTACGACTACCCGGTCGGGGCACCGAAAAAGCTCTGGCCGGGGCTGCGCGACCGGGTCCGTCCAGATGTCGACATCCCACTGCGGGACATCCGCGACCGGTACCTCTTCACCATGGCCTTGGAGACCGCCCGCTGCGTCGAGGAGGGCGTCGTGGATTCGGCTGCTGCGGCGAATATCGGGTCGATCCTCGGGATCGGCTATCCCGCCTGGACGGGGGGAACGGTCACCTTCATGACCGGGTATGCCGGTGGGCTCGCCGGCTTCCTGCGGCGCTGCGAGGAGCTGGCGGCGGCATACGGGGAGCGCTTCGCACCCAGCCCGTGGCTCACCGCGCGGGCAGCGAGCGGCGGGACGGTGGTCTAGATGACCGACGCGGCCTGGCGCCCCTTGGAGGGGGTCTCGGTAGTGACCATCGCCGTCAACCTCCCCGGCCCGGCTGCGGCGGCCCGGTTCGTCGAGCTCGGCGCCTCGGTGGTCAAGGTCGAGCCGCCGACGGGGGACCTGCTCGCGTGGGCCGTGCCGACGTACTACGCCGAGCTGGTCGCCGACCAGGAGGTCCGGGTTCTCGACCTCAAGACCGACGCCGGCCGGCGCGAGCTCGAGGTTCTCCTTGCCGACGCCGACCTCTTGCTCAGCTCGCACCGCACCAGCGCCCTGGAGCGGCTCGGGCTCGGCTGGGCTGCCGTCCATGCGCGGCACCCTCGGCTCTCCCAGGTCGCGATCGTCGGCCACCGGGCGCCCCGCGACGACGTGCCGGGCCACGACCTCACCTACCAAGCCGACCTCGGGCTGCTCACCCCTCCGGTGCCGCCGCTGGTCCCGCTGGCCGACCTGTCGGGGGCCGAACGGGCCGTCAGCGCGGGCCTGGCCGCCCTGGTCCGGCGCGCCGCGACGGGCGAGGCGTCATACGTGCAGGTGCCGCTGGACGAGGCGGCAGCGGTCATGGCGGGGCCGCTGCGACACGGGATGTCCGGCCCTGGCACGCTGCTCGGGGGCGCGGTGCCGGGGTACGGCCTCTACCGCTCCAGCGACGGGTGGCTGGCCGTCGCCGCGCTGGAGCCGCACTTCCTGCGCCGGCTCACCGAGGCGCTTGAGGTCACCGGGACGGCGGACGAGCTCGCGGCCGCCTTCGGCACGCGAACCAGCGCGCAGTGGCAGGAGTGGGCGGCGCAGCGGGACATCCCGATCGTCGCGGTGCGCTGAGGGCGCTCAGGCCGGCCCGGTGGCCATCCCGGCGGTCCCGACCCGGACGAAGCCGGCCCGCTCGTACACCCGGGCCACCGTGGCGTCTGCGGCACTGAGGAAGATGGTCTCGATGCCCGCTGCCCGGGCGTCCGCAGCCAGGGTCTGGGCGATCGCCGCCCCCAGGCCGCGCCTGCGCGCCGAGGGGATGACGGCGATGCCCACGAGCTCGGTCGCCGTTCCGCGGGGGAGGTGGCTGCCGCCGCCCAGGCCGCTCGCCTCGGGTCCCATGTCGGTGAACGCCCCCGCGACCCGGGTCAGCCCCGCCTCGATCCGCTGGCGGTCACGGGAGACATCGGGCAGCTCGGGTCCGGGCTCGACGCCCCCGAAGCCGGCGCTCACCGCCGCGAGTGCCAGGGCCAGTCGGGCGTCGTCGGCCTCGAGCATCGTCACCCCCAGGTCATCGCGCGGCGCGACGACCGCCTTGTCGGGAAGCGCAAGAAGTGGGCAGAGGTCGACCTTCCAGCCAGCCGCTCGCGCTGCATCGGCGAGCGTGGGTGAGGTGTCGTGCACCCACTCCAGGGTGCGCGGAACCCCCAGCTCGTCCTGGTATGCCGTCAAGGCCTCGACCTCGGCGGCAACGATGGTCCGGCCGCCGTCGACTAGTCGGGGCCGCGCATAGTACGGCCAGAGCGACTCAGGCTGCGCGACGAAGATGGTGAACGGGCCATGCTCCAGGGCCTCCGCGCTCGCTCGAGGAGAGCAGTCGTAGTGCGACTCGATCCGCGTCAGCGTGGTCGTCATACCGCCGATCAGACCATCTTCACGACGATGTCGTGAAGGGTGTCCCCGGCGCGAGCCAGCCGGTCGGCCATATTCGCCAGGTGGCGGTAGACCTCGCGCTTCTTGAAGATGTCGATGACCGTGCGCAGCGCGACCGTGCCCGAGCGGGCGTCGCCATTCTCCATCGAGGAGATATTTGCCTCGACGTCGAACAGGTCGGCGAGCGCCTTGCGTTAGCTCTTCTCGGTGTTGCGCTCGGACTTGCGCGCCGCCTGGGCGAAGGCCTCCGCGGCACCAGGGTTCGTCGAGAGCTGGGCGTACCCGTCGCGGAGGGCCTCGGTGCCCTCGCGCAGGTTGGTCACCATCTCGAGGCACATCGGGTCCGGCTTGACCCCGAGGGTGTCCATCTCGCGGATCGTCGTCTTCGCGTAGTTCATGATGTGGTCGATGGTCGCGATGGCGCGATAGAGCTCCTCGCGGTCCATCGGAGTGGAGAAGGCGGAGTTGAGCGTGTCAAGGTTCGCACTCTTGATGTCGTCGCCCTCATGCTCGAGGTCGCGGACCCGCTGGGCGAGACCGGGATCGCCGGTGCGCATGAACTCCTCGAGGGTCGTCATCGTCTCGACGGCCTTGGCGCACTGGGCGTCGAGCGCTCCGAAGAAGTCCGGCATCTTCGGGAAGACGCGCTGCACGAGCTTGGTCACTGCGTTGTTGCCTGAACCTGACATGGGTCCTCCGTGGCTGGGGCCGGTCGCACCGGCACGATGGGGTCTAGCGGATGAAGATCGCGCTGATGAGATAGGCGAGGATGCTCACCAGGGCCGCCCCCGGGATCGTGATGACCCACGTCGTGAGGATCTCCTGGGCCTTGGCCCAGCGGACCGCGTGGACCCGCTCGGACGCGCCAATGCCCATGATCGAGGAGCTGACGACGTGGGTGGTCGAGACCGGGGCGCCGAGCAGGGACGCGCCGTAGATGACCGCGGCCGAGGTGAGCTGGGCGTCTAGCGCGTGGAGCGGGCGCACCTTGTAGATGCCGAAGCCGACGGTGCGAACGATCCGCCAACCGCCGGAAAGGATGCCGAGGGTGATCGCTGCGGCACAGGCGAAGATCGTCCAGGTCTGGACGACGAAGGCGCCCTTGAGCTGCCCGGAGAGGATGAGCAGCAAGGTGATGATGCCCATGGACTTCTGGGCGTCGTTGGCGCCGTGCGAGAAGGCGAGGAAGGCCGAGGTGAGCCACTGCGAGCGGCGCAGCGTCCGGTTCGCCTTCGGCTTGGCACCCTGGAGCAACCGACCCATGAGCCGGTGGATGAGGAAGCCCACGCCGAAGCCGATGATCGGGGAGATGATCAGGCCCATCAGCACCTTCGTCACGCCGGTGACGTGTCCGTGGAGCAGCTCGCCGAAACCCCAGACGACGTGGGACGGACCAACGGCCACGACGACAGCGCCGGCCACACCACCGGTCAGCGCGTGCGAGGACGAGGACGGGATGCCGAACCACCACGTGCCGAGGTTCCAGACGATCGCGCCGATGATGCCGCAGAAGATCACCGTGACGGCCTTGACCGGGTCGACGCCCTCGAGGTTGACGAACTTGCCGATCGTGTTCGCCACGGCGGTCCCGCCGAGGATGGGGCCGAGGAACTCGAAGGTGGCGACGATGACGACCGCCTGCACGGGGGTCATCGCTCGCGACGCGATGACCGTCGCAACGATGTTCGACGCGTCGTGGAAGCCGTTGGTGTAGTCGAAGATGATCACGAAGGTGATCGCGACGACCGAGATGACGACCAGCGAGTTCATGGGGGAGTGTCTACAGGATCTCAACCCCCTGTTGGAATGCACTTCACCATCCGTTCACCTAACCGTCCCGTGAGTGGAAAGCCCAGCGGACGTCGGCGCGCTGAGCGGCGCCTGCCGCTGGTCAAGCGGTTACCCCGTGGCGGGGCCGGGCCGGTCCTGCTGCGCACAGGGCCTGACATGCGCTTTGATGGCGACGTGGACAGCCTGCGCCGGATCCGGGTCGCCATCAGCGGCCTGCTCCTGGTCACGGTCATCGGCACGGTCGGGTACAAGATCCTCGGCTTCTCCTGGCTGGAGGCCGTCTTCCAGACAGTGATGACCGTGACGACGGTCGGCTTCGGGCTGGTTCGCCCGCTGTCGAAGGCGGGGGAGGTCTTCACGCTCTTCCTCATGGTCATCGGCGTCGGGATGGCGCTGTACAACCTCGGCGTGCTCTTCGAGGCGCTCACCGAGGGGCACCTGCGGGACCTACTAGGAAGGCGTCGCATGGACAGGCGGATCGCCGCGCTGCGCGGCCATGTCATCGTCGCGGGCCACGGCCGGGTCGGCCGGTCGGCGAAGGACCACTTGCTGGCGACCGGGCATGAGGTCGTCGTCGTCGACGTCGACCCCGAGCGTTGCGAGCACCTCGACATGCCCTATGTCGTCGGTGACGTCACCCGGGACTCGGTGCTGCGTCAGGCCGGTATCGAACGGGCCCGCGCCCTGGTCGCCTGTCTCGAGACCGACGCCGACACGGTGTATGTCGTCCTCTCGGCCCGCGCACTGTGTCCGGACCTCGTCATCGTCGCCCGGGCCCGGACCGCTGACTCCAAGGCCAAGCTCGTCCTCGCCGGAGCGACCCGGGCGGTGAACCCGCAGATGATCGGGGGCCGGCGGCTTGCAGCCTTCGCTCTCCAGCCCGATGTCGCCGAGTTCATGGACGTCGTCATGCACGACGAGGAGCTCGACTTCCGGATCCAGCAGGTGAAGATTCGTCGAGGCTCGGCCATGGACGGTCGTACCCTCGGCGAGCTCGCGCTCGCGGAGAAGACCGGCGCCCAGCTGCTCGCCTTCCGGCCCGGGAAGGGCGAGCCGTTCACCCCCACCCCGGGCGCGGGAACGGTGCTATTGCCGGGTGCGGTCCTCATCGCCTTCGGCAACATGGAGCAGATGGACAAGCTCAAGACACTCGCCCGCCCCTGAGCGTCTCTGCTCCGGCCGGAGCCGGATAAAGGCGTGATCATTCATGCCGCGTGAATCCCACTGTGGTGACGTTGTGCTCCGGCCAGACCCGCAAAGGCGATATTTGTGACGACCTTCTCCCCAACACGCGCGGACTCGTGGCTATGCTGAGGAGAAGGTAGTGAACGCAGCGCATAAGGGCGGGGGCCTGCTGCGCGAGCACCACCCTCATGCTTCACCAAAACCAGGCCGTCGGGCGTCCGGAAGGACTCGGGCGGTCTGTCCCATAAGGGCGCGCACGGCGCGCACGGCGCATGTCCCACCTGCCGAAGTCGCGGTCCCCAACCGTTGCGCACCTGGGAGAAATAGATCGAGGCGGGCAGATTCCCCGACTGCCCGCCTCGATCGCCTCCGGCCCTTCGCGTCGTACGTCCTCGACGCGGCCACGCCTGAGACTCCAGCGCTGCGCTCGCCAGACCGGCGTCCGGCACGTGCTGTCTCGTGAGCGCACCGACCACTCTCGCTCAGGTCGCTGCGTCGCGGTCGGCTCGGCGCACCCGAGAGGCGAGCCTGCTGAACCCCTCGGGGGTGATGCCCAGATGCAGCGCAAGATCCTTCTGCGGGACGCGTCGGACGAGCTCCGGCTCCTGAGCCAGCAGCTCCCGGTACCGCTGCTCTGCCGTGAGGGTGAGGAACTGTCGCTGCCGGCGCTCCTTCGCCAGGGAGAACTGCAAGGTGGCCGCGATGAGGAGGTGGGCCCACTCGATATGCCGCAGCGCCAGTGCCTCGATCGCGCGGTAGTCGATCCGGAGCAGGCGAGTGCGCTCCACGGCGGTCACGTGGTATGCCGTGCGCCCCTCGCCCATCTCCTCCTGGACCGCGGACCCGGTCCGGGTCTGGAGGCTCATGGCGCGCTGGAGCCAGATCGGCCGCAGCGCCGGGAGGCTGGTCACCAGCTCACCGGGGCGGGAGAAGCCGATGATCCACATCTGCCCGTTGGGTGCGAAGGTGCCGATACGCAACATCCCCTGCCGGACGATGTAGAGATAGGGGTGGCTGATACCGACGGGAAAGACGACGTCGTTGGCCTCTAGGTCGATCCGCCGGGTCGCCGTCTCGAGGCTCTCCCACTCCGAAAGGACCCCACCGGCGAGTGCCTCCAGCTCGGCACGTAAGGCATCGAGGGTCGACCCTTCGCCCATGACTAACCCCCCAAGCGCTGACCGCGGACGCACGGCGCTGAGGCGGTCTTTCCGCCGTGCTTGACAGCATTCATAGCACGCGAACTCGCTTCGGGGACCATCTGTGCTCCTTGCTGAGGAGGCGAACTGTCCGGTGGCCTCGTCTGCCGATCTCACGAACCCGATGAAGGAAGGAGATTCACACAGGGAGATGACCTCGATCAACGTCAGGGGAGGGCCCGGTACGGGCAGGGATCTAGTTGTCCGACATCATAGGTCCCGACTGCGGCACTGCACGAACTGGCGCGTGGCCCTCCGGCCCGCTTCTCATGCCTGCTGACCTGGGACGACGTCCACCGTGTGTCGAGCTGCCGGCGCGCTCGGCGCGGGGGTCGCGGCAGGGCGCGAGAGAATGTCCTCAATCTGACGATTCGACAACGATGTACAGAGGAATTTCGGATTGGTCGACGCCATTGGGTTGAGCCGTGGGATTCTCCGGAGATCTCCGGATGGCTGTCGATGAGGAGCGCGGGTGAATGAAGGAGCGCGGGCGGAATTCGAGCCGCCACCGTCGTCATGACGAGTAAGCCGCCCAGCATCGAAATGTGGGCCGGAATGTCTTGCTGTCCACTCCGTCGCGCAGAACTCGGTTGGGCCAGAGCCGACCCAAGAACTCACCGTATGCCGCGGCCCCGCGCACCTCAGGTGCGCGGGACCGCGTCGTGGTCCGGGAGGGCCCGCGCCGGCGTCCCGGTCAGCTCACTGCAGGGTCATCCGGGGCTCGCCATTGAGCAGCCCGGTTCCCGCGATCGTGCACGTGCCGCCCTTGACCGCGCCACCGTTGTAGGCCTGTCGGACGCAGCTGCGCTCGGCCAGCTCACCCCAGTAGTTCGGGTGCAACGACTCCTGGATGTAGTAGTTGCTCGTCGCCGTCGACACGGTGCGGATCTGGTCGACCCACTCGGTCTTGTCCACGGCACCGGCGCTGGTCCACGAGGCGAGGCCCTTCTCCTCGAGCAGGCCGACGGTGTTCTCGCACAGCCGCCGGCCGTTGAGCGCCGAGGTGAGGTCGAGAATCTTGACGTTGGCGATGCCCGACGCGGTCACCGCGCCGCGGACGGTGGAGTTGATCGTCGGCAGCGCCGACGCATTGGCCCAGTCGGCGTCCTTGTTCCAGAAGCCGCAGCCGCCGGTGTTCTGCCGGGTGTACCCGGACTCGCTGTACCGGATGCCCGCGCCATTCGGGAGCGGGGACGGGTAGGTCTGGACGACCATCGTCCACGCGGTGTCGGCATACCCGGCAGTGCGCATGGCGGTGCGGACGTTGGTCAGGGCCGTGGCGATCTTCGTCTTGACGGCGGCGACATTGGCTGAGGTGAAGTTCGCCGTCACCGAGGAGTCGTCGTAGCAGTAGTCCTTCCACCAGCTCGGCGAGCCGAGGAAGTCGGTGACGCAGGACTGGATGATGCTCGCGAAGTTGAAGTCGTTCCCGCCGATCGAGACGACGACCATTGTGACGTTGTGGTTCGCCGCGAAGGACTGGAGCAGCGCCGCCTGGCCCCGGTTGCCGGCGCCATTGTCGTAGAAGTCCAGGCCCGGCTTGAAGGAGCCGCTGGAGTCGGTGAAGGTGCCGGTCTTCGCGCCGGAGCAGGCAAGGACGACCCCGCCCACACCGCCGCCGATATGGGCCGAGGCGGCCCAGCTGCGGTGGCAGCGGGAGATCTGCTCGGCGGTCCGGGCTGCGTTGTCGAAGTACGCGGTCGAGCCCAGCGCGTCGATGAGGGACGAGCCGTTGTTCGTGTTGCCGGCCCAGCGGCCGGCCTCACCGGAGATATACGAGTCGCCGACCGTGGCGACATAGGGCGTTCCCACGCCGGGGCCGTCGGCGTATGCCGGTGCGGCCGCGACGGTGGTCACGGCGAGCACGGCCAGAGGGGCCAAGGCCGCGCTGGCCGCGCGGCGCAGGGTAGTTCGGGTCACGAAGGATCTCCATCGTCATTGGTGGAAAGGGCCCTGGTGGGAGGGGCGGCCCGCGGTCAAGAGTGAGGCACAACGACCGTTTCGTCCAGAGTCGCCACCGGCCGGGGGGTCTGCACCGGTTCGTGCCGGGCCGCCCGGTCTGCGCCTGACGCCGGGGGCGGTCAGCTCGCCGGCATCGGCGCGCCGATGGCCCACTCGACGAGCGTGCCGGTGGTCGCGCTGCGCCATACCGCTGTCGTCAGCCCCGAGTTGGAGAGCAGCTTCTGGCAGCCAGGGCACGGCGGGTGGGTCACCGCGATCCACCCGCCCCGACGGCGGACCGGGTCGGCGAAGAGCAGGGCGTTGGACTCGGCGTGGATCGAGATGCAGAACCCAGGGGAGCTCGGGTCCTCGTAGGGCGCGTCAGGTGGCAGCTCGTCATGTCCCAGCGCCCCGCGCGGGCAGCCACCCTCGAGGCAGCCGGTGCGGCCCGCGGGTGCGCCGTTGTAGCCGGTCGAGAGGATCCGGTTGGCCTCGTCGAAGATCACCGCCCCGACGCGGCGCCGGGTGCAGTCGGCCCGCAGCGCGACCGCCTCGGCGATGCCGACGCCCCAGTCGTGCCAGCCGGGTCGGGTGGTGAAGCCGGCCTGCGTCGTCATACCAGGCAGTATGCCGCGTGGGCAGTCCTCGCCGGCGCCGGGGAGGGACGGTCGCTGGGCGGGTGGCGCACGGGAGCGCGGGGAAGGGCGGCGGGGGCGATCTGCCAGACTTGCCACTGAGGGTGTGCCGGTTCGAGCAGCGGGCCGGGTCGACACCGGGAAGGTCGGGTTGGCACAGCAGCCATGAGCGTCGCCCCCATCTACCGCCACGGCTTCGCGCGGGTGGCGGCGTGCACGCTGCCGGTCGCCCTGGCCGACCCCGCGACGAACGCCGAGCGGATCATCGAGCAGGTCCGCCGGCTCCACGACGACGGCGTCGTCGTCGCGGTCTTCCCCGAGCTGTCGCTGACCGGGTATGCCGTCGAGGACCTCTTCCTCCAGGACGTCCTCCTCGACGCCGTGGACGCGGCGGTGCTGCGGATCGCGCGAGAGTGCGCGCAGCTGCGCCCGGTCGTCGTCGTGGGCGCGCCGCTGGAGGCGGACGGTCGGCTCTACAACTGCGGCGTGGTCATCCACGGCGGCCAGGTCCGCGGCGTGGCGCCGAAGTCCTTCCTGCCGAACTACCGGGAGTTCTACGAGAAGCGGTGGTTCGCCGCCGGGGTGGACCGGCGGCAGGGCTACCTCCACCGGCCGCATTGGCCCGGCGCTGACCTCGACGGCGACCTCGCCTTCGGGCCGGACCTGCTCTTCGATATCACGACGGTCCCCGGGCTGACCTTCCACGTCGAGATCTGCGAGGACATGTGGGTGCCGGTCCCGCCGAGCCACCAGGCCGCGCTGCGCGGAGCGACCGTCCTGCTCAACCTCTCGGCCTCGCCGATCACTGTCGGGCGGGCGCAGGACCGGCATCTCATGGCCCGTTCGGCCTCGGCTCGGTGCAATGCCGCCTATGTGTATGCCGCCGCCAGCGCCGGGGAGTCGACGACCGACCTGTCCTGGGACGGGATGACGATGGTCTACGAGCAGGGCGACCTGCTCGGCCAGAGCGAGCGCTTCCCCACCGGGGCGCAGGCCACCGTCGTCGACATCGACCTCGACCGGCTCCGGCAGGAGCGGATCCGGCAGGGCAGCTTCGTCGACAACCGGCAACCGGCGTCGGCGGGCCTGGCGGCGGACCCGTCCTCGGGCGACTTCCGGGTCGAGTCGATCCACGTCGACCTGCCGGCCGGGGACCTCGGTCTGCGGCGGCCGGTCGACCGCTTCCCGTTCGTCCCCGACGACCCGACCCGGCTGGCCCAGGACTGCTACGAGGCCTACAACATCCAGGTCTCCGGGCTCGAGCAGCGGCTCCGCGCGATCGGTGGCGGCAGCGTCGAGCGGATGCCGAAGATCGTCATCGGCGTCTCCGGCGGCCTCGACTCCACCCACGCCCTCATCGTCGCGGCGAAGGCCTGCGACCGGCTCGGCCTGCCTCGAACGCACGTCCTCGCCTTCACCCTGCCGGGGTTCGCGACGAGCGAGCACACCAGGACCAATGCCACCGCCCTGAGCGAGGCCCTCGGCGTCACCTTCGAGACCATCGATATCACCGCCGTGGCGACCCAGCTGCTCCGGGACCTGGGGCACCCGGCCGGACGCGGCGAACCGGCATACGACGTGACCTTCGAGAACGTCCAGGCAGGGGTGCGCACCGACCTGCTCTTCCGCGCGGCCAACCAGCGCGGCGGGATCGTCCTGGGCACCGGGGACCTGTCCGAGCTGGCCCTGGGGTGGTGCACCTACGGCGTCGGTGACCAGATGAGCCACTATGGCGTCAACGCCGGGGTGCCGAAGACCCTCATGCAGCACCTGATCCGGTGGGTCATCTCCTCCGGCCAGTTCCCCGACGCCGGCGTCAACGAGACGTTGCAGAGCATCCTCGACACCGAGATCAGCCCTGAGCTCATCCCGACGGCCGCGGGGGAGAAGCCGCAGTCCACCCAGGACACCATCGGGCCGTACGCCTTGCACGACTTCACGCTCTACCACGTGCTGCGACACGGGTACCGGCCGAGCAAGATCGCCTTCCTCGCTCAGCACGCCTGGTCCGATCTGGCGTCCGGTGGCTGGCCCGCGGGCTATCCGTTGAGCGAGCAGACCGCCTACGACCTCGCGACGATCCGGCGCTGGATGGAGGTCTTCTACCGCCGGTTCTTCGCCAACCAGTTCAAGCGGTCCGCGATGCCCAACGGTCCCAAGGTCGTCGCCGGCGGCTCGTTGTCACCTCGTGGTGACTGGCGTATGCCGTCCGACGCCTCCGCCGCGGCCTGGCTGGCCGACCTGCACGCCGACGACTGAGGGCCTGGCGAGGTGCGGGTCCATAAACCTCAGTCCTCGGCTCGGCCGGCCGCTGTGACATCCCAGACGTGGTGCTCCACGTCGTGGAGGAAGTAGGCCGCGAAGGTCGCGACGGTGAACTGGGCGCCGTTCGATCGGACCCCGCGGCGCTCCCACTGGCCGCCGGCCACGGCGTCGAAAGCTGCCGCCGTCGCGGTGGCCTGGTCGGCATACTGCCGGGCGACCGCCGCGGGGTCCTGCTCCCAGTAGCGCTGCTCGACCGCGGTCTGGTCCTGGTCCCAGTTGGCGAACCGGGCGCCGTCCTCGGCGAGCATGAGTCCCAGGCGCATCCGGAACAGCTCGCAGACGTCCCGGACGTGGCAGGCGTACTCCACCGGTGACCAGGTCTGCGGGCTCGGCCGGGTCGTCGCGTCCGGCGCGGTGAGCCGCGCCTGCCAGGTGGGGATCGTCGCGCGGAGCCGCTCGCCGGTCGTCGCCACGTCATACCCCGGGTCGAAGCCGCACTCGGCGCACCCGGCGACGAGAACTCCCGTCCAGTCCTTGTCCTCCGGCGGGATGTCGGCAGGGGGCTGGGTCATGGCAGGTCCTTTCGTGCGGGTGGGTGGCGCTCGTGGGCTGGCCAGGTCAGGTGAGGGACTGGGTGATCCGTGCGGTCTGGGGGCCGTGCTCGACGCGGGCGAGGGCACCGTTGACCAGGCCGAGGAAGGGCGCGACGTGGCCGCACTCGACATCGGCGAGGATCGGCACCCCGAGGCAGCCGAGGGCGTCGAGGACCGCCTCGCGCTGGGTCAGCGTCGGACCGTCAGGTGCATGGGTGCGACCCACGAGCACCGCGTTCGCGCCGGCGAAGAAGCCGGCCAGCCGCATCCCGTGCAGCGCCCGGCAGGTCGCGTAGGCGTCGTCCTCCGCCGCCTCGACATAGACGATCGTCCCCTCGGGTGCATGCGTCGCCACCCACCGTGGGATGTCCCCGTATGCCGTCCCGGCAACATGGCTGAGGGTCTCGATGCACCCGCCGATGAGCCGCCCGGAGACGTCGACCGGCGCCGCATCGTCGAGGCGGGTCCAGGTGCCGACCGCGTCGAGGCTCATCCGGTCCACCCACGGCGTGGCGACATAGTCGTCGTGGCCCGCCGCGCGGTACCGGCCGGGGGAGCTCTGGATCAGGACCGCTCCGACCCCGGCGGTGACGAGGTCGAGCCAGCCGAGCAGCCCGGGCGGTGGGACATACGGCGTGTCCATGAGGTTGTTCCCGTGGACCGTCGCGACCCCGGTGCGCAGCGTCAGCGGGGTGATGATCGTCGAGATGTCGGAGTAGCCGATGACCCAGGTCGGCTCTGCCGCCTCGATCGCGGCCCAGTCGAGCAGCGGCAGGAGGTCGATCGCCGTCTCGCCGCCCCACGGCGGGACGATGGCTCGGATCGTCGGGTCGAGCAGCATCCCGGTGAGCTCGGCGGCGCGCTCGGCCGCGGGGGCGCTGACGTGGCCTGCACCGGACATGCAGGCGCCGAGGACGACCTCGTACCCGCGCTCGCGGACCGTGGCCAGGGCGGCCTCGAGCCGGGGCCACATCCGGGCGTCGACACCGCTCGACGGTGAGGTGACGCCCACGCGGTCGCCGGGGCGCAGCGGCGTCGGATAGCGGATCGTCATACGGGCTATCGTCGCAGACCCGGCCCCGGCGAGGGTCTGGTGATGGGGCTGGGAGTCGCGCGGCATACTCGGGGGTATGTCGAGACTGCCGACCTGGGCCCAGCTCACCTCGGACCCACGGGCCACGATGATCGGGATGAACGTGTGGCCGCCGTTTGCGGCGGCGGGCATCCAGGTGCGGCAGATCGGGGCGGACTGGCGGACGGCAACCGTCGTGCTGCGGCACCTGCCGTGGACGCGCAACTACGTCGGCACGGCGTATGGCGGGTCGCTCTTCTCGATGGCCGACCCGTTCTTCATGATCCTCACGCTGCGCAGCCTCGGGCCCGGGTTCGTCGTGTGGGACAAGGCCGGCGAGATCGACTACGTCTCGCCCGGGCGCGGGACCGTGACGGCGCGCTTCGAGGTGACCGATGCAGACCTCGACGAGATCCGGGCCGAGGTCGAGGCGAGGGGCAAGGCGCTGAAGTGGTACTCGGCCGACCTCCTCGCCGCCGATGGCACCGTGGTGGCTCGGGTCCGCAAGCAGGTCTACGTCCGCCGCAAGGACGACAGCCTCCCACACGGCCGCCAGTAAACCCTCAACCACCCCTCCAGACTCCCCCCCCTTCCCCTGCAAAGACACACCTTTAGAACGGTTCTAAAGGTGTGTCTTTGCGGGTTATCCACAGGGGGTGGAGCAGATGTATGCCGCCAGGCGGTCGACCGCGGCGCCGACATCGGCCGTCGACCCGGCGAAGCTGAGCCGCATGAACTGCGACCCCCGCGCCGTGTCGAAGTCGACCCCCGGCGTCAGCGCCACCCCGGTCGCCGCGAGGACCTCGGCACACCACGCCCGCGAGTCCGAGGTGAGGTGCCCGATGTCGCAGTACGCATAGAACGCCCCGTCCGGCGGCGCGAAGGTCGTCACGCCCAGCTCCGGCAGCCGGTCCAGCAGGATCGCGCGGTTCGCGGCATACCGCTGCACGTGCGAGTCGAGCTCGGCCCGCGCCTGCGGCGTGAAGGCGGACACAGCGGCGGCCTGTGCCACGGCGGGCGCGCAGATCGCCAGATTGCCGAGCAGCAGCTCGACCGGCCGGACCAGCCACGACGGCAGGAGCATCCACCCCAGCCGCCACCCGGTCATCGAGAAGTACTTGCTGAACGACCCGACGACGACCGACTCGCGCGACGTCTGCCACGCGCTGGCGCACTCCCGCCCGTACGAGATGCCGTGGTAGATCTCGTCGCTGACCAGCAGGCAGTCGTTCGCCGCACACCACCGCGCGACCGCGGCCAGCTCGTCGGGGTCGAGGATCGTCCCGGTCGGATTCGCCGGCGACGCGACGACCAGCCCGGCCGGCGGCTCGGGCAGCGCCTCGAGCATCGCGACGGTGGGCTGGTAGCGCGACTGTGGTCCGCAGTCCAGCTCAAGGACGCGGCACCCCATCGCCTGCAGCGTGTTGCGGTATGCCGGATAGCCCGGCCGGGCCATCGCCACCGTGTCCCCGGCGTCGAAGGCGGCGAGGAAGAGCGCGAGGAAGGCGCCCGACGACCCGGTCGTGACGACGACCTCGTCGGCGTCGACGTCGAGCCCGTAGTCGGAGGCGTAGTGGGTCGCGATCGCGGCGCGCAGCGGCCGGATCCCGACCGCCTCGGTGTACCCGAGGACCGAGGAGCCGATCGCGCTCGCCGCCGCAGCGAGCACCGGGGCGGGCGCCGGCGTCGACGGCTGGCCGGCGCAGAGCAGGATGACGTCACCGTGCGAGGCCGCCCGGGCCGTGGCGGCCTTGATGACCTCCATGACGTGGAAGGGCTCGACCTGTCCGCGGACCGACGGCGTACGCACAGGACCAGCCTAGGCGGCCAGGGTCCAACCAACCGGGTGGCGCGGACGCAAGCGGGGGGCGACCGGGCGCTACAGGGTTCTCGGGGCGACCGGGTGGGCCGGCACCATATGCCGCCACGGGCGGTCGAGGTGGAACCGGCGACCGGAGACCTGGTGCGGCTCGATGGCGAGGACGTGGCACTTGGTCGTCGGCACCCACGGGCGCAACGGCAGGGTGTCGACCCACGCCGCCTCACGGTCGACCAGCTCGTGGGCGGAACCGTGCAGGACCACGCTGAAGGCGGCGTCCTCGCCGATCTCGTCCACCTCGAAGGCGACGTCCACGTTGTGGGTGATGGCGAGCAGCTTGCTGCCCTCGGCGGTGCGGAAGATGATCCGGTGCTCGTCGTCGAGGGCGTAGTTGATCGGCACCAAGGTGACGAGGTCACCGTCGTGGTAGGCCAGCCGACCGAACTCCTGGCGGCGGAGCAGGTCCCAGCACTCCTCGGCGGAGAGATCGCTCACGACCATCTCGTCGTCAGACATTGCATCCTCCCAACCGCGTGTCGGGACAAACAACCCGTCACTACCAGGGTACGTCCCACAGGCGAGATGAATCGATCAACCACAGTGTTTCCTCCGACACCAATTCGTATACCCCAGGGGGTATAATGCACCATGGAGACCATCACGGAGCTGCCGAGCTGGCGCCAGGTGCTCGCCGTCGTGGCACATCCGGACGACGAGTCTTTCGGTCTGGGGGCCGTGGTCGGCCGGTTCATCGACGCCGGCGCGCAGGTCGACGTCCTGTGCTTCACCCATGGTGAGGCGTCCACCCTCCACGGGGTGCCGGGCGACCTCGCCACGATTCGCGAAAGCGAACTGCGCGAGGCCGGTTCGCTCCTGGGGGTCACGCACACCACGCTCTTATCGTATCCGGATATGGGGCTTGCCCCGGTAGGCGCTGAGGTGCTCTCGAAGGACGTCGAGGCGCTCTCCGTCGAGGCGGACGGGCTCCTCGTCTTCGACGTCACGGGCATCACCGGTCACCCGGACCACCAGACGGCGACTGCCGCCGCGGTGCTGGCCGCGGGTCGGCTCGACATACCAGTTCTCGCCTGGACCCTCCCGGAGACGGTGGCGAGCGCCCTGCGGGAGGAGACCGGCGCGCCTTTCGCCGGCCGACGCGCGGACCAGATCACCCATGTCGTCCGAGTGGACCGCGCCCGGCAGCGCACGGCCAGCCTCGCCCATGCGAGCCAGGCCCTCCCGACCTCGGTGCTGTGGCGCCGGCTCGAGCTGCTCGGTGATGTGGAGCACCTCAGGCTGCTCTGACCCCCTGGCGGCATAGACTGAGCGGCCAGGTGAGGTAACCCTAAGGAACCGTGGTGGCGATGACGAGGCTGGCCGATGTGCGCTCCGGCGCCGTCGTGCGCATCGAGGCCATCGACCCCGAGGTGGCGCCGCTGCTCCGGCTGCGCCTCACCCATCTGGGCTTCCGCCCCGGCGAACAGGTCGCTGTCGTCCGCCGGGCCCCGTTCAGCGGACCCGCGGTCTACCGGATCTGCGACTACGACCTCTGCCTGCGCCAGGAGCACGCCGCCCACGTCATCGTCGGGGTCGAGCAGTGAGCGCCGCCTGCCACGACGATCCGGCGCCCGAGCGAGGCGCGCCCACCGGGCTGCGCCGGATCGCCCTGATCGGCAGCCCCAACGCGGGCAAGACGACGATCTTCAACCAGCTCACCGGGCTTCGCGCGCACACCGCCAACTACCCCGGGGTCACCGTCACCCGCTCCGAGGGTATGGCGCACACGCCAGCCGGTCGGGTCGCCGTCGAGGACGTCCCCGGCACGTACAGCCTCAGCGCCATGAGCCCCGACGAGCAGGTCGTCGTCGACCTGCTCGACGGGACGCTGCCCGGATGTCCGACCCCGGACGCCCTCGTCGTCGTCCTCGACGCCACCACCTTGCGGCGCTCCCTCACCCTCGCCGCCCAGGCGATGGCCCGGCACCAGCCGACCCTCGTCGCCGTGACGATGCTCGACGAGCACGCCGCCCGGGGTGGCCGGCTCGACCTGCCTGCGCTCGCGGAGGCGCTCGGGGTCGGGGTCGTGGGCGTCATACCGCCATCAGGGGAGGGCATCGACGAGCTGCGCGCCCGACTGGACCGGCCGCAGGACTGGGCCGAACCACCCTTCCCACCGCCGGCCGACTCCGAGGAGCAGACCGCGTGGGTCCGCTCGGTCCTCGCGGCGGCCGACTACCACGCGCCGAGGCCGGATGCGGCGACCCGGGCCGTCGACGACGTCCTGCTCCATCCGCTCTGGGGCGGGGTGGTCTTCGTCGCAGTGATGTTCGCCTTCTTCCAGACCATCTTCACCGTGGCCGCGCCGATCCAGGACACGCTCCAGCAGGGCTTGGGCTGGCTGGCCGAGCAGGTCGCCGACCATGTCGGGCACGGCTTCGTCGGGGCCTTCCTCTCCGAGGCGGTCATCGGCGGGGTCGGATCGGTGCTCGTCTTCGTGCCGCAGGTTGCCCTGCTCTTCCTGCTCATCGCCCTCCTCGAGGGCCTGGGCTATATGGCGCGGGCGGCATACCTCATGGACCGCATCATGGCCGCGACGGGACTGGACGGGCGGGCTTTCGTCGCCATGCTCTCCTCCTTCGCCTGCGCCGTCCCGGGGATCATGGCGACCCGGACCATCGGCTCGTCGAAGACCCGGATCGCGACGATCCTCGCGGCGCCGCTCATGCCCTGCTCGGCGCGGCTGCCGGTCTATGTCCTCCTCGTCGGGCTGCTCGTGCCCTCCGGGACGCGGTGGGGGCCGGTGCAGGCCCAGGGTGTGGCGATGTTCGCCCTCTACGTCCTCGGTGGGCTGTCCGCGATGGTCTCGGCTCGGGTGCTGCGCTCCACCGTTCTGCGCGGCGAGCTGGTGCCCTTCTACCTGGAGATGCCGCCGTACCGGATGCCCCGGCTGCGCTCGGTCCTGCTCTCCTCGTGGAGCTCGGTGCGGATGTTCCTCCGCAAGGCCGGGACGATCATCTTCGGCACCGCCGTCGTCCTCTGGGCGCTGCTCGCCTTCCCCACCCGCGACGCCGAGACCGTCGGCCTGGACCAGGCGCACGCCAGCGCCTATGTCCTTGAGCACAGCTATGCCGCCCAGCTCGGCCGGGCCATCGAGCCGGTCTTCGAGCCGCTCGGCTTCGACTGGCGGATCGACCTCGGCCTGGTCGGCGCGGTCTCGGCGCGGGAGGTCTTCGTCTCCACCCTCGGCCAGGTCTGGGCGGCTACCGACCCGGAGGACCCGTCTGCGGCGCTGGCCGAGGCGACCTATCTCGACGGGCCGCGGGCCGGGGAGCCGCTCTTCTCCGCCCCGACCGTGGTCGCCCTGCTCGTGTGGTTCGTCTATGCCCTCCAGTGCATGTCCACCGTCGCGGTGATGCGCCGCGAGACCGGGTCGTGGCGCTGGCCCGCCCTGGCCCTCACCTATCTCACCCTCATCGCGTATGCCGCGGCCTGGCTCGCCCGGCTCATCACCCTTGCGGTGACGACGTGATCCCCATGCACCCGGTGGCCGGGCCGGATGCCGCCACCGTGCGCTGGGTCGTCCCGCACGAGCCGTACGCCTTCCTCGCCGCGGCGGCCGGCCACGGCGCGCTCAGGGAGCTGGTCGCCGACGGCACCCTCGCCGGTGTCGAGGCCTTGGCGACCTGCCTGCAGACTCGGCTGGGCCCGGAGCGGAGCTGGGCGGCCGAGGCCGACCGGGTCAGGGCGGCGGTCCGCGCGGCCTTGGAGGCCCAGGCCCCCGGGTGCGCGTCCGGGCCGTGCGGCTCCTGCCCACGTTCTGCCTGACGGAACCCCTCGCGAGCCGGACCACCGCCCTGCCACCCTGGTGCTACCGGCGCCAGGGCGCGGAGAGGGGGTGCCGCGTGGATATTGTCGTGCCCCTCGGCGCCCTGGTCGAGACGCCGTGGTACCCGCAGTCCCAGGGTGCTCTGGGTCGGTCCAAGGCTGCGGTGGAGCCCTTCGACACCTTCCGGCCCGAGGACGAGTCGCGGCTCTGGTTCCTCGACTTTCACTGGCCGCGGGGACTCACGCCGCTGGCGACGCTGTGGAACGAGGACGGCTATGCCTGGGGCACCCAGCTTGCGGCCGAGCGGATGCCGCTGCCTTCTGGCCGCGGGATCGCCCAGCGGATGGCGGGGACGCACACCTACGCCTCGCCGATCCCGCTGCCCGAGGGGACCGACTTCACGGCGCGCGCAGCCGCCTTCGAGCGGTCCCTCCCGCGCTGGCTGGACGGCTTTCCCGCGTCATGGCAGCGGCACCGGGCCGAGCTGGACGCGGGCTGGGACCGCCTCCAGCGGCGGGACCTGCGGGCCCTCGACCGTGCCGGGCTGCTTGACGCGCTGAACGAGGCTCGGGCCTACCATCGCCGGGCCTTCGAGATCCACTTCGAGGTGATGTACCCGCTGCTCGCGACCTACCTGGGGTTCTCCGGGATGTGCCGACAGCTGGGGGTGCCGGCGGCCGAGGTGGGCCGCCTCCTCCAGGGCTATGACACCCCGATCATGGAGACCGACCGACAGCTGTGGTCGCTGACCGACCGCGCGCGGGCCGCGGGCCTGGCGCCGGTCTTCGCCGCGACCGAGGTTGCTGACCTGGCGGGGACCCTCGATGCCGCCGCGGCGGCG
>RRZU011280520.1_pt1 | contig 34775 bp, 29 predicted proteins | sample 2165561 | NCBI WGS metagenome assembly RRZU01 (sample SAMN10456909, study PRJNA506462) | wastewater metagenome | isolation source: wastewater sludge | place: USA: Moscow, Idaho | reverse complement strand
TCCATGATGCGGATCTCAAAATCGATCGTATCATTATAGACTGCGGTTTCTACCGGATCGATACGGAAGAAGAGATAACCGTCATCCTGGTAGAGACTTCCGATATCGCCGCCTTCTGCAGACATTTGTTTACCCAGTCTCCTGTTCAGCAGGTCGAGATTATAGATATCCCCTTTCTGGATGCCGAGAAGAACATTCAGCAATGAATCGGAATACTTGGTGTTCCCCTTCCAGGCAATGTTTCCAAAATAATATTTTCTTCCTTCACTGAGTTTGATGTGCACATCAAGGTTGCCTTTTGCATTATTGATCTGCGTATCAGCCACCAGTTGCGCATCCCGGAAACCCTGGGCATTGTAATATTCCAGCAGCTTCTCCTTATCTTCCGCGTACTTGGTTTCGTTGAACTTGGAACCACTGAAAAGTTTGATCCGGAAATAAGGGTCGATATACTCCTTGGTCTTGCTGATCGACATATACCCCACTTCTTTCAGATACTGGCGGAAGGATGGATATTTTTGCACATCGCCATATGGGCTAACGATCTTTTCGGGGAAGAGGCTGATACGGGTCATTTCCTTGGTACCCTTCATCTGCTTTTTCAGCTTAAGGTCAGACACTGATTCATTACCGCTGAAGTTGAGTGAATTGATCTTGACCTTCCGGCCTTTATTGATATCGAAATGCAGCGCCACGGAGTTGGCCACGCCTGTCAGCGCTTCTTCGGTCATATTGATCTGCACATTCCGGTAGCCTTTGCCGTAGTAAAATTTACGGATGGCTTCCACTGCGCTGAGTTTCATATTTTCTGTCAGCACGCGGTCGCGCGCCAGGCCAACCTTGCCTACCAGGTCATCCTTCTCCCCTTTCTTGACCCCGGAGAAAGTAAAATCAAGCAAGCGGGGCCTTTCCACCAGTTCTATCTCGATATACAGTTTATCGCCCACAACATCGGTGAGGTATATTTTGACATCCGATACCCGACTCTGTTGCCACAGTTTCTGAATGGCCTTGCTGAATGCATCGGTGCCGGGGATCTGAACTTTGTCGCCAACGGCCAGCCCGGAAATGGATACGATCAGGTTCTGGTCAAATGCCCTGGAACCGGTTACGTTGATGTATTCGAGCGTGTACGTTTTGGGATAACGTGATTTGAAAATCTCCAACAGGGCCGGGTTAACGGAGGTTACCGGGATCGTGTCTTGTTGTGCGAAAAGCAACGTGGAGGAAAACAGACATATCAATAAAGCAATACAGTTCCGGTAAATCCTAAGCATCAAGTTGGTCTTTTTTACGTGCGGCAAATTAAGCCCATTAATTAAAATGATATGTTAAATGACCGTCCACGGGATCTTCAAAGATGCGTGCCGACGGTCATTTCCGGGAAAAGGGCTTTGCCTTAACCGTTCAATTCCTGTTCTTTTTTCATCTGCTGGCTTGTTTTCCCAAATCTTCTTTCCCTTTGCTGGAAATCAACGATGGCCTCATAGAGATTCTCTTTCCGGAAATCGGGCCATAATGTTTCTGTGAAATACAATTCGGTATATGCCAGTTGATATAATAGAAAATTACTGATCCTGAATTCTCCGCTGGTGCGTATCATGAGTTCGGGATCGGGATAATCTTTGGTTGCGAGGTATTGCCTGATGGTTTCCTGCGTGATAGATTCCGGGTCGATGTTGCCCGCTTTGGCATCGGCAGCGATATTCCTGATGGCACGTGTCATTTCCCAGCGGCTGCTGTAACTCAGCGCCATGATCAGGTTCAACCCGCTGTTGACGGATGTTTCCTGGATCGCTTCCTGTAGTTCGCGCCGGGCATTAACGGGAAGCATGTCCACATCGCCGATGACGTGTAAGCGTATATTGTTTTTGTTCAGGGTGGGCACTTCTTTCCGGATGGTGTCTATCAGCAGTTCCATGAGTCCGCTGACCTCATCGGCCGGGCGATCCCAGTTTTCCGTACTGAATGCATAGAGGGTCAGGTAACCTACGCCCAGTTCAGCAGCACCTTCCACGACATTACGAACACTTTCCACGCCATGGAGATGACCAAAAAGCCGGTCTTCCCCGCGTTCCTGTGCCCAACGGCCGTTACCGTCCATGATAATGGCGATGTGTGCCGGCAGTCGGCCTTTGTCTATTTTTTCTAAAAAACTCATCCGTTCTGGGTTTGTTGCACCGGGCCCGGCCCATAAGCAGCGCGCAAAAGTACGGAAAAGTTAGAAGTTTGGGGTGTGTAAGTTGACAGGCCGGAAGGGTTGGATTTTGGAACATATGATCACATAAAAAAGGGCCTGAAGGCCCTGTTCCCATAGTTTAAACCCTTTGTACCGGTTCCCGGCAGTATGAAGATGAAAGTTCAACTGCCCGGCAAATACCCGAAACCCTGTTAATTAGCGGTCGGGCAACGGTAGGTACCTATATTGAAAGATATGCCCACTTCGGCGATCACATATTGGTCGCGTTGCTTACTCCATCCGCGTTGGCGCCCCGGCGTGTTGCTCAGCATATTATTGGGGTTGATCTCATAAGAGCGGTCCTGCATCAGGTAAGCAGTGGACGGGCCGGTAGGTCCATCAGGAAAATAAGAACGGGGGGCATAGGTTGTGCTGACATCGTCCAGGTAATCGGTTGTTGTGAAACGGTTACTGATCTCAAAGGTCAGGTTTGTTTTCTGGCTCAGGCTGTATTTGATACCCACTCCAAAGGGGATGCAAATGGCCATGGTATTGTATTCCTTGCGCCCGAGGTAACCACCGACCTGCCCTTCCGTACCCAGGGGGCGAAGGAAAATCTTTTCTCCATCCAGGTAAGCGTAGGGATCGTAGGTGAAAATGCCCACGCCCAGTGTAACATAAGGAGTGAAACTGTGATCCGGATCGTTGGGTATGTATTTGAAGAAGTTGAAATCACCCTGGGCAACCAGTTCCACGATATTTGAATTGAAACTCAGGTTCCTGGTTTTCTGGTATTCGTTCTTACTATAGCTGTCGCTGTAACCAACGGAGGCATAACGCCCGGCCACGCGTAAACCTATATAGTTACCGAACTGTTTCCGGAAGAAGACGCCAATGGCGGGTTTAGGCCGATTCAGGCCAGCGCGGGTATTGAGGTCGCCAAAATAATGAGCTGCCCCGGCGGTAACACCGAATTCACCCTGAAATACATATCCGTTCTCCTGGGCATTGGATGTACTAAAAGAAAAAAGGGCACAGGCAATAATGAGAAGTTTACGAGTCACGGGGGTTTTATTTTTCGTTGGTTGTTGTAAAAACGGCATAAAGATATGGGATGCCGGAAATATTCTCAAATCGGGATTTGGCCAGATCCTTGAATCAGGCAATTTTAACGATATGGAGCGGCAAATGGTATATGGTCATTGTTAAAAGCATGTCAAGAATCACCGAATGGCCTTTTCCACCCTGAGCCCGGCGCTCATCACATGAGGCAGGGGGTCATCCCGCATGATTTGCCTGATGCTGAACTGGTAGGTGCCGCCCTTTTTAAACCTTTTGGGTTCTGCATTGAGCAGTTTGCGCACTTCCCAGATATCATTCATCCCGGTGCCTTCCCAACCCTGTGCATCGTTGGCCAGGGCAAGATTGACCTTTTGGGTATAGAGGCTGTCACCCGGACCCTGCAGGCCAATATCAAGCCATATATTATTATATGCATAGGCATCGGTATGGCGGAGCACGACAAAAATCTGGTAAGCCGATAGTGTATCCGTTACCTGGAAAGATCCCCTGGCTACAAAATCGCTTTTCCACTTATATCCCGGGATGCCGGTGTTACTTTCATATACATCGATGGGTTTGCAGGATGACCAGAGGAGGGCACATCCAAACAGCACAGATATGATAGCGGAATTCATTCGACGGAACAGCATGAAACAAATTTACCAGATTAATGACAGATCCATTACAGCAGGTTCAACACCTGTTCTTTGGCTTTTTCCAGTTCATCTTTCATCATCACCACGCATTTCTGTATATCGGCATCGTAAGCTTTACTTCCGGTGGTATTGATTTCCCTGCCGATCTCCTGCAGAACGAAGGATAGTTTTTTTCCTTTGCTGGGATCGTCGCTGCGCAGGATGTCGTTGAAATACTCGCAGTGCTGGCGGAGCCTGATCTGTTCTTCATGGATATCGATCTTTTCCATATAGTAGATAAGTTCCTGCTCGAGCCGGTTCTTATCGATATTCTCCTGGCCAACATGTTTCTCCAGCAGCTGGTTGATCTCTTCGCGGATACGCACTTCCCTTTTGGGTTCAAAAACAAGGATGGCTTCTTCCTGTTCGCGAATGTTGGCAATACGCTGGGCCAGGTCTTTTTCCAGGGAGATGCCTTCTTCCATCCTATGGGCGTTGAGTTCTTTCAATGCCGTTTCGAGAACAGACATGAACTGGCTGAATTCGGAATCAGCGAGCACTTCCACAGATGGAGTGACCACTTCCGGCAACCTTAATAATGCGCTGAGAACAGAGTTTGTATCGATGTTCAGTTCCGTTGCCAGTGAATCGATCTGGCTGTAATAAGCCTTGATCAGATCGGTATTGATGACCACCGGCTTGGCGGCCCCGTTTTGTTTGATCATCACAAAACAATCGATGGTGCCGCGGATCAGGTTTTCCTGGAGGGCGTTCCTGATGTCAAATTCATAAGGCCTGAGCAATGCGGGCAGCTTCAGTTGCAATTCAAATTGCTTACCGTTCAGCGCCTTGATTTCAACCAGGTAGGTTTTATCGCCCACGGTTTGTTCGGCCCTTCCGAAACCCGTCATGGATTTACAATGCATGCAGTGATGATTTGCCTGCAAGGTATGATTTCTTGTTGTTTGAATGAATGAAGCCCCGGATTAATTAGCAGGGGTGGTTTTGAAAACTTGCAGAAGATAACATCATGCCGATCGGCCATCGCAAAAAATAAAAGCCCGGCTTTTTGAGCCGGGCCTTAATATATGGTGGGTTAGTAAGTACCGGGATATAATCCCTGATACAATATTAAAAATAATTTTTGCTAACTAAAAAAAAATTTAGAAGTATTTTATTCACATTTTAAATTCCCTTGTGGAAAATAGCAAGGGCATTCACGCTCTTTCATAAGCGCATAACTGATGCATGTGCGCATCGAATACATCCACCACATTCGATGCATTCGACGAAAGCATTGATTTCACCGTTGTTTCAGAAGATGCCTGTTTGATCCGACATGCATCCTGCTTCGCACTTATCAATACGAACATTGATCAAAAACCCTTTTTGCCATGCAACAAAGAAGGTTAAAAAAAATGATGGCGATAGACCCGTTTATCATCCGTTTGAACCCCAAACAAGCAAAGCGCAGTACCTTTGTCAAAATTTCCGATATGCAATTTCCTTCTCCCGTTTCCCTGCAATGGATCGCCGATCTGATCGGTGCCAGGCTGTTGGGAAACCCGCAAGCACAAGCAACCGGCATTAATGAGATTCACAAAGTGGAACCGGGCGACCTGGTATTTGTTGATCATCCCAAGTACTACGACAAGTGTATCAACAGCGCGGCGAGTTATATCATCATCAACAAGGAAACCGCTTTCCCGGAAGGCAAAGCCCTGTTGATCGTTGACAAACCGTTTGATGCGTATTGCAAGATCGCCGAACACTTCCGCCCGTTCACCGGGGCCAGTAAAGCCATAAGCGACAGCGCAACGATCGGCGAAGGATCTTATATCTATCCTTCCGTGTTCATCGGCAATCATGTGCAGATCGACAAGAACAGCGGCATCTATCCGAAGGTGACGAACATGGACCATGTGATCATTGGCGATCATGTCATCACCCAGGCCGGCACCGTTATCGGCAGCGATGCATTCTACTATAATACCAAAAAGGACCGCGATGTATGGTATAAAAAAATGCCCAGTTGCGGGCGCGTGATCATTGGCGACCATGTTGAGATTGGCGCCGGATGCACGATCGACCGTGGTGTCAGCCATGATACGATCATCGGCGCGGGAACCAAAATGGATAATATGATCCATATCGGCCACGATTCCGTCATCGGCAAAAACTGCCTCTTCGCCGCACAGGTGGGTATCGCAGGTGCCGTTGAAATTGAAGAGGGTGTTACTTTATGGGGACAGGTTGGCGTAAGCAAAACACTGCGGATAGGAAAGAATGCCGTTGTGTACGCACAAAGCGGTATTCCCGGAAACCTCGAAGCCGGCAAAGTTTACTTTGGATCGCCCGCCGAGGAAGCCAAAGAAAAGATGAAAGAACTGGTTTGGGTGAAGCGGATACCGGAGATGTGGGAGAAGATGAAGAAACTTAGTTCTTAGTGCTTGGTAGTTAGTGCTTAGTGCTTAGTGCTTAGTGATTGGTGCTTAGTGATTGGTGCTTGGTGATTGGTGCTTAGTGCTTAGTATTTAGTGATTAGTGCTTAGTGCTTAGTATTTAGTGATTGGTGATTGGTGCTTAGTAATATGGTTCTACCAATCAACTACTCAACCACATAATCATACGGAAGCATATCCGCCAACTTATCCCATGTCCAGTAATCACGGATGGTGATATCGGGTTGTTCGAAGTAAAAGCCGTTTTTCTCAATAAACAATTGATCCCCGGGCTGGAAGTTCAGAACTGAAAACTGAAAATCTTCGGGCGCTTCCGGGTTGATGGCCCGGTATTCCGGTGCCGGTGGCTCATCGATATAAATCACAGCTACCTGTAACTGGTTCGGGCGGACGCTCACCGTTTGAGTGCTGTCATCTTTCTTATAATTCATCGCGCCATAGTAGTTCTTCAGGCGAATGGCGGTATCCCTGTTATTCACTGTAATGAGAAACTGTATTTCAAATCCTTCTTCCGTCAATCGTTGCTGATATACGCTGCGCATAAAATGCAGGATGGAGCCACGGTAAGCCTTGCTTCTCGCTTCTTTCCACGCCTTTACCTGGGCCGGATCATCCGACCTGAGTTCTTCAAACATGGGAAACCCGGTGTACTGGCTGATGCCAGACTGGTATTCGTGAACGAATGAATCCAATGTATAACGGATCGTATATCCCAATGCCTTATTCTCGATCTGTAATGGTTCTTCGGAGAGCACTTTTAAGCGGTTCCTCTTTTTGGAAAAATAAAACTTCAATACGGAAGGGTTCAATAAATGACAATGGGCGCTATTGGCCGTTTTGCCAATGAATGCATCTTTGAAAAAGGACCCATATTTTTCCCATCCATCCTTCACTTCATTGGATGCCACAACGGCCACGGCCTCCAGCTCTTTTTCCCTGGGTTTCAATTCCACGATCAGTGTTTGCTGGTTACCGTCGGATGAACTGACGCGGCGACTCTCCGTTTGATAACCGGTGAAACTAAAAGCCAACTCATATCCGCCTTCCGGAAGATAAATGGTGAAATTGCCTTCAGTATCGGTGGCCGTTCCGATGGTTGTATGCTGCGCCTGCACGGAAGCCGACTGCATGGGCGCTTTTGTATCGCCCTGTAATACCTTGCCGCTTACCTGGTAATAACGGACCTGCGCCATGGCTGAGCTTGCAGAAAATACAAACAGCAGTAAGCATACGCTGCGAAAGAAATATGTGTAATGGATTTTCATTTTCATTGATTATTGCCGGCCGTTCAATGAATACCTGGTCAACAGGGCCTGGCAGGTTTCCGATATGGTATGTTCGAGCGGACGGTAAGCAAAGCCCGGCAGGAACTTCAGTAACTTACTGTTATCAAATTCGGTCTTCGTCATTGCCGTCAGTGTGGTTTCCCTGGTTACCAAAGGTTTCTTGCCGGTCAGCATACTCTTTAGTTTCTCAAGCCGCCAGATGATGTTAGACATCAGCGGTGTCACTTCCCTGTGAGGTATCTTTTTACCAAAGGCCCTTGCCATCATATTGAACACATCCCGGTAGTATGCATTATGCCCGCTGATAATGAACCGCTCCGAAAAAATATCATGCTCCATCAATGAGATCATGGCTGACGCAACATCCCGTACATCTACAAAACCTGTACTGCCCTTCGTATACCAGGGGAAATTATTATAAGCCGATTTAAAGATGGCAGATGAGCCACTGTTCCAATCGCCTGCGCCCAGTATGATGGATGGATTGACCATCACGGCATTCAACCCTTCGGCTATGCCCCGCCACACTTCCATTTCCGCGAGGTATTTGCTTTGGCCGTATTTACTGTTACTGGTTTCCTTGCTCCACTGCATTTTTTCATGAATGACCTCACCTGTGCGGATGCGGCCCAGCGCGGCCACGGAACTCACGAAACAGAATTTCTTCACCCCGGCATCCAGGGCTGCGTTGACCATGTTGGCGGTGCCTTCCACATTAATTTTGAAAAGTTTTTGCGTATCGCCCGGTAAAAAGGAAACATAACCGGCGCAATGATATACTTCATCAACCCCCTGCATGGCTTCCTCCAGGCCAACAACGTCCAGTATGTCGCAGGAAACAGGTGTGAAGTTGGGCGATTGATATACAGGCAATGCTGTGCGGTGATGGAGCGCTTTCACCTGGTATCCCTTTGCCAGTAACTGGCGGATAAGCTCCTCTCCCAAAAGTCCCGAACCGCCGGTTACCAAAATCATGAAGTCAAATTATGAATTATTGTAAGCAATGCTATTTTTTGGAATAATCGTAAAACCCCCGGCCCGTTTTCCTTCCGAGCTCACCGGCCGCCACTTTTCTTTCCTGTAATGGCGATGGTTTGAAGCGGAGTTCCTGGTTGAATGCTTCATACAATGATTGTGATACAGCCAGGTTGATGTCCATACCGATCAGGTCCATCAAACGGAAGGGCCCCATTTTAAAACCGGATGCTTCCATGATCTTGTCGATCTCTTCAAAGGAAGCCGCCCCGGAATCGGCCATCTTCAGGGCCTCCAGGTAATAATGCCTGGCCACACGGTTCACAATGAATCCAGGCGCATCCATACATTGCACCGGTGTTTTATCCATCCTGCGGCACAGGTCAACCAGTTCTTCCATCACGGCGGGCGATGTATGTTTTCCCCTGACCACTTCCACCAGCTTCATGATATGTGCCGGGTTAAAAAAGTGCAATCCCGCCATCCTGTCCGGATAAGCGAAGGGTTCCTGGATGGATGTGATGGAGAGTGAGGAGGTATTGCTGGCATAGATGCAATCCGGGCCGTTGATACCTGCCAGTTGACCAAAGAGGTCGATCTTGGCCTCGGTCTTTTCGATGATGGCTTCGATCACCAGGTCTGCCCGGCAGCTGTTGATATCCGTCGTGATGATCACGGTGTCGATTATACGCTGCTTATCATCCTGGCTGATCTTACCTTTTTCTGCCAGGCTTTCTGCGTTCTGCCTGATCATTACGGAAGCACGGTCAAGTGCGGCGGATTGGGTATCGAAAAGCCTGACCTGATAACCGGCTTTCGCGGTTCCCAGGGCTATTCCGCTACCCATGGTTCCGGCACCCGCTACGCAAATGGTTTTGATCATAGGTGCAAAAATAAACACTGCGGGATGAAACCGGTGCGGAAAGATGAAATAGTTCCGACCGGGTCATCCCGGAGAAACTGAAATGGTAATGCTCTTATTTGCCGCCCGCTTCTTTTTTGGCGTCTGACTTCATTTTTTCGTTGGCCGTGATCACGAATTCCACGCGGCGGTTAAGGGCCCGGTTGGCATCGGAGTTGTTTTCGACTTTGGGCTGGCTTTCGCCATACCATTTGGCTGTCAGCCTCGATGCGGCCACCCCGGCGTTACGGAGATAGTCAACCACAGCTTTGGCCCTTTTCTCCGACAATTTCATATTGTAATCATCAGAGCCCACATCATCGGTGTGGCCTTCGATAAGGATATCCGTATCGGGGTTCTCTGTAAAGATCCTGACGAGTTTATCAAGTGCCAGCTTGGAGTTGGTATTGATATCCGATTTATTGGTGGCAAAATAGACGCCTGCTTTGGATCCGTCAGGATTGTTTTCATCAAATGTTACGTTGATCCCCTCTTCCACCCTTTCCACTTTGGCCCCCGGGATCTCCGTTTTGATCTTTTGTGCCTGCCGGTCCATCTTGTTTCCGATGATACCGCCGGCCGCACCGCCAACCACCGCACCGATCAAAGCCCCCAGGGCGGTATTGCCCCGTTTACCAACATTATTACCAATGATGCCGCCGATCACGGCACCGCCGGCAGCACCCACGGCCACACCCTTATCCTGGTTGCTCATACGCTTGGTGGATTCACAACTGCCAAGCAGGATGATCAATGAGGAAAGTCCGAAAAGAAAAGTTGATACCTGATGTTTCATGAACAGCATATTATTTGGATGAATAGATCTAATTTTTGACAAAATTGTACACGATGGCAGCGGCTTTTCCTTCAAAATTGATTTTTGATTTAAGCCTCATGATTTGCCCGTCGAGTTGTTCGATACTGAAACGGAAGCCGCCCCCATTCTCATCTATTTCCCGAAGTTTGCTATCCAGTCTTTTAAACTGCAGCATCTTAGGTTCACCGGGCGTTTCAAAAATCGACCAGCGAAACTCACGCGTGATGGCTGCGCATTCCCCGGCATTTTTCTGAATGGTATAAGACCCCAGGTTGTTGCGCGAATGAAATACCCATGAACTTCCTACAAAGCAGTTAAAATCCGCTTCGTTAAAAAGCTCGATCTTCACTTTGCCACTGATGCCTTCCGTGGTTACCGTTTGCAGTTGCCAGTTACCATTGACAGATGAAGTGTACTGGCGGGCCTGTTTGGATGTAGCACAGGATGCAAAAAACAGTCCGAGTATGGCGATCAGCAAAACAAGGTTGGTTCTTTTCATAATGACAATTTTAAGTGATAGATAGCCTGTACCAAGACAAACATGATGCCAGCTTATTTTATGGAAACCCTTTCGATGGTAATTTTAAACTCCTCAAGAGCAGGTCTTCCTGCATGACAAGCGGCGATTTTATCCGATACTGAATCGAGCGCATACCCGTTCAGTAATAGCTTCCGGTTGAACAATGAAACAGATGTTTTGAATAAGAAAGCCGAGGGCCTCAGACAACATGGTTAAACTGCTTCAGGAAACGAAGATCGTTTTCACTGAACAGGCGAAGGTCCTTCACCTGGTATTTGAGCATGGTGATCCTTTCGATACCCATGCCGAAAGCGAAGCCGGTGAATTGATTGCTGTCGATACCGCAGTTTTCCAATACAGACGGGTGCACCATCCCACAGCCAAGGATCTCCACCCAGCCCGTCCTTTTACAAACATTACAACCACTGCCTCCGCAGATCAGGCAACTGATGTCCATTTCGGCGCTGGGTTCGGTGAACGGGAAGTACGATGGCCGGAACCGGATCTTCACATCCTGCCCGAACATTTCCTGCACGAAGAAATATAAGGTTTGTTTGAGGTCGGCGAAAGAAACATTCTCCGCGATATACAGTCCCTCGACCTGGTGAAAGAAGCAGTGGGCGCGGGCACTGATGGTTTCATTGCGGTAAACCCTGCCCGGGCAGATGATGCGCAGCGGAAGTTCCTTCTTCTGCATTTCGCGGATCTGCACACTGCTGGTATGCGTACGAAGCAACCAGTCGGGGTTCTTGCCGATATAAAAGGTATCCTGCATGTCGCGCGCCGGATGATTCTCCGGAAGGTTCAGCGCGGTAAAATTATGCCAGTCATCTTCGATCTCCGGTCCTTCCGCAACGGCAAATCCCAGTCGCTGGAAGATCGATATGATGTGGTTACGGACAAGGCTGATCGGATGACGGCCTCCTAACGGCAAAGGGTAACCGGGCAGTCCGGTATCCATGCCGGCGGATGCAGATGCCTGCCCGTTGACCTGTATGCCTGCTTTGAGTTTCTCGTATGATGCTTCGGTAAAGAGCTTAAAATCGTTCAGGAGCTGACCGGCCTCTTTACGGTTTTCCGGGGCCACGTGTTTCATCTCGCCCATGACTGTTTTCACCAGCCCTTTACTGCCCAGGAAACGGATCCGGAACGACTCCAGTTCCTCCGGGTTAGCGGCCGTAGCAGATTCGATCTCCTTCCTGTATGCATTCAGTTGTGCGGTCAATTGCTCCATGCGGCAAAGGTACAGGACGCAGGTCATTTGCCCAAAGACGGCAGCCGGCATGCGTGATGCCCCGTTGCAGGATTTATTAATTTCTTAACATGGGATTCCGTAAAATCTGCCAGCCGCTACATACTTTCACCTTGTCTTTATAACCAGACACTGTATGGACCCCGAACCTGGCGGGCGCAGTAAGAGCGCCCTCACCCTCAAGGCTGTCATCCTGACCGCCGTTTTTTGTTCCCTTTATTTTTTTCAGCCAAGCCGGCAAAATGTTGTTTTCAGCCCTCCGAAACTGCCGGGCGAAACGCCCCCCATTGCCAAGCTTGCCCAGGCTGCAGTAAAAAAGAAAAAAAAGAAGATCTACCTGACCTTTGATGACGGGCCCAACAAGGGAACCCGGAACCTGCGACGCATCATCGAAGAAGAACAGGTACCCGTTACTTTGTTCCTGATCGGAGAACATGTCTATGGCAGCCGGTACCAGGAAGCGGAATATGACAGCCTTCTCGCCTGCAGGTACTTCTACCTGGCCAATCACAGTTTTACCCATGCCCGCGGCAAGGGTTATGAAGGATTCTATGCCGTGCCCGACAGCGTGGTGGCCGACTTCCGCCGTTGTGCAGACAGCCTGAAACTAACGGCCAACATTGTACGAACACCGGGACGTAATATCTGGCGAACCGACAGCCTGAAGATCACCGATATCCGAATGTCGGAACCTGCGGCAGACAGCCTCTTTAATAAAGGATACAAAGTACTGGGATGGGATGTGGAATGGCATTTCGATGCCAGGGGACTGGTACAGGACCCCTGTTCGATGATCGAGGCGATCGACAGCCTGATGACCGGAAACAAGACCCGTACACCGGGGCACCTGGTATTGCTGGCGCATGACCAGGCTTTTTCGGGAAGACAGGATTCCGCGTCTTTACACCGCTTTATTTCAGAGTTGAAGATGTACAGTGACTATGAAATGGTTACGGCGGAAGAATATCCGAACCTGGATTAAGGGCCAATGAACATGCAACCGGGCCAAAGTGTCGCCCAAAACGACAGCTTATCATATTTTTATTAACTTGTAGAAAATATCATTCACTATGTCTTTATTCAAATCGGGCAATCCCTCCTTATCAGAAAAAAGATTCAGGGATACCGTTCTGGCCGATGTTGTTACCCATGAGAATGCCATGACGGTAAGAGGAACATTGAACAAATTCGGTTTCCTGTTCCTGATGGTCATGGGTACAGCCTTTTATTCGTGGAAAGAGTATGCCGGTGGCGGCGACGTAACCTGGATGATCTGGACCGGCGCGCTCGGGGGCCTGGCCATTGCCATCACGCTTACGTTCAAACAATCCTGGGCACCATACCTGGCGCCTGCGTACGGACTGCTCGAAGGCCTGTTCATCGGCGCCATATCCGCCATGTATAATTTTGCGTTTGCCGAAAAGGCGCCCAATATTATTATCAACGCGGTTGGGCTGACGTTTGGCGTGGCCATCGCCATGTACCTGCTATATAGCTTTCGCATCATCAAAGCCACGGAAAAATTTAAATCGGTGATCATCACGGCTACCGTTGGCATCGCCATTTTTTACCTGATCGTTCTGGTATTGCGGATGTTTGGATTCGACAATATGCCCTTCCTCCATGAAGGAAGTATGTTCGGCATCCTCTTTTCCGTATTTGTAACGGCAATCGCCGCTCTCAACCTGATCCTGGATTTTGATATGATAGAAAAAGGATCGGAAATGGGTGCGCCCAAGTACATGGAATGGTACGGCGCTTTCGGGCTGCTGGTTACCATCGTTTGGCTATACCTGGAAATACTGAGGTTACTGGCAAAACTCAATTCAAGAAAATAAACGGTTTCGATATTCAACCAAAAGGCATCCCGAACGGATGCCTTTTTTATATATTATCCAGGAGTTGCCGCACTTGTTCTTTGATGAGATCTCTTACCTCATTGAATTCCCGGGACTCCATATTCCGGGGATCCGGTATCTTCCAGTCGAAGAATTGTTTGGCGGGCATCCAGGGGCAGGCATCGCCGCAACCCATAGTGACCACCGCATCAAAGGGCGCATACGCTTTCACATCATCCAAGCTTTTACTGTTATGATGAGAAAGATCATAGCCCAGTTCTTTCATAGCCGCGATGGCTTTCGGATTGATGACACCGCTGGGCCTGCTACCTGCACTGAAAGCTTCAATCCGGTCATTACCCTGGAGCCTGGCAAAGGCTTGCGCCATCTGGCTCCGGTTGCTGTTTTCTACACAAACAAAGAGTATTTTCATTTTATCTGGACCCATATACGCTGAATTTTTTTTGTTGCTTCAAAGCAAATTTCACCAGCAGGATCAGTACCGGCACTTCGATCAATGGCCCGATAACCGCTGCAAAAGCCGCTCCGGAATGTATCCCGAATACCGAGATGGCTACGGCGATACCAAGTTCAAAATTATTTCCGGCTGCCGTAAAGGCGAGTGAAGTCGAGCGGGCATATCCAGCGTGAGACTTCCTGGATATGAAGAAGGCAGAAAAAAACATGATGACAAAATAAATCGTCAGCGGAATGGCCACTCGCAACACATCAAAAGGGATCTGTACGATCAGGTTCCCCTTCAGGCTGAACATGACCACGATCGTGAATAGCAAAGCCACAAGTGTAAGCGGGCTGATAAACGGCAGGTAACGGTTCTCATACCAGTCTTCCCCTTTTATACGGGAAAGTATATAACGGGAAAGCATACCAGCCAGGAACGGGATGCCCAGATAAATGAACACCGACCATGCCACTTCCCCCATACTGATATGCACTTCGTAACCCTTCAATCCAAAAAGCGGGGGCAGTTTAGTGATAAAAAACCATGCATAAATACTGTAGAATAACACCTGGAATATGCTATTGAAAGCAACCAGCCCTGCGGCATAGACCCTATCGCCACCGGCCAGGTCGTTCCATACGATCACCATGGCTATGCACCGGGCAATTCCGATCAGGATCAGGCCAGTCATATACTCCGGCATATCGTATAAAAAGACAACGGCCAGCACAAACATCAGCAATGGGCCAACGATCCAGTTCTGCAACAATGAAACGGCCAGTATTTTTTTATTCCCGAACACAGTTGACAATTCAGAATATTTCACTTTGGCCAGGGGTGGGTACATCATTAGTATCAACCCAACCGCTAATGGGATATTGGTATTACCTTGCTGAAAATGGTTGACCTTTTGTTCAATCCCGGGTATAAAATATCCCAGCGCCACACCCAGCGCCATCGCCGCAAAAATCCATACGGTCAGGTAACGGTCGAGGAATGAGAGTTTTTTTTCCATCGATTCTTGATTCTGCCTACTTAAACTTTATCATATTCAATTAGCAGCATGGACTTCCCGGATCGCAGCATACTTTTTTATCCTTGACAGGCTTTTGAGCAAAGACTGTAATGCTGCTGATTACGGCGCCTGAATTTTTATATGCCGAGATCTGGTCGGCTGAAAGATAATTGGCCAGGATATCATCCGGAACCTGTATTGCTTTATCTTTTTGAATAATAACCCCTTCAAATCCCGCTTCCTCAATCATGCGCAAATAATCCCTGCGCTGGATGGCACCGGATACACAGCCTGCATAAAGCTCAGCCACTTCCCTCCAGCGTTCGGGCAGTTCGCCATCCAGCACAATATCAGAGATCGAAAAATGTCCACCGGGTTTCAATACACGAAAAATTTCAGCAAATACAGCCGTTTTATTGGGCACGAGGTTAAGTACGCAGTTGCTGACCACCACATCGGCCAAATTGGAAGTGACCGGCATATTCTCAATATCTCCCTGGCGGAATTCGACATTGTTAAACCCGAGTTTTTCTGCGTTTACACGTGCCCGATCGATCATAGCAGGTGTGAAATCGATTCCAAGCACACGACCCTTTTCCCCGGCGAGTTTCCTGGCCACAAAACAATCGTTACCCGCCCCACTGCCCAGGTCGATGACGGTATCACCCTCCCTGATCTGCGCAAATTCTGTGGGCAGTCCGCAACCAAGACCAAGGTCGGCATCCGGGTTATACCCTTCCAGTTTGGAATAATCTTCCGACATGATATTATACACATCCTCCCCGCAACAGGCCGAAGTGGCGCCGCAGCAGGAAACCATATTCTGATCTTTTGACTGTTCGGCAATGGCGGCATATTTTTCCTTCACCATTTCCTTGATCGCTGTGTCGTTGTTCATATTCTTGTAATTATGTGTGAGTAATGAGTTTCATTTTCAGCAACAGGATACCTGCCTGTCGGAATCCAATTTGACAAACAATAAACTGAATTCTTGCCGGATGGTTTCCATTGCCTCCCTGTTGATACAGTAACAACTCCTTGGCCCATCGATGGTGCCGGAAATCAATCCTGCCGACTTGAGTTCTTTCAGGTGTTGCGATACGGTAGACTGAGCCAGCGGCAACACATCCACGATCTGACCGCAAGTACATTCATTGCGTTCCGCCAGCACTTTGAGTATGGCTATCCTGGCAGGATGAGACAATGCCTTGGCAAAAGCAGCCAACGATTGATCAACCGCTGAAAAATCCGATTTCTTATTAATCGCCATATCGCAATATTTGTATATCGCAAATATACGATTAAAGAGATTAATGGAAGGAGTTTTTTCCTGTAAAAAAACAACAGGCGGCCACAAATACGACCTCCTGTTGATGTAATTAATTGATAATCATTTATTCTCTGCCGTCCAGCAAATTTCCCAGTCCGCCCAGGATACTGCCTTCCTCTTTCCTGTTCACCGTTCCATATTGTAGAATTCGGCCCGCGAGGCGGCTGATCGGCAGCGACTGCAACCAAACACGGCCCGGGCCCTGGAGTTTGGCAAAGAACAGTCCTTCACCGCCGAACATCCAGTTTTTAATGCCGCGGATGAACTCGATGTCAAAATCAACAGTGGGTGTGTAGGCCACCACACATCCGGTATCCACCCGCAAAATTTCCCCGGGTTTCAATTCCCTTTCGATAATATAACCCCCGGCATGGGCAAAAGCGAGCCCGTCGCCTTCGAGTTTTTCCATGATGAAACCCTCGCCGCCAAAAATTCCCGTACCGAGCCGTTTCTGGAATTCAATGCCGATGCTCACGCCTTTGGCGGCACAGAGGAAAGCATCTTTCTGGGCAATGATCTTTCCTCCCAGTTGCTGCAGGTCGAATGTTACGATCTTGCCGGTATAGGGAGCTGCAAAGCACACTTTCTTCTTACCCTGTCCTACGTTGGTAAACGCGCTCATGAACAAACTCTCACCAACGAGTAAACGCTTTCCGGCTGAAAAAAGTTTTCCCAGTAACCCGCCTTGTTGCTCGGTACTTCCATCGCCAAAAATGGTTTGCATGGTTATCCCGTCATCCATCATCATAAAGGCGCCGCTTTCGGCCACGGCCGTTTCATTGGGGTCGAGTTCGATCTCAACAAACTGAAGTTCTTCCCCGTAGATCCTGTAATCTATTTCATGATTCGTACGCATGATTGAAATTTTGCATAAAAATACATCTTCCCCGAAGCCAGCGATCATATATTGTATGAAAGGCAAAGAGATGAGCATTTTATGAGTATTTTTGAAGATAAAGCCAGATTATGAAAAAAATAATATTTACTTCCGCCGCCTTGCTTTTGACTGCAGCCTTTGCATTGGGGCAAGCCAGGTTGGTTGAGAAGGTAGACAAAAAGGCGGGAGCCTTGGTGATCCCTTATGAAAAATACGTATTACCCAACGGGCTTACGCTGATCGTTCATGAAGACCACAGCGACCCCATCGTACATGTGGATGTTACCTATCATGTGGGAAGCGCACGGGAAGAGATCGGTAAAAGCGGGTTTGCGCATTTCTTTGAACATATGATGTTCCAGGGCAGCGACCATGTGGGTGATGAACAGCATTTTAAGATCGTGACGGATGCCGGCGGAACCATGAACGGTACCACGAACCTCGACCGAACCAATTATTTTGAGACGGTACCCAATAACCAGCTAGAAAAAATGCTATGGCTTGAATCTGACCGGATGGGCTTCCTGCTCGATGCGGTGACACAACAAAAATTCGAGGTGCAGCGCGCCACGGTTAAAAATGAACGCGGCCAGAATTACGATAACCGTCCTTATGGGCTGGTTGGCGAAAAAGCGAGTAAAAACCTGTACCCGTACGGACATCCCTATAGCTGGCTGACGATCGGCTATGTAGAAGACCTGAACCGGGTGAACGTAGATGACCTGAAGAACTTCTTCCTGCGCTGGTACGGCCCCAACAACGCCACGGTAACCGTGGGCGGCGACATCAAGACCGTGGATGTGATCAAGCTTGTTGAAAAATATTTCGGGAGTATCCCCAGGGGGCCTGAAGTGACGAAGACCATACTGCCGCCCGTTGCGATCAAGGATAACCGTTATGTTTCCTATGTGGACAATTATGCCAAAGTTCCCCTCCTGATGAAAACCTATCCTACGGTTCCCAACTATCATCCCGATATGGGCGCATTGGCCTGCCTGGCCCAGATCATCGGACAGGGCAAGAACTCGATACTGTACCAGCAATTCGTAAAATCTCAAAAAGCGTTGCAGGCAAGCGCCAACAGCCGGCTGAACGAACTGGCCGGTGAATTCAGCATCCAACTGGTTCCTCTTCCGGGAAAAACACTGCCCATGATGGACAGCCTGTTTTATGAAGCACTGGCCGCCTTTGAAAAGAGAGGTGTAACCGATGAAGATATTGAAAAATTCAAGGGCGGTATGGAATCGCAATACATCAATGCGTTGCAAAGCGTTTCCGGCAAAGTATCGCAGCTTGCTTCATTCCAAACCTTTACCGGGAACCCGAATAAGATCGGGGATATGTTGAACATGTACCTGGCCGTTACGAAGGAAGACGTTTGGCGCGTGTACAATACCTATATCAAAGACAAAGGCTGCGTGACCGTGAGTGTGCTTTCAAAAGGACAGGAAAACGGTGCCGCCAAACCGGATAACCATACGATCGACAGCAGCCATTACCAGGCGCCCGATTATGGATATAAAGGACTGGTGTACCAAAAAGGAAAAGATAATTTCAACAGGGCCGTTATGCCGCCGGCCGGTCTTAACCCGATAGTAAAAGTGCCTGCCTTCTGGAAGAAAAACCTGCCCAACGGTATCAGCATGATCGGTGCGGAAAATACCGAATTGCCGGTTGTGACCCTGTCTGTCACCATCCCTGGCGGACATCTTCTGCAAGCTTCCGACAGTACCAAATTAGGGCTCAGTTCGATGGTGGCCAGTATGCTGAATGAAGACGGTAAGAATTATTCCGCCGAAGCCATGGCCGTTGCCCTGCAAAAACTGGGCAGCAGCATTTCGGTGTCAAGCACACTTGATGGAATACGTTTCAATATGCAGTGCCTGAAAAAGAACATCGACCCGACCCTGAAATTGCTGGAAGAAAGGATGTTCAACCCCAATTTCACAATGGATGCCTTTACCAGGATCCAGAAGCAGATGCTGGAGGGTTTCAAACAGGCCAAATCACAGCCTTCGGCAATCGCCAATAACCTGTTCGACAAGATCAATTACGGCGCCGGCAATATCCTGGGCATGAGTGAAGACGGAACGGAAAGCAGTATCAAGCGTTTAACCGTTAACGATATACAGGATTATTATGACAGTTACATGACCTCCCGGGATGCCAAAGTGGTCATCGTTGGCGATATCAGTCAAAACGAGATCTTACCCAAACTCTCTTTTCTCAATAAACTTCCCAATAAAAAGATCAGCCTTCCCAAACCCGGTATGGCACCCGAGATAGCCAAGACCATCATTTACCTGGTGGATGTACCCAAAGCCGCGCAAACGGAATTCCGCATCGGCGCCCCCACGAACCTGCTGTATGACCCTACCGGTGAATATTACAAGGCAGACCTGATGAACTATTCACTGGGCGGTAATTTCAACAGCCGTGTCAACCTGAACCTCCGTGAAGACAAGGGATGGACCTATGGTGCCAGAACCAGCATTACCGGAGATAAATACAGTGGCGATTTCCTTTTCAGCGCAAGTATCAAAGCCAGTGCCACCGACAGCGCACTGACCGAGATCATGAAAGAAATGAACCTGTATGTAAAAGAAGGGATCAAGGCAGAAGAACTCAGCTTCCTGAAAAACGCATTGGGCCAGCGCGACGCATTGCTGTATGAAACCGGCAATCAAAAAGCGGGATTCATCAGGCGTATATTGGAATATAACCTGCCTGCCAATTATGTGGACATTCAAAATAAGATACTGAACAATATCAGTAAGGCAGATATCGACGCACTGGCTAAAAAATGGATCAGGACGGACAAGATGAATATCCTGCTGGTGGGTGATAAAAAGACGATCATGCCCGGGCTTGAAAAACTGGGATATGAGATCATCGAACTGGATACAGACGGTAACAGGAAATAATTTTGGTTATCAACCCTGTCAGGGTTTAAACCCTGACAGGGTTAATAAAATAAGCCCCCGTATACAGCGGGGGCTTATTTATGTCGTCAAATGATCTTTTATGCCCGTGGCCTTTCTTTCAGTTTTCCATTCCACACTTTTTTACCCTGCAGGGCTTTTACGAGGTACATGATGCCCACGAAGATGAAAAATAGCGGTCCGGTAAATCCGAATATGGCGATGAACTTCGTGCCATAAAATCTTTCCATCGGCCTGCGCAGCCTTTCCGCTATGATATACATGCTGGGTACCATCACCAGTGTGAGGAAGAATGCAAAGATCAACCCAAAGATGATCGTCCAGCTTAACGGGCCCCAGAATACCACACTGTCGCCACCAAAGAAGATATGCGGATTCCAGGTTTGGAAGAATGAAGCAAAATCGATATTAAAACCAACAGCCAGCGGCAGGAGTCCAAGTATGGTAGCGATCGCTGTCAGCATGACCGGGATGATCCTGATCTTACCGGCCTGAATGGCGGCTTCACGTGTTTTCATTCCGCGGCCCCGCAGTTCATCGGTAAATTCGATCAGCAGGATACCGTTCTTGATCACAATACCCGCCAGGCCGATTACTCCCACACCGAGCATGATCGTTGCAATCGTCATCCCTGTTATGGCATAGCCCAGGAACACCCCTATCACTGAGAAGAAAATCTCGGTCAGAACAATGAATGGCTTACTCATTGAATTGAACTGCAAAACGAGTATCAGGAATATGAGCCCCAGGGCCGTGAGCAATGCGCCCAAGAGGAACGACAGGTTTTCCTGCTCCTGTTCACCCTGGCCCGTTTGTTTGATGGTTACATCGGCGGGTATGCGTGTTTTTGTTTTGAAATCGGCGATCTTGTCCGCCAGTTCCTTATTCACAGCAGCCGTCATCGACGGGTCCAGCACATTGGATTGCAACTGAATCGTGCGGCGTACATTTTTCCGCAATACGGCGCCTGAAGTATTCGTATAATCCAGGGTGGCAACCGAACTCAACGGAATCGATTTGATCCGCATGGTATTCATGTCCATGAACGTGATGCGCATGTTCATGATATCCGGCAGGCTTTTGCGCTGCAGTTCGGCATAACGGAGCTGTATTTTATACTCATCTTCCCCTTCCTTCAGTTTACTAACTTCTCTTCCGAACACGGCGGTGCGCACTTCCATCCCGATCTGACCGGTACTCAGCCCTTCCATCATCGCCTTCTCACGGTCAATGATAATCGAAATTTCCGGGCTGCTGAGGTCAACATCCATTTTCAGGTTTTCGATACCAAAGATCTGGTTGGTATCGAGGTAAGCGGATAACTGCCTGGCCACTTTGGATATCTCTTCAAAATGATCGCCCACGATCTCCACATTAACGGGAGGATCTGTCGGAGGGCCTCCATCTTCCTGGGCAACCTCAATACTGGCGCCCGGTATGCCTTTCATCTGTTCCCTGATCTGATCCATATATGGCTTGGTAGCCTTCCCGTGGCGTTTTTCGTATTCAACAAATGAAACCTGTATGCGCCCGAGGTTGGGTTGGATACTGCGGTTATTATCCCGCGGGTTATTGGCGCTGTTGGCCACATTGGCAATGATACTTTCTACGATACTGCCCGGCTTTCCAGGGTTTTCCTTCTCCAATACCTTATAAACCCTTTGCTCCAGCACATGCGTAACACTGTCTGTTGTTGAAACGGATGTACCCACCGGCATTTTCAGGTAAACGTAAATGAAATTCGGGTCGCCGCTCGGAAAGAAAGTGCTCTTATTGCCCCTGGCTATAAGCAATACAAGGGAAAGCGGGAAAAGGACGAACAGGCTGGTAAGCATCCACACCGGTCTTTTTCCGTGCAATACCCAGCGAAGTAGTTTTTCATAACGGTTCATCAGCGAAGGCAGCACCCGCTCCTGGAAATTATGTATGATGCCGCGGAACACAAAGCGGTTGAGTACGGCCAGTGCCGACATGAAGATCAGGAAATTGCCCACCCCATGCCATCCGGCCAGGTTCAGTAAGAGGCCCATGATGATAAAGAACCAGAACCACCATTTGCGGAATAGTTCATTTTTGGGTTCATCATATTCCCTGCCCTCCGGCTTCATGAAGCTCACGGCAAATACCGGGTTGAAGATGAAGGCAACGATCAACGAGGCCGCCAGCGTAAGGATCAGCATGGTTGGCAGGTAGATCATGAACTTTCCAATGATCCCTTTCCAGAATAATAATGGGAAGAAAGGCGCCAACGTGGTTGCCGTGCCGGCCAGTACGGGAATGAACACTTCACCGGCCGCTTCTTTAGCGCTGCGTAATACCGGCACTTTTCCGGTACTGTATATCCGGTGCGTATTTTCTATGACCACAATGGCATCGTCGACGATGATACCCAGGCCAAACAACAAGGCAAACAGAACAATGAAGTTCAGCGTTACCGGAGTACCCACAATGGCATCCGCTATGGGCAGGAACATGAATGCCACGAACACACTCAGAGGAACGCTCAATGCCACGAAGAAGGCATTGGTAACGCCCATGAAAAACATCAGGATAAGCAGTACAAGAACAAAACCGATGATGATGGTGTTCACCAGTTCGTTAAATGAAGTGGCCGTTGCCTTGCTCTGGTCGCCGGTGATGACAACCTTGAGGTCTTTTGGCAACTCTTCGTCTTTCTGCATCTTGGCCACGATGTCCTTGATCTTACCGGCGGCGTTGATCAGGTTTTCACCGGCCCTTTTAACGATATTCAAAGTCACCACATTCTTGCCGTCGAGTCGGGCATAACTTTCCTTCTCCTTGATGGTGTCTTTCAGTTCGGCTATATCTTTCAGGTAAACGGTTGCACCCTGCGCACTGCTCCGCACAATGATATCCTGCAGGTTCAGGGCCGACGTGAACTGTCCTTTGATCTTCAGGGTGCGTTTCATATTGCCCACTTCGATCAGCCCGCCGGTGATATCATTATTCTCCCTTTTGATGGCGTTTTCAATATCCGTGAAGCTGATGCGGGCCACCTGCATTTTATACGGATCCACATTCACCTGGATCTCCCTCTCCGGTGCGCCCACAATTTCTGCACGGGTGATCTCTGGCAACTCTTCAAAATTATCCTGCATTTTATCCGCGAATTCCTTCAATTTGATGCCATCATAATCGCCGCTGACATTCACATACATGATGGGCATTTCGCTGAAAGCGAATTCCTGCGCATTGGGTTGAGAGGTCAGGTCGTTCGGCAGATCCGTCTGGGCCCGGTCGATGGCATCCTTGACCTTTTGCTTGGCCAACTCCGTTTTTACATCCGTGTCGAATTCAACGATAATGAGGCTGTAATCTGTCTGTGAAATACTGTTTATCTTTTTTACCCTCGCCCCGCTGATGCCCTTTAATTGTTTCTCAATGGGCCGCGTGACCAGGTTTTCAATATCCTTGGCGGAATTACCCACATAGATGGTTGTGATACTGATGGTTGGCACCACGATGTCGGGGAACTGCTCCTTCGGCATCGTATTGAATTTATAAAGCCCGTACAACGAGATGAGAATGGCAATGATGTAAATTGCGGTACGGTTGGTCACCGCCCAGCTCGTTGGCATGAACTCCTTGAATTTCTCTTTTACTCCTTCAATGAATTGCATAACAGTTTTTTTAGTTTCCCTGCAGGCATGACTACCGGTCAGGAATAAACGAATATCTTATTTGGTACCGGTGCCCACCAATTGTCCCTCATACAGGTTTTGGTACGCTTCCGTGATCAATTGCTCACCGGCATTAAGGCCCGACTTCACTTCCACCCATTCCCCATAAACTTCGCCGATGACAATGGATTTCTTTTTGGCCACCTGTTTATTCCCCGCGGTTTCCACGACATACACATATTTGCCGGATTCATCGGCCTGCACCACATTCACCGGTATGACAACGGCATTGGGCGCAGCATAATCCATGATCTTGATAACGGCAGACTGGTTGGGCTTCAGCACAGGATCGGTGGGTATGCGCGCTTCGGCAATAAAGCCGCGCGTTGTCGGGTCGATCGACTGGCTGATCAGGGAAATCGTTGTATTCAGCGTCTTGTTGACATCGGGGATATATACTTCCACCGGGCTTCCGGAATGAATGCGGGCCACATAGTTCTCCGGTACATTCGTGGCCACTTTCAGCTGGCTGTTATTTACGATCTTGATCTGGTTCATTCCATTGAATGTTTCACCCACTTTCACATGCACCTGGTCGGCGATCCCGTCCACATCACTGTATACATTAGTGGTGTTCAATTGTTCCTGGGCCACTTTAACCTGCTCGCGTGCGGCAGTGAGCTGATTTTCCAGTCCTTCCACATTTGTTTTTGCTGTGATGAGCTGCACTTCCGTACCGATGCCCTTATCCCACAGGTTTTGCTGGCGCTGGTAAATATTACGGGCAAAACCCAGCTGCGTTTTAATGCCTTCCAGTTGTTGCGTAGCCGCCTGCACCTGCTGGCGAACAATGGCATCGTCGAGTTTCAGCAGGAGCTGGCCTTTGCGCACCCGCTGGCCTTCCTTCACATAAATGGCCTTTACCTGGCCCGGCATGCCGCGCGGCGTGATAAAGGAAATGTTCTCCGCATCAACCTTGCCCTGCAAGTCGATAAAATGCTTAAAGTCGCGGGTGGTGACCGGGGCCACGGCTACCAGTTTGATCTTGGTGGACCTTTCGGCATCAGGGTCGAGCTTAGCAATATCCTCTTCCAGTTTTTTGATCTCGGCATCCCTGTCGGCCTGTTCTTTCTTTAACTTTTCCAGGGCCGATTTTTTTTCGCTTAACCCTTTCGGTGAGTCTTTGCCCGATTGGTTGCAGGCCGCCAGCACCAAAGTGAGCATGAGGCCAAACGACAGTATCTTTTTCATCTGCATATAAATTGATTTATCAAAATTGTCTATTAAAGTTTACCGGTTGCTTTCAGGTAGTCGATGCGGGCCACAATGGCATCATACAAAGCGCCGTAATAATTCGATTGCGCCACTTTGAGTTCCGTTTGTGCAGCGTATATCTCCTGGTTACTGCCAAGGCCCTGTTCATATTTCAGTTTTGTGGCATTGTACACCTGAACGGCCAGGTCCATATTCCGTTTCTGGTTATCAACCGTGATGAGGGCCGAACCGATCTTCAGCCTGGCCTGCTCCACATCGGCATCGATGGATGCTTTGAGTTGTTCGATGTTCTGGTTGGTCTTTTGCAGCTCCAGCCTGGCCTTTCGGATGCTTGACTGTTTATAAAGACCGTCGAAAATGGGGATCTTCATGCTCAGCCCAACGATCGACGTGGTAAACCAGGAACCATCATTGAAGAAATTGAATTTCTTGCGCTGCGCATTCTTACTATAACTGGCGAATGCCGCGATGGTTGGCAGGTAGCTCAGCTTATAACGCCTGATGTTGTACCGGCCCAGTTCCTGCGCCACCTGCAGTAATTTATACTCGGAGCGGTCGCCGTAATTGTATGACTGTTCAAGCAGGTTATCCTTGAGCTCCTGTTCGGATAACGTATCCGTCAGAACAAGGCTGTCTTTCTGTGGCAGGTTCATGAGAAATTTGAGTGCCACGTTCCCGGCATCCAGCTGGCTTTCGATCTTGACCTTTTCGGTACGGAGGTTATTCAACTGCACGTTCACTTTATCTACATCCAGTTTTTCCGCGAAGCCGTTCTGATAGATGGCGCGTGTGTCGTTCAGCAGTTTATCGAAGCGTTCGATATTGGCGTCTATGGCACCCAGTTGTTTACGGCCCACGACCAGTTGATAATATATCTTATATACATTGGCCTTGATCTGCTCCTTGGTTACATCGGCCTGTTTCTGGTAAAAATCCAGTGAAGCGCGCCGGGCCTGTAACCCCACAAATACCTGCCCGTCGAATAGCAACTGCGACAAGTCGATACCGCCGGTGGCATTATACTTCACGCCGAACTGGACCGGGAAATAGGTGCCGGGCGTACCCCCCACGATCTCCGCCGGCAGCAGGCTGGTGGGTATGACGAGGTAATCGTTCAGCGAAATGGAGCCGTTGACCTGGGGAAGCGCCGCCGAAGTCACCTGGCGGTTCACTTCTTTTTGGATCTTGATGTCGATCAGCGCATTCCTGACCGGCACGGAATTCTGCATTGCGTAATCGACCGCCTGTTTGGCTGAAAACTGGTTGACGGTTTTCTGCGCCATGGTCACGGATGCGGGCCAAACAAAGGCCATAACCAGGAGCGGACGGATTGTTTTTCGAATGATCATTTTTGTAACTGTTTATTTCGTTCCTCTTGATATTTTTTGATGAGTTTATGCCCTTTTGCATTGACAAGCCCGTGCAGGAAGTGAAGGGTCAGCTCCTGCTGGATCTCAGCGAGCTTCAGACCGACGGATTCCGAAAATGCGGGGTTAAAAGCGATCATCATGCATTCAACGCGGTAGCGCGACAGCAGCCTGATATTGATCTCCGGGCGGTAAAGCTCTTCCCTAATACCTTTTTCCAGGTTCTCGTAAACCACTTTATACATGAACTCATTCTTATGCTTCAGAAATTTGTCAAAGGCAGCAGGATGGTATTTCTGCATGTCAAACAAGAGTGATTTGTTCATGGTCCGGAATATCTCCGTCATCATATCGATGGCCAGGAAAATTTCATGAACGGCATTGTCGGCCGACTGACGATCCGCATCGCAACAGGCCTGGTTGTGCAGGATCACTTCGCTGACCACGGCCACCACCAATTCATCTTTATCGGCATAATATTGGTAGATGGTCTTCTTGCTCATCCCGAGTGACGAGGCAATATCATCCATGCTCACGCTCCGGAGGCCGTACTCCATGAACAGGTCGTGGGCCTTCCGCCTGATCCTGTCCGTTGTTTCTGTATTAATGATATCTGACATATTCGGGCGCAAAACTATGGAAACTTTTTTCGTAACACAAGTTTCCATCAACTTTATTTACCATTCATAACAATATTATAACCTGAGAGATTAAAGAACAATTTCGTAGATCTGGTGCGTATTGTATTGATTCATTTACCTTTACAACTCAACCCAACCATATGTTACCCGCATTTCGCTATAAAAAGGTTTTTGATTATTTTCTGCAGGGTATCCTGGTGCTGGCTCCTGTGGCCATAACGGCCTATGCCCTGTATTTTATCGTGTCCACCATCGATAGCTGGATACCGATTTTCACTTATACCGACGACAAAGGCGTTGTTCACGTGCAGAACTATGGCCTGGGGTTCGTGGTGATCATCGTGGCACTCATCATCATCGGTTACGTAAGTTCCTTTTTCATCACGGGACAGATCGTGAGCTTTATCGACAAAATCCTGCAAAGGACGCCCGGTATCAAACATATTTACTCCACCACCCGCGATTTTTTTGAAGCATTCGCCGGCGATAAGAAAAAATTCACCCGCAACGTCCTGGCCAATGTAGATGATAATGACGTTTGGCGCATTGGCTTCATTACGCAGGAAGATATGGATGAATTCGGACTGAAAGATTATGTGGCCGTCTACATCCCCATGGCCTATTCCGTTGCAGGGAACGTGTATGTGATTCCCAGGAACAGGGTCAAGCCAATTGAGAATATCAGCAGCACCCAAACCATGAAGTTTGCCGTCAGTGGCGGTGTGACAACTTTTGTGGAGGAAGAACCCAAAAAATAATTCAGTCTGGCCAAATAAGTTTCATCGCTTTTCTTACCGGAGGGATAGGCTGCGGCTTAATTTAGCCGCCTGAACCCTGCCCTATGTTTACGTTCGTTTCCCCTTCCCTATTCCTGCTTGTTTATTTATCGATCGCGGGCCCGCGATGGGGTTTTTATGCGCATCAGAGGATCAATTACCTGGCCGTATTTCTCCTGCCCCCCGAAATGATCCGCTTATATAAACCCAACCTGGCTTACCTCAGCGAGCATGCCACCGATCCGGATAAACGCAGGTATGCCATTGCGGAAGAAGGCCCCAGGCACTATATCGATATCGACCACTATGGCGAATATCCTTATGCGTCGTTACCCAGGACATGGAAAGAAGCGGTGGCAAAATATTCGGCAGACAGTCTGAATGCCCACGGCATCGTACCCTGGCATATACAGGTGATGCTGCAAAGACTTACCCATGCTTTCCGGGAAAAAGATGCTGCCAGGATACTGAAACTCAGCGCCGAGATCGGTCATTACATCGCCGATGCACACGTACCCCTGCATGCGAGCAGTAACCATAACGGCCAGTTGACCAACCAGCGCGGCATACATGGTTTTTGGGAGAGCCGCGTACCGGAATTACTGGCTGAAAGGGAATTTGATTTTTTCATAGGAAAGGCGTCATATATCGATAACCCCGGTTCATTCATCTGGAGCCGCGTTCTGGAAAGCGCCCGGGCGGCCGACAGTGTGCTCGCCCTGGAAAAGAAACTGACTGCGCAGTTTCCTTCCGGTCAAAAATATGCGTTTGAGGAGCGCAACGGGAAGATCGTCAGGCAATATTCGGCCCGGTTTACCGAGGCTTTTAACGACAACCTGAACGGGATGGTGGAAAGGCGTATGCGTCAATCCATTTATGCCGTGGCCTCTTTCTGGCTGACGGCCTGGGTGAATGCCGGTCAGCCCGACCTGTCGGGTTTGGCAGGCAGGCCTATGGCGGAAGCAGACAGGGAGGAAATGAAAGCATTGAACCTTGCCTGGCAAAACGGGAAACGCATGATCGGGCGCGATGAGGAGGAATAAGACCGGAACCCGGCATGCCCTTATTTATTTCATACATTTGCTGCCTAAAACCAATACATGACGGATATGCCTGAGACGGATAAAAGAATGATGCACAATTTCAACGCCGGGCCCTCCATTTTACCCAGGGAAGTATTTGAACAGGCGGCCGAAGCCGTGCTGGATTATAATCATAGCGGACTATCCATCCTTGAGATCGGGCACCGCACCCCTACTTTTACCGATATCATGGAAGAAGCCAGGGCGCTGGTAAAAGAATTGATGGGCCTCAATGAAGACCATGAAGTACTGTTCCTGCATGGCGGCGCTTCCACCCAGTTCATGCAGGTGCCAATGAACCTGCTCGACACGAAGGATACGGCGGCCTATGCCGATACCGGGGTATGGAGCAGTAAGGCGATCAAAGAAGCCAAACTCTTCGGAAACGTAGATGTGGTCTGCAGTTCGAAAGACCGCAACTACGCATACATACCATCCGATTTTGCCGTACCGAACGATGCGAAGTATTTCCACATCACCACCAACAACACCATATATGGTACGCAATGGCAGAACATTCCGCATACCAGCAACATCATGGTGGCCGATATGAGCAGCGATATCCTCAGCCGCCGGCTGGATTTCAAAAAATTCGGATTGATCTATGCCGGTGTTCAGAAGAATATCGGGGCCGCAGGAACAACACTCGTTGTGGTGAACCCCAGGATGCTCGGCAAGATCAAAAGGAATATACCCACGATCATGGATTACCGGAATCATATCACAGAGAAAAGCCTGTTGAATACGCCGCCGGTCTTTGCCGTATACACTTGCATGCTGACCCTCCGCTGGCTCAAAGCCATGGGCGGTCTGGACGCCATCGAAACCCTCAATAATCAGAAAGCGGCTATGCTATACCGTGAGATTGACAACAACCCGCTTTTCCGGGGCACGGTGGAGGTGGCCGACAGGAGCAGGATGAATGTGTGCTTTGTCACCAGCGATCCGGCGCATGAAAAGCCGTTCCTCGATTTTGCCAAAGAACAGGGAATCGTTGGGATCAAAGGCCACCGGTTGTCGGGCGGCTTCAGGGCTTCCCTGTATAACGCGCTGCCGGTAAGCAGCGTGGAAGTGCTGGTGGAAGCGATGAGAACCTTTGCCAGGGCGCATTCTTAAGGATTTCCCTGCAATCATAAAAAAATAAGGTTGCCGGATAACCGGTACCTTTGTCAAACAGAACTTAACAGAACAAGCATTCATGATCACGATTACACCTTTCAGGGCGCTGAGACCGGAAGCACAACTGGCCAGGCAAGTGGCATCCAGGCCCTACGACGTGCTGAGCAGCAAGGAAGCCAAGATTGAGGCACAGGGAAACCCCAGCTCGTTTTTACATATCACCAAAAGCGAAATTGACCTGCCCGAGAATACCGACATACACACACAGGCTGTTTATGATAAAGCAAAAGATAACCTGGATGCTTTCATCAGCCGCAAGGTCTTATTCCGGGAAAGCAAACCATGCTACTATATTTACCGGCTGGTGATGAATGGAAAAAGCCAAACCGGGCTGGTCTGCGGAAGTTCCGTTGCCGATTACGAGAACGACCTGATCAAGAAACATGAGTTCACCAGGCCCGAAAAAGAACAAGACCGTATCAACCATATCAAAACCACCGGGGCGCAAACGGGCAATGTATTCCTGGCCTATAAAAATGTTGACGAAATTGATGCCCTCATCGGAAAATGGACAACCGACAAAAACCCGCAATATGATTTTGTGGCCGATGACCAGGTTCGTCACAGCATCTGGATCGTGAACGACGATGCGACCATCAAACAGATTACGGAGCTGTTCCACCAACAGGTTCCCTGTTCTTATATTGCCGACGGGCACCACCGCGCCGCTTCAGCCGCCAAGGTCAAAGCCGCATTGGGCAGCCAGGCAACGGAGAACGCCGATTATTTCCTGACCACCCTGTTCCCTTCGAACCAACTGCATATCATGGATTATAACCGGGTGGTGAAAGACCTGAACGGATTGAACCCGGATGAGTTCCTCGGAAAACTGCAGGAAAAATTCAGCCTGGAGAAAGCCGATGGTGCGGTGCGCCCGGCCAATCCACACGAATTCGGCCTCTACCTGCAAAAACAGTGGTATAAACTGGTGGCCCATCCCGGCAGTTTCTCCACCGACCCCATCGGCATCCTGGATGTCAGCATCCTGCAGGATAACCTGCTCGATCCCATTTTGGGCATTAAAGACCAGCGAACAGATAAACGCATTGATTTTGTTGGTGGCATACGTGGGCTCGAAGAATTGGAAAAACGCGTGAACGGCGGAGATATGGCCCTTGCCATCAGCCTCTACCCCGTGAGTATCCAGCAACTCTTTGACGTGGCCGACAGCGGCAACGTCATGCCACCCAAGAGCACCTGGTTCGAACCCAAGCTGCGCGACGGCCTGCTGACACACCTGATCGATTAATATCAACACAACTTACCTGGGAGGCGTCAAATCAACGCCTCTTTTTTTATCTTTACCGGGCATGCGCACTTTCATCCTGTATGTTTTACTGCTGTTCACCTGTTACCACGCTTATGCGCAACCGCAGGAAGCAGCCCAGCTGCACGAAACAGCCCGGTCGTTCATGCGCCAGGGCGATTACGCCAACGCCATCCTGGTACTGCAGCGCTGCATTTCCCTGGAACCGGGAAACACAGAATACAGTAAAGACCTTGCCCTTTCATACTTTTTCAAGAAAGACAATGCCCGGGCACTGGAAATCATCAAACCCGTACTCGACAGGAATGATGCCGATGATCAATCTTACCAGATCGCCGGGTATATTTATAAAGACCTCGGTCAAACAAAGGAATGCGAAAAGCTCTTCCGAAAAGGGCTGAAGAAGTTCCCGGCAAGCGGCGCCCTCTATTCCGACCTGGGTGAACTTCTCTGGGCGCAACAAGATTACTCCGCCATCAATGAATGGGAAAAAGGTATCGAATACGACCCCTCCTATGCGCGCAACTATTATCATGCGGCCCGTTTTTATTACCTCAGCACCGATAAAACATGGAGCCTTTTTTATGGTGAGATCTATGTGAACATGGAGCCCCAGAGCACCAACAGCCCGGAGATCAGGAACATTTTACTCGAAGGATATAAGAAACTGTTTACCGACAGTAAAGCCGGTAACGTACTGAAGAACAAGAAACCATTTGAACGCCGCTTCCTCGAGGTGATGAAAAAGCAATCGGGAATCGCCTCCATCGGCATAAACCCGGAATCCCTGACCATGATCCGCACCCGGTTCATCCTGGAATGGATGGATAACGGTCAGTTCCCACACAAACTCTTCGAATTCCAGCAACAGCTGCTCCGCGAAGGCCTGTTTCCCGCATATAACCAGTGGCTTTTTGGACCGGCGCAGGACCTCGCCGCCTATAATCAGTGGATTGGTCTCCACCAGCAGGAACACGATGCCTTTATCCGCTTACAAAAAAGCAGGGTGTTCAAAATACCTGCCGGGCAGTATTATCATTAATTGCAATCAATCCAACACAAAAAATATTGAAAGGCCTTGCTGTCAGCCGGTGCTGATTTTTATCTATCTTAGATATGAACAAAAACAGCAGTCATGGAAGAACAAAAAGACCAAAAGCTATGGAAACTGGCCAAAAAGAGGGCAGATTTTCAGAGAAGTCTGGCATCTTACTTCATTGTCAATGGTTTCTTGTGGGCCCTGTGGTGGTTCACCGACAATGATCACGAAGGACTTCCATGGCCTGTCTGGCCCATGCTGGGTTGGGGAATCGGGCTGATTTTCCAGTACCTGAATGCCTACGGCGGCAGTAAAGATGACCTGGCAGAAAAAGAATACCAAAAATTGAAAAACAAGGATCTTTAAGCCCGGCGAACCAATTTATCCGCCTAACCGTTAAGTACGATTGATTATGCAAGACCAATCCAGGATTTTCGACTTCCTGTACGGGCAACTCCGTCAGTTTCCCAAAGAAGATATGCTATGTGCCAAGGTCAACGGGCAATGGGAAAAATTCAGTACGACCCGGGTAGCCGACATGGTCAACCGGCTCAGTGCCGGGCTTATCGGTCTCGGGCTCAGCGGGCATGATATGACCGTGGAGAAACAGGATAAAGTGGCGATCATATCCCGGAACCGACCGGAATGGCTCATACTGGATATGGCCTGCCAACAGATCGGCGTTGTGCTTTGCCCGATCTACCCTACCACGAACGTGAATGAGATCGAATTCATTTTCAATGATGCAGCCATCAAACACGTATTTGTGAGCGGTCAGGAGATCCTGGATAAAGTCAACAATATCCGCGACAGGGTGCCCAGCCTCATCAATATCTATAGTTTTGATGAGATGCCTTCCGTAGATCACTGGGATAAATTATTCGCATTAGACAACGCGGAAAACCGTAAACAGGCAGAATCCATAAAAAATACCATCCGCGCCGAGCAATGTGCCACCATCATCTACACATCCGGCACTACCGGCACACCCAAGGGCGTTATGCTCAGTCACCGTAACCTGGTTTCAAACGTCCTCAATTCCTGCAAAACATACCCTTTCAACTACAATCCCACGGGCCGGGCATTGAGTTTTCTTCCCCTCAACCATATTTTTGAGCGGATGGTCTCGTATATCTATATCTACACCGGCGTATCGATTTACTATGCGGAAAGCCTGGAGACCATCGGCGATAACCTCAAAGAAGTGAAGCCTAATCTTTTTACAACGGTTCCCCGACTGTTAGAAAAAGTATATGACAAGATCATGCAAAAAGGCGCTGAACTCACGGGTGTGAAACGTAAACTGTTCGACTGGGCCGTAGCCCTCGGAGAGAAATATGATAATATCCAATCCGGTGGCATGTTGTATAACATCCAGCTGTCAATCGCCAATAAGATCATCTTCAGTAAGTGGAGGGAAGCATTGGGGAACAACATTGATTTCATCATTACGGGTGGCGCTGCCTGCCAGGTAAAGCTATTGCGGATATTCAATGCTGCCCGCATTCCCATCTATGAAGGATACGGACCCACGGAAAACAGCCCTGTCATCAGCGTTAACTGCCGGAAAAAAGGCGGCACCAAATTCGGAACGGTAGGCCTCCCGATCGAAGGACAGGAAGTGAAGCTGCAGCCTGATGGGGAGATATGCGTGAAAGGGCCCAGTGTGATGATGGGTTATTATAAACGCCCCGACCTGACGGCCGAAACGATCATCGACGGTTGGCTGCATACCGGTGATATCGGCGTTTTTGAAGACAACAGGTACCTCAAGATCACCGACCGGAAAAAAGAACTGTTCAAAACGAGTGGTGGAAAATATGTAGCGCCCCAGGCCATCGAAAATAAAATGAAGGAATCCCCCTTTGTGGAGCAGATCATGGTGGTAGGAGCCGATCAGAAATTCGTGGGCGCATTGATCGTACCGTCCATGCCCAACCTGAAAGAGTGGATG
>RRZU012403997.1_pt1 | contig 34778 bp, 39 predicted proteins | sample 2165561 | NCBI WGS metagenome assembly RRZU01 (sample SAMN10456909, study PRJNA506462) | wastewater metagenome | isolation source: wastewater sludge | place: USA: Moscow, Idaho | reverse complement strand
GTGCTTTGGTATTGGCATCTGAATTTACCCAATTGGATTTGACTTTTGTACAAAAACTCTCAAGCCAAAATCTGCGCATTTACCACAGCACCGATGTCATCGGTGTCGAACTTGGCGGTGCGCACAAAAACGTTTTGGCGATTGCGGCAGGCATCAGCGATGGTTTGCAGTTGGGTATGAATGCCCGCGCCGCACTGCTCACGCGCGGTATTGCTGAAATGCGCCGCTTTGCCAGCGCACTCGGCGCAAACGCAGATACCATCAGTGGCTTGGCAGGTGTGGGCGATTTAATTCTCACAGCGACAGGCAATTTATCACGCAATCGCACCGTGGGTTTGCAGTTGGCGCAAGGTCGAACCTTGGATGAAATCTCTGCGGATTTGGGCCATGTGGCCGAAGGGGCTTTGTGTGCCAACGCCATGTTGCAAATCGCCAATGCCCACAACATCAAAGCACCGATTACCCAAGGGGTGTGTGCCATACTGGACGGTGTACCCACGCGAACCGTTTTGGAGCAACTTTTACTCAGAGAAGCGGCGCGTGAGTAATTCGTTCAATTTCAAACAAACCATCATTAAGGCAGGTCAGTTGAATGAACACAACCCTACTCAACCAAACCCTCACCCAACTCTCCGAAACGCTAACACAAGCGCAGTTATTGTTGCCGCAAACCGCGCAGTTGGTTGATTGGACAGCGCACGCGTATGTCTGGCAAGTTCATAATAGACGAAATGGGCGCGGGTTTTTGCAGGCTTTGCATCATCCGCGCTTGCAAGAATTGGATGACCTATTGTCCATCGACCGCCAAAAACAAGCCGTGGTGCAAAACACCGAGCAGTTTGTGCGCCGACTGCCTGCGAACCATGTGTTGCTCACGGGCGCGCGCGGCACGGGTAAGTCCTCACTCATTCGCGCGTGTTTGGCGCAATTTGCTGACGAGGGATTGCGTGTGGTCGAGGTGGCGCGTGAAGACTTGCATGACTTGCCCGAAATCGTCGATTTGCTGCGCAATCGCCCTGAGCGTTTTATTGTGTTTTGTGATGACTTGACTTTTGAGTCCAACGACCACGGTTATAAAGCCTTGAAAACCACTTTAGATGGCTCGTTTAATGGTTATGCTGAAAATGTATTGATTTACGCGACCTCCAATCGCCGCCATCTTTTGCCCGAGTACGACACGGACAACGAAGGTTTTACTGTGCCGCGCTCAGGCGAGTTGCATCCATCGGAAACCGTCGAAGAAAAAATCGCGTTGTCCGAGCGTTTTGGTTTGTGGCTGACATTTTATCCATTCAAACAAGACGATTACCTCACGATTGTTGACAACGCAATTCGCTTGTTGCACCACACACCCGCGAATGTCGATGAGACAAACGCCTTGCGCACTGCGGCTTTGCAGTTCGCGCAACAACGCGGTTCGCGCAGTGCACGCGTTGCCCAACACTTTGCGCGCCAGTGGGTGGGCGAATATCTCTTAAAGACGCACCATGAATCTTAAAATCATTGATGTGGTGGTCGGCGTGTTGCGCAACGCCCGAGGTGAGTATCTGTTCACACAGCGTCCCGAGGGCAAACCCATGGCGGACTATTGGGAGTTTCCTGGTGGCAAGGTTGAAGCAGGTGAATCACATCAGCAAGCCCTCGTGCGCGAATTACAAGAAGAACTCGGCATCACCATCACCAACGGCACGCCATGGCGCACGGTTGAGTATGTCTATCCGCATGCGCATGTTTTATTGCATTTTAATGTGGTGACGGCATGGCAAGGCGAACCCCACGGGCGCGAAGCGCAAGATTTGCATTGGCAGACATTAAACCTCAATCCTCAAGGTGAGGTTGTGACCCCAGAAACTGAACCGATTTTGCCCGCAACTGTGCCGTTGTTGGCAGACTTGGCGCGGTTGAAATCATCACATCATGTCTTTACAGGCAATTCATCAAATGCTGGCAACTCAGACACGCATTTTTCCCATGGTGCACGCGAGGCATAAAATGTATTCGCTTTGGGTTCAATATTTAGAGCTTCGTTGAGTGTACCCGCAGGAACGACCACAGCCCGCCCCGTTTGGGTCAGCCATGGCAAATTTGAACCGCATTGTGTACAAAATGAACTCGCAAAATGCTTGGCATTTTCTAATTCATACCGACCCACCTTGTCTTCACCTTGCGTCCATTTGAACTGCGTCGGGGCGACAAACAAATTCGCCGCAAACGCGCTGCCTGTGACTTTGCGGCAACGCGAGCAATGGCAGTATTGAAACAACCCTAAATTGCCGCTGATTTCGTAGGCAACCGCACCACATAGGCACGTACCCGTATTGATTGAATGCGTTTCAGACATGTGAACTCCTTGTGTGTAGGCCACACACTGTGGCACGAACCACCAGTGCCAACACCAAAATTAAAGCGATGCTCAGGGTAGTGTAATTCGTCAACCACGGGGTCGCCAGAATGGTCAGCGCGGTCAGCTGAAACACCCAAGCGTTTTTGTTGATGGAATCAAGCTTTGAGTTGGATGAACTCATACGTGCGCGCCCCATTTTTTCATCACAAAAAATGCCACGAGAGCAGGGACAAAAAAATTCAGTGCCAAAAAAGGCAGTTCACTCATCCATGAATAACCGTGGCTGATACCGACAGACATATGCCATGCGCAGTATGCCAACCAAAGAGGGAAAAATAATTTGACTGCTTTGGTGATGCCCATCGCGCCGCTAATCAGTCGTCCAAAACCGACGAATATTGCGAGCAAGGCAAAGCCGATGAGCAAGGTTTGTGTGGTGGGTGACATGGCCGTCCTTTTTTAATTATTGGGGGTTGCTGTATGAAATGTCATTAAGCGAGACTCAATCATCATCCAAAGTGATTTCGATGCCGCCTAAATACTTTGCCAAAAAATTGTAAATCAGCGTCAACAAGAATGAACCGAGAAAGACCAAAACCAAATTAATCGCCACCGCAGACCAAACCGCTTCGGCGGTGAATCCTGCAAAGGCTTGTTTGAGATTAAAACCAGTGCTGATGGTGGTGAATAAAAAGCCAATTAAAAATACCGTTAAAGCCGCGACTGTATACATCACGGTGAGTAAGATGCTGCTGTGCAAGGGGTTGACACGAACAATATGGCGGGTGGACATGAGTGCTCCTATGGAAAAAATTCAGAATGGCGCATTATACTGTTTTGATTATTTCGTTGCTGATTTCGTTGTATTGATACGCAAAATAAACCGATAAATCAACTATTTGTGTGCCAAAGGCGTGCTTATTCTTGGGCTTTTTGGGCGTGGCGGTTATAATGTCGCTCCTTGATAAACCGTATTGAACCTTGATTATGCTTAGCCACATCCGCACACAGATTACCGACAGTTTTATTTTAGCACTGAAAAGTGTTGCGCCCGAATCGACCGCCACGCCCGTTTTGGAGCGTCCCAAACAAGCCGCGCATGGCGATGCCGCGTGCAATATTGCCATGCAATTGGCCAAACCTTTGGGTAAAAATCCGCGTGAATTGGCGCAAAACATCATCGATGCGATGCCCGCCAATTCGCTGATTGCGGCGTTGGAAATCGCAGGGCCAGGGTTTATCAATATCCGTCTGACCGATGCCGCCAAACAATCGGTGGTGCAAGCGGTCATTGAGCAAGGTGAGGCATTTGGTTTATCCGATGCCCATCAAGGTGAGCGCGTGATGCTCGAATTTGTATCCGCCAATCCAACGGGACCGTTGCACGTGGGGCATGCGCGTCAAGCCGCGCTCGGCGATATTCTCGGCTCGGTGTTGAGCAGTCAAGGCTACGACGTACACCGCGAGTTTTACTACAATGACGCGGGTCAGCAGATTGCCAATTTGGCGATTTCGGTGCAGGCGCGTGGCAAGGGTTTGGGCGTGGACGATGCGGCGTTTCCTGAGGGCGGCTATCGCGGTGATTACATCGTCGATATTGCCAACGCCTACCTTGCAGGTGAAACCGTCAACGGCGTGACCGCGCAAAAAAACATTGATGATTTGGATGCTGTGCGTGATTTTGCGGTGGCGTATCTGCGCCGCGAGCAGGATTTGGATTTGCAGGCGTTTGGTGTGCGATTCGACAACTATTTTCTTGAGTCTTCGTTGTACACTACAGGCGCGGTGGAACAAACCGTGGCGCGCTTGAGCGAAATGGGGCACACCTACGAAGAAGGCGGTGCGCTGTGGTTGCGCACCACGGATTTTGGCGATGACAAAGACCGCGTGATGCGCAAAGCCGACGGCGGCTACACCTATTTTGTGCCCGATGTCGCCTATCATTTGAATAAATGGAATCGTGGTTTTCACAAAGTAATCAACATCCAAGGCTCGGATCACCACGGCACCATCGCCCGTGTACGCGCAGGGCTACAAGCTTCGGACTTGGGCATTGCAAAAAACTACCCCGACTACATTTTGCACAAAATGGTCATGGTGTTCAAAGACGGTCAAGAGGTTAAAATCTCCAAACGCGCGGGCTCGTATGTGACCTTGCGCGATTTGATTGATTGGACGAACAAGGACGCAGTGCGCTTTTTGATGATTTCGCGCAAAGCCGATACCGAGTTTGTGTTTGATGTTGATGTCGCGGTCAGCCAATCGGATGAAAACCCCGTGTATTATGTACAATACGCCCATGCGCGGATTTGCTCGATACTGGAAAAAGCAGGAATTGAGGTCAACGGCACCGATGCGCAAACCCTCGCACCGCTGGTCGCGCCATCTGAAGTGGCGTTGATGCAAGAGATGAGTCTATATTTTGATACATTAAAGGCGGCAGCGGATGACCTTGCGCCCCATCATGTGGTATATTACTTGAAAGATTTGGCGAGTGCGGTGCACAGTTTTTGCGGTGGCAATGAGCGTGTGCTGACCGATGATCTCGCACTCAAAACCGCACGCGTACATCTTTTAACTGCCGCTCGTCGGGTTTTGGTCAATGGATTAAGTTTATTGGGAGTGAGTGCACCCAATCGCATGTGATGCGTTATATTTAGACCACAATTTTCACACAACACCCTTGCAAAATATAAGGTGTTGTTTCTATTATATTTTTGGATACAGTCATGAACGATCAGACACATTCTTCGATTCCGCAAAAGACTAAGGACAGCAATTCAGCATTGAATATTGGCATTGGTATGTTGCTTGGGCTGATTGTTGCGTTGGTGGTTGCTTATTTTGCAATGAGCAGCGGACCTTTTAGAGACAAAGCCAATAAAAATGTTTTGAGCGATCAGCAAGGCAATACCGATCCCAATGCACCGCTGTACAGCAACAATCCATCAGCCACGTCAACCATCCCCAGTAACGCCGTACCAAACAACGAGCAAGGTGCAGGCGTAGGTGTATTGACCAATGTCAACTCAACCGATACCACAGCAGTGACATCAACACCCATAAGCGGCAATAACGATGTCGATGAAAACAACTTGTCGGCAGACGCCAAAACCCAAGCCATCAACACGCCGAAAAAAGCATCGGGCAATGATGCAATTGCCGAACTAATTACCAGTAAAACAAAAAGCAAGGCGGTAGCCAGTACGCCAAGCAGTTCAAATGAAAGTAAAGCAACCACAAGCACACCAAACACCTCAAGTAAAATAAGGGTGCCAGCGAGCAATTCAAGCGACAGTGGCTCAGCCCCTAAAACAGTGACCCCTGTAACTGCGAATAACCAAGGCGTAAAATAAACCCATTGAATTAACCATTCATGGTCAATTGTGGGAACTGCGTCAATTTGAGTCCAAAGAGAATGTTATGAAGCCCATATATGGTTTTAAAATCCAATTCAGTATCGCGTCGTTTGTCGGCGCGATTTTTATCTGCTTGATGTGTTTGAGTGGCGTGCAAATGGCACATGCCAATACGCAGCCGATGTCTGTATTGCCTGACACCCAAGCACAAAATAATGCTCAGAACACACCTGAATGGCAGATGCCAGTGGATGTTGTTCTTGTGCCCAATGAAGGGCGCGTACAAACAGAGGGGAAAGTCGAAGTGCTTGCTTTTTTTTGGTATGGTTGTCCTCACTGTGCTGATTTTGAACCTTCGTTTGCACAATGGCGTGACACACAGCCTCAAACCGTTAAAACCATCGCCTTTCCAATTAGTTGGAACAAGGCCATGGTGACCCATCAGCGCATGTATTTCACCTTAGAGGCACTGAATCGTTTGGATTTACATGATCGGGTTTTTAGAGATGTGGCGGCAGCAAAAAATTCTATAACCACACCTGAATCAGCTTTGGCATGGGCGCGAAAACAAGGCATCTCGCCATCAACGTGGCGCGCAACGTTCAGTAGTGCCGCTGTCACGCGCAAAATGCAGTTTGCACAAACCCAATTTGAGCGTTTTGGCTTGACGGGTGTGCCTGCGGTCATCGTGGATGGGCGTTATCAAGTATTATTGAGTGCCAACACCATCGAGACCTTGGACGCATTGGTCAAGCAACGCTTGTCAAATGCAAAGTAGTTCAGCCATAATGGCATCATTCATTCACCATTCAATCATCACCAAGTTGTGAGGGGTTTTTATGTCTTGTTTTTCTGTTGTTCCATTCAAAAAAAGTTTTTTATTGGGTGCGGTTGTTCTCGGCATTTTGTCGCTTGGCGCATGTCAAAAAGCCGACATCATCACACAACCCGACGCACCTAAAAATACCGCCACCACCACGACTGCTACCGCGCAACCGACCTTTAATGCCGAGAGTTTTTCGACCAATGGTCTAACAATCGTTGAGGGTAAAGATTTCGTTCGCGTGGCCAATCCGCAGCCTGTTGCGGTGGCAGGCAAATCCGAAGTTGTTGAGTTTTTTTGGTATGGCTGTGGTCACTGTTATGCCATCGAGCCTGCGGTACACGCATGGAAAAAAACCTTACCTGCCAACGTGAACTTTGTGCGTTATCACGCGCAATGGAATGCTGCCATGCAAACGCAGCAACGCATGGCAATGACGGTTCAAGCACTGGGCAAGTCTGATGAATTGGATTTGAAAATTTTTAGCGCGATTCAAGAGCAAGGCAAAGGACTGAGCAACGACGATGCGGTCTCTGCATTCATGGCACAAAACGGCGTGGACAAAGCCGCTTGGGACACGGCGTACAGAAGTTTTGATGTCAACGCCTCGATTGTCACAGCGGACGCGCTGTTTAAGGCCTATCAATTGGACGGTGTACCCAAATTCATTGTCAATGGTAAATATGTGGTCTCAGGCGATTCAGCGCAGACATTGAAAGTGGTCAATAAATTGCTCGAACAAAAATAATTGAACACCATGACTCAAACCGTCTTTATTACAGGGGCATCCAGCGGCATCGGCTTGGCTTTGGCGCGCGAATATGCACAGCAGGGCGCGGTAGTTGGTTTGCTCGGTCGGCGTGCCGATGTGCTTGAGCAGGTGCGCGCCAATTTGCCCAATGCCCAGAACCATGAAACGTATGCGGTCGATGTGTGTGTTGAATCGGATTTGCATGCCGCTGCACGCGACTTTATCAGCAAACACGGCGCACCTGATATTGTCATCGCCGCGGCGGGAATTTCAGCGGGCACATGGACGGAGTATTACGAGGATCTCGCGCAAATTCGCCGTATTTTTGAAACCAATGTGTTGGCAATGGCGAGCACCTTTCATCCGTTTATCGCACCGATGAAGGTCCGTGGACAAGGAACTTTGGTCGGCATTGCCAGTGTCGCGGGCATCCGCGGATTGGTCGGCTCGGAAGCGTATTGCGCATCAAAAGCGGCGGTAATTAGTTATTGTGAAAGTTTGCGGGGCGAGTTGCGCAAAACAGGCGTGTCGGTGCTGACGATTTCCCCAGGCTACGTGGCAACGCCGTTGACCGCGAAAAATCCCTACCAAATGCCGTTTTTATTGCAGCCTGAGCAGTTTGCAAGCCGCGCTGTGCAGGCGATTGCGCGTAAAACCACTTATACCGTGATTCCTTGGCAAATGGGGGTTGTCGCCAAACTGATGCGCATGTTGCCCAATGCGTGGTTTGATGCACTGTTTGCCAACAAAAAGCACAAACCTCGAGTCACCGACCCAAACGACAGCCCATAGTTCAATACACAATCGCACCACTTTTTTTATAAGGTAAGTTTTTAATGAGTCCCTTGTCCACCGAAGAATTAATCGAAGCGCGTGCTTTATCCGAACAGGTGTTGGACGGTTTCAATCGCCATTACGCCCGTTTTCGTGAATGCGCACGCGCAGCCAAGGTATCGTTTGAAAAAGGTGACTGGGCGAATATTCAAAAACTCGTCGCCGATCGCGTGGCGTACTACGATGAGCGCGTTGCTGAAACGATTCACACTTTGGCATCCAATAAACAAGTCAGCCCTGACAACAAAGCCTTTTGGCACGAAGTGAAAAGCCATTATGTCGAATGCCTGATGGCGCACAAACAACCCGAGTGTGCCGAGACTTTTTTCAACTCCGTCACCACCAAGGTGCTCAAAGCTGAGTATTTTCACAACGAATTTATTTTCAGTCGCCCGATGATTTCGACCGAGTACATTGACTCGGAATCAGCGACCTACCGCAGTTACTACCCAATTCGTGATGGTTGGACGGACTCACTCACGCAGATGTTTGCGGGGTTTCAATTGGCGCGCCCGTTCACCAATCTGGCACGCGATGTTGCCACCATCATTGACCGTTTGCGCCACCTTGACCTCGTGATGTTTGAACATCCACGCCCAAATCTACAAATTCAAGCTGTCAGCACCTTGTTTTATCGCAACAAAGGCGCGTATGTGCTCGGTAAAATCATCAATAGTTTCAGCGAGTATCCCTTTGTCATCCCAATTTTGCACGATGGCGAAGCTGATGATTGTGGACTGGCAGTTGATACCATCATCACCGACACGCGCCACATCAACTCTTTGTTTTCGTTTAACCGTGCATATTTCATGATTGATTGTGATGTGCCTTCAGCCGTGGTGCAATTTTTGCACTCGATTTTGCCATCCAAACCCAAATCCGAGTTGTACAACATGATTGGTCTGCAAAAACAGGGAAAATCCCTGTTTGCCCGCGATTACAAACAACACATTCGCCACTCAACCGATGACTTTGTGCTCGCTCCAGGGATTCGAGGTTTGGTGATGCTGGTGTTTACTTTGCCGTCATTTCCGTATGTGTTTAAAATCATCAAAGACGTGATTTCACCGCCCAAAGAAGTGGACAAAGAAATGGTGCAACAGAAATACAATTTGGTGAAAAAACACGATCGTGTCGGGCGCATGGCGGACTCATTGGAATTCTCCAGTGTGAATTTCCCACGTACGCGCATGAACCAAGAATTGATTGATGAAATTGTCAAACTCGCGCCGACTGAAATTGAGTTCACCGATGATGAAGTCATCATCAAACATCTGTACATCGAACGGCGCATGATACCGCTGAATATTTACCTGCAAGATGCCACCGATGCGGGCGACACGCTTGCCAAAGACAACGCGGTTATCGAGTATGGCAACGCACTCAAAGATTTGATTGCCGCGAATATTTTCCCTGGGGATTTGTTGTTTAAAAATTTCGGTGTGACGCGTGGTGGACGGGTGGTGTTCTACGACTACGATGAAATTGAATACCTGACCGATTGTAAATTTCGCCCCATTCCCAAAGCGCGTTTTGATGACGATGATACCGCACATGAAGTCTGGTTTTCTGTCGATCGCTTGGATGTGTTTCCAGAGGAATTTGAGAAATTTTTATTGACCGACCCCGAGGTCAAAGACGTATTTATGCGTTATCATGCCGATTTGCTTGATTGGCGTTACTGGAAAAACCACCAACAGCGCATCCGTGCGGGGCACATCGAGGATTTTTATCCATACCCGCACCATTTGCGCTTTGCCGAATCGGGTTACACAGAACCACATTAAAACACAAAAGGAACGCATCATGCGCACAAAACTCGCAACCACGCACATAATCATTGCCACTGCACTGCTTGCTGCGTGCACAACCACCAATACGGTGAAGTCACCAAGCCCCTCTGCAAGTAGCCCCCCCCCCCCAAGCCCGCCTGCTCAGGTGACGACAGACAGCAGCAATTATGCTCAACGCGCTCAAGTCAAAGCGTTTGTCAATGAGCTCAGCGGCAAATACGGTTATTCAAAAACCGAATTGCTCGGTGCGTTTGCCAATGCAGAGCGGATGGACACAGTTTTGCGTCAACTCGAAAAAGACAAACCAAACCCCAACTTTAAAAAAAATTGGAAGGTCTATCGCTCACGCTACGTTGAACCTTTGCGCATCAAAGCGGGCGTGGCATTTTGGCAAAAAAATGCCAAAACCCTCACACGCGCGAGCAAAGAATACGGAGTGCCTGAATACATCATTGCAGGGATTATTGGTGTTGAAACCATCTACGGTAAATACATGGGCGACTCCAATGTGTTCGACGTGTTGACCACCGTTGCCTTCGATTATCCGCGCCGCTCGGCTGAATATAAGAACTACCTCGAAGAATACATCATCCTCACCCGCGAGAATAAAATGCCTTTGCGCTCGGTCAAGGGCTCGTATGCGGGCGCGATTGGCATCCCACAATTCATGCCTGATTCATGGCGCGACTATGGTGTGGATTTTGATGGTGATGGCAAAATTGATTTACGCAACAGCAACGCCGATGCGATTGGCAGCGTGGCACGATTCCTCAAAGAAAAAGGCGGCTGGCAGCGTGGTTTGGACGTGATATATAACGTCAAATTTACCGATAATCCAGACATTGCTGCTGCATTAAAATTACCCATTGAGCCTTCGCAAACCTTAACGCAACTCAAAAAATACGGCATCACCTCACCCGACACGATTCCTGTCGATGTTAAATTATCGTTGATTGATTTACCCAATGGCGACAACCCAGCGCAGTACGTGCTCGGCTCGAAAAACTTTTATGCCATCACGCGCTACAACAAGAGTTATATGTATGCCATGAGCGTGTATGAACTCGGTGCAGCAGTCAAAAAAGCCTATGACGCGGCACATTAAATGTTTTTTGAAAGCCCAATGATGAACAAACCCATTCAAACCATTCAAACCATTGAAACCACCCAAGCCAATATCCTCAAGCACCACGGCGGCGATGGCAGTGTCGCGCGACAACGGATTACCGAGCATTACGAGCGTCGGCATGATGCAGATTTTTGGGCGTTTTGGGATGCTAAGGTCGCGCCGAACCATCAATTGGGTGATACGATTATCGACTTGGGGGCGGGCATTGGGCAGTTTGTCAAAGACTGCGCGGTGCGATACACCGATGCGCAAGTGATGGGCATCGAGGTTGCGCCGTACATGTTGCAGCAACCATTGGCATTGCCAAACAATGCGCAGATTGTGGTGGATGATTTGAATGACCCGCAAGCCGATATACCACCCAACTCAGTCAGTATGGTCATGGCAAACATGTTGGTACATGAATTGACGCAACCGATGAAAATGTTTCAAGCGGTGAGACGTTGGCTCAAAGTCGGTGGGCGGTTGTGCGTCATCGATGTGGTGCGCCAACCCTTGCAAGATTATTTACAACGGCGTTATCCGAACACCGAAATGTGGCAAGACACCACCAGTCGCAGTGACCTTGAAGATGCCTTTGAGCATTTTTTGGAGCACAACCGATACCATCCAGAAGACATCGTGTTTATGCTCGAATCAGGCGGTTTTAAATTGATTTCTCGCGAGCCGCTGCGCAATGGCGGGCAAACGCGCATTGTGGTGGAGAAAGTCTAACGCCATTTTTGCAAACCTTTGGGGGAACTCATGAGTTTAGCAGTCATCAATTCACGCGCTTTGCTTGGCATGTCCGCACCGCGCGTGACGGTTGAAGTGCATTTGGCGAATGGTTTGCCTTCGTTTAACATCGTCGGTTTGCCCGAAACCGAAGTCAAAGAGTCCAAAGACCGTGTGCGCGCAGCGATTTTAAATTCCCTGCTCGAATTTCCTGCCAAACGCATCACCGTCAACTTAGCCCCCGCCGATTTGCCCAAAGCAGGCGGTCGGTTTGATTTGCCGATTGCCTTGGGCATCTTAATTGCCAGCGACCAACTCAAAGCCAAACAACTCACCCAGTATGAGTTTGCAGGCGAATTGTCCTTGTCGGGCGAATTGCGCCCGATTATGGGTGCGCTGGCAATGACTTACGGCATCACGCAAGAAGCCGTGCAAAACCAGCAAACCGCGCCCATCATCGTCTTGCCCCAAGCCAATTGTGCCGAAGCAAGTTTGGTATCGAATGCGCAGATATGGGCGGCGAAATCTTTGTTAGAAGTCTGTGCCAAGTTGCGCGCGCCTGATGCGCAAGAGTCATTTCAATCTCCAAAAATAGCCAATGAGCATGTGCACTATGCCTTGGATTGGCTCGACGTGCGCGGACAATCCTCGGTCAAACGTGCGTTGGAAGTTGCAGCAGCAGGTGGACACAGTGTGCTTATGGTTGGCCCACCCGGTACTGGTAAATCCATGCTGGCGGCACGATTACCGAGTATTTTGCCGCCGATGAGCGAGGCGGAGGCGATGGAATCGGCCACCGTACTGAGCAGCGCAGGGCAATTTTCACCCGAACAATGGCGCGTACGCCCCTACAGAAGCCCACACCACACCGCCTCCGCAGTCGCCTTGGTGGGTGGTGGCTCGATGCCGCGCCCTGGGGAAATCTCTTTGGCGCATCGAGGGGTATTGTTCATGGATGAGCTGCCCGAGTTTGATCGCAAAGTTTTGGAAGTGTTGCGCGAACCTTTAGAGTCGGGTGAAATACACATCTCACGCGCCGCACGGCAAACCACTTATCCAGCGGCATTTCAACTCATCGCCGCGATGAACCCGTGCCCTTGTGGTTATTTGGGACATACCAAAAAAACCTGTCGTTGCACGCCCGATCAAATCATGCGTTATCAATCGCGTTTATCAGGCCCCTTCTTAAATCGCATTGACATGCAAATCGAAGTACCCGCCGTGCAAGCAAGCGATTTGAATAAACTACCCGCAGGCGAATCCAGTGCGGTGGTCGCTGAGCGGGTTGAGCATGCATTCAAGCGACAAATCGAGCGACAGGGTTGTGTCAATGCGCGCTTATCGGTCAAACAACTTGACGCACATGCCACGCCCGATGAGCGTGGGCACAGCGTTTTGACAAAAGCCATGAATCAACTGAATTGGTCGGCGCGGGTCTATCATCGTGTGCTGCGCGTGGCGCGTACTGTGGCTGATTTAGAAGGCGCGAAACAAGTAACCGCCTCACACATTGCACAAGCCATACAGTATCGTCGAGGATTGCTCAGTGAAACCTGATTGCATTGCCTAACTTGATGAAGATGAACCGAAAATAAAAGTCTCGCTACTTATGGCAATTTGAGAAAAACTGATGCAAGTTTAGAGCGATAAACCCAGTTTTTGCGTTGACACAACTTGGGCTCATCTGTACAATTGAGGGGATTTTGTGACTCATCTTTTGCACACAATCGTAAAAACGATGTGCAAAAAACAGAAATGCAAGTCTGCGGTAAGGTTAAGTGCTCAAAATAGAAGAATTGTCGGTTTGGCTCTATTTTCTGGGTTCTCGGGCGCATGGGTGTTCAAAAAGCTCAAGGAGCGTGGGTGAAATGGGTTTTACAATTGCGCTTCAATTTGTTTTCGCCTTAGTTGTGACCGCTGTTTGCGCTTTGTTTGGTGTCAAAGCCATGTGGTCTGCGATGGTGGGATCACTTATAGCAATATTACCAAACGCGATATTTGCAATATATTTATTTGCATCGTCAAAGCCTGCGGTGTATCGTTTTTTTGTTGGCGAAGGTATTAAAGTTGTAATCGCTTTAGTTGCTGCTGTCATTTTTTGGCGGCAATACGGCGCGCAAGTCCAACCTTTTGCTTACTGGGTGGCATTGATAGTGGTATTAAAGGCGCATAATTTTGGTTTATTGCGTACAGTTAAAGAATAAGAGGGGCTTATGTCTTCAGAGGTAGTAAACGGAACGGTTGGTGCGGGGCATACTGCGCCAGCGAATGCGCAAGAATATGTGGTTCACCACTTGACCAACTTAACGCAAACAGGCGAAAAACAAAAAAACATTGTTGATTTTTCAATCATTAACTTGGACACCGTCTTTTTCTCTGTGTTAACAGGCGTGCTTGGGTTATTGTTTTTGCTTTGGGTGGCGCGTAAAGTCACCTCCGATGTTCCAAGTCGGGTGCAAACTGCGGTTGAGTCTTTGGTTGAAATGGTTGAGGAACAATCAAAGTCAATTGTCCACGGTGATCGCACGTTTATTGCTCCGTTAGCGTTGACGATTTTCTTTTGGGTAGTTTTAATGAACACCATGGATTTGATTCCCGTTGATTTGGTGGGATGGTTAATTGGGGTCTTCCATATTCCACTCAACTACACCCGCATCGTACCGACGGCTGATATTAATGGCCCGCTTGGAATGTCTTTTGCTATCTTGATTTTGATGGTGTTTTATAGTTTCAAAATTAAGGGTGCGGGCGGTTTTGTACGCGAGTTGTTTAGCGCACCGTTCGGAATTAAAATGGCACCATTTAATTTAATTTTGAATTTAATTGAGTTTTTAGCCAAGAGCGTATCTTTGGGTATGCGGTTGTTTGGTAACATGTTTGCGGGTGAGTTGTTGTTTGTCCTGATTGCTCTGATGGGTGCGGCTTGGTCGTGGGACAACTTGGGAATGAGTATTGGCTTGGGTTTAGGGCATTGGATTGCGGGTACTATTTGGGCCATTTTCCACGTGCTGGTGATTTTGTTGCAGGCATTTATTTTCATGATGTTGACCTTGGTCTATTTGGGTCAAGCGCATGAAGCGCATTAATTAAGTGGGCAAGGGGTCTGAGTCTGCTTTGTTAAGTGGTTTGATTGGGTCTTATTTGTACTAAAAAAGACTTGATTCTTACAGTGGTTTTTATCTTTAAATTAAAGGAGTTGGTAATGAGTGCAGTTGGTTTCGTAGCGTTAGCGTGCGGTTTAATTGTCGGTTTGGGTGCTGTGGGTGCGTGCTTGGGTATTGCCATGATGGGTGGTAAATACATTGAGGCATCTGCTCGACAACCAGAGTTGATGGACAAATTACAAACCAAAATGTTCTTGTTGGCTGGTTTGATTGATGCTGCATTCTTGATTGGTGTCGGTATCGCAATGATGTTTGCATTTGCAAACCCATTCCAAGGCTAATCAACCTTAATAAAGTTGAGCGTCGCTTGATGGGTGTTGTTTTTTAAGAATAACGAGCCCGCAAGCGGCATTGTCTAACGCATCTGTTGTCTCAACAGTGCGTATTAAAAGGAATGATGTCGTGAATATCAATGCAACATTAATAATCCAGTTATTGGTCTTTTTGACCTTGGCATGGGTTACCATGAAATTCATTTGGCCGCCAATGATTAAGGCGATTGATGAGCGTCGTGAAAAAATCGCGGCTGGTTTAGCGGCTGCAGAGCAAGGCAATAAAGCCTTAGAGTCTGCTAAAGCTCAGTCAATTAGTTTTGAGCGTGAGGCTCGTGAACATGCGCAAAGCATTATCATGGAGGCTGAAAAGCGCGCTCAAGCCATTGAAACGCAAGCAAAAATTGATGCTGGTGAATCTGCGCAACGTATTTTGGCGCGTGCTCAAGAAGATGCCGCTCAAGAAATCGTTCGTGCCAAAGAGGTTCTGCGTGATCAAATGGCAAGTTTGGTTGTATCAGGCGCGGAAAAGATTCTGGGTCGAGAAATCAACGCAGACAATCATGCGGATCTGTTGGCGCAATATAAAGCTCAACTGTAAAGGCGGGTAAGATTATGGCTGAAATAGGAACCATTGCCCGTCCTTACGCGCAAGCGGCTTTTGATGTCGCAAAAAGTGAAGGTAATTTGGCAGGTTGGGCGGTTGTTTTAGAGGCTGCTGCAAATTTTGCGGCCAATGAAGAAGTGCGCGGATTGGCACAAAATCCGAAGATTGCGAAAAATCAGTTGGTGGCCTTGTTTGAGGATGCCGTAAAGCCAACCTCTGAATCGCACAAAAACTTTTTACGCGCCTTGGTTGAGCACTCGCGTGTGGATGCTTTGCCAGCGGTATATGAGGCTTTTATGGCACATAAAAACGCCTTCGAAGGCTCTGCCGATGCGCACATCGTATCCGCATTTGCGATGAGTGATACCCAGTTGCAAGGATTGGTGGCGACCTTAGAGAGCAAGTTAGGCAAAAAACTCAAGCCCGAAGTTTCAATCGACGAAAGTTTGATTGGCGGTTTTTGTGTCACAGTCGGTGATGAAGTATTGGATATGTCTGTGCGTGCGAAATTAGCACGCATGCAATCTGCTTTGACAACTTAATGTCATCATTACAAATTGTATAAAGCAGGATTAATCTGCTGGCCGTGTTGGTCAGTAGCAGTGAATAAATTTGGAGCAATAGCATGCAACTGAACCCTTCTGAAATCAGTGAATTGATTAAGAATCGAATTCAAGGTGTGGACGACTCTGCGAACTTGCGCACGCAAGGCACGGTTGTCTCTGTAACGGACGGTATTTGCCGCATTCACGGTCTGGCTGACGTGATGCAAGGTGAGATGTTGGAATTTCCGGGCAACATCTTTGGCTTGGCATTGAACTTGGAACGTGATTCGGTGGGCTCGGTTGTGTTGGGTGAATACGAATCCATTTCTGAAGGCGACATCGTTAAATGTACGGGTCGTATTTTGGAAGTGCCCGTCGGTCCAGAATTGTTGGGACGAGTGGTCGACGCATTGGGCGCGCCGATTGATGGCAAAGGTCCAATCAATGCAAAGCTCACCGACGTGATTGAAAAAGTCGCACCTGGTGTGATTTGGCGTAAATCGGTGGATCAACCTGTACAAACAGGTTTGAAAGCGATTGATGCGATGGTTCCAGTCGGTCGTGGTCAGCGTGAGTTGATTATTGGTGACCGTCAAACAGGTAAAACAGCGGTTGCGGTAGACACCATCATCAACCAAAAAGGCAAAAACCTCAAATGTATCTACGTGGCGATTGGTCAAAAAGCATCATCAATCATGAATGTATTGCGCAAACTCGAAGAGCACGGCGCAATGGAATACACCACCATCGTGGCGGCATCGGCTTCTGATTCTGCAGCGATGCAGTACCTCGCACCCTACGCGGGTTGCACGATGGGCGAATACTTCCGCGACCGTGGCGAAGATGCATTGATTATCTATGATGACTTGACCAAGCAAGCTTGGGCGTATCGTCAAATTTCATTGTTATTGCGCCGTCCTCCAGGACGTGAAGCTTACCCTGGTGACGTATTCTATCTCCACAGCCGCTTGCTCGAGCGTGCAGCGCGTGTGAACGAGGATTACGTTGAAAAATTCACCAATGGTGAAGTCAAAGGCAAAACAGGTTCATTAACTGCCTTGCCAGTGATTGAAACCCAAGCGGGTGACGTAACTGCGTTCGTGCCAACCAACGTGATTTCGATTACCGATGGTCAAATCTTCTTGGAAACAGACTTGTTTAATGCAGGTATCCGTCCAGCGATTAACGCGGGTATTTCAGTATCTCGCGTGGGTGGTGCAGCACAAACCAAAGCGGTGAAAAAACTCTCTGGTGGTATTCGTACAGACTTGGCACAATACCGTGAATTGGCAGCATTTGCACAATTTGCATCTGATTTGGATGAAGCGACCCGTAAGCAATTGGAACGTGGTCGCCGTGTGACCGAATTGTTGAAACAGCAGCAATACAAACCATTGCAAGTTTGGGAAATGTCGGCATCATTGTTCGCTGCCAATAATGGCTATTTGGATGATGTTGAAGTGAAAGACGTATTGTCGTTTGAAAAAGGTATGATTGACTTCTTAAAAACAAGTCATGGTGCATTGGTTGATCGCATTGAATCCACCAAAGAAGTTTCAAAAGACGATGAAGTGGCTTTGAATGACGCGATTAAAGCGTACAAGCAAACTGCTGCATTCTAAACACCTAAGGACGAGCCATGCCCAGCATGAAAGAGATTCGCGGTAAGATTAAGAGTGTACAAAATACGCGCAAAATCACAAAAGCCATGGAAATGGTGGCCGCTTCAAAAATGCGTAAAGCGCAAGAGCGTATGCGGGCTGCTCGCCCGTATGCGGACAAAGTACGTAACATCGCAGCTCATATGAGTGGCGCGAATTCTGAATACCAGCATCCATTTTTAATTGAACGCCCCTTGCAAAACGTCGGTTTGATTATGGTCACAACAGACAAAGGTCTGTGTGGCGGTATGAATACCAACGTATTGCGTGCGGCAACCGCACAGATGAAGGAATGGACCGATTCAGGCAAAAAAGTACAAACCACCGCCATTGGTAATAAAGGTTTGGGGTTTTTAAATCGCATCAGTGCAAATGTCGTGTCCGAGTCCACCCATATTGGTGATGTGCCCCACATGGATGAGCTCATTGGAGCGGTTAAAGTGCAAATCGATGCTTATTTGGCGGGCGAAATTGATGCGGTTTATTTGGCATACACCCAATTTGTCAACACCATGAAGCAAGAGCCTGTGGTGATGCAATTGATTCCATTGCCTAAATCCTCTTTGACGCAGTCAGAAGAAGAAAAACGCGCGTACTCGTGGGATTATTTGTACGAACCATCACCTGAGGCTGTGGTCGAAGAGTTGTTGGTTCGCTACATTGAAGCCTTAGTATATCAGTCTGTAGCTGAAAACATTGCCTCTGAGCAGTCTGCACGTATGGTAGCAATGAAAGCCGCTTCGGACAATGCTAAAAACGTCATTGGCGAATTGCAATTGGTGTACAACAAATCACGTCAAGCCGCGATTACTAAAGAGTTGTCAGAAATTGTTGGTGGCGCGGCGGCAGTTTAATCGCCGAAAGTATGAATACTCTATGTCGAAATTTGTAGCAGTGCTTACATTGAGTATGTGTGTTTGTGTGAGTCTACTCGGCTGTAATGACAGCAAGCAGAGCGCGACAAACACACAAGAATTGAAACAAAGCGCGCAGTATCAGTTGAACACCGATTGTGCACCATTGATCAAAACACTTGATTCGTGCCCTGCCAATCGGTTGCCAAAGCAAAGTCAAGAACACATGATGGCGATTTTGGAAGAACAAATGCGTGCATTGCCAGTATCAGAGGCAAGTAAAAAATGCCAAGAGTTGCAAGACTTTTGGAAAGTAGCATGTGGTGTGACGGTCGCACAGTAATTTAAAGTGCATGGTCACGAAGTAGTTGGTTAATTCATGATTGAGAGTGAAATAATGGTAGAAGGTAAAATTGTTCAGTGTATTGGTGCGGTCATTGACGTAGAATTTCCGCGTGATAACATGCCGAAAATTTATGACGCGTTGGTCATGGAAGGTACTGACTTGACTTTGGAAGTTCAGCAACAATTGGGTGATGGTATTGTTCGTACCATTTGTTTGGGCTCATCAGACGGTTTACGCCGCGGCATCACCGTGAAAAACACGGGTCACCCAATTTTAGTACCTGTGGGTACAGGGACATTGGGTCGCATTATGGACGTATTGGGCAACCCAATCGATGAGGCGGGTCCTGTTGTAACTGACGAAAAATGGTCAATTCACCGTTTGGCACCCAAGTTTGATGAATTGAGCCCTTCAACCGAATTGCTCGAAACAGGCATCAAAGTGATTGACTTGATTTGCCCGTTTGCAAAAGGCGGTAAAGTCGGCTTGTTCGGTGGTGCGGGTGTGGGTAAAACCGTAAACATGATGGAATTGATTAACAACATTGCGAAACAACACGGTGGTTTCTCAGTGTTTGCGGGTGTGGGTGAACGTACTCGTGAGGGTAATGACTTCTACCACGAAATGAAAGACTCAAACGTCTTGGACAAAGTGTCTCTCGTGTACGGTCAAATGAACGAACCTCCAGGAAACCGTCTGCGCGTGGCGTTAACAGGTTTGACCATGGCGGAATACTTCCGTGACGAAGGTCGTGACGTATTGTTCTTCGTGGACAACATTTATCGCTTTACCTTGGCGGGTACCGAAGTATCGGCGTTGTTGGGTCGTATGCCATCAGCGGTGGGTTATCAACCAACCTTGGCGGAAGAAATGGGGCGTTTGCAAGAGCGCATTACTTCAACCAAAAAAGGCTCGATCACTTCAGTTCAAGCCGTATATGTACCAGCCGATGACTTGACCGATCCATCACCAGCGACCACCTTCGGTCACTTGGACGCGACCGTGGTATTGAGCCGTGATATTGCATCACTCGGTATTTATCCAGCGGTTGATCCATTGGATTCAACCAGCCGTCAAATTGATCCAAACGTGATTGGTGAAGAGCATTATGCGGTGACGCGTGGCGTGCAAGCAACTTTGCAACGTTACAAAGAATTGCGTGACATTATCGCGATTTTGGGTATGGATGAATTGGCACCTGAGGATAAATTGCTCGTCGGTCGTGCACGTAAAATCCAACGTTTCTTGTCACAGCCTTTCCACGTAGCCGAAGTGTTCACAGGCTCGCCTGGTAAATATGTGTCACTCAAAGAAACCATCCGTGGCTTTAAAGGCATTATCAATGGCGAATACGACCACCTGCCAGAACAAGCGTTCTATATGGTTGGCGGCATTGATGAAGCCGTAGAAAAAGCGGCTAAAATGAACTAATTGAGTCGGTGTCGGTGTGGGTCTGAGATTCACACCGCGCCAACGGTCAAGTTTAGGAAACAATATGAGTACAATCCAAGTAGACGTGGTCAGTGCAGAGGCAGAAGTATTTTCTGGTCAAGCAGAGTTCGTCTCTTTGCCTGGCGAGTCGGGTGAACTGGGTATTTTACCAGGTCACACACCCTTGATTACGCGCATTAAACCCGGTGCAGTACGCATTCAAAACGGTCAAAACGAAGAGTTGGTGTTTGTTGCGGGTGGTATTTTAGAGGTTCAACCCAACAAAATCACTGTGTTGGCGGATACAGCCATTCGCGGTAACGATTTGGATGAGGCTCGTGCATTGGAAGCCAAAGCCCGTGCTGAAGAAAACCTTAAGGACAATGCTTCCGACGTTGACTATGCTCGTGCACAAGCAGAGTTGTCCGTGGCAGTCGCACAATTGGCGGCATTGGCTAAATTGCGTAAAAAACAATAACCATGCTCACACATTGAAAGACCGCTTCAAAATGAGGCGGTTTTTTTATACACGCACGAATTTAATTGATGCGCATATTGTAGTCTTTGAGTAGTATAGACAAACGCGATACACTTAATTATAGATTATAATGCTGAAATGATAAATTTAGATCAGGTTTCCTTTCGTTACCCACACAGCGCGCCCATTGTGCGCAATGTGGGTTTGTCAGTCAAAAAGGGGCAAGTTGTCGCGGTGATGGGGCCTTCGGGCTGCGGTAAAACCACTTTGCTTAGAATTGTTGCGGGTTTACTACAGCCATATGAAGGTCGCGTGCAATTGCTTGGGCGAACCATTCCATATGAATCCCCTGCTCAGTTACGCACTTTGCGAACGAAAATGGGAATGCTGTTTCAATTTGGCGCGCTGTTTACCGATATGAGTGTGTATGACAATGTGGCCTTTCCTCTACGGGAGACCACCGCGCTCAATGAACACGAGGTTCGTGAACGTGTGATGCAAAAACTCACCGCGGTGGGTTTGGCTGAAGCGGCTGAGAAAATGCCCGCTGAAATTTCAGGTGGGATGGCGCGGCGTGTGGCCTTGGCACGTGCAATTGCGCAAAACCCTCAAATCATGTTGTTTGACGAACCGTTTACAGGGCTTGATCCGATTGCGATGGATACGATTGCCAGTTTGATTCGTGAGCAAACCGACGCGCTCAATGCCGCATCCATCGTAGTCTCGCACGATGTACAAGAAACCTTTGCCATCAGTGATTATATTTATGTCATGCACCAATCAGGCATTATCGCGCATGGCACGCCGTCCGAATTAACGCACCATACTAACCCGTTTATCCGTCGATTCATCCATGGGCGAGAAGACACCTTGGTGCATGGGGGACATGTATGAACTCGGTTTTAAACAAAGTGGCGGGTTTGGGCACAACAGTCATTGAAAAATTACTGCATTTGGGCTACGCCATGCGCATGTTCTGGGCAATGCTGTTGCAGTTCAAGGTTTGGTTTACGCGCACGCGTTTGGTGATGCGCCAAATTCATTTTTTGGGCAATTATTCTTTGGTGATAATGGTGGTGTCCGCTGCATTTATTGGTGCGGTTTTGGCACTACAAGCCTATTATGCACTCAGCAAAGTCGGCTCAGAAGCGGCAACCGGTGTGATGGTCACGCTGTCATTGATACGCGAACTCTCGCCCGTGGTGGTCGCGATTTTATTCGCTGGGCGTGCAGGCACATCAATGACCGCAGAAATCGGTCTAATGAAATCAGGCGAGCAACTGGCCGCTATGGAAATGATGGGCGTTGACCCGATTGAGCGTGAATACGCACCTCGCTTTTGGGCGGGCGGTTTGGTCGTGCCAATGCTGACCATGATTTTTTCTTTGGTTGGTATCTACGGTGGATATTTGGTTGCGGTGCGTTGGTTGGGTGTAGACGCAGGCGTATTTTGGAACATGATTCACGAAAACGTGGATGTCAGCCACGATATATTCAGAGGCAGTTTTGTTAAAAGCGTGGTGTTTGGTTTGGCTGTGAGTTTTATCGCGGTCTATGAGGGTGCGCAATCCCATCCAACACCTGAAGGGGTTGCCAAAGCAACCACGCGCACGGTGGTTAAATCATCTTTGTTGGTATTGGCGTTGGACTTCGTGCTGACCGCACTGATGTTCAGCCCACAAAACTAAACGATCAAAAAGAGGCAAGAAATGCAACAACGTAAAATAGATATTTGGGTCGGTTTATTTGTACTCATCGGGGTGGCGGCGGTGATTGCGCTAACTTTGAGTGTGGGTGCGAAAGGCTGGCAATCGAAAAAAGCCACTTACACCGTAACCGCCAATTTCGCGGGCATCGGCACGTTAAAATTGGATGCGCCTGTTAAAATGGTGGGCATCGAAATCGGGCGTGTGCGTGACATCAGCTTGGTTGATGATGAGGGAGAGTATAAAGCCAAAGTCACGATGGATATTCACAGCGATGTTAAACTGCCTCAAGACAGTCAAGTGATGGTTTATACCGCTGGCTTGTTGGGCGCGCAATTTATTGGCATTAATCAAGGGGTTGATGCGACAAACTTGGTCGGCAATGGTGGCGAGTTAACTGAAACTGAGCAAGCCATGCAATTAGAAGATTTGATTAAAAACTTTGGTGTCAAGCAGGCGGAGTCCAATGCCGTGGACACAGGTGCGAGCAAGTAGGGTAACCAACATGAAAACGAATAAATACTTCTCTACAACGGGTATTGGATTAGGGTTGCTCCTGATATCCGCTCATGCCCATGCTGCAAATACGCCACGTCATCTGTTTATGGAAGATGAGGGCGCACCTATAGAACTTACGGTTGAAGCACCGCAGACCGATGCAGTTCCAGTACCGATAACACCCATCATAACGCCCCCTGAAACCGTTACAACGTTTCCCGCCAAAGACATCCATACGCCCACACAGGATGAAACGGTTGTACCCGATGCCGCAACAAGCACTCAAGACGAATCAACGGAAACAACAGCAGACTCAATTGATAACGCCGATGATGATTTAAGTGCAGATCCATCTGAGAACATTAATCGAAAAATATTTGCCATGAACGAAGGGCTGGACAAAATAGCCATCAAGCCAGTCGCCAAAGGTTATAAAAAAATTGTGCCTGCTGGTATACGCCGCTGTGTATCGAATATGTTTGACAACTTGAGTACGCCCTACACCGCAGTGAACAATATTCTGCAAGGTAAGGTCAAGTCTGCTGGGCAAGATATGGGGCGCGTAATTGTCAATAGCGTGTTGGGCATTGGTGGTTGTTTTGATGTCGCAACGAAGTTTGGCATACCCAAACACGAAGAGGATTTTGGTCAAACATTGGGGGTTTGGGGTGTGCCCTCTGGTCGATTTGTGATGTTGCCTGCACTCGGCCCATCGACAATGCGCGATGCGCTGGCCAAGCCTGTTGACATGCTGGCCAACCCGATTGGTTATATCACCAACATTCGACTGAGAAACAGTTTGACGGGTTCTAAACTTGTCGATACACGCGCCAACTTATTGGAAGTTACGGATAGGTTGGATGAAAGTGCATTAGATAAATACACCATGGTGCGCGACGCATGGGCACAACGCCGCGCGGCGCAAGTTCGAGATGAAGATGGCAGTTACGACGCCATCAACGCAGATGCCCCTCGCGAACTCACACCGTCATTGACACCATAATTTGTATGCAATGGGTCAACCAAACCCATCATTGGGAATTATAGAAACACAACCCACCGCACAGGGTGGGGTTATTTTTTGAGAGGTCAATATGTTCAATACAAGCAAATGGTTTAAAAAATTCGTAATGGTGACAGGTTTTGTCGCCATGGGCGCATCGGTCGGTAATATCGCGCTCGCTGCCCCTGCCGATGACGTGATTTTCGACATGAGTCAAAAAGTTTTAAAAGATTTGAAAAACAACCCAGGTCTTAGAAGTGGTGACAAACAAACCGTATCAAACTATGTCGATGCCAACATCATGCCGCGTGTGAATTTTGCGCGTTGGGTAGCCAGTTCTGTGGGACCCGCTTGGAACAAAGCAACGCCTGCCGAGCAAAACGAATTGATGCAAGTGCTGCGCCGATACTTTGTCAGCACTTATTCAAAAGATTTGGTTGATAACCGAGTGACCGCGATTGATGTCTATCCTGCCAAAGGCAATCAAGTAAAAACCATTGTGAAAACCCCGAGCAGTCAAAGTACGGTGATTTATTACATGGAAAATTCTGGCGGCTGGCGCGTCTATGACATGGCAATTGGTGGCGTGAAGGTCTCCAATACCTACCGCGGACAGTTTAAAAACACGGTCAATCGCGGTGGCGTCCCTGCCTTGATTGCAGAACTCAAAGCGAAAACCAAGTAATCGCACATTCTTATATTCGCAAAATGTTTTGCAAAGCCCACTTCGGTGGGCTTTTTACATGGCTAAAAAACGCACGGCGCGCAGACACAAAGCGCATCAAATACCATTGTAATTACGGCTATAATAGCCATCGGCACGAACTTTAGCACAATAGGCAACCATGACCCCCGCAATTCAAATCCAGAACATTGTCAAACAATACCCCAAACTCACCGCACTCAATGGCGTGAACCTTGAGGTCAAACAAGGCGAATTTTTCGGACTACTCGGACCGAACGGCGCGGGCAAAACCACCCTCATCAGCATACTCGCAGGTTTGACGCGCGCCACCTCGGGTAGTGCGCAGGTCATGGGTTTTGATGTACAGCGCGATTACCAACAGACGCGTCGCGCGCTCGGCGTGGTGCCGCAGGAATTGTCGTTCGATCCGTTTTTCAGCGTGTACGAAACGCTCAAATGGCAATCGGGTTATTTTGGTATCAAAAACAACCAAGCATGGATAGACGAATTGCTCGAAAACTTGGGCTTGACCGACAAAGCCGATGTCAATATGCGTGCACTGTCGGGCGGGATGAAACGGCGCGTACTGGTCGCGCAAGCCCTCGTGCACCGTCCGCAAGTCATCATTTTGGATGAGCCGACCGCGGGCGTGGATGTCGAATTGCGCCAATCATTGTGGGCGTTTATCTCGCGCCTGCACCGCGACGGTCACACCATCATCCTCACCACGCATTATCTCGAAGAAGCCGAGCAATTATGCGAGCGCATCGCGATTTTAAAAAAAGGCGAGGTGGTCGCGTTGGATCGAACCTCAACCTTGTTGCAACAACTCGCAGGCGTGCGCTTGGTGGTGAAAACGCACAATGAATTAAACCTTGGCTCACTGCCCGCCGAAATTCAAGCGATGAATACGCAAAACGCCAACAAACGCCACAGTTTTACACTCAATAATGCCAGCCAAGTCGAGCAAGTGCTCGCCAGCGTGCGCATGGCGGGTGGCGAATTAGAAGACGTACTGGTCTCACAAGCCGATTTAGAAGACGTGTTTGTCAAATTGGTCAATCCCACCTCATCCGTGGAGGGCAAATAATGTACGCCACTTGGACACTGTTTCTCAAAGAAATTCGCCGTTTTTGGAAAGTCGGCGTGCAGACTGTCGCCGCACCCGTGATGACCGCGTTTTTATACCTACTGATATTTGGTCATGCGCTTTCAGGGCGCGCGCCCTCACTGGGCGGGGTTGAATACACCGCCTTTCTCGTACCGGGTTTAATCATGATGAGTGTGCTACAAAACGCCTTTGCCAATGCTTCATCCTCGCTGATTCAGTCCAAAGTCATGGGCAATATGATATTTCTGTTGCTCACGCCTTTGCGCCCAGCACAAATATTCATCGCCTATGTTGGCGCGGCCATCGTGCGTGGCGTGGCGGTCGGATTGGGGGTATTGTTGTGTACCGTGTGGTTTGTCAATATGGGTAGCATCAGCCATGTGATTTGGATGCTGGTGTTTTTATTTTTGGGCGCGGCGTTGTTGGGCGCGTTGGGTTTGCTCGCGGGGATATGGGCGGAAAAATTTGACCAACTCGCCACCTTTCAAAACTTCATCATCATGCCCGCAACCTTTTTGTCGGGCGTGTTTTACTCCATCCACAGCCTGCCGAATTTTTGGCAAAAAGCCACGCACCTCAACCCGTTTTTCTACATGATAGACGGTTTTCGCTACGGATTTTTCGGCGTGTCGGATGTCAGCCCGTGGTTGAGTGTGTCCGTGGTGCTGTTGGCGATGGTGCTGGTGTCGAGCATTGCGATGGTGCTGTTGGCGCGTGGGTATAAAATGCGGAGTTAAATTATTCGCTCTTTTCAATAAAATGTTCATATTCATCAATCGGTGACAAAGTGATTTCAAAATTACCACCATCAATTTTGGTTATACAAACGGAGTCATAACCCTTTTCCAAAAGGGTATTGTATTCAAGTAATTCACAGTTTTTTAGACCAAAGACTTGTCTTAAAAGCCAATTAGACATCGCATTATTTGGATTGGTCATCAAGGCCTTGGAATTGTCTTGACAAACTTTTGCGATAAGAGTTTGACCATTGGGTGTTTTGAGATTGAACTGCGTGTCCCTACTGGGGAAAAAACTCGGGAACAAACGGTGAATTTCAACTGGAATTGGAATATAAATTTCGCCACAATCGCGTGCTCGTCCGCCAGCATTCCATTGATTTAAGCCACTTTTCGCTGGAACAAATTTTTCCTTACTTCGAGTAGAGTATAACGGGAGCACAACATAATCTTTCACTTCATGTATCGGTGACACTTTCGTTGTAATTTCATCATGAAGCGTCAAAATTGCAGCATATGGGTCATTAAGTATTGAAACATCAAATTTCTGAATAATCTGTGATTGGTCTAACGAAAACTGTTTGAGTAATACACTTTTTGAAAAATTAAAGTTGTATTCATGGGTGCCATCACGGAAAGTCAGGCTTGCCTTGTTGCGTCTAACTTCGCGAATGTTTTCTAAACAGATTAGCGGATAGTCGGTTTCAAAAACAACCAATTGATTTTTGTGCCTTCCAACACAGTGATATTTTTGTGACGTAAGGCCATGAAGATTTTTTGCCGTTATTATTCGCTCATTGCGCAGTTCTCCCAATTTGTGCGCCAATTCTTCATTAGAATCTATACCTCTCAAAATGTTTGAATGCTTATTAAATTCTGCTATTTTTTCAAGGCTTCTTTCCTTAATACCAAAGGTTTTTAATCCATAGCCACACGTACCAATTTTGGCATCAAATGCTCCATCTTCTCGCGCCAAATTGACGGCATGAAAACTGCTACAAAAAATATTTTCCATTGCTCGATACTCGAGATACGGATGTCCTGAGTCGGAAAACAATTTTGTGAGCGAGGTAAAAGCTTTGAGCAAAGAGGTGTATTGAGTTAAATCATCCATTATATAACTCACGTAAAATGTTTTTAATAATGGCGGTTGCGACGGGAACGGAGATAGAGTTACCCACTTGCTTAAATTTCTGGCTTTCGGGTAAATCTGGAAATTGGAATGATTCGTCAAAACCTTGGAAAGATAGACATTCTTTTGGCGTTAATTTTCGGATGCCGAAACTATCTTTGATGAGGGGAACATTGTGTCCGCCTGTGCCCATATTGGCGGTGAGTGTAGGGCAAAGTTTGTTTTTATTTTCACGGACGTAATGTCTGCGCCACTGATAGACAGTGTCAAATTTTGTTATTTCTGCTTGTAATTGTGGGTAGTAACGGTGTTTGTTGTAATAATATTTTTCGTCTTGTTTGTCGTGGTTGAGTATGTCTGTAATGGTTCTTGTGAGTTGAATTTTTTGAGGGAACACATCACCTATATTACGTTTAGTAGCAACAATATAAATGCGCTCACGATTTTGAGGGATGTTTGCATACTCGGCAGTGTTGAGTACCTTGTGCTGGACGTGGTAACCTAACTCAACAGTAAGTACGTCAATGATGGTTTTAAATGTCCGACCTTTGTCGTGCCCTATTAGACCCTTGACATTCTCAAGAAGCATGACTTGCGGTTTATGATATTTGGCAATTCGTGCTATGTCAAAAAATAGGGTGCCACGTGTATCTTCAAAGCCTTTTCGGTGTCCTGCAACGCTAAATGCTTGGCACGGGAAGCCAGCAAACAAGAAGTCATGTGAAGGAATATTTTGTTCGAAAACTTGGGTGATGTCGCCTGCAGGTAGAATATCGTAATTGGTGAAGTAAGTTTTTTGAGCGGACAAATCAATATCGCTACTAAAAACGCATTCTGCAATGTAGTTGTCTTGAGTGGCGTTCTGAATGGCTTGGTGAAAGCCACCAATCCCACAAAACAGGTCAATAAATTTTATTGTTGGCTGTTGGCTGTTGGCTGTTGGCTGTTGGCTGTTGGCTGTTGGCTGTTGGCTGTTGGCTGTTGGCTGTCATGAGAAACTTTCTAATTATAGATATGCGCTCAAATTTTAACATGACACACTCATTTTCGGCGAAAACCTTGCGCATTATTATCTGAAAACAAACGCCGACAAGGTATAATACGCCGTACAACAACCGCAAGGCATAGCACACACATGGATACCCCGACCCCTGAGCAAATTTCATCCTGCATCAGCGCAGGCATCGACTGCACGCACATCGATATCAATGGTGATGGGCGGCATTTTTATGCGACGATTGTCTCGCCTGCGTTTGAGGGCATGCGCACTTTAGCGCGACAACGCGCGGTGTACGCGGCACTCGGCGATAAGATTTTGGGCAACGATGCACACATCCACGCGCTGTCAATGAAGACCTACACCCCAAGTGAATGGGCGACCGAGCAAGCCAAATAAATATTCACTCAAAATACAGTAATCCAGCGGAACATTAAACCACTGATTATTTAGGATACCCAATGGAACAACTCAAAATCACAGGCGGCGCGGGCAAATTGCGTCTCAATGGTGACATTCGTGTGGGCGGTGCAAAAAACGCCGCACTGCCGATTATGTGCGCGACTTTGCTCACGGGCGACCCTGTGCAGTTGCGCAATGTGCCCAATCTGCGTGATATTCGCACGACGATGAAATTGTTGCGTGAACTCGGCGTGGATGTCTCGCCATTGGAACACGATAAAATCACCATCCATGCCTACGGATCCATCAGCACCAAAGCAACCTATGATTTGGTCAAAACCATGCGCGCATCGATACTGGTGCTCGGGCCTTTGCTGGCGCGTTTTGGCGAGACTTGGGTGTCTTTGCCAGGCGGCTGCGCGATTGGCGCACGTCCTGTGGATCAACACATCAAAGGCTTGCAAGCGATGGGCGCGAAAATCACCATTGAGCACGGTTACATCCATGCGCAGGCTCCGATTGGTGATACAGGTGAGTACGGCGCGGGCGGACGACTCAAAGGCGGCGCGCGCATCACCACCGACATGATTACCGTGACAGGCACAGAAAATTTACTGATGGCCGCGGTCTTGGCGGATGGGCAGACCGTGTTAGAAAACGCCGCGTGCGAACCCGAAGTCACTGACTTGGCAAATATGCTGGTCGAAATGGGCGCGAAAATTTCGGGTATCGGCACCCACCGACTGGTGATTGACGGGGTTGAGCGTTTGCACAGCGTGTCGCACAAAGTCGTGTCCGATCGCATCGAGGCAGGCACATTTTTGTGCGCAGTGGCGGCAACGGGTGGCGAGATTCGTCTGACCCATGTGGATCCAGGAATCATGCATGCCACTTTGGATAAACTACGCGAAATGGGCGTACAGTTAGAGGTTGGCGCGGACTGGATACGCGCCAAAATGGACGACCGTCCAAAACCCGTGGACATTCGCACCACCGAATACCCAGGTTTTGCCACCGACATGCAAGCGCAATTCATGGCGGTCAATGCGATAGCGAACGGCACATCGCGCGTGACCGAAACTATTTTTGAAAACCGCTTCATGCACGTGCAAGAAATGAACCGCTTGGGGGCAAGCATCGAAATCGAAGGCAACACCGCGATTACCCACGGGGTTGAAACACTCTCAGGCGCGGTGGTCATGGCGACCGATTTGCGTGCGTCGGCGAGTCTCGTGATTGCGGGCTTGGTGGCGCAAGGCACGACGATTGTTGACCGCATTTACCACCTTGACCGTGGTTACGAGCAAATGGAAGCCAAACTCAATGCCGTTGGTGCGCAGATTGAGCGCGTGACGGGTGCGGGTGAGGAAGATATTTAATACCAATCTCGCGCCGTCATTGCGAGCGCAGCGCGGCAATCCATCGGTGTTTATCAGATGAATGTTTGAATTGCTTCGCTGATAAAGCGTCACTCGCAATGACGGTAAATTGCAAGTGCATAGAGTAACAACGGTGGACGAAGTCACCCAACGGAAAACCAAATGACCGATTCAAACATGCTCACCTTAGCCCTGTCCAAAGGGCGAATTTTTGAAGAAACCTTGCCAATGTTGCGGGCAGCGGGGATTGAAGTACTCGAAGACCCAGAATCCTCGCGCAAGCTCATCATTCAGACCAACGATGCCAATTTGCGCGTCATCATCGTGCGCGCCTCGGATGTGCCGACCTACGTGCGCTACGGCGCGGCGGACTTCGGCGTGGCGGGTAAAGACGTACTGATGGAGTCGGGCATGGAAGGGTTATACAGCCCGATTGATTTACGCATTGCCAAATGCCGCATGTCGGTCGCGGTGCAAAATGGTTTTGATTACGAAGCGGCGGTCAAGCAAGGCGCGCGCCTGCGCGTGGTCACCAAATACATCGAAACTGCCAAAGCGCATTTCGCCGCCAAAGGCGTGTATGTGGATTTGATTAAACTCTACGGCTCGATGGAATTGGGGCCGCTGGTTGGTTTGGGCGATGCGATTGTCGATTTGGTCAGCACGGGCAACACCCTGCGCGCCAACAACCTCGTAGAAGTCGAACACGTCTGCGACATTTCCTCACGTTTGATTGTCAACCAAGCCTCGCTCAAACTCAAAGCAGCGCGTTTGCGGCCGATATTGCAAGCTTTTGAGCAAGCAGCCAGTCAGACGTGACTTTGTGCGAGTCAAACATTTTGCCCGCTTTTGCAGGATTTAATGATAAAGAAGCATCATGGAACACCAAAACTTGAACGTATCCGTACTTACCCTATCCACGACTCAGGCGAATTTTGACGCAGCATTACACGCGCGTTTGCATTTTGACGACAGCACCGATGCGGGCATCCAAACCGCTGTGACCGAAATCATCGCGGCGGTGCGCGCACGCGGCGACGCGGCGGTGGTTGAATACACCAACCGTTTTGACCGTGTGCATGTGGCGGATATGCAAGCACTCACCCTCACGCAGGCCGATTTAAAATCAGCGTTTGATGAATTGGGCGAGGTACAAAAAGCAGCATTGCAAGCCGCCGCCGAACGCGTGCGTAACTACCACATCGCGCAGAACCAAGCCAGCGGACAGTCTTGGTCATACACCGAGGCGGACGGCACAGTGTTGGGGCAAAAAGTCACGCCATTGGATCGCGTTGGCATCTATGTGCCGGGGGGCAAAGCAGCGTATCCTTCATCGGTATTGATGAACGCGATTCCTGCGCACGTTGCAGGCGTGACCGACATCATCATGGTTGTGCCCACGCCCGATGGCGTGCGCAACCCGCTCGTGCTTGCGGCGGCGTATGTCGCGGGTGTGAACAAAGTATTCACCATCGGCGGCGCGCAAGCGGTCGCTGCGCTCGCCTATGGTACGGACAGTATTCCCAAAGTCGATAAAATCGTTGGTCCAGGCAACGCCTTTGTCGCCGAAGCCAAACGCCGTGTGTTTGGTCAGGTCGGTATTGACATGATTGCAGGCCCGTCCGAAATCCTCGTGATTGCCGATGGATCCACGCCTGCCGATTGGGTGGCGATGGATTTATTTTCGCAAGCCGAGCACGATGAACTCGCACAATCCATCTTGCTCTGCCCGTCTGCCGAGTACATCTCCGAGGTGCAAAACGCCATTAACCGATTGATTGCCGACATGCCACGCGCAGAGGTCATCAGAACCTCATTGCAAAATCGTGGCATCTTGATACAAACGCGTGACATGGATGAGGCTTGTGACATTGCCAACCGCATCGCACCTGAGCATCTCGAAATCTCGGTGACCGATGTGACACAAGCCAACGCCTACGCCGACATGATTCGCCACGCAGGCGCAATCTTTATCGGGCAATATACTTCTGAGTCGCTCGGTGACTACTGTGCAGGGCCGAACCACGTATTGCCGACTTCAGGCACAGCGCGATTTTCCTCGTCGTTAGGTGTGTACGACTTTCAAAAACGCTCATCCATCATCCAAGTGAGTGAACAAGGCGCGCAAACCCTTGGCAAAATCGCCTCCACTTTGGCGCATGGGGAAGGATTGACCGCGCATGCAAGGAGTGCAGAGTTGAGATTGAAGAGTAAATAATGTGTAAGTCATTAAAAAATTGGCTGACAGGTTATCTACTGTTGATTTGTATAATATTTTTGCTTGCGTTCATATCTACTGGCGTGGCAATTTACGAGTACCTGCGAGTTGTTGATGGCGGTTTATTTCCGAACTCACCAGTGAGAAGTGACTGGGGCGTTACTGGAGACTTTTTTGGAGGAGTTCTTAATCCAATTTTAGCCTTTTGTTCATTGATAGCGTTGCTTTACACTGTCCACTTAAATAAGCAAGAATTAGAAGCAACGCGCAAGGAACTTGCTACGACGAGAGCAACCATGAATGAGCAAATGGAAGTCAGCAAACAACAAAGATTTGAATCAACTTTTTTTTCGTTCTTAGACCAACATAATCAAGTTTTAAAAGAAATATCCCAAGATGGCGAAAACATTCATTCGCTCGCAGATAGTAGAAAATTTTCCGCATTTCAGGTGTATGACTATCTTTTCCGAGATGGTGTTAAAACTACATCTATGAAACACATAAAATACACTCAGATTGTTGTTAAAAAAGCTAGAGACGAATTGAAAGTTGGCTTTAGTCAAATAAATAGGTATTTCCATGTTTTGTTTCAACTTTTAAAATTAATAAATAAAAACTATGCAGATGGTGATAACCCAACCGAAAAAGAAAAAATGTATGCAAATATTGTACGCAGTTGTTTAACCAACGAAATTTGTTACCTTTTGGCATTGTTCGTGGCAGAAAATGACGATACACATAACTTTATAGAATTAAAATCATTCGTTATTAAGTATAGGTTACTCAAGCACATGGATTTCCCAAATAAAAAATTTGTTCCCAATCACTTGCTGTTAAGCATGATTGTGTCGGCAATTGGTGATAAGGCTTTTGATAAAAACCCTTCCTTTCAACGTTCGGATTTCTCAAACTAAATCTATATTATTGACAAAGCTTGTTATATTGCACCTCGCAAAACGAAAAAACATGTCTCAAAATCACCTCACCCACATCCGCCCCGAAATCCTTTCCATGGGCGCGTACCATGTCCCCGATGCATCGGGTTTGATTAAACTCGATGCGATGGAGAATCCTTATACTCTGCCCGAGGATTTGAAGGCGCAGTTGGCGGCGCAGTTGGCGCAGGTGGCGTTAAATCGCTATCCTGCGCCATCCTACACCGCGCTCAAGGACGCTTTGCGCGAGTACGCGCACATCCCTGCGGACAAAGACATTATACTGGGCAATGGCTCGGATGAGGTGATTGCGATGCTTTCGCAGGCAATTTCTAAACCGAATGAGACCGTCACCGTGCTCGCACCTGCGCCGAGTTTCGTGATGTACAAGATGTCTGGCTTGTTCAATCATTTGAACGTGGTTGAGATTGCGCTCAACGCCGATGATTTTTCGCTCAACGTGCGCGCGTGGACAGATGCGATTGCGCAGTACAAACCCGCTTTGGTGTATTTGCCGTTCCCAAATAACCCAACGGGCAATTTGTTTGATGCGTCCGCCATGCGCACCCTCATTGAAGCCGCAAAAGACAGCATTGTGGTGGTCGATGAAGCGTATCAGCCCTTCGCTTTGCATACGTGGATGGACGCATTGAATGAGTTTGACAATCTATTGGTGATGCGCACCGTGAGTAAACTTGGTTTAGCAGGCATCCGTTTGGGCTATATGGCGGGCAGTCCTGCGTTGATTTCTGAACTCGATAAGGTCAGACCACCGTATAATGTGAACGTGTTGACCGAAGCGACCGCAACGTTTGTACTCAAACACGCGGATGTGTTGGCACAGCAGGCGGACAGCATTCGCGCCGAACG
>RRZU010968770.1_pt1 | contig 34782 bp, 27 predicted proteins | sample 2165561 | NCBI WGS metagenome assembly RRZU01 (sample SAMN10456909, study PRJNA506462) | wastewater metagenome | isolation source: wastewater sludge | place: USA: Moscow, Idaho | reverse complement strand
TTCCCGCTCGAGGCCGAGCGGCAGGCCTGGACCGCGCTCTACGCCGGCCACATCGAGGCGGAGGAGGGCCGCGCCTACCCACAGGCCCGCGCGAGCATCGACGCGCAGCCCGGCGCTGCGGAGACGCTGGCCGACATCGGCGCCGAGATGGCCGCGCGCCGCCGCACACCGCGAGGTGTGGCATGAGCGCCCGTCGCGAGTGGCTGCGCCTGGCGCTGGGCGGTGCCAGCCTGGCGCTGGGCTGGCCGGGCGTGCGGGCCCAGGCGGCCCTCGTCGCGGGCGAGCTGCCGCAGGAGCGTGCGGTGCCCGGCGGCGTGGTGCTGATCCCGCTCGGCCCGGCGGCGCAGGAGCCGCGCGCCGAGCATCAGGGCGTGCCGCTGCTGGTGGTCGGCGACCCGATCGCCTGGACCGCGGTGCTCGGGCTGGCGCTGGCGGCCGCGCCCGGCGCCGGCGAGATCATCGTGCGCCGCGACGATCGTCCGCCCGAGCGGCTGCCCTACCGCGTGACCTCGCACCGCTACGCCGAGCAGCGCCTGACGGTGGCGCCGCGCCATGTCGAGCTTTCGCCCGAGAACCTCGCCCGCCATGAGCGCGAGCGCGAGCGCCAGGCGCAGATCGTCGCCCGCTTCAGCCGGCCGCTGCCGGCCACGCTGCGCATGCGTGTGCCCACGGCCGGGCCGCGCTCGGGCTCCTTCGGCCTGCGCCGGGTCTTCAACGGCCAGCCGCGCAATCCGCACAGCGGCATGGACATCGCCGCGCCGACCGGCACGCCGGTGGTGGCGCCGCTGGACGGCGAGGTGGTCGACGTTGCCGACTACTTCTTCAACGGCCGCACCGTCTGGCTCGACCACGGCGGCGGCCTGCTGTCGATGTTCTGCCACCTCTCGGCCGAGCATGTGCGCCCCGGCGACCGGGTGCGCACCGGCGAGCGGGTGGCCGATGTCGGCGCCACCGGCCGGGTGACCGGGCCGCACCTGCACTGGTCGATCAGCCTGAACCGCGCACTGGTCGATCCGGCGCTGTTCCTGGCATGAGCACCGAGTCCTCGCTGCTGCCGCAGGCCCTGAGCCTGCTGTCCGGCCTGGTCGGACCGGTGGAGCTGGTGGCCACGCTGGCGTTCGCGCTCTCGGGCGCGATCGAGGCGGCGCGGCGCCGGCTCGATGCGGTCGGCGTGGTGGTCGCCGCCTTCCTGACCGCCTTCGGCGGCGGCACGCTGCGCGATGTGCTGCTCGACCGCCGGCCCTTCTTCTGGGTCGAGAACAGCACCCAGGTCGCGGCGGTGTTCGGGCTGTGCATCGGCGCGATGGTGATGATCCGCGCCCGCCATCTGCGCCTGACCGAGCGGGCGATGTTCTGGCCCGACACGCTCGGCCTGGGCCTGTTCGGCGCCGCCGGCACGCAGATCGCGCTGTCGGTGCAGATGCCGCCGCTGATCGCGGTGCTGATGGGCGTGATCACCGCGGTCTTCGGCGGCGTGCTGCGCGACATGGTCTGCAACCAGATCCCGGCGACGCTGCACGACCACCGCCCCTATGCGCTGTGCGTCTTCATCGGCGGCTGGGCGCTGGTGCTGGCCTCGCAATGGCTGCACTGGTCGGCCGACGCGGCGCTGCTGGGCTCGGCGGCGGTCACCATCGTGCTGCGCTGGCTGGCGGTGGCGCTGGACTGGCGGCTGCCGGCGTGGCGCATGGACTGAGCGCGGCGTCGCGCGTTGGCCGCATCGAAGGTCAGCGCCTGTCCGGGCCCACCTCGATCGCCCGCCCCGTCTCCAGGAAGGCGCCGCCGGCGACGTAATGCAGCGTGCGCGGCGCGGTGCTGCCGGGCGTGTCGTCGACATGCCAGCGGCCGTCGCGGAAGGCCCGCGCATCGGCCTGCGCGGCGACCACCTCGGCGATGAACAGGTCATGCCGGCGCTGGTTCTCGGCGTCGGGCAGCACGCGGCATTCCAGCCAGGCCAGGCAGCCGGCGATCCGCGGCGCACCGACCTGCGTGCCCGCCAGCCGCTCGAAGCCGCAGGCGCCGATCTTGTCGGTCTGCTCGCGCCCCGAGCCCGATCCGGCCGCCAGCACGCCGGCGGCCTGCGCGCTCGACGGAATGTTCAGCACGAACTCGCCCGAGGCCTCGACCAGCTCGCGGGTGAAGGTGCTGCGGTCGATGACGACCACCACCTTCGGCGGCATGAAGTCCAGCGGCATCGCCCAGGCGGCGGCCATGACATCGTCGCGCCCGGCATGGGCGCTGCTGACCAGCGTGACCGGCCCGTGGTTGAGCAGGCGGTAGGCGCGGTCGAGGGGGACGGGGAGGAGGCGGGCGGAGCTCATGGACCGGATTGTGAGCGTGCGGCCGGTGCTACCCTCGGCGACCGGATTCCCTGTCTCCCTGTCGCCACCTTCCGCTGCGCCGCGCCGATGCCTGCCGATTCCCGCCTCGTCTATTCCACCGATTCCGGCCGGGTCTGCCCGGACTGCCGCCAGCCGGTGCTGCAGTGCCTGTGCCGCGCGGCGGCCGTCTCGGGCACGCCCGACGGCGTCGTCAAGGTCAGCCGCGAGAAGCAGGGGCGTGGGGGCAAGACCGTCACGGTGGTGCGCGGGCTGGGGCTGGCGGGCGATGAACTGACGGGGCTGGCCAAGGGCCTGAAGGCCGCCTGCGGCAGCGGCGGCACCGCCAAGGACGGCGTGGTCGAGATCCAGGGCGACCATGTCGAGAAGGTGATCGGCTGGCTGCAGCAGCGCGGCCGCACGGTCAGGCGTGCCGGCGGCTGAGCCGGCCGGTCTCGTTCAGTCCAGCGGCGTCAGCCCGTGGCGCAGCCGCGCGCGCGCGCAGGCCTCGTCGCCGCGGCCCAGCGGTGCGAGCATGCCGAACTCGCGGCAGGGGCCGGGGCGCCATTCGTAGATGCCGCAGCCGGCCTTTTCTCCGACGGTGCCGACCAGCGCGGCGCAGCGTGGCCGGGCATGGTCGGTGCCGCGCATGCGCGCCAGCGTGTCGCCCAGCTCGACCGCCAGGCCGTCGGGCACGCAGCCGCCGCGCGACTGCAGCTCCTCGGGCGAGAAGTCGACCCGGAAGCTGGCGCAGCAGGCGCCGCAGGTGAGGCAGGGGTTGTCGGCGGGCGTGCTCATCGCGGGCGTCAGCCCAGGCGGGCGTGGTGGCGCTCGATCTGAGCGCGCACCTGGACCGGCGCGGTGCCGCCCAGCGTCGAGCGCGCGTTGAGCGAGCCCGCCAGCGTCAGCGCCTCGGCCACGTCGGCGGTGATGCGCGCGTCGTAGCCCTGCAGCGTCTCCAGCGGCAGCTCGGCCAGGTCCTTGCCCAGCGCGATCGCGTCCTTGACCGCATGCGCCACCACCTCGTGCGCGTCGCGGAAGGGCAGGCCCTTCTTGACCAGGTAGTCGGCCAGATCGGTCGCGGTGGCGTAGCCGCGCAGCGCGGCGCGCTCCATCGCGTCCTTCTTCACCGTCAGGCCGCCCGAGCGGCTGCCGTCCGCCGCGACCTCGCCGCCGATCATCTCGGCCATGATGCGCAGCGTGTCGTTGACGGTGTCGACCGTGTCGAACAGCGGCTCCTTGTCTTCCTGGTTGTCCTTGTTGTAGGCCAGCGGCTGGCCCTTCATCAGCGTGATCAGGCCCATGAGATGCCCGACGACGCGGCCCGACTTGCCGCGCGCCAGCTCCGCCACGTCCGGGTTGCGCTTCTGCGGCATGATGCTGGAGCCGGTGCAGTAGCGGTCGCTCAGGTTGATGAAGCCGAAGTTCTGGCTCATCCAGACCACGATCTCCTCGGCCAGGCGCGAGACGTGGATCATCACCAGCGAGGCGAACGCGGTGTACTCGATCGCGAAGTCGCGGTCGGAGACGGCGTCCAGGCTGTTCTGGCAGACCGCCTCGAAGCCCAGCGTGCGCGCCACGCGCTCGCGGTCGAGCGGGTAGCTGGTGCCGGCCAGTGCCGCGGAGCCCAGCGGCAGGCGGTTCACGCGGCGCCGAAGATCCGCCAGACGCTCGGCGTCGCGCGCGAACATCTCGACATAGGCCAGCAGGTGGTGCGCGAAGCTCACCGGCTGCGCCACCTGCAGGTGGGTGAAGCCCGGCAGGATGGTGTCGACGTTCTTCTCGGCGACCGAGACCAGGGCGCGCTGCATGTCGGCCAGCAGCACCGCGGTGGCGTCGATCTCGTCGCGCAGCCACAGGCGCACGTCGGTGGCGACCTGGTCGTTGCGGCTGCGGCCGGTGTGCAGGCGCTTGCCCGCGTCGCCCACCAGCGTGGTCAGGCGCGCCTCGATGTTGAGGTGCACATCCTCCAGATCCAGCTTCCACTCGAAGCTGCCGGCCTCGATCTCGGCGCGGATCTGCGCCATGCCGCGCTCGATGTCGGCCAGGTCGGCCGCGCTGATGATGCCCTGCGCGGCCAGCATCTCGGCGTGCGCCAGGCTGCCGGCGATGTCGGCGCGCCACAGGCGCTTGTCGAAGAAGACGCTGGAGGTGTAGCGCTTGACCAGCTCGCTCATCGGTTCGGAGAACAGGGCGGACCAGGCCTGGGCCTTCTTGTCGAGCTGGTTGTCGGAGGCGGGATGGCTCATCGGAGGGGCAGTCGGGAGTCCGGACGGAGATCGACCGGAAGTGGCAGAAACGCCCGGCAGTCCCGCGCAAGCGGGCCGGCCGGGCGACAATGGCGCAGATTGTAGAGAGCGCGCGCCCGTGAGTCCGTCCCCGTCTGCCAGCGCCGGTGAATCCGCCGGTCTGCCGCCCCGTTCCGTGCCGATGCTGTGCCAGGGCGGGCTGGTGCTGCGCACCGTGCTGTTCGTGCATGGCGTGCTGGTGCTGGGCCTGGGGCTGCAGGGCGGCGATCTGGCCGGGCTGCTGGGCGAGCTGTCGGTGCTGGTGGTGGCGGTGCTGCCGGCCACGCTGGTGTGGCTGCTGGCCGGCTGCGCGCTGCGGCCGCGGCTGGCGCGGCTGGCGCCGATGCCGGCCGCCGCGCTGATGGGCCTGATCGGCCTGCTGTGCGCGCTGGGCGCCTGGGCGGAGCTGCGCTGGCTCGAGCAGGTCGAGCCGGGCGCGCTGACCGCGCTGTCTGCCGCATCGAGCGGCGCGGCGCTGGCGGTGGCGGTCTGGCAGGTGCTGTGCCTGCGCGAGCGCCTCAACCTGCCCGCCGGCACCCAGGCGCGGCTGGCCGAGCTGCAGTCGCGCATCCGGCCGCATTTCCTGTTCAACGCGCTCAACAGCGCGATCACGCTGGTGCAGATCGACCCGGTGCGGGCCGAGGCGGTGCTGGAGGACCTGTCGGAGCTGTTCCGCGCCGCGCTGGCCAGCGCCGACGCGCCGGTCACGCTCGGCCAGGAGATCGAGCTGGCGCAGCGCTATCTGGCCATCGAGCAGGTGCGCTTCGGTGCGCGGCTGCGGGTGCGCTGGCAGCTCGATGCGCAGGCTGCCGCCGCCCGGGTGCCGGCGCTGATGCTGCAGCCGCTGGTGGAGAACGCGGTCAAGCACGGCATCGAGCCCTCGACCGAGGGCGGCGAGATCGTCATCCGCACCGGCGTGCGTCATGGCATGGCGCTGCTGACGGTCACCAATCCGCTGGGCGAGGGCCGCCCGCGCCGCGGCCACGGCATGGCGCTGCGCAATGTGCGCGAACGGCTGATGCTGCTGCATGACCTGGGCGTGCGCTTCGAGGCGGGCGCGATCGATGGCGGGCGCTTCCGGGTGCGCATCGCGATCGCGCTGCCGGACTGAGACCGGTTACCGGACCAAGGAAAGGGGCCGACAGGCATGGACATGACGACGCCGCTGCGGGTGCTGCTGGTCGACGACGAGGAGCTGTCGCGGCTGCGGCTGCGCACCTTGCTGGCCGACTGCGTCGATCCGGCCGCCCAGGTGGTCGGCGAGGCGGCCACCGCGGCCGCGGCGCTGCACTGGCTGGCGCTGCATGCTGCCGATGTGGTGCTGCTCGACATCCGCATGCCCGGCATGGACGGGCTGGCGCTGGCGGCGCGGCTGCGCGCGATGCCGCAGCCGCCGCGGGTCATCTTCGTGACCGCGCATGCCGAGCATGCGCTGGCGGCCTTCGAGGTCGAGGCGGTCGACTACCTGACCAAGCCGGTGCGCCGGCTGCGGCTGCAGGAGGCGCTGGCGCGGGTGGCGCAGCGTCTGGGCGGTGCGCTGCCGGCGACCGCACCGGCGCCGCTGGCCGAACCCGCGCCGGCGGTGCCGGTCATCGTGGTGCATGAGCGCGGCGAGCTGCTGCGGGTGCCGCTGACCGAGGTGCTCTACCTGAAGGCCGAGCAGAAATACGTGACGCTGCGCACCGCACACCGCACGCTGCTGCTCGACGAGTCGCTGGCCGAGCTGGAGGAGCGGCTCGGGCGCCGCTTCCTGCGCATTCACCGCAACGCGCTGGTGGCGCTGGATGCGGTGGCGGCGCTGGAGCGGCGCCGCTGGAGCGACGAGCGCGGCGAGGCCGAGGCCAGCGAGGTCTGGGCGGTGCGCATCGCCGCCACCGACGAGTGGCTGGCGGTGTCGCGCCGCCAGCTCGCCAGCGTGCGCGATCTGCTGGCGGCCGAGGGACTGTGAGCGCCGCCCCGGCCGCCGTGCCTCAGCGCTCGGTGGCGCCCAGGTCGATGGCCGAGCCCTTGACGGTGCGCGCCACCGGCGCGTAGCTGCTGTCGAGCTGGTAGTTCACGCCGTAGGCGCTGGCTGCGCTCGGACCGGCCTTGCCGGCATCGATGATCGCGCTCGAGGCATTGGGCACGAAGCTGCTGGTGTCGAAGGGCGCGCTGCTGCCGGTCAGCAGGTTGGCGGTGCCGTTGACCTGGCCCTTGAGCGTCTTCCAGGCGGTGGTGTCGGTCCAGTCGCTGCGGATCCAGTTCACGCCCAGGTTCAGGATGCCGTCGGGCGTGTAGCTGGTGGAGAGCGAATCGTTCTCGGCCTGGCGCAGGTTCAGCGAGGTGACGGACGCGTCGAACCAGAACACGTTGTTCCACGCCTCCACCGTTTCCAGCGTCGTCGAGATCTGGAACAGGCGCACATTGGTGCCGGTGCCGTGCACGGTGTTGTTGAAGAAGTAGAGCGTGCCGCGACGGAAGATCGATTCACCCCATATCGGATCTGGATTTGCAGGGGCACCAAAATGGTCGCCGCCGTAGTGGAAAAAGCTGCCGTCGTCGCCATTCTTCTTGAACTGGTTGCCGTAGACGAAGGTACTGCGGTAGGCATCCAGCTTTGTTGCGGTCTTATAGAAGTCCTCGGCCTCGACCATGTCGATCGAGCGCGCGCCGCCCTCGATGCGGTTGTAGCGCACCACCAGCCCGGCCGAGCGGTCCTTGACCGCGTTGCCCAGCGCGCCGCTGCGCAGCGGTCCGTAGCGGTTGAACTCGATCACCAGCCCGACGCTCTGGGTGTAGGTGGTGTGCTCGCGGTCGCTGCCGGCGATGCCGTGGCCCCACAGGTAGTTGCCGGCGATGCGGATGTTCTTCGTGACCATGAAGTCGCCGTCGTCGGTCGAGCGGCTGAAGACGGCCATCTGGCAGTCGCTGATCTCGTTGTCGGCGATCAGGATGTTCTGGCCGCGGTCGATCCAGACGCAGGCGCCGAACTGCGCATAGTTCTTGGTCGCGCCGGCCGCATCGGTGAAGGTGTAGCTCGGGTGGGCGGCGCGAATGTTCAGGCCGTCGATCTGGATCCAGGTCGGGTAGTCGGTGTAGGTGCCGTTGGCCAGTGCCTTGACGACGATGACGCTGCGGGTCTGGTGGATGTCCTGCGTCTCGGCGGTGTTGCCGTAGGCGCTGAGCAGCGCGCTGCGGGTGGTGGCACCGCTGCCCTCGATGATCGGGCGCTCGTTGTTCTGGCCGCGCACGCCGCAGATGCGCACCGGTGCGGTCTGCGTGCCCTGGGCCGCGACCAGGAACTTGCCCTTGTAGGGCGTCGACGAATAGAAGATGCGGACGGTGTCGCCGGCCTTCAGGCTTTCCCAGGGCACCTGGTCGAGCGCGGTGTAGGTCTTGCCCGGACCGACCTGGTAGTCGGTGCCCTTGCCCGAGGCTTCGCAGGCGCCCAGCGCCAGCGTCTCGACCGGCGGCGTCGGGGTCGGGGCGGGCGAGGGGCTCGGCGTGGTGCCGCCCGATCCGGTGTCTTCGCCGCCGCCGCCGCAGCCGGCCAGGGCCGCACCCAGCGCCAGGGCGGTGCCTGCCCAGAGCATGCGCACGCGTCGTGCCCGAGTCTTGTCCATCATGCTGTCCATGGGCCGTTCGCCTGTTTCAGTGTTCGTTGTCGTGAATCGTCCTCGCCGACGAGACGTCGGCGCCGCAGGTTCGCGACGATAGGGACGGCCGAATCGAACAGGGTAAGCATTTCCCGTGCATGTAACTGTCATGCACAAAATGACACCCCCCGCGAATAGGGGGTGTAAAAAGGGAATTAGTGAAACATTGATGTGATTTGCCTGCGTATCAAATCAACTTATTCGTGAATTGTTTCACGGCCATCGTGGCGGCCGTGTGAAGTATCTTGAAGTGCGCTGCGAGCCGCTGCGCCTCAGGAGTGGTCTGTCCGCTTCAGTCCGGGACGGCCTGCGGGCATGTGCACCTACATGAGGTTGCAACTGATCGGCCGATGGCGGGAGCGGACAACGCCGCCGCCCGCCAGATGCTCAGCGGAAGTTCATCGCAGGCTCATCGCTCGACCGCGCCAAGATCGTGGCCGAGGCCGCTCATGCGACGCAGCTGCGGCAGGCCGAGCGCGTCGATCTGATGGCTCAGCACCAGACTGACCGGGGAGGCGGTGCTGCGCTTGCCCGCGTCGATCAGCGCCGATCCGGCCACCGGGCGGAAGGAGGCGGCGTCGAAGGGCTGTGTCGTGTCGCCGAGCTGCGGCTCGACCAGATTGAGCTGGCCGCGCACCTTGTGCCAACTGTCCGAGTCCTGCCAGCCGCTGCTGATCCAGTTGCGTCCGAGGTTGACGATGCCCCCGCCGATCCAGGGTGCGGCCACCTCGCGGTCCATGCGCATGTTCTTGTCGCGGATGCTCGGGGCAAAGTGGATGACATTGTTCCAGGCCTCGACCTTTTCCTCGGTGGTGGCGATGCGGAACACCCAGGCCGCGGTGCCCTTGAGCATCAGCGTGTTGTGGAAGAAGTGCAGCGTGCCCTTGCGGAAGATCGGCTCGCCCCAGGTCGCGCCGGCCTGGCTGCCGAAATGATCGCCGCCATAGGTGATGACGCTGCCGGTGTCTCCGGTCTTGATGATCTGGTTGCCGTAGACGAAGGTGTTGCGATAGGCGGGCGTGGCCATCGCGGTGAGCGGGAAATCTTCGGCCTCGACCAGATCGATCGCGTGCGAGCCCTCCTCGATGCGGTTGTGGCGCACCACCGTGCCGGCCGAGCGGTCCTTGACGCCGTTGCCCAGCGCCCCCGGGCGCAGCGGCTCGTAGCGGTTGAACTCGATCACCGTGCCGATGCTCTGGGTGTAGGTGCTGTGCTGATGCACATTGCCGACGATGCCGTGGCCGGCGAAGCGGTTGCCGGCGATGTACAGATTGCGCGTCACCGCGAAGTCGCCGTCGTCGGTCGACTTGCTGAACACGCCCATCTGGCAGTCGGTGATCTCGTTGTCGACGATCGAGATGTTGTGACCCCGCTCGACCCAGACGCAGGCTCCGAAGGGCAGATAGCTGCGCAGCGCCCCGGCGGCATTGCGGAAGCTGCGGCTCGGATGCGCGCCGGTGATCTTCAGGCCATCGATGCGGATGTGGCGCGGGTAGGCGGTCCAGCCCTGGGCCGGGTCCGACTTGATGACGATGAGGCTGCGGTCCTGGTGAATGTCGCGGGCGTAGGTGCTCGAGCCGTAGAGGCCGGAGAGCGCGGCCCGGGTGGTGGCGCCATCCGCGTCGATGACCGGGCGCGAGCCGTCGGCGCCGCGCACGCCGCAGATGCGCACCGGCGCGTCGGCCGTGCCCTGGGCGACGATCGCGAACTTGCCGCGGTAGGGCGTCGGCGCGGGGTGGATGCGCACCGTGTCGCCCGCCTTCAGGCTTTCCCAGGGCACCTGGTCGAGCGTGGTGTAGGCCAGTCCCGGTCCGACCGGAAAGTCCCGCCCCTTGCCCGAGGGCTGGCAGGGTGTCAGGCCCAGCGCGGCCGCGGCCACCGTGCTGCGGGTGCTGCCGATGGCCAGCACGCCGGGCGGCGCGGAAATGGTGCGGGTCAGCGTGCTGGCGCTGGCTGCCGTGACGGCGGTGACCGAGGTGACGGCGGTGGTGGCGTTCGCCGTGCGGATGACGACCTGGGCCTGCGCCGGCCGTGCCGCCAGGGCCATCAGGGCGCTGCCGGCCATCAGTCCGGCCAGACCGGTGACTGCGCCCCGAAATGCGATATTTTCGGTGGCGACGCTGCAATGAAACATGGAGACAACCTTTCGAGCCGGAAATGAGCCTGAGAAGACGACAGAATCTCCTGATCTGGAAAACTGTCATTCCCCCCTGATGGATGTCGGCATCTGGATGCGGGGGTTCAGTGCCGGGCGAAATTCACGGAGCGAAAGGTAGGCAGACCGCCGGGGGCCGCCCGTAAGCAAGTAGGGGAATCTGTAACTGCGGCGCCTCGAAACCGGTCAATCCGAGGGTGAAAGATCATGAAAAACCCCGTGGACGGGTTTTTCAGGCTCAGCCTGGTATTTGTGGGCGGGTTTCCTTCATTCGTGCGCATCGGCACGAACCGTGCGGTACCGGTCGGCCGCCTGTTCCGGGGGAGGGGGCGTGGTCCTCCCGGGTTTTTCGTGTACCGGCCGGCGGCCTGCAATTACAACTGGCCGGAAATGCCCCGCAATTCATTCGATCGATGTCGCGGAATATTTCCGGCTGCGGCGCGGCCGAATCTCGCAGATTCATGGCCTTGGCCGGTGGCTGGCGCAGCGGGTGCCGCGCTCAGGGCTGCTCGATGGCCCCCAGATCGGGGCCGCGGCCGCGGACCGGGCGTTTGGCCAGGCCGCGCTCCTCCCCGATCTGATGGCTCAGGCGCAGCGGCTGACCGGCCGAGTCGGTCGGCAGATCGCCGGCGGGCTGATCGAGGCGCGCCAGCGGCGTGCGCATCCGGCCGCTGGCCGTGCTGATGGCCGGCGGCGGGCCTTCGAACAGCTGCGCGCCGCTGGTGCGCACCCGCACGACCGAGTCCGGGCCGGCCTGGGCCCAGTCGCGCGAGATCCAGTTGCTGCCGGCAAACTCGACCGTGCCGGCCTGGTGGCCGATCCGCATCTGGGTGCTGCCCAGATTGACGATCAGGTTGCCGGTGGCGCGCACCGTCTGGCGGGCGCCGGGCATGTCGAACAGCGCCATGTACCAGGCCTGCTGCTGGGTGCCGCTGTGGATCACGGTGTTGTGGAAGAAATGCAGCGTGCCGTTGCGGAAATGGCGCTCGTCGTTGTCGCCGCCCCAGTGGATCAGCTTGACCGAACCCGAGCCCGGCAGCGACAGGTCGTTCAGGATCAGGTTGCCGTAGACCCAGGCGTCCGGATAGTGGCGGTCCTCGCGCACCGGGCGCACGCCGCCCTCGATCTCGACCAGATCGAGCGCACGCGCCGCCGCGGTGATGCGGTTGAAGCGCACCACCGTGCCGCTGGAGCGGTCCTTCAGCGACGAGCCGCGTGCGCCGGGGATCAGCTGGCCGATGTCGTTGCCCTCGTAGAGCGCGCGTGCGGTCTGCACATACAGGTTGTGCTCCAGCCAGCTGCCGACATTGCCGTTGTTCCAGATGCGGTTGTGGCGGATGAAGACATTGCGGCTGGATTCCTCGTCGGAGCGGCTGTTGACGAAGATGCCGTTGCCGTTGCCGGTGATCTCGCAGTTCTCGACGGTCAGGTCCTCGACCACGATGGCGTAGATCGCCGCGGCACCGCCGACATAGCGCCCGCTCTGGCCGTCCATGCCGGTGTAGCGCCTGTCCTTGTGCGCGCCGGTGAGCTTCAGGTTCTGGATGCGGATGTGGCGCGGCCGGCTGCCCCAGGCCTGGTCGCGCGACTTGTAGATGAAGATCAGCCCGTAGGGCTCGCTGTACTGCTTGCTGAAGAAGCCGCTGGCGGCGGCATCGCGGGCGGTGGTGGCGTTCTCGCCGCTGATGACCGGGCGGCGGCACTGCGCGTCGGTGACGCCGTTGAGCACCACCGGCGCATCGGCGCGGCCCTGCGCGCGCAGGCCGATCTTGGTACGGTAGGGCTCGGGACGGTGGTGGATGTTGACCACGTCGCCGGCCTGCAGCGACAGCCAGGGCACCTCGTCGAGCTCGGTGAAGGTCTGGCCCGGACCGACATGGAAGGTGCGCCCGCTGCCGGTGAGCGCGGTGCTGCAGCCGTCGGCGCGGGCCGGCTCGACCACCGGCGGCGGCCACGGGCCGTCCTCGCGCGGCGCGGCGGCCTGGCTGGCCGCCGCGGCCGGTGCTTCCGGCGTGGGCACCGGTGCCGGCGCGCTGTCGAGAAAGCGGCCGGACTCGGCGCTGGGCCAGCCTGCGGCGGGCTGGCCGCTGTGCTCGGTGGGCACGCGCACGGTCTGGGCCTGAGGCAGGCCGTGCAGCAGGGTCAGGCCGCTCAAGCCAAGAAGGCCAAGGCCGAGCAGTCGGGGGGCGGGCAGGGGCATGCTGAAGGTCTCCTGTCGGTGCGTCGGGCGAGGGTCGGGAAAGCCCCGATCTTGCCGCAGCGCTGCGCTAACATCCCGCGCCACAAGCACCCTGGCACAGGGAGAGGACAGGATTTCATGAGGCTGATGCACATCGTCGACTCGCTCGAGTTCGGCGGACTTGAACGGGTGGTCACCGATCTGGCGATCGAGCAGAAGCGCCGCGGCGACACGGTCCGCGTCTTCAGCCTGCTGGCCACCGAGGGCCTCAAGCCCGAGCTGGAGGCCGCCGGCGTCGAGGTGATCGTCGGCCACAAGCGCGACGGCCTCGACATCGGGCTGATCCTGAGGCTGCGCCGCGCGATGGCCTGGCGCAACATCGATCTGGTGCATGCCCACAACTTCGTGCCCAACTACCACGCCGCCGCCGCGATCCGCACGATGTTCGGCGGTCCGGTGCAGGTCTGCAGCCTGCACGACATGGGCTTCCGGCTCGAGCGCGAGAAGCGGCTGCGCCAGTACTTCCTGTGGTCGCTCAGGCACACCCGCGGCGTGGCGATGGTGGGCTCGCAGGTGCATGGCCGCTATGTCGGCGACGGCCTGGTGCCGGCCGAGCGGGCCACCACGGTGCTCAACGGCATCCCGGTCGAGCGCTTCCGCTGGACGCCCGAGCGCCGCCGCATCGCCCGCGAGCGTCTGGGCGTGCCCGAGGACGCGCTGCTGATCGGCGCGGTCGGCCGCCAGGTGGCGCTGAAGAACCACCGGCTGCTGATCGCGCTGATGCCGGCGCTGCTGAAGCGGCACCCTTCGCTGCATCTGGCGCTGGTGGGCTCCGGCCCGCTGGAGGCCGAGCTGCGCGCGCAGGCCGAGACTGCGGGCGTGGCCGCACGGGTGATCTTCACCGGCCAGCGCAAGGACGTGGCCGACCTGACGCCGGGCTTCGACATCTTCGCGATGCCCTCGCTGACCGAGGGCCTGTCGATCGCGCTGCTCGAGGCCTGCGCGACCCGGCTGGCGATCGTCGCCACCGCGGTGGGCGGCAACCCCGAGATCGTGCGCGACGGCCAGACCGGCCTGCTGGTGCCGCCCGACCAGGGCGAGCCGCTGCAGGCCGCGCTGGAGCGGCTGCTGGCCGACGCCGCGCTGCGCGAGCGCCTGGGCCAGGCCGCCTGCGACTGGGTGAGCGAGCACGCCTCGATCGGCGCGCTCTACCGCACCTGCAGCGCGTTCTACCAGCGCGCTCGGCAGGGCTGATCGAGCAAGGCGTGCAGCCCTGCTGTGCTGCAGTGCGAGCGAGCCGATTGAGGTGAATCAGCTCACGAATCCGCTCAAAATGAGCCGATACTGAGCCGATTCCCGGAAAGTGAGCCGATCCATGTCCACTGCTGCGCACGACCTCGATCCCGACCGTCTCGTCGAGGCGCTGCGCAGCCTGAACGCTCCCGCCAGTTCCAGCCAGTTGGCGGCCAGGACGGGGGCGAGTCTGGCCCAGGTCAAGCGTCGGCTGGGGGCGCTGGTCGCGGCGGGTGTGGTGGCGCGTGCGGGTCAGGCGCGCTCGACTCGGTATGCGCTGGTCCGAACCCTCCCGCCAACCGACACCGTTGCGTCGGTGTCCCTGTCGCTGCGAGAGCGTCTGAACCAGCCGCTGGCGATGCGCGAGCCGGTGACGTACCGCCGGGAGTTTCTGGAAGGCTATGTCCCCAACGAAACCCGGCTGCTGCCCGAGCCGCTGGCGCTGGAGCTGGCACACGCCGCGCGCATGGCCGGCCAGCAGCCCGCCGGCACCTACGCCCGCCAGGTGCTGGAGCCGCTGCTGATCGACCTGTCGTGGTCCTCCTCGAGGCTGGAGGGGAACCGCTACAGCCTGCTCGCCACCGAAGAGCTGTTCCGTCGCGGCACGACGCCGGGCGACGCCGACGCGGTGATGCTGCTCAACCACAAGCGGGCGATCGAGTTCCTGGTCGATGCGGTGCCTGAATACGGTCTGACCTCGGCACTGCTGCGCAACCTGCATGCGCTGCTGCTGCAGGATCTGCTGGCCGACGCCGACAGCCTGGGCACGATCCGCCGCAAGGTGGTCCAGATCAGCGACACGGTGTACGTGCCGACGCAGGTGCCGCTGCTGCTGGAGGAGATGTTCGACCTGATGCTCGACAAGGCGCGGCGCATCAAGAACCCGGTCGAGGCGGCGTTTTTCCTGTGGGTGCATCTGGCCTACCTGCAGCCCTTCGAGGACGGCAACAAGCGCACCAGCCGGCTCGCCGCCAACGTGCCGCTGATGCTCTACAACTGCGCGCCGCTGTCGTTCAACGAGGTGGCGCCGCTGGACTACGCGCAGGCCATGGTCGGGGTGTACGAGTTCCAGGACGTGTCGCTGGCGGTGGAGCTGTTCGCCGCGACCTACCGGCGCTCACTGAAGAAGTACACCGTGCTGCGGCAGTCGATGGGCGCGCCGGACCCGATGCGGCTGCGCTACCGCGAGACGCTCAACGACGTGATCCAGCTCATCGTCCGGGACCGCCGCCCGATGGTCGAGGCGCTGGCGGTGTCCGGACTCGGCGAGGACACGGCGCCAGGATTCCGGGCGCTGCTGGAGGAGGAGCTGCGCAAGCTGGCGGCGCACAACTGCGCGCGGTATCGGCTGACGCTGCGGGCCACCGAGGCGTGGATACAGGCCGGCCGGCCGCTGTGAACGCCCTTGCCTGACAGTGGTCGAAGTCTGCGCCCGCAGGCTGCGACAATCGCGGCCCTCCTGCCTTGTCTCCTCCGCCTGGACCGCCCATGTCATTCGTCTCCCTCGGCCTGAAGCCGCCCCTGCTGAGCTCGCTGCGCGAACTCGGTTTCACGCAGCCCACGCCGGTGCAGGCCGAGGCGATTCCCGCCGCGCTCTCGGGCGCGGATCTGCAGGCCTCGGCGCAGACCGGCTCGGGCAAGACGCTGGCCTTCGCGCTGCCGCTGCTGCAGGCCGATCTGGCCGCCACCCGTGCCTGGCCGCGCGCGCCGCACGGGCTGGTGCTGGTGCCGACGCGCGAGCTGGCGATGCAGGCCGGCGAGCTGCTGCGCGATCTGGCGCGCCGGCTGCCGGATCCGCCGCGGGTGTCGGTGCTGTTCGGCGGCGTGTCGATCAATCCGCAGATGATGGCCTTGCGCGGCGGCACCGAGCTGGTGGTGGCCACGCCGGGCCGGCTGCTCGATCTGGTCGAGCACAACGCGATCCGGCTCGACCATGTGCGCACGCTGGTGCTCGACGAGGCCGACCGGCTGCTCGACCTGGGCTTCGCCGACGAGCTGACCCGCGTGCTGGCGCTGCTGCCGGCGCGCCGGCAGAACCTGCTGTTCTCGGCGACCTTTCCGGCGTCGGTGCAGTCGCTGGCCGATGCGCTGCTGCGCGCGCCGGTGCGCATCGACATCGCGCCGGGGCCGGTCGCCGGCGCGGCCGGGGAGGGCGGCGAGGGCGCCGCGGCCCATCCCGACATCCACGAGCGCGCGATTGCGCTCGACGCCGGCCGGCGCACCGGCGTGCTGCGCCAGCTGCTGAAGACGCATGGCTGGGACCGGGTGCTGGTCTTCGTCGCCACCCGCCATGCCACCGAGCTGGTCGCGCACAAGCTCGGCCGCGAGGGCGTGCCGGCGCATGCGCTGCACGGCGAGCTGAGCCAGGGCACCCGCACCGAGGTGCTGGCGGCCTTCCGCGCCGGGCGCATCCGCGTGCTGGTGGTGACCGATCTGGCCGCGCGCGGCATCGACATCCCGGCGCTGCCGGCGGTGGTCAACTTCGACCTGCCGCGCTCGACCGATGACTACACCCACCGCATCGGCCGCACCGGGCGCGCCGGGCTGGCCGGCACCGCGGTGAGCTTCGTCAGCGCCGCGACCGAGGCGCATTTCCGCCTGATCGAGAAGCGCCAGGGCCGGCGCGTGCCGCGCGAGCAGCTCGCCGGCTACGAGCCGACCGAGACCGCCACGCCGGAGCAGTCCGCCGGCGGCGTCAAGGGCCGGCGCCCGAGCAAGAAGGACAAGCTGCGGGCGGCAGCCGCTGCCGCCGCCGCAGCCAATCAGGATCAGCGCGGCGGCAGCTGAGCCTTGAGCCAGGCGTAGGTGCGGCTCAGGCCTTCGGGCGTGGGCACGCGCTGCGTCCAGCCGATCTTCTTCAGGCCGTCGTTGCTGTAGCGGATCGGCGTGTACATCGACTTCACGACATAGGGCGTGAAGACGGCCGGCATCTGGCCCTTGGACTTCCTGTTGTAGGCCACCAGCTTGCCCGACACCCACAGGAAGGCGCCGAAGGGCAGCGTGACGACGCGCATCTTCTGCACGTTCTTCAGGTAGCCGTCGAGGTACTGGCGGCAGGTCGGGATCTGGTCGTCGACCACCGCGAAGGCGCTGCCGCTGGGCGCGTGCACCGCGGCGCGCGCGACCGCGTCGGCGCAGTTCTCGACATAGGTCAGCGGCAGCAGCGCGCCGTTGCCCAGGCTGGCGAACAGGCCCATCGCCTTCAGGCCGACGCGCGGCGACAGCGCGCCGCCGCCGGGGCCGTAGATCACGCCGGGGCGCAGGATCACCGTCTCGAAGCCGTGCTGCTTCGCGTAGTCCAGGAACATGTGCTCCTGACGGGTCTTGGCGTAGCCGTAGGGACCCTTGTCGACGCCAACCGGCTCGATCGGGGTGTGCTCGCCCAGCGTGTCGCCCGGCTTCATCGCGTCGGTCTTGTAGACCGCAAAGGAGCTGATCAGCACGATGCGCTTCGTGCCGACGCGCCCGCAGGCCTCGAAGACATTGCGGCTGCCCATCACCGTGTTGGCGAACATGTCGGCGGCGGCGCCCTTCATGCCGGCGGCGGCATGGATGACGCAGTCGACGCCCTCGAGCATCGCGTCGAAGGAGCCGCGCGCGATCAGGTTGGCGCCTGCGGTCTCCAGGCGGGCCTGCGGGAATTCCTGCTGCAGCGACTCGATCAGGCCGGCCGGGGCGCGGTTGCGGAAGTGCAGCCGCAGGTCGTTCTGGCCTGCCATCAGCAGGCTGCGGGTGATCTGCTTGCCGAGGAAACCGCCGGCGCCGGTGAGGAGGATCTTCATGCGCGGGCCTCCGTGGCGGAGGTGGAGTTCTTCGGGTCGGCCATGCAGGCGTCGACGCCCTCGACGATCTGGTCGATGACGCGGCACACCCGCAGGATCTGCTCGGGCGGCACCGGATCGGCGCCACGGCCCTCGACCGCGTCGTAGAAGCGCTCCAGCAGCACGCGCATGCACTGGAAGTAGTGGAACTCGTAGCGGCGGAAGCGACCGATGTTGCGCCGGCCGTTGGCGGCGAGCTGCCGGGCCTGGGTCCAGGCCATGAACTGGCGGCCCAGCGCGCTGGGCGCCGACCAGCGCGAGGCGCGGATCAGCGTGCGCGAGGTGTAGTCGAGCTCGACCGAGTCGGTGGTGCCGACCACCTTCAGCGTGTGCGGCACCGGGCGGCCGTGCGCGCTGACATTGCCGCTGACGGTGACGCCGCCGCTCCTCAGGATGAAGCGCAGCTCGTCGGGCATCGCGTCGACGATGGCCGAGCCGGTGGGGCCGCGGCGGCGGAAGGCCAGCACGCGGGTGTCGATCTCGTCGCCGAGGAAGGGCACCACCTTGGCCAGCACATGGTCGAGCACGTTGTGGAACAGCTTGCCCGGCAGCCGGTGCACCCAGTGGCCGGGGTCGGTCATCACCGCCAGGCCGTAGTCGCCCGACAGGTTGTAGCCGTAGCTGGTGTCGAGGTGGACGATCTCGCCCAGCTCGCCCTTGTGCAGCAGCGTCTCCAGCTCGAGGCCCGGCGTCTCGTAGTTGTAGAGGTAGTTGACGCCCGCCTTGCGGCCGGCTTCCCTGGCCAGCTTCAGGATCTCGAGCGCCTGCGCCGCGGTCAGCGCGAAGGGCTTCTCCATGAACACATGGCAGCCCGCCGCGAAGGCCATCTTCGCCAGGAACAGGTGCGAGTCCGGCGGCGTGGCGATGTGCACCACGTCCAGGCGCTCCTTGGCGAACATCTCGGCCGCGTCGTCGTAGCGGCCGGGGATCTTCATGCGCACCGCCAGCTGCTCGGCCATCAGCGGCTCGCGGTCGCAGACCGCGACCACCTCGCCGCGGCCGATCGCGCGGATCTGTTCGACATGGCCGTCGGCAATCTTGCCGCAGCCGATGATTCCTACCCTCAACACATCTCGCTCCCGGAGAGAAACACGATTTTTCTGGCGGATCCGTCCGCGGGTCAGCGGCTGGTGCGGCCCCAGCTTCCGGCGTAGCGGCCGGTGGCATAGCGCCAGGAGGCGACCAGGAAGGCCCAGTTCAGCGCGAACAGGAAGGCCGCCAGCTTGACCAGCGTCGGCAGCTTCACGCCGCGGCTGCTCATCTGCCAGCCTGCCCAGGCGGCCAGGTAGGCCAGCGCCTGGCCCAGCGCGTACAGCGCCCAGCCCGACGAGCCGGTCTGCGCCGCCAGCGCCACCGAGGCGCCCAGCGCCAGCAGCAGCAGATGCGGCGCGGTCCAGCGCAGCACCTTGTGCGACACATAGGCGAAGGCGGTGGCCGCCGAGGTGCGCGTCAGGTACTGCGGATGGCGCACCAGCGCCTGGAAGTTGCCGATGCCGATGCGGATGCGCCGCTTGACCTCTTCGCCGATCTCCTCGGGCGTGTCCTCCTCGGCCCAGGCCTTGGGCTCGTAGACCAGCCGGAGGCCGCCGGCCGAGACGTTCATCGCGATGACGAAGTCGTCGCAGATGGTGTCCGGGCGGATCGGCTGCCACAGCGCGCGGCGGATCGCGTAGATCGCGCCGTTGGCGCCCAGCAGCGCGCCGATGCGGGCCTCGAAGAACTTCAGGAACTGCTCGATGCGCCAGTACAGGCTGTCCTGGTTGTCGCCGCCGGCGTTGCCCAGCAGGCGCAGCTCGCCGGTGACGCCGCCGACCTTGGGGTCGTCGAAGCGCGAGACCAGCTTCTTGAGCGCGCCGCGCTCGAAGTAGGTGTTGGCGTCGGAGAAGACGACGATCGGCTCGGTGGTGCGCGAGACCAGGTCGTTGAGCACGCTGGCCTTGCCGCGGTTCTGCTCGAAGGGCAGCGCGACGATGCGCACCTCGCCCTCGAAGCGGCGCATCAGCTCGGCGGTGCGGTCACGGCTGCCGTCCGAGCCGATGTAGGCGCGCAGCCGGTCGGCGGGATAGTCGAGCGCCAGCAGGTTCTCGATGCGCGAGACGATGTGGCGTTCCTCGTTGTAGGCCGAGATGACGATGGCCACCGGCGGCCAGTCCGGCTCGGTGCCGGCGGCCGAGCGCTGCATCTCCAGTCGGCGCTCGCTCTTGCGGAAGACGAAGGCCACATCGCGCAGGCCCTGGCTGAGGGCGCCGACGACGAAGAGCGCGAGCGGGTAGAGGGCGTAGGAGTAGACCACCGCCACGACCCCTCCGATCGCGACGATGGCCAGCAGCAGCTCGACCACCGCTCAGTTCCCCGCCGGCATCGGGCGGTAGGCCGGGCGCGGGATGACCAGGTCGCGGTACTGGCCGGGCTCGCCGGGCAGGCCCTGCTCGGCGGCCTTGACGATGTTGTACATCTCGCGGGCGCTGACATGGTGCAGCTTCCACTCGCGGCCGTCGTTGTACTTCGCGTGCAGATGCTCGTAGCAGCGGCGCATCGGCTCGCCCAGCAGGGTGTCCATGTCGCGCTCCTGCGTGCCGTGGGTGTGGATCTTCACGAAGATCCACTCCGGCTTGCCCTCGACATGGATGCCGGTCTCGATCCAGGCATCGACCCGGTCGGGCGTGGGCGGGCAGCTGGTGCGGATGTCGGAGTTCTCGATGCGCGGGATGATGCCGAACTTGCGGTCGCTCCACTTGAAGCCCAGCGGGCCCTGGATCAGCATCAGGTCGCCCCAGGGCTTGCCGCCGGCCTTCACCCGCATGCCGGTGTCATGCGACTTGCAGCGCTCCGGATCGTCCTTGGCATAGTAGATCTTGTTGATCGTCGAGGTCTGGCAGGGGTCGGGCGAGGCCGGGAAGGTGTAGTCGACATAGCAGCCTTCCTCGCGCAGCACGATCAGCTCGTTGTTGACGCCGCAGCCGAAGCCGTGCGGGTGCGAGTTGTCCAGCGCCCAGTTGCCGTGGATGAAGGCCCAGCGCGGCTGCTTCGTCACCGGATCGACCGGCAGCGCGTCGTGGCGGTCGACCAGGGTGCGGGTGAAGCGGCGCAGCTTCTCGCGCAGGCCGGCTTCGGTGTCCTTGTCATGGTGCAGATGGATCTCGATCTCGCCGTAGCCCATGCGGCAGATCTCCACCAGTGCATCGAGGTGCTCGGGGCGGTACTCCTCTTCCGGGTAGAAGAAGCTGTGGATCGGGCCGCGACCGTCGGCGTCGCGGAACTGGTCGCACAGCGCCGGGTACTCCTGGCGCCAGCGTGCCACCCGGCGGCATTCGGTGGCGTAGTCCGGCTGCTTCCACATCGGCTCGTAGTGGTCGACGAAGCAGAACATCACATGCTTCGTGGTGCCCGGTGGCACCGGGGCGCGCCAGTCCTGCTTGAGGTAGCTGAACAGCCATTCCTGGATGTTGCGCTGGCGGATGAACAGCACGACCGCGGCGCACAGCAGCAGCAGGAGCACGACAAGCACATGGACGAGCGTCATCGGAGTCTTGGAGGAATCAAAGATGGAGTCGACAGAGTCTGACTAAAGCGCAATGCAAACGATTCGCCGCAGGCAATCGGGGCGAACTCTAGCATCGTGCGATTGCGGTTTTCCCTGGGGCCGCCTTACCGGAGGGGCCTGCATGGCCTGAATCAGCCGCCACGCCCGAGCTGATGCGAGAACACGAAGCCACGAATTGCAACAATCGTCAGGAACATGATGATGAAGGTGCTGCGAACCCAGGGGATCGTGTGAATTTTTTCGTATTTGGGCGATTCCTTGTCGGTCATGCCCGGAGCGTGGCTGGCACACCACCAGGCCGACACGCACAGCGCCAGCAGGAAGTACAGCACCGGCTGGTAGGTGCGCGACAGGAACCAGGCACAGACCAGGAAGCCGACCAGCGAGTTGCGCAGCAGCACCACCATCTGGCGGTGCGGGCTGCGCGCGGGCAGGGTCTCGACCGCCGCGCTCAGGCTCTTGAAGGTCAGCACGATCATGCCGACCCACAGGAAATAGCCGACCAGGCCGAGCTCGGCGAAGCACAGCACGAAGGAGTTGTGCGCGGTCAGATGGTGGTGATCGGTGAAGTTGCCGTAGCCCGCGCCCCAGATCGGACGCCATTTCAGCAGCTCCAGTCCGACCGCCCAGGCCTCGATGCGCTCGCCGGCCGACTGCTCCTGCGACGAGAAGCCGCGCCCGCCCACCGCGCTGGCGCCCAGGAAGGCCACGCCGGCCAGGCCGCCGAGAACCGCGGTGCGGGTGGTGCCCAGCCAGTCGCGCACGATGAAGAACAGCAGCGAGGCCACACCCAGCAGCGCGCCGCGCGACTGGCTCAGCACGATGGCGTAGAGCATGACCGCGCCGGGTGCGACGATCAGCAGGGTGTTGCGCAGCCAGGCCCGCTGGCGCCACAGCACGAACAGCAGCGGCAGGCACATCACCAGCACCTGGGAGAAGTCGTTCGGATCGCTCAGGAAGCCCTGGCCGCGCACGCGCCACAGATACCAGCCGGTCTGGTCCAGCGCGGGGATCTCGGAGGCGGCTGACGGCGGTGCCCGGCTCGGGTCCTCGTCCTCATGCTGGGGCGCGGTCTGGCGCAGCACCAGCTGCTGGGCAAACTGCCCGGTGTGATAGGCCTGGATGCCGAAGAGGGCCGCCACCAGCATCGACAGCACCACTGCTGCGCAGGCGAGCTTGAGCCGGCGCAGCGAGGTCACGTTCAGCGCCACCAGCACGAACAGCATCGACGAGGTGGTGAAGTCGTTCATCGCGGTGAAGGCGCCACCGGCCCAGCCGTTGAGCGCCAGCGACACGCCCAGCATCACCATGAAGGCGAACAGCAGCTTGAAGTCGATGCCGCGCGCGGCGATCTCCTTGCGCACGATGGCGCGGCTGGCGGCCAGGACGAAGCCGAGCGTCCACAGCACCAGCATCGGCCGGTACTCCGCCATTTCCGGCGCGAACAGCTCGATCGGCCGGAAGAAGCTGAGGAACACATAGAGCAGGAAGACCGCGAAACTCATGATCCGGGCGACGGTTCGTGCAAAAGGTCCGATCCTAATGCGCCCGGATGACGGCGGCACGCCTGCACCCCCGGCCGTGGTACCGAAGCGGCTTAATCTGAAATGACGAGGTACCGCGGTGTGTCGCGGAAACATCGTTGCGTGCCAAGGAATTGTCGATCCGGCAGCTTAAGATCCGGCCCGCGTTTGTCGCGTTTATCCGCGTTTCCGACCCTTGACGATCGACGATCCCTGCATGAACAAGCCTGCTGTCCAGCCCCCCCTGCGCCGCGTCCTCTATCACCATCGCACCCAGGGCAAGGCGGTCGAGGGCGTGCACATCCGCGGCATCACCGATGCACTGCGCGCCGAGGGCGTGACGGTGGACATCATCTCGCTGCCCGGTGCCGACCCCTACGCCAGCCCGAAGGCGCTGAGTCCGACCAAGCAGGCCCGGCCCTGGATGAAGTGGGTCACCAGCCTGCCCGAGCCGCTGTTCGAGCTGGCCGAGCTGGGCTACAACGCGGTGGCCGGCTGGCGCATCCGCGAGTACCTGAACGCGCACAGGGACGTCGACCTGATCTACGAGCGCTACTCGCTCTACATGTTCGTCGCGGTGATGATCGCGCGGGCCCGCAGGATCCCGGTGATCCTGGAGATCAACGACTCCACCACCGTCTACCGGGTGCGGCCGCTGTTCTTCCAGCGTCTGGCCACGATGATCGAGCGCTGGGTGTTCCGCAACGCCAATGGCCTGGTCTTCGTCTCCGGCGCTTTCCGCGACCATGTGACGAAGGCGCATGGCGGCAAGATCGCGCCGACCATCGTCTCGCACAACGCGGCCAACATCGACAAGTTCAGCCCCACGCCCGAGCAGCGCGCCGCCGCGCGGGCGAAGTGGAAGCTGGAAGGCAGCGTGGTCTGCGGCTACCTCGGCGCCTTCGTGCCGTGGCATGCGATCGACCAGTTCGTCTACCGAATCGCCGACCGCCTGAAGGCCAATCCGCAGCTCAAGCTGCTGCTGGTGGGCGACGGCGCCACCTTCCCCGTGGTGCAGGAGTTCGTGCAGAAGCACGGCCTGCAGGACCAGGTGGTGATGACCGGACGCGTCTCGCATGACGAGGTGCCGGGCCTGCTGGCGGCGATGGACATGGCGGTGCTGCCCAGCGCGGGCGACTACACCTCGCCGGTCAAGCTGTTCGAGTTCATGGCCTGCGGCATTCCGCCGGTGGCGCCGGACTTCGTGCCGATCCGTGAGGTGCTGAAGGAAGACGAGACCGGCTGGATGTTCAAGGCCGGCGACCTGGAGAGCGCGGTGCAGATGGTGCTGCGCCGCAGCCAGGACAGCGACAACCTGCGCCGTGTCGGCCAGGCCGCGCGCGCCTACATCGCCCGCGAGCGCCAGTGGCGCAACAACATCCTGCAGCTCGTCGATTTCCGCGAGCGGGTCAAGGGCCGCTGAGGGCAGGGGAGCGGGCATGAAGCTGCTGCTGTCCGACCTGCGCGCCAAGCAGGTGCTCTACGGCGAGGGCGGCCCGCCCGTCTCGCTGCTGAAGGTGGTGCTGGCCGACGGCACGCTGGCCAATGCGCTGTACCGGCTGCAGGCCTGGCTGGCGCGGATCGGGCTGGCGCCGCTGGCGCTGATTCCGCACATCCTCAACAAGTGGCTCAACGGCTGCGTCATCGGCGTGAAGGCGCAGTTCGGGCCCGGCTTCGTGCTGATCCACCCGGTGGGCGTGGTCATCAACTCCAGCGTGCGCGGCGGGCGCAATGTCTGGCTGGAGAGCAGCGTGGTGATCGGCGAGAACCGCGGCGGCTTCCCGCGGCTGGGCGACGACATCTTCGTCGGCTCGGGCGCGAAGATCATCGGTGCGGTGGCGGTCGGCGACCGCGCGCGGGTCGGCGCCAATGCGGTGGTGCTGCACGATGTGCCGGCCGGCCACACCGCGCTGGGCATTCCGGCACGCATGCGCCCGCCCCGCGCCAACTAACGCACGCCTGACAGGCTCACCGCGGCTTGATCAACGCATTCCCTAGTGCGGCGCCGCGCCGATGGCGCTAGTCTCCATCTGTCGCGCGAAGGTTTCATCGCCCTCGTGGTCGGCGCATCAGAGCATTGACCTCCTGGCCCAGATCAAGCCGGGAGGTCTTTTTTTTCGGCCCTGTCCTGCATACCCCGGCGGGTTGACCTGACGCAAGGACGCCCGGCCCGGGCTGCGATCAGATGGATGCATGTTCAATCCGCAAGGGGACAAGACACCATGCACGCCCTGATCGACTTCTTCTCCACCGACTACGGCATTCTCAGCGCGCTGGTGCTCGCCACCACGATCGGCATGCTGGTCTTCTACATCAGCTACTTCATGAAGCACATCCGCCAGGACACGGAGGCGGCCGAGCAGGCGGCCCGTGCCGCGGCGGGTCGCTCTGCCTGAGGCCTGCATCCGGGAAGGCGTCAGAACGGCGCCGTGTCCTCGAAGACCTGCGGCGTCCCGTCGGCCGGATGCGCGAAGGCGAGCCGGCAGGCATGCAGCAGCAGCCGGGGCGCAGCCTCGCGCCACGGCGTCGGCGCATAGAGTTCGTCGCCGACGATCGGGTGGCCGATCGACAGCAGATGCACCCGCAGCTGGTGCGATCGGCCGGTCACCGGCTCGAGCGCGAGCCGGGCGGTGCCTGCGGTCGCGTCGCGGCCCAGCACCTGCCAGCGGGTCAGCGACGCCCGCCCGGTCAGCGGGTCGACCTTCTGGCGCGGCCGGTTCGGCCAGTCGCAGATCAGCGGCAGGTCGATCGCACCTGATGCCTCGGCCGGGCAGCCGGCCACCACCGCCTCGTAGCGCTTGTCGACCTGTCGATCGGCGAAGAGCCGGCTGAGCCGGCGGTGCATCTCGGCGCCGCGCGCCATCAGCAGCAGGCCGGAGGTGGCCATGTCGAGCCGGTGCACGATCAGCGCGTCGGGCACCCGGCGCTGCACCCGCGCGGCGACGCAGTCGGCGTTCTCGGGCCCGCGCCCGGGCACCGACAGCAGGCCGGCGGGCTTGCGCACCACCAGCATCGCCGCGTCGAGGTGGATCAGTTCGATGTCGTCGTCCATCGCCGGCATTGTCGCCGGCGCTGCGCGGGCATGACAGCCTGTCACCGGGACGAGCGCGATCGGGCGGCACAATCGCGCCTCCCGACTGCATGACGCCGACCGATGATGACGACTGACCTGTCCCCCCTGGATTTCCCGACGCTGCTGGCCGCGCTGATGCGGCCGTCCTCGCTGGTCGAGCTGGCGGTGCTGGCGGCGGTGCTGGCTGCCAGCGGGCTGCTGGTGTGGCTGCTGCGCGGCATGCGCGACCGCGACCGCACCGGGCCGGGCGATTCGAGCCCCTCGATCTGGTTCGGCACCCATCTGGTCGACGGCGTGCTGTTTCCGCTGCTGGCGCTGGCGCTGGCCTATGTGGCGCGCCGGATGCTGCTCGAGCTGGGCCAGCCGCTGGCGGTGTTCCGGCTGGCGATTCCGGTGCTGCTGTCGCTGGCGGTGATCCGGCTGAGCGTGCGGGTGCTCAGCGCGGCCTTTCCGGCGTCGGCGCTGATGCGCGCGGTCGAGCGCACGATTTCCTGGGTCGCCTGGCTGGGCATGGTGCTGTGGGTGACCGGGGTGCTGCCGGTGATGCTCGACGAACTCGACCAGATCCGCTGGAAGATCGGCGCCAACACGCTGAGCCTGCGCAACATCATCGAGGGCAGCCTGTCGGCCGGCTTCGTGATGGTGGTGGTGCTGTGGATCTCGGCGGCGCTGGAGGCGCGGCTGCTGGCCGGCGCCAGCGGCGCGCAGCTGTCGCTGCGCAAGGTGGCGGCCAACGCGCTGCGAGCGATCCTGCTCTTCGTAGGCCTGCTGATGGCGCTGTCGGCGGTGGGCATCGACCTGACGGCGCTGTCGGTGCTGGGCGGCGCGCTCGGCGTGGGCATCGGCCTGGGCCTGCAGAAGCTGGCGGCCAACTATGTCAGCGGCTTCGTCATCCTGGCCGAGCGCTCGCTGCGCATCGGCGACATCGTCAACGTCGGCGGCTTCGAGGGCGCGATCACCGACATCACCACCCGCTACACCGTGATCCGCGCGCCCTCGGGGCGCGAGTCGATCGTGCCCAACGAGACGCTGATCACCACCGCGGTGCAGAACCTGTCGCTGGCCGACCGCCGGGTGCTGCTCAGCACGCTGGTCAGCGTCGACTACGACACCGATGTCGAGCGACTGCGTGCGCAGCTGGTCGAGACGGTGTCGGGGGTGCCGCGGGTGCTGGCCGATCCGGGGCCGGCGGTGCAGCTCAGCAACTTCGGCGCGGATGGTCTGGAGGTCACGGTGCTGTTCTGGATCGATGATCCGGAGAACGGTCAGGGCAATGTGCGCTCGGAGGTCAATCTGGCCATCCTGGCGCTGCTGCGCCGCGAGGGCGTGGGCATTCCGTATCCGCAGCGGGTCGTGCGCTTCCAGGGCGCGCTGCAGGCGGAGGTGGCGCCGCCGGTCACGGCGCCCGCAGCGGAATCCGCACGCTGAAGCGGCTGCCCTCGCCGGGGCAGCTCTCCACCAGCAGCCGCCCGCCCAGCACCTGGGTGCAGAAATGGTGGCACAGGTGCAGGCCGATGCCGGTGCCGCCGCGACCGCGCCGGGTGGTGAAGAAGGGGTCGAAGATGCGCGGCAGCACCAGCGGGTCGATGCCGCAGCCGTCGTCGATCACCTCGATCGCCAGCTCGTCCGGGCGATGGCCGTGGCTCTCGTCATCGCTGTCGCCGCCGGCCGGATCGACCCGGCACAGCACCCGGATGCTGCCCTGCACCAGCCCGGGCGGCGGCGGGTCGAAGGCATGCATCAGCGCGTTGCCGATCAGGTTCTCGACCACCTGCCCGAGCGGGCCGGGATAGCTGTCGAGCACCAGCCCGGCGCCCGAGGCGATGTGCAGCGACACCGGCACCGGCCGGGGCGGCGCCTCGCTGCCCAGGCGCGGCACCAGCAGCCGGCGCACATCCTGCAGCACCTCGTCGAGCTCGAAGCGGCGTCGCTCCACCGCGCCGCGGTCCACCGCGAGCTGCTTGAACAGTCGGATGACCTGGCTGGCGCGCTCCAGGCCGTGCTCGATGATGTCCAGCCCGGCGCGCTGGCGCTCCAGCAGCCGCGTGACCGGTGCCGGCAGCGGTGCGGTGGCGCCGAGCTCGCGCTCGGCCTCGCCGAGCCGGCGCACCAGCGTCGAGGCGGTCATGCGCGCGCTGCCCAGCGGGGTGTTGAGCTCATGCGCGACACCGGCCACCAGCAGGCCGAGCGAGGCGAGCTTTTCCGCCTGCACCAGCTCGTCCTGCAGCTGGCGCAGCCGGCGCAGCGCGTCGTCGGCGCCGGCCTTGGCCTCGGCCAGCGCGCGGTGGTTGGTCTGCAGGTCGGCCAGCAGCCGCTCGCGCTCGACCTCGGTGCGGCGCTGGCGTCGCACCAGCAGCACCGCCAGCCCGAAGGCGGCGGTGCAGGCCAGCAGGCACTGCCAGGCGCTGGCATGGCGCAGCGGCTCGACGCTGTCGCGCGGCACATGGGCGACGAAGAACCAGGGCTGCATCGCCAGCCGGCCCGCCCCGGGCTCGGCGGGCAGGAAGTCCTGGAAATGCCACATGCCGGCGTCCAGCTCGCGCCGGCCGCGGCCCTGCTCCTGCAGCATGCGCCAGAGTTCCGGGTCGCGCATCGCCAGCGGCTGCGGCTCGGCGATGCTGACCGCGCGGCCCTCGCTGTCGTACAGGCGCAGCGGCTCCAGCGCCGGCTGCTTGAGCCGTGCCAGCCGCGCCATCATCGCCTGCAGATCATGCTGGATGACCACCATGCCGCGCAGCCGCCCGGCGGCGTCATAGACCGGCGAGGCCGCCCGCAGCGTGTGGCGCCCGCCCTCGCGCCCGAGCGGACTGAAGCGCGCCTCGGCCGGCAGCAGGTCAGCGAAATGCGCCAGCCAGGGCATCTGCGCCGGGCGGCGCAGCGCGCTCGAGGTGGCCAGCAGCGCCATGCCGTCGAGATGCTCGGTGCGCACCCGCTCCCGGCCGTGCTCGTCGATCCAGGAGATTTCCGCGTGGCGCGGCGAGGCGCGTGCATGCGCCAGCAGTGCGCTGGCCATCGCCGAGGTGTCGGCGCTGGCCGCGGCCACGCCGATGGCGGGCATCTGGCCCAGCACCAGTGCCGAGCGCGACAGGTCGGCCAGCTCCGAGCCGGTCAGCGCGATGCCCTGCTCGAGCAGGGTGCGGGCCTGCGCGCGCAGCGGCGACAGCCGCAGGTCGAGCAGCCGCAGATAGCTGAGCGCGCCGATCAGGCCGATCAGCAGCAGCCAGGGCAGCAGCCGCAGCACCAGGATGCGGCCTTCGCTGGCGCGGGGGCGTCTGTCGAGCGCCATCCGGCGTTCACTGCGGCAGCGACAGCGGCTGCGGCAGATGGCCCTGGGTGCGCAGCCAGCCGGGCAGATCGCACATCGGCATCGGCCGGCCGATCAGCATGCCCTGCGCGGCCTGGCAGCCGCTGCGCATCAGCCAGTGGCGCTGCGCGTCGGTCTCGACGCCCTCGGCCAGCGACTTCAGCCCGAGCTGGCGCGACAGCGACACGATCATGCCCGGCAGCGTCTCCTCGTCCGGGCGCTGGCCGATCTCGCCGAGAAAGGCGCGGTCGATCTTGATCCAGTCGAGGTCGAAGCCGCGCAGCCGCGCCAGCGACGAGAAGCCGGTGCCGAAGTCGTCCAGCGCGATCTCGAAGCCGAGCTGGCGCAGCCGGTCGAGCTGCAGCGTCGCGCCATCGGCGTCGACCATGACCGCGCTCTCGGTCACCTCCAGCTCGATCGCCTCGGGCGGCACGCCGGCGGCGCTGCAGCGCGCGGCGATGTCCTGCGCCAGCGCCGGATCGGCCAGCTGCAGCGCCGACAGGTTGACCGCGATGCGCAGATGGCCCAGGCCGAGCGAGTCCAGCAGCCGCCAGGCCTGGCAGGACTGCTCCAGCACCTGGTTGAACAGCGCCGAGATGTGGCCGGAGGCCTCGGCCAGCGCGATGAAGGTCAGCGGCGGGATCTCGCGCCCGCGCCGGTCGGTCCAGCGCGCCAGCGCCTCGAAGCCCTTGAGCGAGCCGTCCTGCAGCCAGACCTGGGGCTGCAGCGCGATGCGGATCTCGCCGGCGCGCAGCGCCTCGTGCAGCGCCTGGCCCAGGCGGTAGTTGTCGCGTGCCTGCGTCTCCATGCCGGGGCGGTAGCAGACCTGCTGGCCCCAGCCGTGGCGCTTGGCGTCGTTGAGCAGGTAGCGCGCGGTCGCCAGCGTCTCCTCGGGCGGGCCGCTCACCAGCGAGAGGTCGACCTGCGCGCCGGTCAGGTGCAGCACCGCCGAGAAGTGGCCGTCGCTGACGGTGATGCCCTCGGTGCGGTCGCGGTACATCTGCGTGACCATCTGGTCGGCCGGGCCGAGCAGCGCGAAGGTATCGTTGTCCACCCGCGCCACCATCACGTCCGGGCCGGCTTCCTCGCGCAGCCGCTCGGCCAGCGCCTGCAGCAGCCGGTTGGCGGTCTCGAAGCCGAGCATCAGGTTCAGGTTCGAGAACTGGTCGACATCCTCGAACTGCAGCACCATCGAGCCCAGCCGCTCGCCGGCGGCGTGCATGCGTCGCAGCAGGCCGTTGCGGTTGGGCAGGCCGGTGAGCTCGTCCTGGTAGGCCAGGCGATCGAGCTGGGCGATCAGGTCGAGGCGGCGCATCTGCGCGCCGACATTGGTGGCCAGCAGGCGCACCATCTCGCGCTCGGCCTCGTCCGGCGGCTGCGGGCGCGGCACCCACAGCGCGAACAGCGTCTGCTGTGCGCTGTCGGTGGCGCCGCGCAGCGCCGATGGCGGCAGCGCGCCGGGGTGCAGCGGCAGCAGCAGCTCGTGCAGCTCGTCGTCGCCCAGGCCGGCAGCGGGTGCCGGCGCGCCCAGCACATGCTCGATGCGCGCGGCCAGCAGCGGCGTGGTGCCGGTGTCGGCGTCGCCGGCGGCCAGCGTCAGCCCCTGCAGCGGGGCCTGCGCGCCGGCCGCGCCGATCACCAGCGGCCCGGTGGTGTGCGGCGGCCACATCGCCACCAGCCCGGCCGGCTCGGTCTCGAGCAGCGCCGCCACATCGTCGAGCAGCTGGCGCGCCAGGCCGGTCAGGTCCTGGCCCCGGCTGGCGCGGTCGACCGCCTGCAGCAGCCGCTCGAAGCGCCGCCGGCCCTGCTGCTCGCGCAGGATCGACTGGTGGCTGCGCAGGTTGGCGTTGAGCAGCGCCTCGAGCCGCTCGCTGCCCAGCTCGGTCTTGTGCCAGTACTCGTCGACATCGAGGTCGCGCATCACGTCGTGCATCGGCGCCATCCCGGGCTGACCGGTCAGCAGCACGATGCGGATGTCCTGGCGGCCGAGCTCGCCGCGCAGCCGGCGCACCAGCCGCAGGCCGGCGTCGTCATGCTCCATCACCACATCGAGCAGGATCACGCCGATGTCCGGATGGCGGGCCAGCTGCTCGAGCGCCTCGGCGCTGCTGCCGGCCTGCAGCAGCTCGACCTCGCGCCCCTGGAAGCGGTAGCCGTCGAGCGCGAAGGCGACCGAGCGGCGGAAGACCGGGTCGTCATCGACGGCCAGGATCCGGGGGGGCGGGGTTCCGGCGAGAGAGGGCGAGGGCGGCAGGATCAAGAACGGCTCCGGGCGGCGGGCCGGCGTCCGGAGCAGGAATGCCCGGCCCGCCGGGGCCGCGTGCAGTCTGGCGCAGTGTGCGATTGTTGGCAATTCCTCAAGCCGGAACCGGCAAGGCCGATATGGCAACGAACTGTTTTTGCCGGTCACGGCTTGTCGATCATGGCTTCTGCGCTTCCTCCGTCGCGTGCTTGTGCTTCTGTTGCGGCATCGCGTCGCCAGACCGGGCTGACGCTGGTCGAGCTGATGCTGGTCATCGGTCTGCTGGGCGTGCTGCTGGCGCTGGCGCTGCCGATGTGGAAGAGCCACCGTGACCGCGCGCTGCAGCGCCAGGCCGCCCAGGAGCTGGGCGCGATGTCCGCGGTGCTCGCCCAGTACCGGCTCGACAACCAGGGCTCGCCGGCCTCGCTGGCCGCCGTCGGCATGGCCGGCCGGCTCGATCCCTGGAAACGTCCCTACGTCTATTACAACCTGGAGACCGGCCAGCGCAGCGAGGCGCGCAAGAACCGCTCGCTGACTCCGGTCAACAGCGACTTCGACCTCTACAGCCTCGGCCCCGACGGCCAGAGCGAGCGTGCGCTGACTGCCGCAGCCTCTCAGGACGATGTGGTGCGGGCCAACAACGGCCGCTTCATCGGCGTGGCCACCGCGTTCACCGACTGAAGGAGCAGGGCCGGCCCGTGACCGATCCGTCGTCGTCGCTCACCGCGCCGCGCCGTCCGCGCTGGCGGCTGCCGCTGCTGGGCAGCCCGCTGGCGCGGCGCATCCTGCTGCTCTTCCTGGTCGCGGCCACCGTGCCGCTGCTGCTGCTGGGCGCGGGCAGCAGCCGGATGCTGGAGCTGCTCGAGCGCCAGGCCGGCCAGCGCGAGCAGGAGCTGCTGCTGCGTGGCGTGGCGCTGCAGGTGCGCGAGCGGCTGCTGGTGGCGCGCGACCAGATGCACAGCTGGCCGGTGCCTGCGGGCGAGACGGCTGAGCTGCCGGCGCTGCCCGGGCTGGGCCGGCAGTTCGTGCGGGTGCTGCACCTGGACGGCCGCGGGGCGCGCTTGGCCGGCGACGATCTGCTGCGCGAGATGGCCGCGCCGCTGCCCGCCGTCACGCCGGACCACGCGCAGCTGCTGGTGCGCGAGCGCAACGGCCGCACCGCGCTGATGATCCTGCTGCCGGTCGAGCCGGCCGGGCTGTGGCTGGCCGAGCTGTCGCCGGCCCACCTGTGGCAGCCCCTGCTCGATGCCGGGCTGGACGGCGCGGCCTGGTGCGTGCAGGACGGCCAGGGCCTGATGCTGCACTGCCCGGCGGTGCCGCAGAGCGGCGCGCAGGCCTCTGCTCAGGCCTCCGGGCAGGCCGCGCGACTGCATGCACGCTGGCCGCTGTTCCTGGAGGGCGACTTCCTGCTGGCCTCGGCCGGCGACTGGATCTTCGATCTGAGCGCGCCGGTCGAGCCGGTGCTGCTGGCCGGGCAGTCGATCCGGCGCCTGGTCACCGGCACGCTGGCGGGAACGCTGCTGCTGGTGCTGCTGCTGAGCATCAGCATGATCCGGCGCACGCTGGGGCCGCTTCAGCAGCTGCGCCGCGGCGTGCGTCGGGTCGAGCAGCTCGAGGCCGGCGCCCGGGTCGAGGTGCGTGGCAGCGACGAGTTCGCCGAGCTGGGCCGGGCCTTCAACCGCATGGCCGAGCGCATCGCCGACCAGTTCGTGTCGCTGGAGCTGCTGGCCTCGGTGGACCGGGACATCGTCGGTCGGCAGCCGGTGGACGAACTCTTCCGGCGCATGCTGGTCGAGGCGATCGGCCGGCTCGACGCCCGCACGATGGCGCTGGCGCGCATCGAGCCCGGGCGCATGCCGCGGCTGCTGCTGCAGTGGAACGACCGCCAGCATCTGCACAAGATCCGTCGCAGCGTGCGGGTGCTGACCCCGCCGGAGCACCAGATGCTGCTGGCGCTGCAGGACGATGGCGCCTGGCCGCAGGCCTGTGCCTGGAGCCAGGCGCTGGGCGAGGATCTGCAGGCCTTTCCGCTGCGCTGGCAGTCGCGCACGCTCGGGGTGATGCTGCTGGCCTGGCCGCGCGAGCCCGGCGCGCTGGCACGACGCCGCGCCACCGATCTGCGCGACCGGCTGGCGGTGGCGCTGGCGGCCGAGCTGCGCGAACGCGAGCTGACCTGGCAGGCCGGGCATGACGACCTGACCGGCCTGCTCAATCGCAACGGACTGCATCAGCTGCTCGATGCCCGCCTGGGCGATCCGGAGGCGTCCGAGCCCGCCGAGCTGGCACTGCTCTTCATCGATCTGGATCATTTCAAGTCGGTCAACGACAGCCTGGGCCACGGCCTGGGCGACGAGCTGCTGCGCCAGGCGGCCGACCGCATCGAGGCCTGCGTGCCGGCGCGCTCGCCGGTGGCGCGCCCGGGCGGCGACGAGTTCGTGGTCGTGCTCGAGGCGGCGGATGCGGCCGACGCGGCCGAGGTGGCCACGGCGATCTGCCGGCGCATGGCGCTGCCCTTCCAGGTGGGTGGACGCGAGCATTTCCTGGGCGCGAGCATCGGCATCGCGCTGGCGCCGCTGCATGGGCGCAGCCGCTCGGTGCTGATGCGCCATGCCGACATGGCGATGTACTGCGCCAAGGAAGGCGGCCGCGGCCGCCACGCGATGTTCGAGGAGCCGCTGGACGCGCGGCTGCACGAGCGCGGCGCGCTGCTGGCCGACCTGCGCCAGGCGGTGGTCCGGCACGAGCTGCTGCTGCACTACCAGCCCCGGGTGGCTGCGGCCGATGGCCGCATCCGCTCGGCCGAGGCGCTGGTGCGCTGGCAGCATCCCGGCCGCGGCCTGGTGCCGCCGGGCGTCTTCATTCCGCTGGCCGAGGAGTCCGACCTGATCGAGTCCATCGGCAGCTGGGTGCTCGACGAGGCCCGCCGCCAGCTGGCGCTCTGGCGCCGCCAGGGGCGGGTGCTGGACCGGCTGTCGGTCAATGTCTCGCCGCGCCAGCTGCAGTCGGGCCGGCTGGTCGAGACGGTGGAGGCGGCGCTGCTGCGCCACGGCGTGCCGTGGCGCCAGCTCGAGCTGGAGGTCACCGAGAGCCTGCTGGTGGGCGATGCCCGTCAGGCCAGCGCGCAGCTGGCCGAGCTGCGCCAGCGCGGCGTGCTGATCGCGCTGGACGACTTCGGCACCGGCTACTCCTCGCTGGCGACGCTGCGCGACCTGCCGATCGACGTGATGAAGGTCGACCGCGCCTTCGTGCGCGACCTGGGCAGCGATGCCTCGGCGCAGGCGATCACCCGGGCGATCCTGACGCTGGCGCAGTCGCTGGGCAAGCACTCGGTGGCCGAAGGCATCGAGGGCGAGGCGCAGGCCGCCGCGCTGCGCCAGCTCGGCTGCGACGAGCTGCAGGGCTATCTG
>RRZU011358316.1_pt1 | contig 34837 bp, 31 predicted proteins | sample 2165561 | NCBI WGS metagenome assembly RRZU01 (sample SAMN10456909, study PRJNA506462) | wastewater metagenome | isolation source: wastewater sludge | place: USA: Moscow, Idaho | reverse complement strand
TTCGCTGTTATTGATAATGCGCAAATTATACGCATTTTCCAGCCAACCTTGATTGTTTTCACGCACCATCACACCACGGTCTTTAATGATGTCGACATGCAGCGTTTCACGAGTGGCAATACCAAACAGCCAAGCTGCCACCGCAACAAACAACACCACACCATAACCCAATACACGCGGGCGCAACAAGCGCTTTTTAATGTCTTTGTCGGTATATTCGTGTTTCAGCACACTTTCGGTGGTATAACGGATAAGGCCGCGCGGATAATTCATTTTATCCATAATTTCATCGCAGGCATCAATACAGGCAGCACATCCGATACATTCATATTGCAGGCCATCGCGGATATCGATACCCACGGGGCACACCTGCACGCACATAGTGCAATTGATGCAGTCCCCCAAATTGCTCTCTTCTTTGCTGGCTGTTTTCTTACGCGCCCCGCGCGGTTCTCCGCGCTCTTCGTCATAAGAAATAACCAGCGTGTCGTGATCAAACATAGCACTTTGGAAACGCGCATACGGACACATATATTTGCACACCTGCTCACGCATAATGTGGGCAAACAAAAACGTCATAAAGCCGTAAAACGCTGCTGCAAACAGCGCACCACCGCCGACAGTGAAATTGAAAAAGCTCGGCACCAGTTCGCGAATCGGCGTAAACCAGCCGGCAAAAGTAATACCCGTCCAAGCGCACACCACAAAAATCAGCAGATATTTGGTAAGCTTGATGCGGATTTTCCGCACGTTCCACGGCTCCTTATCCAGCTTCAAACGCTTGTTGCGGTCGCCCTCAACAAAGTGATCAATCCACAACATAATTTCAGTGTACACCGTTTGCGGACAAGCATAACCGCACCACAAACGCCCTGCAATCGTGGTCCACCAAAATAGGCCGAAGGCGCTGATAATCAGCAATCCGGCCAAATAAATCAAATCTCCCATCCCCAGTGAAAGACCAAAAATATAAAAATGGCGCTCCGGGATATCAAATAACACCATCTGCCGCCCCGACCAGTTAAACCACGGCAACACATAAAATACAAACTGGGTGACGATAATCATCAGAATACGCAGATTGGCAAAACGCCCTTTCGCCATTTTTGGCTGAATGCGCTTGCTTCCCTGATAAAGATGGATCACTTGTTCTTTGGGATTTTGAGGGGTAGACATGGTTGGGTTCCTTGCTTTTTGTATGCCAAACCGGTTTGTCGAAAACTGCTTTACCTGATTGGCTGAATCCGTTTACAATAATTGTATTAATACAAAAGGATTTTTGTGTGAGCACATTAAAACCCAAAGGGAGCACTGCTGTCAACATCGCCGTTTCAATTGAGGGGCTTATCCGCAACGGCGACTGGCCGCCAGGGCACAAATTGCCTACGGTACGCGCGCTTTCGGATGAATTAGGCGTCAATCCCAATACGGTTTCCGCCGCCTACAAACAATTGCGCGATGCCGGCGTGATTGAAACCGACGGCCGCCGAGGCAGTTTCGTGCCTGAAAAAGCGGCTATCGTTCACGGCGAAATGGCCGTGCCGCACGGCTTGGTGGATTTGGCCTCCGGCAATGTCGACATCAGACTGCTGCCCGAGCTGCGGCCAGAATGGCTGGCCGATTACCATCTCGGTGCCAACATCGGCAATTATGGCGACCATCCGTCTTTATTGTCTTTGCTGAATAGATGGCTACCTGAAAACTGCGGTATTCATGCCGAGCCGGTGTTGTTTTCAGGCAGCCTCGATATTATGGAGCGCGCGCTTGCCCAGCGTTGCCTGCCCGGCGCTAAAGTCTTGGTGGAAGACCCTTGCTGGCAGCCGCTATTGCCTATGCTGGCGGCTTTGCGCCTCGAAGCCGTGCCGATACACATGGATGCAGAAGGTGCCGTATTGCCATCCGAAAACATATTAAACCAGGCCGCCGCCGTTATCCTTACCCCGCGCGCGCACAGCCCCACCGGCATCTCTTATGGCACCGCACGTTGGCGGCAGTGGCAACAGGCGCTTTCCGGCCGGAATGCCTTATTGCTTATCGACGACCATTGGGGGCCTCTGAGCCAACAAGCCTTCCCCGGTTTGGCCGGCTTTGATAACGAATGGATTTACAGCACCTCCACCAGCAAATTTCTCGGCACCGATTTCCGTTTGGCCGTGGCCGCCGGTAACGGCACCGTGATCGCCGCCATGAAAAAGCGCTACGCGCTGGGCCCTCGCTGGATGAGCAATCTGTTACAACACCTCACCGCCAGCGTTTGGCAAAGCTTGCTGCCTGACGGCCTCGCCCGCATCAATGCCAGCTACAACCAACGCCGCCGCCATTTTATCTCCTGCCTGCACAGTCATGGCATCGAGCTGCCCGATGGTGAGGGCTTGCACGTGTGGCTGCCGGTACACAACGAATTGTTCACCGTACAAGCCCTGGCCGCGCGCGGCTGGGCAGTACAGGCGGGCACGTCACTGTCGCTCTCGAAACAGGCTGCCGTGCGCATTACCCTCAGCAATTTAAATTGGGACGATTGCCATACGCTGGCGCAAGACATCGCCGACATTCTCAACAGCCGCACCCACGCCTTGTATTAAAGCCAGCATTAACAAAAGCTACCTGAAACGTTTCAGGTAGCGTGAATAAAACCAGCAGAGCGCCCGATAACAGCGCCGTAGCAAACCGTCACCTCAGCGCTTAAACGCCAGCGTCAGCACACCTCCGGCCACCAACCCGATGCCCAACCACTCCTGTGCGCTCGGGCGTTCTTTTAAAAACAACACCGCCAACAGCGCCACTAGCACAATGCTGAATTTATCTACCGGCGCCACTTTCGAAGCTTCGCCCATTTGCAGGGCTTTGAAATAGGCCAGCCACGAAGCGCCGGTAGCCAGGCCGGATAAAACCAGAAACGTCCAATTGCGGGCAGAAAAATGGCCTACCCCCTGCCATTTGCCGGTGTAGCTTAAAAACAGCATCAATGCGGCAATAATCACCAATGTTCGGATAAACGTGGCAAAGTCCGAATCAATACCCTGCAAGCCGAGCTTGGCGAAAATTGCCGTGAGCGCTGCAAAAAAAGCGGAAGCCAACGCCCAGTAAAACCATGTGTTTTCTGCCATAATATTTTGTTTTCTTTAATTTAAACAAAGGCTACCTGAAAAGCTGTTTAAACAAACACCATGCTCCGGCAAATACGCTACTTACTTTCAGGCAGCCTCATGCTTTGCAAAACCAACGCAAGGTTTATAATCGGAAATCTACTCTCTTTCAGGAGCCGCCATGCCCCCGCTTTCCGACGTTGAAATCGCCCGTCAAGCCACCATGCAGCCGATTCAAAACATCGCCGCCCGTCTCGGCCTCAGTGCAGACGATATCACTGTTTACGGCCGCTATAAAGCCAAAATCACGCCGCAAAACGTATTCGCGCTGCCGCCGCGACAGGGCAAACTGATTTTGGTTACCGCCATCAACCCCACGCCGGCAGGCGAAGGTAAAACCACCGTTACCATTGGCTTGGCCGATGCACTCAACCGCCTCGGTCAAAACGCAGTCATTGCCATGCGCGAGCCTTCGCTCGGTCCCGTGTTCGGCATCAAGGGCGGCGCGGCGGGCGGCGGCTACGCACAGGTATTGCCAATGGAAGACATCAACCTGCACTTCACCGGCGATTTCCACGCCATCGGCGCGGCCAACAACCTTTTGGCCGCCATGCTCGACAACCACATTTATCAGGGCAACACGCTCAACATCGACCCGAAACGCGTGCTGTGGCGGCGCGCAGTCGACATGAACGACCGCCAGTTGCGCCACATTATCGGCGGCCTCGGCAAGCCCAGCGATGGCGTGATGCGTGCCGACGGCTTCGACATCACCGTGGCTTCCGAAGTGATGGCCGTATTCTGCCTCGCCAAAGACTTAGCCGACCTGAAAACCCGCCTCGGCAACATTCTGGTGGCCTACCAGCACAGCGGCGAGCCGGTGTATGCACGCGATTTGAAAGCTCACGGTGCGATGGCAGCGCTGTTAAAAGACGCTATCCAGCCCAATCTTGTACAAACCATAGAAGGCACACCTGCTTTCGTGCACGGCGGCCCTTTCGCCAATATCGCTCACGGCTGTAATTCCGTCATCGCCACTCGCGTGGCGCAGCATCTGGGCGATTACGCCATTACAGAAGCCGGCTTCGGCGCCGATTTAGGTGCAGAAAAATTTTGTGACATCAAGTGCCGTTTGGCCGGTTTGCAGCCTGATGCAGCGGTGGTGGTGGCTACCGTGCGCGCGCTGAAATACAACGGCGGCGTGGCGCGGGCGGATTTGGGCGCAGAAAACCTTGAAGCGCTGCAACGCGGTCTGCCCAACCTGCTCAAACACATCGACAACCTGCAAAACGTATTCGGCCTGCCCGTGGTGGTGGCGCTCAACCGTTTCGCCTCCGACACCGAAGCCGAGCTGGCCGCCGTGCGCAACGCCTGCACCGGATACGGCGTTCAGGTAGCCCTCACCGAAGTGTGGGCAAAAGGCGGAGCGGGCGGTGAAGATTTGGCGCGCCAATTGCTGCACACGTTGTCCATCCCCGCCGGCGAGTTCCGTTTTGCCTATGAGCTTTCAGGTAGCCTCAAAGACAAAATCCGCACCATCGCCCGCAAGGTATACGGCGCGGAAGATGCAGACTTCAGCAACGAAGCCGAAACCGGTTTGGCCAAGCTCGAGCAGCTCGGCTTTGCCCGCTTGCCTGTGTGCATGGCCAAAACGCCGTATTCTCTCAGCGACAATGCCGCCCTGCTCGGCCGCCCCGAAGGCTTTCGCATCAACGTGCACAGCGTAAACGTATCCGCCGGCGCCGGTTTTGTGGTGGCGCTGTGCGGCAACATCATGAAAATGCCCGGCTTGCCCAAGTCGCCTGCCGCCGAACGCATCGACATCGACGAACACGGCCACATCAGCGGCCTGTTTTAAACCGCCGCCCACATGCCGCCGCGCGTCAATGGATGCAGGCGGCGTTATTGCGCGCACCCATTGAGGCCTAACCATCGGCAGCTGTTGTATTTTGACTCATGTCGAAAGCCGCCCGATTTCAGACATTTACATACACCAGTGTATTTTTTTCACTTTAAGGCTACCTGAAAAATTGCCCTTATCTTATCAAGTCATTAAAATACAGTCCTTTAAAGAATGGCCTGAGTCCGCCCGATGACTACCCCCTTTATCGAAATGAAAAACGTGGTGTTTGCCTATGGCGACCGCCCGATTTTGAGCAATATCAATTTCCAGATTGCCCAAGGCAATTTTGCGGCGATTATGGGCGGCTCGGGTAGCGGTAAAACCACACTGATGCGCCTGATTACCGGGCAAATCCACCCGCAACAAGGGCAGGTGTTGCTCGAAGGCAAAGACTTGGCGCAACTTTCAGCCAACGAATTATACGAACACCGTCGCCGCATGGGCGTATTGTTTCAGCACGGCGCGTTGTTTACCGATTTATCCGTATTCGACAACCTCGCCTTTCCGATGCGCGAGCTGACCCAGCTGCCTGAAGCGGTTATCCGCGACTTGGTGATTTTAAAACTCAACGCAGTCGGCCTGCGCGGCATCGAACATTTGATGCCGTCCGAATTATCCGGCGGCATGGCGCGCCGTGTGGCGCTAGCGCGCACCATAGCCCTCGATCCGGAGCTGATGCTCTACGACGAGCCGTTTACCGGCCTTGACCCGATTTCGCTCGGCGTGATTGCCCACTTAATCAGCCGCATCAACAACGCCCTGCGCTCCACGAGCGTGATGGTGACACACGATATCGAACAATCGCTACGCATCGTTAACCAGGTGATTTTTCTGGCGCACGGCGAAGTGATGTTTTCAGGCAGCCCTGAAGAAATGCGCGAGCTGGATTCACCCTGGGTACAGCAATTCGTGGGCGGCCAGGCCGACGGCCCGGTGGCGTTCCGTTATCCGTCGCAAACCAGCTTGCAGCAAGACTTGTTCGCACACAGCCCAAACGTTTAAACAGGCTACCTGAAAAGAACTGTGTTATAAAAACATGAACTTTATCCAAACTACCGGGGCCAAAACCCTGAGCTTTATCCAGTCACTCGGCAGCGTTTGCCTGTTTCTGATGCAGATTTTGGCCAAATCCGGCACCGTGCTCACCCGCCCACGCCTGAGCATCCGCCAAATGTATTTCGCCGGCGTTTTGTCGGTGCTGATTATCGCCGTGTCCGGCCTGTTTGTCGGCATGGTATTGGGGCTGCAAGGCTATACCCAACTGGCCAAATTCAAATCGGCCGACGTGTTGGGCTACATGGTGGCCGCCAGCCTATTGCGCGAACTGGGGCCGGTATTGGCAGCGATTTTGTTCGCCAGCAGTGCCGGCGGCGCGATGACCAGCGAAATCGGCTTGATGAATACCACCGAGCAGCTTGAAGCCATGAACGTGATGGCGGTCGACCCCGTGGCGCGCGTGGTTGTGCCGCGCTTTTGGGCCGGCGTATTATCGATGCCGTTGCTGGCTTCTGTGTTTAACGTGGCCGGCATCTTCGGTGCTTATTTAATCGGCGTGCGCTGGCTGGGTTTGGACGGCGGTATTTTCTGGTCGCAGATGCAAAACAATATTATGTTAGGCTACGATGTATTAAACGGCCTGATTAAATCTGCCGCGTTCGGCGTAGCCGTTACCCTGATTGCCGTGCATCAGGGCTTCCATTGCCGGCCAACCTCCGAGGGCATTTTGCGCGCCAGCACCCGCACCGTAGTGTCTTCCGCACTCACCGTGCTGGCCATCGACTTTATCTTAACCGCATTGATGTTTACCGAGTAAAAAATGAAAAAAAGTGTTTTGGAATTTTGGGTAGGTTTGTTTGTCTTACTGGGCGTGGCAGCCGTTGCCTTTTTATCATTCCGCGTAGCGGGCGGCAATGCACTGGGCAGCAGCAGCGCCACCTATACCGTGTATGCCGACTTCACCGATATCGGCGGCCTGAAAGTAAAAGCACCGGTCAAAACGGCAGGGGTATTGGTGGGTCGCGTCGACAGCATCACGCTCGATCCGAAAACCTATCAGGCCAAAGTGAGCTTGAATCTCGACAAACAATACCAATTTAGCAGTGACGTTTCAGCCCAAATCCTCACCTCCGGCCTGCTCGGCGAACAATATGTCGGCCTGACCGAAGGCGGCGACGAAGAACACCTGGCAGCAGGCGACACCATCACCCTGACCAGCTCGGCCATGGTGCTGGAAAATCTGCTCGGTCAAGTGATGACCAGCTTTACCGAGAAATCGGCACAACCCTCGACAGACAGCAGCACAACACCCGAATAATCATTTTTACGCATCATTATTCATAAGGAAAAAACATGAAAAAATCAGCCTTAATCAGCGCCTTGAGCATCGGTGTAATGAGCATCAGCATGGCTTTTGCCACACCGGCAGAAGCCGTAAACCAGGTGCGCAGCAATGCTACCGAGGTATTGATCATCTTAAAACAGGCCAACGGCAGTAATGACAATACCGTACGCAAGCAGGCCGAAACCTATGCCACGCCCTATTTTGATTTCCAACGCATGACCGCCCTCGCAGTAGGCAACCCGTGGCGCACTGCCACCGCCGCGCAAAAACAGGCGTTAACCAAAGAGTTTCAAACCCTCCTGATCCGCACCTATTCCGGCACCATGCTGCAATATAAAGACGCCCAAGTTAATGTACAGAACAACCCCGTTGTCAACCGCGACGGTAAAGAAGTAATTGTGCGTGTGGAAGTTCAGCCCAAAAACGGCAAAAAAGCCAATCTGGATTTCACCACCTATCAAAGCGGTAATTCATACCGCATATATAACGTTGCCGTAGAAGGTGCCAGCTTGGTAACCGTTTACCGCAACCAGTTCGGCCAAACCATCAATGCCAAAGGCATCGACGGCTTGATTGCCGAACTCAAAACCAAAAACGGCAGCAAGTAATGCAACTGGACGCCCAAGAGTCTGTCTTGTATCTCAGCGGCGACATTACGGTAAAATCCGTTAATGCCGCCGCGCTGCGCCAATTCGAGCAGGCTTGCGCACAAACGCAGATAAATACGCTTGACTTACAAGGCGTGCGCACTGCCGATTCGGCCTGCATCTCCCTGCTGCTGACGGCTTTACGCCTCAAAACACCCAATATTGCTTTACGCAACCTGCCTCCTTCCGTTTCGGCACTAGCCGAACTGTATGAAATCCAAAATTGGGTACACGCATGAACAAACAACTCGCGGCGGTTTTCATGGCCACACTGGTATTAAGCCAACCCGTATTGGCGGCCGAGCGCAACCCTGAAGACCCTTACGAACCCTACAACCGCGTCATGTTCAAGGTAAACGACACCGCCGACCAATACGTCATCATCCCGCTTGCCCGCGGCTACCGCGCCGTGACCCCACCGCCGGTGCGCATGGGCGTGAGCAATTTTTTCTACAACCTGCGCGATGTAATCAGCTTTGGCAGCAATCTTTTGCGGCTTGATTTGGAAAAGGCCAGCACCGATTTGGTGCGCGTGGGCATCAATACCACCTTCGGCCTCGGCGGCCTGATCAACATCGCCGATGCCGGCGACATGCCCAACAACAAAAACAGCTTGGGCGATACGCTCGCCACTTGGGGCTGGAAACACAGCAACTACTTCGTCTACCCGCTGGCCGGCCCTTCAACCGTGCGCGACAGCCTCGGCAATATGATTGTTGGCCTGTATCCGCCGGAAAACGGACTTCTTAGCCATTCCAACGCCCTTCTCGTGACCACCAAAGTGCTGAAAATAGCCGACACCCGCGAGCAATACCTTAATCTGACCAGCAGCCTGGATCAGGCCGCCGTCGACAAATACGCCTACACCCGCGATATGTATATGCGCATACGCAACCAGCAGATCGGCATCGAACCGCCGCCAGACAGCAGCGATATCGACATCGACGAACTGGTGGCGCCCGATAACACACCAGCCGATAGCCCAGCCGACAATACACTGGCAGATACTGACGTCTTGGGCTTGGGCTTTGCCGATACCGACACCAACCCGGCCGAAATTACGCCGGACAAACCTTTATGGACAGTGGAATAAACACCGCTGCGATATCATAAACGCTACCTGAATATCTTTCGGGTAGCGTTTAAACAAACCGAGGCTACCTGAAAGATATTCAGGTAGCCTCCAATCCATACCACACGCCCAACAGGCTGTTTATTGCATCTGCAGCACACTCAAGCCCGGCAAATCGGAAAACCCGCGCTCGCGCACAATTTGGCAAAAATTATCCAAATAGGTTTTATCGGCATCATCGCTGCGCATGGCGGCATAAAGCTCGCTTTGCAGCGGCGGCATACCGATTTGGCGGGCGCATATATAGCCTTTTTCCAGATACGGCATCACCGTCCAATACGGCAGCGCTGCAATGCCGCGTCGACTGGCAACAAGCTGGATAATGGCAATGGTAAGCTCGCTGTGCCGCCGTGGCGGGTTAATGCCTGCCGGCAACAGCACTTTGCGCAACAAATCAAGCATGTCATCGGGCACGGGATAGCTAATCAGCGTTTCATCGGCAAAATCCTGTGCCTGCCACACGTCTTTTTCTGCCAGCGGATGGTCTTTGGCACAAATCGCCACCATTTCATAGGCAAACAACGGCTGATAGACAATGCCCGCCTGCGGCGCCACTTCAGACACAATCGCCAAATCGGCACGGTGGGTGAGCAACAAAGCCACCGGATCGGCCTGAAAACCAGACACAATATCCAGCTCCACCTGCGGCCACATCGGCCGGAAATCGCCCATGGCCGGCATCAGCCAATCGAAACAGGTATGACACTCCACCGCCAGCCGCAACTCACCGGCTTCACCTTCGATAATCTGCGCCAAATCACGCTCAGCAGCAGCCACTTGCGGCAGCAATTCACGCGCCAGCTGCAACAGCCGCTCGCCCGCCGGTGTGAAACGTATGGGGCTGGACTTGCGCTCAAACAGCGGCGTTTCATAATAGTTTTCCAGCGCACGAATTTGGTGCGACAGGGCAGATTGGGTCAGGAACACGCGCTTGGCAGCCAGCGACACGCTGCCGGTTTCTTCCAGAGCCAGCAAAGTGCGCAGATGGCGAAGTTCGATAATAGAGTCCATGGCATATCAATTCCGATTCGGCAGACTGCCATTATAACATTAAAATAATTCATGAATTTAATCTGAAAACGGTTTACCTTTCATAAATCAAGGCTACCTGAAAGCCACACTGCTTTCAGGTAGCCTTTTGAACATACCCTTGCTTGCCGCAATCATCCAGCGCCACCCTTGCTACAAGACATATTACCGATGACGCACGACGCAGAGCCAAAATCTGCCGACCGCTTACCCGTATTTATCAAAACATCGTTAAAAGGTAAAAATCATACCAGCCCACCACCGATGCTTTCCAATCAGCAAAAAAAGCAAAATTGATAACGGCGCTGCCCGCGATATTTTCCGGCATAACCGGAGCCGGAGCCGGAGCGCTAAGGCTACCTGAAAACACAATCTCCAGATTCAGGTGTGCCGTCGCCTCGGTGATGTTTTCTGCCCAATCATCATGAAACACCGCCCACTCTCGCCTGCCCAAATCACTAGATAACTCATCTCTGCCTTCAGAATATTGTCCGCAACCGGCCATGAACCAGCTGTATATTAAAACCATTCATGCAAAACATTCAAATTTATCGTTTGCAAGCTGGGCAAAAACCGTTCAAGATGCTAACGTTATTTATTTTCCAGCCGTTTTCATCTGAAAGAGACCATACATGAACACATTTCACCTGTCAGGTTACCCGCGCATCGGCGCGAAGCGTGAACTGAAATTCGCCGTAGAAGCCTTCTGGAAAGGCGCAAAAAGCGAAGCCGAGCTGCAAGCCGTGGCCGCCGAAATCCGCCAACTCAACTGGGCTGCCCAAAAAGCCGCCGGTGCCGATTTGCTGCCCGTAGGCGATTTTTCATTTTACGACCAAGTATTAGACACCCAAGTAGCTTTGGGCGCCATTCCGAAACGTTTCGGTTTCGATGCCGCCAACCTGAGCCTGCCGGAATATTTCCAACTGGCACGCGGCAATGCCACTCAGTTTGCCATGGAAATGACCAAATGGTTCGACACCAACTACCATTACATTGTGCCCGAATGGCATCAAGACACCGCCTTTGCCGCCAACAGCAAAAACCTCATTGCACAAATCAAAGAGGCCAAAGCGCTCGGTCACGACATCAAGCCAACGTTAATCGGCCCCATCACCCTATTGTGGCTGGGTAAAGACAAAGAAGCATTCGGCTGCCGCGTAGCCACCTTGCTGCCGAAACTGCTGCCTGCCTACGCCCAACTCTTGCGTGAACTGGCCGCTGAAGGCGTAGACTGGATTCAGATTGACGAGCCGATTCTGGCCGTAGACGCTCCCAAACCTTACCTCGATGCGTTTACCGACACTTATAAAGAGCTGGCCAACACCGGTGTGCGCATCATCATCGGCACCTATTTCGCCTCTGTGGCCGAACACCTAAACCTGTTGAAAGCCCTGCCGGTACACGGCTTGCACATCGACTGCGTGCGCGCACTGGAGCAGCTGGCCGTGTTTGCCGATGCCTGGCCGAGCAACAAAGTTTTGTCGGTGGGTTTAATCGACGGCCGCAACGTATGGCGTGCCAACCTGAGCAAGGTTATCGACACCTTGGCGCCGGTAGCCGCCAAGCTCGGCAACAACTTGTGGATTGCCCCAAGCTGCTCACTGCTGCACAGCCCGCAAGATTTGGCCGTAGAAGAGAAACTCGACGCCGAAATCAAATCGTGGATGGCGTTTGCCGCCCAAAAACTGGTTGAGCTGGGCACGGTAAAACAAGCATTGGTACACGGCAAAGACAGCGTAAAAGAAGCCATCGCCGCTTCTGATGCCGCCGCCAGCGACCGTGCCACCAACAAGCTGATTCACAACCAAGCCGTACAAGCCCGCGTGGCCGCACTGCCCAAAGGCGCCGATCAGCGCAAATCACCTTTCGCTACGCGCATCAAAGCCCAACAAGCCTGGATGAACCTGCCGGTTCTGCCCACCACCACCATCGGTTCATTCCCGCAAACCACCGAAATCCGCCAAGCACGCGCCGCTTTCAAAAAAGGTGAGTTGAGCGCGGCCGATTACGATGCCGCGATGAAAAAAGAAATCGCCTATTGCGTGGAAGAACAGGAAAAACTGCAAATCGACGTGCCGGTACACGGTGAAGCCGAGCGTAACGACATGGTGGAATACTTCGGCGAACAACTCGCCGGCTACTGCTTCAGCCAGTTTGGCTGGGTGCAAAGCTACGGTTCGCGCTGCGTGAAACCGCCCATCATTTTCGGCGACGTTTCCCGCCCAAACCCGATGACTGTTTACTGGTCTTCCTACGCGCAAACGCTGACCAAACGCCCGATGAAAGGCATGCTCACCGGCCCCGTTACCATGTTTAAATGGTCGTTTGTTCGCGACGACGTGCCTCTGAGCGTGGTAGCCAAACAAATCGCTTTGGCGCTGAACGATGAAGTGCTGGATTTGGAAAAAGCCGGCATCAAAGTGATTCAGATCGACGAACCGGCCATCCGCGAAGCCATGCCGCTGAAAAAAGCACAATGGGACGAATACCTAGACTGGGCGTGTGAATCTTTCCGCTTGAGCAGCACCAACGCCGAAGACAGCACCCAAATCCACACCCATATGTGTTACTCGGAGTTTAACGACATCCTGCCCGCCATCGCTTCTATGGATGCGGATGTAATCACCATCGAAACCTCACGTTCCGACATGGATTTGCTCACTGCCTTCGGTGACTTCAAATACCCGAACGACATCGGCCCCGGCGTGTACGACATCCACAGCCCGCGCGTACCTACCGCCGCCGAAGTGGAACACCTGCTGCGCAAAGCGATGGACGTAGTGCCGGTTGAACGCCTGTGGGTCAACCCCGACTGCGGCCTGAAAACCCGTGGTTGGAAAGAAACCATCGAGCAATTGGAAGTAATGATGGAAGTAACCAAAAAGCTGCGCGCGGAACTGGCAGCGAAATAAAACCAAGTCTGCATTAAGTTGCAAATAGAGGCAAAGGCTACCTGAAACATTTCAGGTAGCCTTTTATTTTAAAATCTTGCAGCAACTCCATCATCCAGAAGATACCTGTTTTAACACTATTTTGGCCCGCATAAAATCAAGCACGGCACAAAAGGCTACCTGAAAAGCACATTCTCTACTTTAACGGATGACGCGCCGTGCGATTGGCATTATCATAGAAGCCGATTGCCCCTAAACACAACAAGGAAACGAAAATGTATGAAGTCAACCGCAGCGTCTTTCTGCTCACGCCCCTGGAGCCTTTCTGGAACTGGTTGCAATCGTTGCCCGATTTGGATCTGGGCGACGCCACTCTAGAAGACTTACAATCCGATGCCAATGCCTATCTGATTAACCCATGCGACACCGCCGAAGAAGTATGGAACGAAATCGAAGCCAACGTTGAAGAGCTGTTTGCCGCCGAACTGGCCGACTGGTGCGAAGACGAAAGCGAATGGCCTGATTTGCATCCCGATATTTTTAGCGAATGGTTCGGCATCACCCTCTCCACCATCGCCACCGACCTTTCACGCGAACCTTTGGCGCGCGAAGCATTCCAGCCGCTCACCTTAAACTGAGGCCAGCTAAAACATGCCGCAGCCCATTTGCATCCGCAGCTATCACGTAGACGGCTACGGTCATGTCAACAACGCGCGTTACCTCGAATTTCTCGAAGACGCGCGTTGGGCGCTGTTTGAGCAACACGGCCTGCTGCCACTGCTCGGCGACATCCGGCTGGTGGTCACACGGGTGGATATCCGCTACCGCCGCAGCGCCGTAGAAAACGACATCCTGCACAGCGAAACCCGCATCACCGCCGTGCGCCCGCGCCAGCTCCAATTAAGCCAGCGCCTTCTGCTCAACAACAGCGGCAAAAGTGCTGTTGAAGCCGATATAACACTCATGCCTGCAACCACCGCCGGTGTAACCAGCCTCAGCGCCGAACTGCGCCAACAACTCAACCTTTTGCTTGAACCCGCATCATGAAAAAAACCGTTACCCTTGCCGCCCTTGCCATTATTGCCGTATTGCTGGCTGTGGTTTTATGGCCGAAAAACCAGCCCACACCAGAATTCAGCCTGCCCGATTTAAACGGTCGCACCGTCAGCAATGCCGACCTGTTGGGCAAAGTCACCTTGATTAACTTCTGGTACCCATCCTGCCCCGGCTGCGTGAGCGAAATGCCCAAACTCGTCAAAACCGCGCACGACTATCAAGGCAAAGCGTTTCAAATCATCGCCATTTCCCAGCCGTTCGACCCGCTGGAGAGCGTGCAAAACTATGCTGCCAGCCGCCAACTGCCGTTTGCTGTAATGTATGATGCCGACGGCGCTGCCGGCAAAAGCTTCGGCACCCGCGTCTATCCCACCTCGTTTCTTGTCAATAAAAAAGGCGAATTGCTGAAAACCTATGTTGGCGAGCCCAACTTTAGCGCCTTATATCAAGAAATAGACGCCGAACTGGCCAAGTAATGCCAAGCCGCGCGCAAAAACAAGGCACAAAATGTCCGAGCATAAGCAAAAACAAAGAGAATTTGGCAAAAAATTAATAAAATTAAAAATAAACGCAATTTTATAATAATTTTCTCCAATCCAGCCTTGTCAGAGGCAATAAAAAACGTTAAGCTTCCTTAACAACTGTTTTTTTACAAACCATACCATAAAGATAAAGAAGAGCACCGCATGAGCAACCCACTACACCAAACCGACGATACCAAGATTAAAGGCATTACCGAGCTTCTTCCGCCCATCGCCCATTTATACGAACTGCCCATTACCGCAGAAGCCGCCAAGCTGGTAATCAAAACCCGCTTGGAAATCTCCAACCTCGTTCACGGTAAAGACAAGCGCCTCTTGGTGGTCATCGGCCCCTGCTCCATCCACGACACCAAAGCCGCCGTCGAATACGCCGAGCGCCTGCTGCCGCTGCGCAAAAAATACGAACAAGAGCTGTTGATTGTGATGCGCGTTTATTTTGAAAAACCGCGCACCACCGTAGGCTGGAAAGGCCTCATCAACGACCCGCATATCGACGGCACTTTCGACATCAACTACGGCCTGCGTCAGGCGCGCAAACTGCTGCTCACGCTCAACAACATGGGCATGCCCGCCTCTACCGAATTCCTCGACATGATCACACCGCAATACTTTGCCGATCTGATTTCATGGGGCGCCATCGGTGCGCGCACCACCGAAAGCCAAGTACACCGCGAGCTGGCCAGCGGCCTTTCTTGCCCGGCCGGCATCAAAAACGGCACCGATGGCAACCTAAAAATAGCCATCGACGCCATCGGCGCTGCCAGCCACCCGCACCATTTCTTATCAGTAACCAAAACCGGCCACTCCGCCATCGTCCACACTTCCGGCAACCCAGATTGCCACGTGATTTTGCGCGGTGGCAAAGAACCGAATTACAGCAGCGAACACGTGCAAGAAGCTGCCGCCCAGCTTCAGGCTGCCAATGTCACCCCCCGCCTGATGGTGGATTTCAGCCATGCCAACAGCCGCAAAGATTTCAAACGGCAAATGGAAGTGGCCGAAGACGTGGCACAGCAACTGCGCAACGGCGAAGAAAACATCATGGGCGTTATGGTAGAAAGCCACTTGGTGGAAGGTCGCCAAAACGAACCGGTCAACTACGGCCAAAGCATCACCGATGCCTGTATCGGTTGGGGCGATACCGAAAAACTGCTGGACTTGCTGGCCCAAGCCAAGCGTGCACAAAACCAAGCATAAACCGCGATATACAGGCCAAACGCACCAAAGGCTACCTGAAACATTTTCAGGTAGCCTTTTATCATGCGCCATACCCCCGTTGTGCCGGTTCTGCGCTACAATCCGGCCATGAAAACGAATACGGATTGGCCCATGAAAGCAATGATTTTAGCCGCCGGCCGCGGCGAACGTATGCGCCCGCTTACCGACCACACCCCGAAACCGCTACTGCCGGTGGGCAACGAGCCGCTCATCGGCTGGCATTTACGCCGGCTCGCCGCCGCCGGTTTCAGCAGCATTGTCATCAACCACGCTTGGTTGGGGCAGAAAATTGAAGACACGCTGCAAGACGGCACAGCCTACGGTGTGCACATCCGCTATTCTGCCGAAGGCGCACAAGGGCTGGAAACCGCCGGCGGCATCGCCACCGCACTGCCCTTATTGGGCGACGCGCCGTTTTTGGTAATCAACGGCGATGTATTAACCGATATTGATTTCACCGCCGCCCGCGCCATCGCTGCCGAGATGGCAGGCAACGGCAAACACGCCCATTTATGGCTGGTGCCGAACCCCGCGCACAACCCCGACGGCGATTTCGTATTGCAGGCCAACGGTGCGGTTTGCTCAAACGGCATAGGTGAGCCCCTCACCTTCAGCGGTATGGGCGTGTATCATCCCGCCCTGTTTGCCAACACCCCGCCGCACCAAAGCGCCAAACTCGCCCCCTTATTGCGCCAAGCCATGCAGCAAGGCTTGGTGAGCGGCGAACGCCACAACGGCCTGTGGCTGGACGTCGGCACTGCCGAACGCCTAGCCGAAGCCAACCGTCTGGCCGAAAACTGGCCGCGCAGCACACGCTAATTCTGCCAGCCCTCCCAAGGCTACCTAAAATACAGATTCCCATTTTCAGGTAGCCTTTGGCAAGCAATAACCATAAATACGATTAGCACAGGGTAATCACACTCATAAAATACCCTAACAAAAAAAATACCCTAACAAAAAAGGCTACCTGAAACGTTTGTTCCCGTTTCAGGTAGCCTTTTTCCATGTGCTATCCGGTTAAAGCCATGCTGCCGTTTTAACCCAATGCGCCCGTTAATTGCAGCAAAAATAAAACAGCAAAGCCGCCCAAATAGAGCAACCCCAGCCATGAAAACAGCATCAGCGCTCCGTGGATTTTATGACGGCCGCCGCGTGCCAGCGCCAGATTCAGCCAGGCAAACACCGGCGTGGTCAGGAACGCGGTAATCATGGCAAACTTCAGCATCGGCGCCAGCGAACCTTTAAAAAACAGAATCACAATCATGCCGGCAATGCAGCCGCATAAAATCCACACATTCAAGGCGCGCAAGCTGTATCCATCTTCTTTCTTCAACAGGCGGAAGGCTTCGGTGTTGGCACGCGAATAGCCGTCTACCGCCGTAAGCGTCGTACCAAACATACAAGCAAAGGCAATAAACGCCACCAGCCAGCGCGACCATTCGCCAATGGTGCGCGCATACATATCAATCAATTGCGCAATATAGGCCGGCCCGGCCATTTTCACTTCTTCACCGGTACCAAACTGAACCAACGCGCCCAGCGATAAAAATACCACCGCCAACACTGCCGAGCCGATAAAGCCCACATTAAAATCAAACAGGCCGTCTTTATATGAAACGTGATCGAGCTTGCGTTTCACCGCTACCCACAAGGAGTTGATGGCGGAAAACTCAATCGGCGCGGGCATCCAGCCCATCAGCGCGATGATAAACGCCAGCGAAGCCATATTCCACGGCGAAGGGGCTATAAAATCGGGCGCATGTTGCGCGCCGCCGTTAAAGGCGGCGATGGCCACCGCCGTTACAGTAGAAGCAGTGAGGGCAATCATAATCAGCTTCGAGGCACCATCCAGCGCGCTGTATTTGCCGCCCACCAGCACCAACAGCGTCACCCCCAGCACCACCGCCGCCAATACGTTCATGCTCACGCCGGGAATCATAAAACTCAAAATCGCAGCCGTAATCAGCGCCACACCGGCAATATTCACCACCGTGGCAAATAAGTTGAGCAGGAAAAACGCCCACAAATACAGCGGGCTTTTCTCCTGATAGCCTTCGAGCAGGCTTTTGCCCGTTTCCAGCGTATATTGCGCACCAAAACGGAAAAACGGGTATTTAAACAGGTTTACCAAAATAATAATCGAGGCCAACTGCCAGCCGTAAATCGCGCCGGCCTGCGTGGAAGCCACAATATGCGAACCGCCCACAGCGGCAGACGCCATTAAAATACCCGGGCCGATTGCATCCAGCCTCGAGCGCCAAGTCGAGCGCTGCTCAACAGAAGTAGACATAAAACACTTTCTTTAATCAAACAATAAATACAACATCAAAATGAAGCCCTGCTCCGGCGGCAAACCAGACAGGGCTGTATTTTTTTAAATTTCAGTGCTGCAACAGGCTTTCATCTAATGTCAGCGCCTCGTTTTTATTCACCAAAATCTCCCGCCCAAGCACATTTTGTGCAATGCCTTGCGCTTCTAGCAACGAGTGCATTTGATAAGTGCCGCACTGGTATTCATTCAGCTCCGGAATCTGGTTTTGGTCTTGCACCGCCAGCACATCCTGCATGGATGCCCGCCATGCTTCGGCCACGGTTTGCTCGCTTGGCGTGCCGATCAGGCTCATGTAAAAACCGGTGCGGCAGCCCATCGGAGAAATATCAATGATTTCCACGTCGGCACCGTTCAAATGGTCGCGCATAAAACCGGCAAACAAATGCTCCAGCGTATGAATACCTTTCTCCGACAAAATTTCCTGATTCGGCACGCAAAACCGCAAATCGTATACGGTAATATCGTCACCCTTGGGCGTGCGCATGGTTTTCGCCACCCGCACTGCGGGCGCGTGCATACGGGTGTGGTCTACTTTAAAGCTGTCAAGTAGGGGCATGGTATTTCCTTTAATCTTATAGAGGCAGCCGGGCTGCCTGAATCATCCGGTTGGCTAGGCGCTATGATAACATTTCCCGTCTCTGGCGGCGACAAACGGATGCCCTTAATGCCCGACACCCGCTGGCCAATCATTCAGCCGAAAGATAATGCCCTACCAATACGCCCTTTGCCCAAACCGTGTTTTTATCTGTGCACGGTGTACAATAGCACCTGTTTTTTATTTACTCATCCAGCACATGACACGAATATTGGCCGCCGGCCAAGCGCGGCGCCTGCGGCACCATCTGCAACGCGGCGGCTTGGTCGCCTATCCCACCGAATCCTGCTACGGCCTAGGCTGCCTGCCGGAAAATCCTCATGCCTTGCGCCGTTTAGTGCGCCTGAAAAAACGCCCGCAACACAAAGGCATGATTGTTATCGGCAGCGATTTGACACAATTGCTGCCGCTACTGAACACGCTACCTGAAAACGAGCAACAGGCACTTGGCTGCCAATGGCCGGCACCGAAAACTTTTTTATTACCGGCACGACCCAATGTGCCCGCCTTATTGCGTGGTAAAAACCGTCGTAAACTGGCCGTGCGCGTGCCTGCGCACCCCACCGCCCGAGGGATGTGCCGTGCTGCGCAATCGCCGTTGGTGTCTACTTCCTGTAACCGCACCGGCAAACGTGCCTGCAAAAGCGAGCGCGAAGCCCGCCGCCAATTTGGCCGCGAAGTGATGGTTATCGGCGGCTGCATCGGTACGCGGCGCGAGCCGAGCCAGATTATCGACTGGGCTAGCGGACGGCGTTTGCGTTAAAAACTTATCGGCAGTAGAAAAGGCTACCTGAAAATATTTCAGGTAGCCTTTGTGGTTTCGCTTATCTGTTCAAGATTTATTCACTACTTATTCTACGGTAACCGATTTAGCCAGGTTACGCGGTTTATCCACATCGGTACCGCGCGCCAGAGCGGCGTGGTAAGACAAAAGCTGTACCGGAATGGTGTGGACAATGGGTGACAATACACCAACGTGGCGCGGGGTGCGGATAACATGCACGCCTTCGCTTTCGTTGAAGTTGCTGTCGAGATCGGTAAATACAAATAGTTCGCCGCCGCGTGCGCCTACTTCCTGCATGTTGGCTTTCACTTTATCCAGCAGGTTGTCTTTCGGGGCAATCACCACAATCGGCATGTTTTCGTCTACCAGAGCCAACGGGCCGTGTTTCAGCTCGCCGGCAGGATAAGCTTCGGCATGGATGTAGGTGATTTCTTTCAGTTTCAGTGCACCTTCTAGGGCAATCGGGTAGTGGATACCGCGACCCAAGAACAAAGCGCTGTTTTTCTGAGAAAACTTCTGCGCCCAAGCAGCGATTTGCGGCTCCAAGTTCAACACGTGCTGAATACTGCCCGGCAGCTGGCGCAGCTCTTCGGTGTATTTTTGCACTTGTTGTTCGTCAACATGGCCGCGCAGTTTGCCGAGGGTAACAGCCAAGCCGAACAAAACCACCAGTTGTGTGGTAAACGCTTTGGTGGAAGCCACGCCGATTTCAGCACCGGCACGGGTATACAGCACCAGCTCGCTTTCACGCGGCAGAGCCGATTCCATCACGTTGCAGATAGAAAGGCTGTGTGTCTGACCCAAAGATTGGGCATATTTCAGCGCTTCCATGGTATCGAGGGTTTCGCCGGATTGCGAAATGGTAACCACCAGTTGCTTCGGATTGGCAATCACATCACGGTAACGGTATTCGCTGGCAATTTCCACATCTGTGCTGATTTTGGCGATGCTTTCCAGCCAGTATTTGGCGGTGAGCGCAGAGTAATAGGAAGTACCGCAGGCCAAAATTTTGATGCTGTCGATGTTTTTAAACACTTCGGCGGCATTGGCACCGAAGTTTTCCGCCTCGAAGCCGCCATCCAAGAATACTTCGGCCGTGTCGGCAATGGCTTTGGGTTGTTCGTGGATTTCTTTTTGCATGAAGTGGCTGTAAGGGCCAAGCTCCAAAGAAGCCAATGACAGCTCGGATATTTTGACTGTGCGTTCGGCAGGCTGCTGGTTTTTGTCGAGCAGCTTTTCTACGCCGTTGGCGGTCAACAGGGCGATGTCACCGTCTTCAAGGTAAGCAATATTGCGGGTAAATGCAATCACAGCCGATACATCGGAAGCAATGAAGGTTTCCTGATCGCCAAATGCCAACAGCAACGGGCAGCCCATACGCGCCACCACCATTTCCTTGTGGTTGTCATTAGCCATCACGGCAATGGCGTAAGCACCGTGAAAACGGGCGCTGGCGGCTTGCACGGCGGCAAATAGGTCGTGGCCATTGTGTTCGTATTCGTGTTTAACGCTGTGGGCGATTACTTCGGTATCGGTTTGCGAGTCGAACTCATAACCCAAGTTTTGCAGGCGTACGCGCTCTTCTTCGAAGTTTTCGATAATGCCATTGTGCACCACGGCAATCAGGCCGCCGGAAATATGCGGGTGGGCATTCGGCTCAGTCACGCCGCCGTGCGTTGCCCAACGGGTATGGCCGATACCGAGATGGCCGAACACACCTTTTTCGCGAGCAGCATCTTCCATCAACTGTACGCGGCCAACACGGCGTACTCGGGTGATTTTCTCACCGGTTTGTACAGCAATGCCTGAAGAGTCATAACCACGGTATTCGAGGCGTTTGAGGCCGTCGGTGAGAAAATCTACTACGTTTGCATTGGCGCGGATGGCGCCGACAATACCACACATACTTTCTTCCTTATCTAAGAAAAATCAATTTTCAGGTAGCCCGGTAAGGCGGGCAAATTGGCGTTGGAGATGCGGCATAATAATGCCAGCATCTATTTCGTCTCATAAGGAGCATCGGCTGCTCCTGATATGGGAGCCGAGTTGTTTCAGGCTAAAAATCTACCCGAAGCCCGGCGTCCGTTTGCGTCCGACAATGGCAGACGCTTATTTTTTAGCCGGCTTCTCTGGCCGCTCCCAGTTTTCGATTGTATGCTGGCGTGCGCGGCCTACGGTTAGCTTGCCGGGAGGGCAGTCACGGGTAATCACGCTGCCGGCACCGGTAGTAGCGCGCTTGCCAACGGTGAGCGGGGCAACCAGCATGGTGCTGGAGCCGATACGTGCTTCGTCTTCTATTACTGTTTTGAATTTGTTTACACCGTCATAGTTGCAGGTGATGGTGCCGGCACCGATATTGGCGTTGTGACCGACTTCGGCATCACCCAAGTAGGTTAGGTGGTTGGCTTTGCTGCCGCTGCCCATGGTGGTATTTTTCACTTCCACGAAGTTACCAATGTGCACACCTTCGCCCAAAATGGCTTGCGGACGCAAACGCGCAAACGGGCCGATATGGCTGTCGGCACCCACTTCGCATTTTTCAAGGTGGCTGAACGGCTTGATGTGCGTGCCTGAAGCCACTTTGCAGTTAATCAGCACACAATTGGCGTCGATAACCACATCATCGCCCAGCTCTACTTCGCCCTCGATGATGACATTTGCATCAATAATCACATCCTGTCCATGCACCAGCTTGCCGCGTAAGTCGAAGCGTGCCGGATCGCGCAGCGTAACACCTGCTTTGAGCAGCGCTTGTGCCTGTTCGGCTTGAAAAATGCGCTCCAGCTCGGCCAGTTGTATTTTATTGTTGACGCCGGCAGCGAGGTGGCTGGCGGCTACCTGAACCGGATGTACGGCAATACCGTCGCGATTGGCCAGAGCAATCAGGTCGGTCAGATAATATTCACCTTGGGCATTGTTACTTTGCAGTGCGCTAAGCCAGCTTTCCAGTTTGCTGTTGGGCAATACCAAAATGCCGGTATTGATTTCTTGTACCGCTTTTTGCTCGGCATTGGCGTCTTTTTCTTCCACAATCGCGGTTACTTTGCCGTTTTCGCGGATGATGCGGCCGTAGCCGGAAGGATCATCCAATAAATCGGTGAGCAATCCGACTTCATCACCGGCGGCGGCCAATAGGGCTTCCAGCGTGGCGGTGTCAATCAACGGCACATCACCGTATAAAACCAGTGTGCGGCCTGTTTCAGGCAGGTGAGGCAAGGCCATTTTCACGGCATGGCCGGTACCGAGCTGTTCAATTTGCTCTACCCAGTTAACGTCACGCTTTACCGTATCCAGCACCCTGTCTTTACCGTGGCCAATCACCACCGTGGTGCTGGCGGGATTCAGGGTTTGGGCTGTGTCGATAACGCGGGTAACCATCGGCAGGCCACCGATTTCGTGCAACACTTTGGGCAGCTTGGAATACATGCGGGTGCCCTTGCCGGCGGCAAGGATGACGATATGCAGAGGGGTGTTGTTCATAAAGGGTTCCGTATACAGAATGTTAGAATTCAGTTTACTGTTTAATATATTGTGTTCAGGCTGCCCGCTGAGGCTTAGGGTTAAGACAGCCTGCTAAAAATGGCGGGCGGTGCTGTTTTATTTACCGGCGGGGGCTTGCCAGGTTGTGCCGCCTACATCATCATGTGCGCCGCCGCTATTGGGCTTGAGCACGTGCGGCTCGGGGCGGTGTTCGTTATAACGCATATTGCTCGAATAAGAGCCATCTTCATAATAAACGCGGGTGCCGGCTTCGTATTTCGGGCGCAGTGAGGTTTTTCCCTGCTCGTTCTGGTAGGTTTCCCATGAGCAGCCGGCCAGTATTAGCGAGGCAACCAGGCAGGCAAGAGTGCGATGCGACATAATAATTCCTTTCATTATTGTTACAAATCCTGAATATTTTAAATGAATCAGACCAAAACACCCAAATTCCGGATAATCGGTATATTCATGTGTGGTAATTATGTCGTATCGTCATGATTGTCTGCCTGCCCAGCAGCGCAATGCCTGCATGTCGGCGGCGGCAAAATCTACAAACGGCAGCGGATGGCTGTGCCGCCCGAACCAGACGGTACGCATGCCCAAAGCTTTGGCTGCATGTAGATTATCTGCGCTGTCGTCTATCATAATGCAACACTCGGGGGTGGTTGACAGCAAGCGACAAACGGTTAAATAGGCTTGGTCGGCGGGTTTATAGTGCAGATCGAAATCGTCGGTACCAAACAGGTTTTCAAAATACGTATCTAAGCCCATTTTTTCAATCAAAGCAGCCACATAGAATGATGGTGCGTTGGAAAACACTGCTTTTCTGCCGCCAATGGCCGCCAGAGTTTCGCCCGCACCAGCCATCGGCACAAGCTTTGGCAGGATATGTGCTATCGGGTGGCTGTATGTTAAAAATTCGGTGATGTTAATTTCGGGATGGTGGATTTGCAGACCGGCCAGCGTTGCGCCGTAGCGGTGCCAATAATCTTGGCGCACGTGTGAGGCGGCTTCTTCATTAAGCTGGAGTTTATCTGCCAGATAAACCGTCATCGCACGGTTTATCAGATAAAAAATGCCGGCTTCCGCATCGTGCAGCGTGTTGTCGAGATCAAACAGCCAAACAGTTTCTTTGCTCATGGTTTACTTGTTTCAGGTAGCCTGAAACACTTTCTTTTCATTAACACAATCAGTATGATTACACACACTCCACACATTAGGAAACCAGCGCATGAATAAAGCTTACTTTTTAGGCTTGACAGTATTCTTGGCCAGTCTAGGTGTACATGCCCAAACAGAAATCCGTTTGGCCGTGCACAAATCATTCAGCCTGCCACAAGAAGCATTTGCCCAATTTGAAAAAGACAATCATGCCAAAGTGGCGCTGATTAAAGCAGGCAGCGGCAACGAAATGCTCAATAAGCTGATTTTGAGCCGAGCCAAGCCGATTGCCGATGCCGTATACGGCCTCGACAATATCAATGTTTCCAAAGCCAGCCAGGCCGGCATTCTGGAAACTCGGCAGCCCGCTTCGACCGCCAGCACAGCATCACTGCCTGGTGCGCTGCCGGTGAATTATGCTTATGTGGTGATTAATTATGATAAAGCCTGGTTTGAGAAAAAAGGGCTGCCACTGCCGAAAAGCCTTGATGATCTGACCAAGCCCGCCTATAAAAACCTGTTTGTCATGCCCAACCCCGGCACCTCCAGCCCCGGCTTGGCGTTTTTAATGGCCAATATTGCCGGCATGGGTGAAAAACAGGCGTTTGACTGGTGGGGCAAAATGCGTGCCAACGGCGTGAAGGTAACGAAAAGCTGGAGCGATGCTTATTACACCGAGTTTACCCAAAACGGCGGCTCGCGCCCGTTGGTGGTGAGCTACACCACCAGCCCGGCAGCAGAAGTGCATTTCAGCAAAGGCAAATACACCGTGCCGCCCACCGGCAATCTGTTTTTAAAAGGCGGGGTTTTCCGCCAGGTGGAGGGCGCAGCGGTATTGCGCGGCACACAGCAGCCGGCACTGGCGGCCAAACTGGTGCAATATCTGCAAACGCCGGCCATTCAAAAAGCCATTCCGGCCGAAATGTGGGTTTACCCCGCCGTGAGCGGTACGCCGCTGCCGCCGGTATTTCAGTTTGCCCAAGCGCCGACACAACAATTCAGCCCACCCGCCAAAGACATGGCGGCCAAGCAGCGCGGCTGGGTAAGCCGCTGGATTCGCGTTACCATGAAATAAGCAGCGGGCGGCTTGTGCAGCCGATGTTTGATTTTATTGTAAAGCATAAAGGCTACCTGAAAAGTTTCAGGTAGCCTTATTTTTCTCAACCTATGGTGTAAACAACTCGGTTATTTCTTACACCTTATTTATCGTCCGCTTATGCGGGTGGCTTGTTGATGATATAACGGTTGATCCAATCGTAAAGTTTGCTGGCCGTCATCAACACCCCAATCATTCTGGCTACATGAAAGGCTGTCACAATCGGCACGCCCAGTTGCAATACTTTGGCGGTAATGGTCATTTCCGCCACGCCGCCGGGTGCCAAACCCAGACCCAATGTCGGCAGGGGCAAGGTAGTCACCTTAGACAGTAGCCACGATGCGGCCAAAGCTGCCAGCAGAAGCACAATATTGTTGCACGCCGCCACGCCCAAAAAACGCGGTGCGGTTTGGAAAAAACCCGGCACAAACTTATTGCCAAGCGCCCAACCCAATAAAATCTGGCCAAAACACACCACAACAAACGGAATGGAAGAAAGGTGCACACCAAACACGGTAAACAAGGCTGCAGCCAGCAAAGGGCCGAATGTCCACGGATTGCTCCAGTTTCGCCATGCAAAAAACTTGCCCATTGTGACACAACAAGCCACCAGCAGCATCAACCCGCCCCAGTGAACCTCGCCATTTTTCAGAAACACCGACTGATCCGTCCCGTGCCAGCCTGCATACTGATAAAAAAACGGCACAATCACCACAATCATCAACACCCTTAACGAATGCGCCGATGCCACTTTATCCACTTGTGCGCCATGATGTTCCGCTAAATGGGAAATTTCGCTCGCCCCGCCGATGGCCGCCGCAAACCAAGCCGTTTTAAAATCAACTCCGCCAAAACGGTAGAGTACAAACGAACCCGACACACCCAATAAAATGGCAAGCAACATGCCGGCCAATAATATCCAGCCGTTGTCTTTAATCAACACCAACATCTGCGGTGTGAAATACAGCCCCAACGACATGCCGATAATCGTCAATCCTATCGGACGCGACCAAGGATGGCTGCATACGGGCACCGTATTGATTTTCAGCAAGGCTGTGGTCAGCAAAGAACCCAGCAACCACGGAATCGGCAGGCCGAGGCGATTGGCCAGCCATGCTCCCGCCCACGCAGCCAAAAAGCTCAGCACATATCGGATTAAAATACGGTTGTCCATTTTGGCTCCAGAATCAATATTAATCGGCAAGCGGGGGAATGATAAAAACAGCCGCAATAACATGCGGCTGTTTCAAACCGGCCTATTAGGCCTCAGCTTGCTTGTTACGCTGACGCAGCCAACGAATCAGCGGCAACACTACCATAAACGCTGCTAATACCCACAACACTTTGGTAATCGGCCCGTGAAACAGAATACCCAAATCGCCCTGTGAAATCGACAGTGCACGACGTAAGCTCGACTCCATCAATTCGCCCAGTACATAACCCAAAATCAGCGCCGACAGCGGGAAGTTCAGCTTGCGCAAACAATAACCGAACACACCCAGCCCCACCATTAAAATCAAGTCAAACGTGGTGCTGTGAATGGCATACACACCGACAAAGCTTACCGTGGCAATGGCCGGAATCAAGATGTAGTTGGGCACGTTCAGCATTCTGGCAAACAAGCCCACCAGTGGAATGTTCAACACCAGCAGAATCACATTGCCGATAAACAGCGAAGCAATCAAGCCCCAAACAATATCCGGCTGCTCGGCAAACAGTTGCGGCCCGGGCGTGATGTTGTAGAGCGTCAGCGCACCCATCATCACCGCGGTGGTGCCCGAGCCGGGCACACCCAGCGTTAGCATGGGAATAAACGAGCCGCAGGCGGAAGCATTATTGGCCGCTTCGGGTGCGGCAATACCGCGCAAATCACCTTCGCCGAACTTACCGTTTTTGCCGGCGAGCTTGCGCTCGCTGGTATAGGTCATCGCGCTGGCGATAGTGGCGCCCGCGCCCGGCAGAATGCCGACCACAAAGCCCACCACACCGCTGCGCACCATGGCGCCGGCACTGAACATCAATTCTTTCAAGTTAAACAGGGAGCGCTTGCCCTGTGACAACGCTTTCTGGCCGACGGTGGTGTGCTCCAGCATAATCAGCACTTCACTCACGCTGAAAAAGCCGATGACAATGGTGGTAAATTGAATGCCGTCACTTAAATTTACCGAATCAAACGTAAAACGGTATACACCGGTAACAGCATCCACACCCACCGTAGCCAAAGCCAAACCGATTAAAGCCGCAACCGCCGTTTTCACCGGCTGATCGCCAACCAGCCCGCTCAAACAGGTAATGGCGAACACCATCAACACAAAATATTCAGCCGGGCCAAAAGCAATCGCCCAGTTGGCCAGCAAGGGCGCAAAGAGCACCACACCCACGGTGGCAATGATGCTGCCGGTAAACGAGCTGAAGGCCGACAGCGACAAGGCAATTCCCGCCTTACCCTGTTTCGCCAGCGGATAACCATCGAGCGTCGACATAATTGCCGCCGCATCACCGGGGACGTTAATCAGAATCGCCGAAATCCGCCCGCCATATTCACAGCCCAAATACACCGCTGCCAACAAAATCAGCGCGCTTTCCGGCGGCAGGCCGAAAGCATAGGCAAACGGCAGCAGAATCGCCACGCCGTTAATCGGCCCCAAGCCGGGCAACATACCCACGATGGTGCCAATAAAGGCACCAATCAAAGCAATCAGCAGGTTTTGCGGCAACAAGGCTACCTGAAAACCCTGCATTAAATAATCAAACGTATCCATTATTCAGCCCTTCAGCCAAAGAAGCCCAACGGCAACGGCACATCCAGAAACCGGTCGAACGCGATATACAGCACAATGCCCAAAGCCGCTCCCGAAATCAGGCAGGGGATGGTTTTACCGTTAAACAATTTTCCCACACCAAATGCCATCAGCGCCGTAGACAAAGGAAACCCCAACACTTCAAACAAAAAGGCATAAGCCAGCAAAAACAATATGCACAGGCCGATTTTTTTCAACATCAGCGGCGTAAAACCGAGGCTGTAGTAATGGCTCAGTTTCGATGGCCGCACCGCCAGATAAACACAGCACAATGCCAACAGCGATAACACCAAAACCGGATAAGGACGGGGGCCGAGCGGGTCATAGGCAATGGGCGCGGTATAGCCCCAGGCCAGATAAAGCAAACCCAGCGCCACCAAAGCCAGCAAACCGGAAAACCAACGTTCGATTGGCATGAACTTTCCTTTCTGTACAGAAAATAAAAAGGCTACCTGAACAGGCCGGCAACAGTTTACCGACCAGAAATACTGTTTTCAGGTAGCCTTCCGATTATTGGGTCAGTTGAAACTCTTTCGACAATACGCGCATCTGTTCGGTTTGTTGCGCCACATACTGGCTCAACTCTTCGCCCGTCATGGCAAACGGCAGCAAGTCGCGCTGGCTGCGGATTTCGGCAAACTTCGGATCGGCCAGCATTTTATCGAACGACGCTTTCCACCAGTTAAACGACTCATCGCTCACTTTCGGCCCCATGTAGTAGCCGCGGATAACCGGCCATTCAATCGCAAAGCCCTGCTCTTTGGCAGTGGGAATTTCCGCCAGTTTGCCCTGCAAACGCTCCGGCGCAAACACCGCCAGCACGCGCACCTTGCCCGATTCAACATACGGCCCCATTTCAGCAATACCGGCACTCACCACTTGAATGTGATTACCCAACACCGCCGTTACCGCCTCACCACCACCTTCCAGCGCCACATAAGTCATATTTTTAGGATCAACCCCTGCCGCTTTAGCCAACATGGCCGTTTGCAGCCAGTCTTGCCCGCCCACGCTGCCGCCCGCACCGAAGCTCACCGCTTTCGGGTCTTTCTTCAACGCGTCTACCAAATCATTCAGATTTTTCAGCGGCGATTCCGCATTGACCGCCACCATGCCGTAATCCGTACCCACACCGGCCAACCAGCGCACGTCTTTTTCAGTGTATTGGCCGAACTTGCCTTGCGCCAGATTCAGCAGCGAGCCGGTGGAGAAGGCCACAATGGCATCGCCGTTGGCCGCATCGTTGGCCACAATTTTGTTATACGCCACCGCACCCACACCGCCCGGCATATAGGTAACGCGCATCGGTGCAGTTAGAATACCCGTGTCTTTCAAACCACTTTGCGCCAGTTTGCAGGTTAAATCAAAACCGCCGCCCGGCTTGGCCGGCGCAATACATTCAGGGCGCTTCGGTGCGCCGACTTCGACAGCTTCTTTTTTGCCACAAGCTGTTAAGCCCAGCCCGGCTATCAGGGCAATCGTCAATAATTTTTTTGTCATCATGTTCTCATTTCCCAAAATCGTTGAGTGTGTTGTTGTTCCACCAGCTTTGCTATCCGGCGAAGGGATAAAAGGAAGCCAAGCAAATACCCGGCTGTTTAAAACAGTGTTTAAATTTAACCGAGCCATACTTTTACCGTCAAACAAATTTCACATACATTTATTTTTGTTAACATAAAAATTAAGCTTGATTCTGCCATCTACACCTGATATACCGCTGCATGGTATGAGCAGTATGTATATTGGTTTCATAAAGAAATTCCAATTGAGCGTTATGCTGCTTACAAAATATTAACATATGTAAATTTCAAACCAATTAAGCCGTTTTAATGTTAACGGCCAGACAAATCCGCATAAACAGCTTACTAAACGGCAGTCTTTACCAAAGGCTACCTGAAAAATCTTTCAGGTAGCCTTTATATTGTTGAAACCAACCCCATTTGCAAACACAATAAAGCCTTTGCAAAACCTCCGGATATGGATGCCGCTCAAGACGCAGCAGCACAGCGGGCAAACACATATCACGCAGGCAAAACCCACAGCCGTGCACCGGAAAAGTGAAAGTTGCAAAGGCCTTAAAATCTCCGTTTCCAACTGCCATTTGCCAAGAGTATCCGCCATGCCTAACCTATTGCTAAACCTGCAAAACGAGCCGAAATACAATCAAATCCAAGTTGCCGACATCCGCCCCGCGCTGGAAACCGCCATCAGCGAAGCGCGCACAAAAATCGCTGCCCTCAAGGCGCAAGAGAGCGTCACTTGGGCCAACACGGTAGAAACGCTCACCGACATTACCGAGCGCGTCGGCCGTATCTGGGGCGTGGTGGCACACTTAAATTCAGTGGTCGACACGCCCGAATTGCGCGCCGTGTATAACGAATTAATGCCGGAAGTAACGGTATTCTTCACCGAAATCGGCCAAGATATTGAACTTTACGAGCGTTTCAAAGCCATCAAGGCTTCTGCTGAATTCGACAAACTTTCCGCCGCCCAGCAAACCAAACTCAACCACGATTTGCGTGATTTTGTGTTGAGCGGTGCAGAATTGCCGCCTAAAGAACAGGCCGAATTCGCCGCACTGCAAACCGAATCCGCTCAATTGGGCGCACAGTTTTCGCAAAACGTGCTCGATGCCACCGATGCTTTCGCACTCTATTTTGAAAACGACAGCGAGCTGGGCGGCCTTACCGAAGATGCGCTGGCAATGTTCGCCGCTGCCGCCGAAGCCGAAGGCAAAACCGGCTACAAAATAGGCCTGCAAATGCCGCACTACATTGCGGTGATGCAATATGCCGACAACCGCGAATTGCGCGAAAAAATCTACCAAGCCTATGTAACCCGTGCCAGCGAGCTGGGCGATGCCCAACTCGACAACACCGCCAATATCAACCGCCGCCTCGAAGTAGCCTTAAAAGAAGCACAATTATTAGGCTATCAAAACTTCGCCGAATTATCGCTCTCCACCAAAATGGCCGACACGCCCGAACAGGTACTGGCCTTTTTGCACGATTTAGCCAAGCGCGCCAAACCGTTTGCCGAAAAAGATTTGGCCGAAGTGCAGGCATTTGCCCGCGAAACTTTGGCCATCGCCGAGCCGCAAGCATGGGACTTAACCTACGCCAGCGAAAAACTGCGCCAAGCCAAATATGCCTTCAGCGAAACCGAAGTGAAGAAATATTTTCCCGTCAGCCGCGTGCTGGCCGGGCTGTTTGCCCAAATCAACCGCCTCTACGGCGTAAACCTGATGGAAAAACCCGTGCCCGTGTGGCATAAAGATGTGCGCTATTTCGAGCTGGAAAAAGGAGGCGGCATCATCGGCGGCGTATACATGGATTTATACGCCCGCGAAGGCAAGCGCGGTGGCGCGTGGATGAACGATTACCGTGGCCGCCGCCGTTTTATAGCAGGCGACAAAATCGGCCAAATGCAAACGCCGGTGGCTTATCTGGTGTGCAACTTTACCCCGCCCGTGGGCGGCAAAGAAGCGCGCTTGAGCCACGATGAAATCATCACCCTGTTCCACGAAACCGGCCACGGCCTGCACCACTTGCTCACCCAGGTCGACGAACTGGGTGTCAGCGGCATCAACGGCGTGGAATGGGATGCAGTCGAATTACCGAGCCAGTTTATGGAAAACTTCGTGTGGGAATACGATGTGCTGGCGGAAATGTCGAGCCACGAAAGTGACGGCGCGCCGCTGCCGCGCGAACTGTTCGACAAAATGGTGGCGGCAAAAAATTTCCAACGCGGCATGTTTATGTTGCGGCAGATGGAATTCGCCCTTTTCGACATGCAGATTTACAGCGAAAGCGAAGCAGGCCGCCTGCAACAATGGCCGCAAGTGCTGGAGCGCGTGCGCCGGGAAGTGGCCGTGGTACAGCCGCCCGCCTACAACCGCTTCGCCCTGAGCTTCAGCCACATCTTCGCCGGCGGCTACGCAGCGGGCTATTACAGCTATTCGTGGGCGGAAGTATTGAGCGCCGATGCTTACGCCGCCTTTGAAGAAAGCGATGATGTGAAAGCCACCGGCAAACGTTTTTGGATGGAAATCCTCGCCGTGGGCGGTTCGCGCAGCGCTATGGAATCATTTAAAGCCTTCCGTGGCCGCGAGCCGAAAATCGATGCTTTGCTGCGCCACAGCGGTTTTGATATAGATGCGGCATAATCAGAAAGATTAAAAACACAAAAGGCTACCTGAAACGTTTTCAGGTAGCCTTTAATCTATTTGGCAACGGTAAAGCAAAAAAGCCGATCGCCCGCCGCATCAATGTTAAAATAATGCTTTCCCCCGGCTCGCGCCACCACCCGCCGCTACGACTCCTATGCTCACCGACCTCGAAAAAAACGCCATCCGCGATCACTACCAAAATATCGGCAAAAACCTGCCCGGTTTCCGCCCGCGCCCGTCGCAACGGGAAATGATTGCGGCCATTGCCAACGCCTTTTCGCGCACTCAAAGCCGTGTCGAAGGCCAAGAAGCGCCCAAACGCGAGGGCGAGAGCATTGCCGTAATCGAAGGCCCTACCGGTGTGGGCAAAAGCCTGGCCTATTTGCTGGCCGGCGGCATTATGGCGCAAACACGCGGCAAACGGCTGATTGTATCGAGCGCCACCGTGGCCTTGCAGGAACAACTGGTACACCGCGATTTGCCGTTTCTGGTGGAAAAAAGCGGCCTAGAATTGAGCTTTGCGCTGGCCAAAGGGCGCGGCCGCTATTTGTGCCCCTATAAGCTCTATCAGCTCACGCAAACCAACGCCCAACAAAACCTACTCGGCTTTGAGGCACCCGCGGTGTTGTGGGACAGCAAGCCCAAAGCGGAAGATTTAACCCTTTTGCGCGACATGGCCGACCAGTTTGCCGCCCGTAGCTTCAACGGCGACCGCGACACCTGGCCGGATAAAATCGACGATGCCGTTTGGTTTAAAGTCACCAACGATCGCCACGGCTGCCTTAAAGCGGCCTGTCCCAATCGCCCCGAATGCCCGTTTTTTTTGGCGCGCGAAACACTGGATACGGTAGACGTGGTGGTGGCCAACCACGATTTGCTGCTGGCCGACATCAGCATGGGCGGCGGCGTGATTCTGCCCGCGCCCGAAAACAGCTTTTACTGTATCGACGAAGCGCACCACCTGCCCAAAAAAGCCCTGAGCCGTTTTGCCGCCGAACATTCGTGGAACCAAGCCTTGTGGACGGTAGAAAAGCTGCCCGCCATCACCGATAAAATCGCTGCCGTTACCCATAAGGCAGAGCTGGCCAATCTGGCCGACGAAGCCGCCGCTGCCTTGCAGGAAAGCCTGCAGGAATGGTCTTTCCACCTCGCCGGCGAGCCGGCAATGAAAACCGGCGAGTTCGATAACGAACCATTGTGGCTGTGGCAGGACGGCAAAATTCCCGAAGCGCTGGCCTTGCTGGTTTCCAACACTGCCATCGCCGCCAAAAGCCTGCTCAAGCACCTCTACGGCCTCAACGAAGCCCTATCCGCCGCCCGCCGCGACAAAGAACAGGACAGCGCACTCATCGACCGCCTAAGCAGCGAATTCGGCATTTTTATCGCCCGCGCCGAGCAAATTGAAGCCGTGTGGGATTTGTTGTCTACCGTGCCGCCCGAAGGTGAAGAGCCGCTGGCCAAATGGATTGTGCGCAAAACCAGCGATAAAAACGACTACCTGTTTTGTGCCTCGCCCATCAGCAGCGCCAGCCATCTGGCCAACGGCCTGTGGCGCCGTGCCGCCGGTGCCGTGCTCACCTCCGCCACTCTGCAATCACTGGGCAATTTCAACCTGCTGCTGCGGCAAACCGGCTTGGTGTGGCTGCCGGAAACACACACGCTGGCCTTGCAAAGCCCGTTTGATTTCGCTGCCCAAGGCGAGCTTTATCTGCCGCCTGTACACGCCAGCCCGAAAGACCCCGCCGCCCACACTGATGCTGTGGTGGAATGGCTGCCCAAGCTGATTAGTGCCGAAGAAGGCATCGGCACACTGGTGTTGTTTTCCTCACGCAAACAAATGCAGGAAGTGGCCTTGAGGCTACCTGAAAACTATCTGCCGCTGCTATTGGTGCAAGGTGAGCAGCCTAAAAGCGTTTTGCTGCAAAAACACTACGCCGCCATCGAAGCCGGCCGTGCCAGCATTATCTTCGGCCTCGACAGCTTCGCCGAGGGGCTTGATTTGCCCGGCGAAGCCTGCGTGCAAGTGATTATCGCCAAGCTGCCGTTTTCCATGCCCGACAACCCCATCGAAAAAACGCAAAGCCGCTGGATCGAACAGCGCGGCGGCCGGCCGTTTATCGAAATCACCGTGCCCGAAGCCAGCATCAAGCTGGTGCAGGCCGTAGGCCGCCTAATCCGTACCGAACAAGACTACGGCCGCGTCACCATACTCGACAACCGCGTGAAAACCCAGCAATACGGCCGCCAATTATTAAGCTGCCTGCCGCCTTTCAAACGCATCGGATAAGGCCGTCTGAAACCATGTCTGCCCCAATAAATGCCTTGCTGCAACAATTAAGCGCGCATTTTAACTGCGCTGTGGCACCCGGCTGGGGCAACACGGCGGCCGATATGGTGTTTGTGGCCGATGCGCCGGGCAAGCGCGAAATCGAAACCGGCGAGCCTTTTTCGGGCGTGAGCGGGCGCTTTTTCGATGAGTTGCTCGCTTCGATAGCGCTGCCGCGCGATGAAATCTACCTGACCAATGTGGTGAAATTCCGCCCCCAAGGGCGCGACCCCAACCGGCAGGAAATCG
>RRZU010171158.1_pt1 | contig 34843 bp, 32 predicted proteins | sample 2165561 | NCBI WGS metagenome assembly RRZU01 (sample SAMN10456909, study PRJNA506462) | wastewater metagenome | isolation source: wastewater sludge | place: USA: Moscow, Idaho | reverse complement strand
TTATCTTCTACGTGGCCGCGGAAGCGATCGGTAACGTCGATGTTCCGACCCTTGACAATGATCTCCACGATGCCCTCCTCAGGCGTAAGTAATAACGTTCCTGCTTTGCTTCTCACGCAAGCTTGAGACGATCACCCCCTTTAGGAAGGAGCAAGCAAATTCCCTGCTCTCCGCTTCAGTTGTTGCCTCAATGTTAGACCACTCACACACCATCCGGAGGGTTTTGCCCCGAACGCGAAACACAAGTTTTTTTCAGCTACTCCCACGCGGATCCCGAGCTGCGGCAAGTACAAACGCTGCGATGACTTCGCTGCCACCGCGAGCAAGAGCGTCCGAACAGCCCGCGAGGGTAGCACCGCTCGTAAGGACGTCGTCGACAACAATGACGCGGCGCCGGGAAGGTTGACGCCGCACGCGGATCTCTCGCCCTTTTCGTCCGCGACCGGACAATCGGGCTCGACCACGCGACATACTCAACCCCGTGGTGATGCTTCCCTGGCTCAGCACTTCGTCAACGACGGCGAGTTCAGACTTTCTCCCCTCCGCCCGCTGAACCCCGGCACCTTTCTGATGCTCCGCGTGTGCCTGACGGTTCAGGCCCGCGCTCAGTCCGCGCGCGATGTGGAGAGTCACCAGACGGCCGTCGTGACGCCTCCTCCACGACGACGGCGCCGGAACCACGCTAACAGGAGCATCGAGTTCGATCTCAGTTGCTCGCTGGGCCACAAGATCCACTAGCGCCTCCGTGAGGCCCGCGGTCACACTGTTTTTCCACGACACGATCGTGTGACGAGCGACGCCGTCGTAATCCGCGAGGGCGTACACCGGGAGGATACTTTCATCATCGCCCGGGTAGATCAGGCCGGCGCGTCCTTCATCCCACGAGCGCACCCGTTGGAGATAGGGGGCGCGGGTATCCACACGCATCCACTCGCTCCGGAATCCTTCGCGGCAGCTCTCGCATAGGTATTCATCCCACGCGCAACAACCCGCACACCACCGAGGGAACGCTAAATCCCCTACTGCACTCCAAAAGCCTGCCATGACCCCACCGTGCCGCACAGCTGCAGCGCGTGCAGATTCTTTCCACAGGCAACGGGCTGGGGAGAAAAGTAGCAATGCGGGCAAAAGTAGTGGCACGAAGATGCCACGGATGAGAACAGATGCGGAGTTGAGAGATTGCGCGGCATCCGCAGTAGACCAACACCTAGTGGCGAGATCTCTTAGCCTGGATAAGCGGCTGACGTGACAGAAGAAACCCGATTGCGCCACGAACTACCATCACGTTCAAACACACGACCGGATTCGGTGAGGATCACCACCGGCTGGCTAGAACGGGTAGACGTCAGCGCAACCGTACCTTCCTGCACGTTGAGCGCGCGACCTGTCGGTCCGCCTATCCGCAAGGAATAGAGGCTAGTGTCCGAGCCGGACGCTGATCGTCCCAGAGCCATCAACTCGGTTGATCCAACCCAGGAGACATCGGTGACGTCGGCAAGCCGCTGCCCCACTGGGATCAGATCGCCCAGCGAGGTAGGAGCCCCATCAGAGGAGCGCGTGATACTAGCGACGTACGTCTTCACCTCACTTCCAGATTCCGCCACGATGACGATACGACTTCCTTCTCGGGAAACCGCGAAGTCACGCACGTTCATGCCCTGCAAAGCTGGAGCGGCTACGGTCAACGGCTCCATCTCCAGCGCCGTCGATACCGTGAGGCTACCGTTATTGGATCTCTCACCCGACCAGATCCATCCCAATGAATCAAATGATGGGGGAATGAGACTCGCTCCGGTGGTCAACGTTCGCACGGTCCCGGTCGCGCCGTCAACAGCCACCAGTTCCGTGCCCGACCGTGCTAAAGCGGCATAGGAGGACGGGGGTTTCTGATAGGCAACGGCAAGATCCGTCAGGCCGAGATCGGCAAAGGCCGGATTGGCGGGCACCAGTTCGATCTCATCCTGATCGACCACGGTTCCCGGCACTCCACCCGAAATGACCGACAGCGGATAGGAACCGTAAGGGTATTCGGAGAGTTCCAGCACGACCTCTTTATCAAGGTTTTCTCCCGGCACCGAAATCTGCACCGTTTGGATCGATGAGAACGCAAGCAACGTACTACGCACCTGCGCCAACATGAGCGAACGTTGGCGCTGTGGGATGGCAAGAACATTCGGAGACAACTCGACGCGGGCGACGCCGTCGTCGATCTGGAGATTCTTCGTCAGTCTCGTATCCTCCGGAACCGCGGACGTCACACCGTCACGCAGCCACGGCGAGGGGCCACTCAGAAGCGCGTGGAGAGCTCGGCTCGGAGCTTCCCTGCGCGGGAACCAGTGAAGATCGGCAACAAGGGAATCCGTAGCCGACGCCAGGAAATAGACGGGAGCCTCCACGTAGAGCTGCCCGAAAAACATCCTCTCGGCGAGGAAAATACCATCTTCCAAGCTGGCGATGCGCCACTCGCCATCCTGATTCTTGGCCAACGAAAAATCTGTGGTAAACACGGCGTTGTTGGCGGACTCCGTATAGACACCCGTCTCCGATAGGGTCCCAAGCGACCCAACACGCGCCTTAACCCCACCATTCTCCGTGACCGTGGTGGTGATGTTCTGGTTATCCGGATACACCCTCACTTCGGTCTTCGGATCCCAATCAGCAGATGTTGAGCGCATGAGGTACTGGCGTGCTACCGCATAATCGTCCTCCCCACCGGCGCGGCAGGCAACCAAGAAGTAGGTGACGATCTCTTCTGGCGTTGCACCCTCAGGCGGTGGCTGACCCACCAGCGCCACATTACCCGCTTCATTCTTTGACGGGTTGACCGCGTGGACATCGCCTGAACGCGGCAGACTTGAGCAGGCAGACAATAGCAGCCCAAGTACCGCTAACACGGCGAAAAGTCGACTCTTACGCATGCGGAGCCTCCCGAGGTTCCGTGTCGTCGTCATGGGAAGGATCAATGGAGGGATCGCTGGAACTTGACGCACGCTGGACACCAGCCGACACCCCAGCCACATGCGGTTCAAGGGCCGTCGCAGCCGCATGAACCTGATGTTCAGCGGGGGCCTCCTTGGGCGCCGACGAACTCTCCAAATCATCGGAGGGGGAATCAACGGTATCTTCAACGGACTCGACGCCCCACTGTTCTTTTTCTGCCATCACACACAAGGGCAGCGGAGAACTCAGCTTCATCCGCGGCTCGCGCGGAAGCGTCAAGAGGAACGTGGTTCCGACGCCAAGGATTCCCGCACACTGGAGCCGTCCTCCATGCAGCATGGCGTCTTCGCGGGCAATCGTAAGTCCCAATCCGGTACCGCCGGACTTGCGCACGCGGGAAGAATCGGCGCGCCAGAAGCGATCAAATACGTGCGTCGCCTGCTCTTCCGTCAGGCCAACACCGGCATCGGATACTTCAACGCCGACGGCGTCCTCTGCTCCCACCACTCGGATGAGAACCGGTTTACCCTCCGCGTGTTCCAACGCGTTGACAACTAGATTACGAATAATACGTTCGATACGCCGCGGCTCCACCTTGGCTGTCGGGTCGCCATCTGATCGGATGATCACCGTGACCCCATTGGACTCGGCAAGAATCTGCTGGGATTCCACAACCGCTCGCACAATCCCCAAGAGATCGGCCTTTTCTGTGGCCAGAACCATTGCGCCCGCATCAAATCGGGAGATCTCCAAGAGGTCCGAGAGCATGGTGTCCAGATTGATGAGTTGATCGTGTTGTAATTCGGCGCTGCGTTTAAGTAATGGCGGGAGTTCATCTCGCTTGTCATAAATGAGCTGCCCGGCCATACGGATGGTCGTCACCGGCGAACGCAGCTCGTGCGACACCGCCGAGACGAAGGACTGCTGCACGTTGGACATGCGCTCCATACGAGTGAACTGATCCGAGAGAGATTCGGCCATCTGGTTAAAGGACTCTGCCAGGTGGGCCAGCTCGTCGTCACCACGCACGGGCATACGAGAATCGAAGGCGCCATCGGCCAACCGTTGTGCCCCTCGCGACGCTTCCTGGACCGGGCGCAGCACCATCCCCACCACCAGCCAGGTAATGAGGGCAAGGAGAAGAACGAGAACCACTGCTCCCGCGGTGAGAATGCCAATGACCAGACGAACCGTAGATTCCTGCTGCTCTAACGAATACACCACGTAATATTCGAAGGTTCCAGCACCCTGCACGTTGATGGGTGAACCCACGATGATGCCCGGATTGATGTTGCCATCGGCGCCGCTCAGGGCCACCGACTGCCAATGGACCGAGTCCGAGGAAGGCACCGCGGCTCGCATTTCGGGAGAGATGAGGCCATGAATCTGGACGGCAGAATCTGTCACCGCTTCGAGAACAGGGAGGGTGGTGTCATCTTGGCTGGGGGTACGCAAGAGCGCCGCCCCCATCACCGAACGCCTCGGATCGTACTGCGCCTGAATAATCTCGGAGGCTGCCTGCTGGATCTGGCTGGAAGTCGGGGAATTCATGGCGTCGAAGTGCGCCTGCGCCCCCGCCCGAGACGATTCAAACAGGTCAACAACCGAGGTCACCGCACGATCAAAGAGCTGTGATCGCACCTGGCTCACGATGATCGTTCCGGCGGCCAGCATGGACGCCAGCCCCGCCGCCATCACCAGGCTGACCACCCGCACTGTCAGCGAGGAACGCCACCAGGTGCCCAAAGACAGCACCCGGCGGCGCAGGGCTTCACCGAAGCTCCGCCGTGGGTGCGGGCGGTAGGGAACTACGCGATCGTCACGGCTCACTTGAGTAGTGCCCCGATCACTCCTGGACAGCTCCGGCGCGGTAACCCACACCCCGGATGGTCAAGACCACTTCTGGATGATCCGCGTCCTTCTCCACCTTCGAACGCAAGCGCTGGATGTGGACGTTGACGAGCCGCGTATCGGCAGAGTTATGACGATAGCCCCACACCTGTTCCAGCAGTTCCTCTCGCGAGAAAACCTGCCACGGCTTGCGAGCCAAAACGGCAAGAAGATCGAACTCGAGCGGGGTGAGACGCAGGTCCTTGCCATCGCGAAGCACCTGATGCCCCTTGAGATCCACGGTAAGGTCAGCCACCCGAAGAGTTTCTGATTCTGGCTCCTGGCGCCGCAGACGCGTCTTGACACGGGCGAGAAGCACCGAGTTCTCAAAGGGTTTAGTCACATAATCGTCCGCACCGGCTTCGAGCCCCGCAATAACATCCAATGAATCGGTCCGAGCACTCATCATGATGATCGGAACATCTGATTCCTCACGCAAATGTTTGCATACACTGACGCCATCGAGACCGGGAAGCATGACGTCGAGCAGCACAAGATCCGGGCGTTCGACACGGTACAGTGCCACCACGCTGGAACCATTGGCGCAGACGGTCACGTCATATCCCTCGGACTCGAGCAGGAGCGCCACCATCTCCGAAATGCCAGGGTCGTCATCCACGACGAGAATGCGAGTACTCATGTGTCCTATATTCTCACGTAAACATCTATTGATGTGACGTTGCCCGAGCGCGAGCCGCGCCACCGAGCAGCGACATTAGTGACTGATACCGATCAGTCAACCACTCGAGCTTCGAACGACAGCAGGATCGGGATGCCATCGGTCACGGGGTATGCGTAGCGGGGCCCGTCAGTATTCGTTGAGACTAGCTCCACAGAACCGTCCTCCCGTGTTCCCCACTCCAGCTTCGAGCCGGTAGCCGGGCACCGAAGCGCATCATCAATCCAGGTAGGCAGCATGCTATTCACTCGGGTTCTCCTGAGAATCGGGGACGACGGCGAGGCGGCCATCGTTCTTGGGGAGCGCGGCTGCGCGGATATCAGCGCGCGGACGCGTGGGTTCTGGGACGTTGCGGCGCGCCGCAGCACGGATGGCGTTCGCGAGCGCCATGAGATCCGAATCGGAGGGCGGAGCCGGTTCAAACTCCGTCACCAGCCGTACCATCGACCAGCCACGAGGCACCGTCACCGAATGGGCATGATACGCGCAGAGGTCCAGGGCACCAGGCTCAGGCGTGGGTGAAAGTGGACCCAGCACCGCTGTGGCTTCCTCGTACCCGTAGGTCATGGTGGCCACCGCAGCCTCGTGACAGTTCTGGCGCGAACATTCTCGGACGTATCTCACAGTCTCCAACCGTACCACCGCCCCCTCGTCTCCCGCCGAGGGTGATCCTCTCCCGACCGGGCGGTAGTCTTGCGGTATGCCCATGAATATCCCACCTCTGCGCACTCAGGCACGCCGCCGTGACCGGCACGGACGTGGCATGCGCGGCCCGGTCATCCCCGGTCACGTCCCGGCTGCCCGCACCAGAGCGGACAAGTTCGACGATTTTATTGCCTTTGATCTCATGACCTACCGCCGTTTTCTCGAAAACGATATGCGGCATATCGATTATGGTGTCCTCGACGTTCCTGAAAACGACCCGGCCCCCTGGGAAGATGGTGTCCCTTTAGCGCGCTATCTTCCTTTTGAGAAGCCTGCAAAAATCACCGGGCGTATTATCTTCTACCGCATGCCGATGCTGGCCGCAGCCGCAAAGGATCCGTATCCGCGGCTCTTCATCCATTCGGTCGTCACCGAACAGCTTGCGTCAGCGTTGGGGAAGCATCCAGAAGATATCGACTACCTGCGCGGGTAAACACCGTGCAGAGGTAGAAAGTTTCTTCGAAATCCCGCACTCTTCGTACCCATGACACACAGGTCGTCGAATACCAGAGACGAATTTTCAGGAGGACTCCACTCACCGCAGAATCGACCGTCTAGTTAGTGGCGGCGATACGTCCGGCTGCTTCGTCCGCAGCGGGAGTGAATACCGGGCTCCACTCCATACCATCTCCCCCGTCCAGTGCGATTCGGGAAATCGCACCCGCTACCACCGGCTGCGATGACGAGAAGAAAAAGCCGACACTGTCCGCAGGTAGCTCAAGAGAGGCCGTTTCCGACCCTTGGATTTTAAGTGGCAGCGGGTCCAGTTCCATGCCTTGCGCGGTGACCGGGACAATCTCCACGTTTGCCGGGCCGTTCGATGTGGAGGTGACGATGGCCGTCGTCGTCGTTTCTCCGAACGCTATCGCGCCGGAGGTAAGTGGTTCGCGAGCGCTCGCCCAAGCGACATCGCGGGCACCAGCACTGGAGTCGGGGGTGACGAGTAGCGCTCCGGCGGCGATAGCCTGTTCGGAGGTGATCCGAAGCGCGTAGTTCCCTGGTTTTACTCCGGACAGCGAGAGGTCGAGGACGGCTTCCGGAGCGACGACGACGTCACCGCCCGCTAGTTCTACGCTCCCCTCCGATCCAATGATCTCTACCGATACTTTTGCCTCAACCGATTCAGTATTGACAAGGCGCACGGAGGGAATAGTTGCCGGATCCTCCGGTATGGCGATGGCGGGGATAAGCAGTTCACGCCCCTTGCTGGAGCCTGAAATAAAACTCACCCCGCGTGGTTTAACGCCCTCAATCTCATTGGTTTGCAAGAGTGCTGCAATCTCCCCTGAATCAGTGCTGGCGTGCAAGGCAATACGCGAGTTAGTGGGGATGAGACCATCCAGGTCTACTCGCGCCATCGAATCTGCTGCGATTGCCACGCTGCTTGCAGCGCCGAGCGAGAGAGGACCGGTGGAGCCATATGCGGAGAGACTAACGGTCACAGGGGTGTGCCCCGGGTTAAAAAGAAGAAGTTGATTTGACGTACCAATACCGCTGGCTGCACCAACAAACCAGAAATCGACCGCACTGGAGAGGCAGGGGCCAATCGCGAGTCCGCGAGTATCCCCAGCTTTCGCAGAATATATGTTCGCTCCAGCAAACTGATCCGCCTGGGCACTCTCTTGCTCAACTTGGAGCGATCCGACCACCGCCCCATTGGATGTAGCCACGGGTGCTTCGCTGAACGTCAGCGCGCCAGGTGTCTCAGTCCCCGACCATGGAAGAAATTCCCTGCTTTTCGAGGCCGTAACGAACCATGAACTCATCGCAACATCTTCGTTCACCTGAGTGACGTCGACTCCCTGGCCAAACGTGCGCTCGAAGCCGCCCGGGCACAAAGCCTGGGCGTAGTCACCGGTATTCTCAATGACAGGAACCGTCAGCGCGCCCTCCGGTTTCGGTAGTGTAGCGACGGCAAGTCCACACGCTCCACCGGCCAACACGAGGACAGCAACCGAGGTAGCAATCTGGCGAACTCTCATACCCACGCCTGCTTCCTTCGACGAGTGGGAAGAGCCAGAACGAGAGCCACGCTCAAGATGGCAACCTGGCCGTAAAGCATCCACGGCACCGCGCCACCGTATTGAATACGCAAGTGGCCACCGTGAGATGGTAACTCCCAGGTCTGCCTCCACCCGTCACTAACCGACTCGAGCTCAACGCCATCAAGTGTGGCGCGCCATCCCGCGTCTGCGCGCTCACTTAACACGAGGCGGCGGCCTTCCTTGCCATTCGGAATATCCAGCCGTGACCCAATACGTCCCGAGGTGAGCGACATTGTGCTCTCCCCATCCTCGATCCTCAAACGCGAGGTGCTCGCGGCATCCACCGGGCCATTGCCCACCCGTACTCGCCAGAATGCGCCTGACGCATTCTCCGTGACGAATTCCAATCCACCGGTTCCACCAAGCCGGGATATAAGGGCCTTACGAGCGTCGTCGTTATCTGACGCAGGCACAAAAACGTGCGATATTGCGTGCTCCCCAAAAATCTTTGCTGCTTCTGCCGAATCAGCGACGGCGCGAGCTAGATCGTCACGTGCATCCTCGAGACCCGACATTGTGGCCGAGAGATTCATGAGGCCAACAACCATGCCACTTTCGTGGAGCTGAGCCCCGGGGCCACGCAACACGCTGATGACGCTCCCCTCGTCCGAGGGCACAATCTCCAATACACGAGAGCGGTAATCGCTCCGCTGCTCTACCACGGCAACGGCCGGAAGCGAATTCGCGGGAGCGGACTGCAGAGGTGTATCTCCGCGCAGCGATTTGTCCGCCCACACACCCGCGTATCCGATACACGATAGGGCAACACTCAGGCCCGCCAGCCCAGCGGCAATGCGACGCCAGCCGGGCAAGCCGAAAGAGTCGTACACACTCTCGCCGCCACCCAAGAAAGCGAGCCACAGGCCAAGAATGGCAAGAGATAAAGCCATTCCCGGCCACGCCGTGGTGACAACGAGGGCGGGCACTTGAGATACAACAGCAACGTCAGTCAGCGCGCAGCCCACCGCCCACACAATACCGAGACCTACGATGGTCCATCCTCCGAGCACCCAGCCACGGCGACCTGTTCGTGCAAGCAGGGCCACGGCCGGGATAACCAGCAGTAGGGAAGCGATGATAGGAAGGAGAATGGTGAGCTCACCAAGGGCCACGAAAGTTGGTGCAACCCCGGATGAGGCCTCCGAGGCCGCGGTTGCGGGTGAGAAGGTGAGAATATCAAGAGCGGTAACGGGCGCATCGAGCGGATGGCCCGGGCTCGCAAGAAGAAGCTTCCACCACGCCTCATCGCGCACCGCAGAAATAACAGTGGGAGCGAGCAGGGCCAACGCCGGTACCGGGATCCACAACCATCGCCACGCTCGGCGGTACAGCGTCACCACAAGCAGCGGAAGGATAAGGAGCGTGGTGGCTGGCGCCGCAGCACTCATGATGGCAAGAAGAAGCGCAGTACGCCCCAACGCTCGAACGGAGGGTGTGCGCCAGGTATCAAGAGCGCACGCCACCAGAGCTGGCGCCAAGACATGCCACACGATCCCTGCAACGTGCCCTATGGACACCGCGGCAAGAAGCGGCGGCGCAAATCCCCACACGAGAGCCGCAAGAGCGCGAAGCGGAGCTGAGTGAACGATCCTGCCCGAAGCCCAGAAAGCTACGACAGCGGCCAGCACAATACCGGTGATCACGATAGCGCTGGCAACCGCCCCGAGCGATCCTCCCAGCGGTGTCGTGATGAGCACTAGCGGGCTCAATACCAGCCACAAGGCGTCAACTGGGGTGGCGAGGCCGTCTCCGGCGGGAAGCCAACCAGACGCCGCCATGGCTGCCAAATCTCGGAAGCTAGAGACGTCAGGAAGCAACGCTCCCCTGGTAAGAACACCACGGCCTAGGAGAGGGACCAGGCCTGCGAGACTACCGAACACTGAGACCAAGAGGGTAACCGTTGCCCAAATACGGCGAGCTCTTCGCGCGGCGGCCAGCTCCCGAAGCTCCAACGGCCCGGGCATGTCCGCCATAGCAGTAGCATCGGCCTGCGAATGGCGGACACGGCGCTGGGCGAGCCACACCTCGCGAGGACGTTCTTCTAGAGTTCGGAGTACCTCGCGGGAGGTATGGGTCGCTGCGCGTAGGCGGCGGCGTGACGCAATGACCGCCGGAATCATTCCCCAGAAACGGGCGGCTCCCATCAACTCGGGCACGGCGTGACGGACGTCTTTCGTTACTAGACGTCCTATCGAGCGCACGGGTGCCACAATCAGCTGACTGAGTATGAGATAAACAAGGACAAACGCCGGTGCAGCCACAGCCGCGTTGTAGAGCTGTGCGCTGCGGCGGCTCGCGAACGTTACGCTCGTCGGCGCATCCAACGAGGCTCTTGCGTGAGCAACGATGGCACGGGGCTGCACCACCACACGCCATCCCCCAGCCCAGAGGCGGCGTGAAAATTCCAAGCCGTCACCGTAGGGACCAAGTGCCGGATCAAGATGGCCCACCGCCTCGAACGCCTCCCGACGTATCAGCATGGCAACACTGCCTACAGCGAGGACATCCTCACGATAATCCAGCTGTCCCTGATCAAACTCGTTAGGCTCAATTTCCGGCACGCGCCGTGCGGATCGGGTAGCCCGAATACCCACCTCGAGAAGGTCACTGTGATCATCCCACGCCACCTGCTTGACGCCAACGGTCCCAATCTTCGGGCTGGTCACGGCCAGCCTGAGCTGGCGATCAAGACAGGACGGTTGGGGCGCACCGTCTCCGTGCAACAACCACAGCCATGGCTCGTCGCCATCAACCGCGGCATTGACAGCCTGGGCGAAGTTCTTGGCTTGAGGGTTTGCAATAACACGCGGGGGCGCCGTCGTCGTGAATCCCGGATACTCGGACAGAAGCTCCTCGACACCGGCAAGATCTGGGGAGTCTCCCGCCGAAGGTTCTCCCACGACAACAACGGTTAATCTGCTCGGAGGAAGCTCCTGCGCCGACAGCGCCCGCAGAGTATCAGGCAAATGTTGATCGCCTACCCGTGTGACAAGAACAGCGAGAACGTCGTCACGGATAGGGGTAGCCACAGACTCCAAACCTTAGGCACCCAGTCCACTCACTCGGCGGCGCTCACGCGAGAGCCTGCGGCGATCGTTATCGGACATGCCGCCCCAAATGCCGTGGCGAATGTCGTGAGAAATGGCGTACTCGAGGCATTCTGCCTGCACCATGCACTGAGAGCAGACACTTGTCGCAGGAGTTGTGGAGCCACCCTTTTCGGGGAAGAAGATGTCCGGATCCGTTTCCGCGCACAGTGCAAAGTCCTGCCAGGCGAGTTGCTCACCCGACGCAGTCCCATACCCCAAATTGAAAATGCCCAGCATGAACTCCTGCTGTTCGTCCGCGGTGAGCTCATGCGGCCCAAGCAGCGGAACGGGAGTCCATTCGGACGAAACTCGCATCGTGGGGTCTCCTTGTCGGAAGATTCGGTGATGTCCACCTAGAATTACACGCGTGTCGTTCAGTTAAGTCAAGGCGAAAGCAGTAAGTTGGATTCTTTCATCAGTCTTTTCCCAGCATCGGGCGAACTTTGGTGTTTGCTGTCCAAATCGTGACACCATGGGAACCATGACTGATTCCATCGCACTCGCTGATATTGCTGAACGTGCGGCTCGTTCCGTCTCCGATTACCTCGTCTCCGCCTTCCGCTCTCCGGGAAATGTGACGTACAAGGCCGATTTCCACGATGTGGTCACCGTTCATGACACCGAAGCCCAGCGGCGCATCGTTGAGGTCCTCTTAGGAGAGGCCCCCAACTCCCTCATCGTCGGTGAAGAATCCGCCGAACTTATCAGCGCGGACGGGACTGCTCGCCAGGCAGAGGACGATGATGTCCTGTGGTACGTCGATCCGATCGACGGCACGTCCAACTTCGCCATTGGTTTTGACCACTGGTGCATCTCCATCGCAGCCGCGCATCGCGGCGAGGTTATTGCCGCCGTCATCTATCAACCCACCACCGGTATCCTCTATCGCGCCGACGAAACCGGCGCTTATCGCAACGGCGAACGCATGCGGGTATTACAAGCGCCTGTCGCACAGGGCGTCTTCTCTACGTCATATCCGTCGGCACGTCGTGGAGGCGAAGGCGCAGCTCTCGGATTCCTCCGCCTTGTCATGGAAACCCGCTCGGTGCGGCGCCCGGGTTCCACCGCACTCTCACTCGCCGAGGTGGCCGCCGGCCACTTTCTCGGCACGTTCAACAAGGCCACACACCCGTGGGACGTGGCCGCTGGCATCCTCCTAGTGCAACGAGCCGGAGGCGTCTATCTCGGCTTCGACGACGTCGACGATCCATCGGCACCCACGGACGGCACCCGCCTATACACTCGCGATCTGGCCCTCGCCACCAACTATGCTGGGGCCGGAACCGCCGAGGCGGCGGCATTCTGCCTGGATATCATGGGGCGGGCGGATCTTGCCAAGGCAGCACTCCATCAGGCGGAAGCCCCCGGCATCAACAACACGACTCACAACTCCGAGGATATCCATGGCTGACGCACTAAGCCTCTACCGTTCGCTCGTTACACGTGGGGCGCAGCCCGCTCTCACCTGGTATAGCGAGCAGGGCCGCATGGAATTATCTGGCAAGGTGACAGCCAACCATCTCGCCAAGATCGCGGGCTACCTCGCGGACGAGCTGTGGCTCGATCCCGGAGCCAGTATCGAGCTTGATCTTCCGGCCCATTGGAAACAGGTGCTGTGGGGACTGGGAGCTATGCTCGCTGGCCTAGAGGTAAGTGTGGCGGCGGAACGCAGGACATCGGATATCACGACCGCCATGGCCGATAACGGACCCACGCAGGCAATCATCACGTCCTCTCCGGAACTCCACAATCCGGACACATCGTCTGTGGAATCTATCGCTGCTCTCGATCTGGGGCCGCTCGCCCTGCGTTGGATGGGGGCGCCACTCGCCTCCGGTATCTTCGATGCCAGCGCTGAAGTTATGGGGCAGCCGGACAGCCTCATGGATGACTCCCGGTTCCCCTCGTCCAACTTCGTAACCTGGCATAACCTTGGAACGCTCGACTGTCACGACGACGATGCTCGCATCCTCATCACCTCGACAGATAACGCGTTGGATCCCGCTGTCGTCCTTGCCGTGGCGACCCGGCAACTCAGCCGTGGCAGCCTCGTCGTCGTCGAAAGTGGAGATCCGGAAAAAATTGTGCAAACTGAAGGCGCACGAATGACGCAATTTGTCAGCAATTAAGGGAGACTATACACATGCGTGGAATCATTCTTGCCGGCGGATCCGGCACTCGACTCAATCCGATCACCCTGGGAACCTCCAAGCAGCTCGTTCCCGTCTATGACAAGCCAATGATTTACTACCCAATGTCAACGCTCATGCTGGCGGGCATTCGGGACATCCTTGTCATCACAACGCCGGAAGATGCCCCCGCATTCCATCGCCTTCTCGGCGACGGTTCACAGTTCGGCATCAACCTCCAGTTCGCCGTCCAAAAAGTTCCCAACGGCCTCGCGCAGGCATTCGTCATTGGTGCCAAGTTCATCGGCGATCAGCCTGCCGGACTCGTCCTTGGCGATAACATCTTCTACGGGCACGGCATGGGCGCGCGTCTGCGCCGCCACATCGACCCGAATGGTGGCGCCGTCTTTGCTTACCACGTCTCCGATCCTCGCTCTTACGGCGTGGTCGAGTTCGATGAGAACTTCACGGCCATCTCCATCGAGGAGAAGCCCGCCAAGCCGAAGTCAAACTACGCGGTTCCTGGCCTCTACTTCTACGACAACGACGTCGTGCAGATCGCGCGAGACCTCAAGCCCTCGGCACGCGGTGAGTACGAAATCACCGACGTCAATAAGGTGTACCTGGAAGCCGGAAAACTACAGGTCGAGGTTCTGCCTCGAGGCAGCGCCTGGCTCGACACCGGCACATTCGATTCCCTTGCCGACGCCACCTCCTTCGTCCGCACCGTCGAGGCACGTCAGGGTCTCAAGGTGGGCGCGCCCGAAGAAGTAGCGTGGCGTCGAGGCTTCCTCACCGACGACGAACTGCGCGAGCGTGCCGAGCCACTCGTCAAGTCCGGCTACGGCCAGTACCTGCTCAACCTGCTCTCTCGGGACGACGTGGACTGATCGCGGCAAATAGGCTAATCGCCGCAATACAAAGCGATAAATATAAAAACCGGGGCCTCCCTCATCATTGATAGGAGGCCCCGGTTTTCGTGTGGCGGACGCGTGACAGTTGGTCCGTGCGCCGCCGTCGTTCTTATATCAGCCGAATACGCGAATGACGGTGGGCGTGCCGAGCCAGGAGTTCGGGCCCGTGGTGGTGCCCATGCTCTCGTTCCAAGCGCCGACATTCTGACCATTGCCCGCGTAGATGGCGACGTGGCCGGGCCAGTACAGAATGTCACCAGCTTGAGCCTGCGAGTAGCTGACCTGACGGCCCACGGAAAGAACCGAGGTGGTGTAGCCACCGATGGACACGCCGTGCTGAGCGTAAACGTAGCGCACGAAGCCGATGCAATCCCAACCGGAGGGCGTGGTGCCGCCCCAACGATAAGGCGCACCCTGGTATGACTTAGCAGTCTGAAGGACGGCCTCGCCCTTGGAGGCGTTGCGCCAGACGCCATTGGAATCGAAGGATTCGGACTTGCCATTGATGGTCAGCTGTCCCGTTGCCATCGCACCGCTCGACTTGAGGTAGTACCAATTGCTACCTTCCTGCAACCAACCGGTCTTCATCGCGCCGCTGGAGTTGAGGTAGTACCAGGCGCCGCCGACCTTGGCCCAACCAGTCTGCATGGCACCACTGGAATTCAAGTAGTACCAGGTGCTGCCTTCCTGCAACCAACCGGTCTTCTTCGTACCATCGGCCTGCACGAAGTACTGCCGACCGTTTTCGGTCACCCAGCCCGTCGTAATTACCTTCGCCGACTGGGGGGCGACAGAGCTGGTCTCTGCAGCAGCCGTCTCAGCAGACTTCTCCGGGGCGACAGCCTTCTCAGAGGAGACAGTCGCGTCGCTCACCTTTTCGGTGGTCGCCGCTTCAGATTCTTCCGAGAGCGTCTTCGTGGCAGTAGTGGCTTCCGATGTTGGCTCGCTCAGCGATTCGCGCGCCTCGGACTCAGAGGTAGCCACCTCCACAACTGTGGCGTCAGGGGACTCATTCTCGACTGCACCAGCAGCGCCGTGCGGCAGGACCATGACGGCCGCACCGAACAGTGCACACAGTGCGCGGCCTCTGATGTCCTTCTTCAACCTCATACCGTTTCCCTTCGTCGTCATCGAGCGGTTCGATGAACTTCTGTCCGGGACCCTATCACGTTATCAACCTGTTACATTTGAAAATGCGACCTAAGTCAAATTCGACTCCGCGAGACGCGTGTCACGTTTTGGGGCAGCCGGACCATTCGGCGTTACCAAAACGTTACACGACCCCACACGAGGCCCGCCACGGTACACAGGTCCCAGACCTCACGCGATCAATGAAATCCCCACCGCGCCACCGTGGAGAACGCCGGGCTATGGCGACAATGAGGTCAGACATCGAGCCTCAACCCTCAAGCAAACCCCCTGCTCAGGGCGCTGGAAATAAAGAACCCGAAAAGAAAACTCACCATTCCCCACATGCTCTAATGGCCCACATCACACCTTTCAAGCACTCCAACCCCGCACCTCAAAGCAGTGTCTGGAGTCACAATTTTTTCACATGTCTCACCTGGTGATCCGGGCACGTCAGCCTTAGGTAACATTTCGGCACATCACTCCGTTTCACACAGTGCCCACACTCGAAACACACCGTTACATCCTCGAGATAAAACATTCGTCACAGCACAAAAATACGTCGCATCTAGATAAGCGATTGAACGATCCACCGCTTAAAATTTTGAACGAAACGGTGAGAAAAAATGCTCGCGGATCGTTACAAAGCCGTGATGAGTGCGCTGTGCGCTCTTCTGCCCGCACATCGCCGCTCGACACCCATCGCGGCGAGCGTAGTCACCATGATTCCCGTGGGAATCTTCCTTCTCTCGTCTATTAATCCAAGTGCTTGGGCACTCATCGCCGGTGCCATAGTTCCCTTGGCGCTCGTGGGGTATTTCGAAACCCACGGACTACGTCGTTATACTCGCGGCGCCCATTCGCAGGCCGTTAATCTTGGCAGCGATTCCACGTGGTGGTGGGATGCTATCGTTCCTGGCCCGATGGCCGTATGGGCCATCGGAACCGTCGCCTTCATCGCACTTATCGTCGTCCTACTCCGCAGATTTCATTACCCAAACGAGGATCCTGGCGAATCTTCCGGAAATGACCAGCGCAATACACAGTTCTCTGGGGCCATTCCAGTAGCATGTAACCCATGAATGCCCCAACACAGCAGCCAACGGCTAAACGCGCCAGAATTCTCTCCACGATTCTCGCAATCGTCGGCATGATGGGGGTTCTTTTTGGCTTCGCCGCGTGGGCAATTTCTTCACCGGTTTCGGCTTCTCCCGACGACGATTACCACCTCGGTAGCATTTGGTGCCCCCGTCCGATTGACGAGTCCGGTTGCACATATGACATCAAAAACGGTGTCATCTCCTCGGTGGAGGTTCCGGAAGCTATTACGGATTCGAAGAAGTGCGTCGCCTTCAAACCGGAGAAAGACGCTTCGTGTGCTCTTGACGCCTCAGATAACGAGCTTGTTCCCACCAATCGTTTTGACGACGGCGGCTATCCCTGGGGCTACTATCAACTCCACCATCTGCTCGTGGGCGAGGACGTCCATCACTCCGTCGTGATGATGCGCCTCCTCAACATAATTATTGGCTTAGGCGGACTTTTCCTTGTGGGTGCACTGGCTGCGCCCCATATTCGCCACGCTCTCCTCATTGCAACGTTTACCGCATGGGTTCCCATGGGCGTCTATTTCGTGGCATCAAATAATCCCACGTCATGGGCATTGTCCGGTTGCCTCATCTACGGGGCATCCCTCATTGCGTCGACGGAGACTACCGGACGGCGCCGCTGGGCATTGCTTGGCACTATGGCGCTGGGTGCAGTCTTGTCAATGACAAGTCGAACAGACTCCGCGTTCTACCTGTTCGTTATTACCCTGGCGATGTGGTTCTTCATCAAAATCACTCGCGATCGTCTCCCTACTCTCCTACTTTCCCTCCTTATGTCGGGACTCGGCCTGTTTGTCCTCTCCTCGACGGGGCAAACAGCGAGCTTAACCGCAGACGGCGGCTGGCCTACCTATCCGAACCTGTCAACGTGGCGGATCTTTGTCCTCAATGTCCAGAGCCTTCCGGAGCATATCGCCTCGTGGTGGGGACTTACCTGGGGCCCGGGTTGGTTTGACGTTCCCCTCCTCGGATGGTCCACCCTTGCTATGGTCTTCGTGGCTGGAGGAGTGGTTTTCGTAGCGGCCCACAAGCTCCACGTTCGTAAGATTTTCGCAATCACCATCATGCTGGGGGCGCTTTTAGGAATTCCTGCTGTCAGCCTCACCCTTCGGCAGGTTCAGCCGGTGTTCTACTATCAGGGGCGATACATGTTGCCTCTCGTCGCTGTTGCCCTCCTCATTTGGCTAACACGACGAGACCGGAAGATATTCTTCCGTTCCCCCAGCCGACTCATTCTCCTTGTTGGCATCGTCACCTGGGCTAACTCCATGGCGCTGCGTCAGATTATTCGCCGCTACTCTCTTGGCCTCGCTGATAACACCATCATCGGTTTTGGTTCACCCAAGTGGTGGCCTTGGGCGATATCTCCGACGACCGTGTGGGCTCTTGGCTCCCTTGCCATGCTTGTCGGTGTCATATTCATTTTGTTCGTCACGATTCGTTCGGCTGCGGCCCAAGAGCAGATTGCTGAACCGCCCACTCCCGTCACCACCTCACCTGATTTCTTCGACTTTGACGTACCGACGACGGCGCAGCCCGACGCGTCCGAGCCGCACCCCACCACGTCATCTCCCTCCACCCCGCCGTCCACCTCCAGCTAGCCGTTTACGGGGTCTTCACCACATTGTGGCCCTCACTCCACCAAGTGTTCAAAGTCAAGATACACTTAATTTTATTGAACACTCGGTGGAGGAAAAATGGCTCTCTCTCGCAACGAATTTGCGGCATTAAATGCCCTACGCTCGGAAGGTCCCCTTTCGCAACGAAAGCTGGCCGCGCTCACGGAACTCTCCCTGGGCACTATCAACACCACCGTACGGGAGTGTGAGGAAGCCGGGTTCATTGTTGATCGCGCGGTGACGGAGACCGGGCTTGCTGCGCTCGAGCCTTATAAGGTAGACAATGCCATAATCATGGCGGCAGGCCTCTCCCAGCGTTTCGCTCCCATTTCCTATGAGAAACCCAAGGGTATCCTGCGAGTACGTGGCGAGATCCTTATCGAACGTCAAATCCGTCAGCTTCAAGAAGCGGGAATTACGGACATCACCGTCGTCGTCGGATACAAGCAGGAGTACTTCTTCTACCTCCGTAAAAAGTTTGGCGTGACCATCGTTGTTAACGACGAGTACGCGACACGCAACAACAACGGCACGCTATGGGTGGTCCGCGAAAAGCTCGCCCGCACATATGTCTGTTCATCGGACAATTACTTCTCGGTTAATCCTTTCGAGCCCTACGTCTACCAGGCGTACTACTCCGCACAGTTTGTCGAAGGTAAAACCGACGAATGGTGCATCACCACGGGTGCAGGTGGACGCATCACCGATGTGACGGAGGGTGGAGAGAACGCCTGGGTCATGTTGGGCCATGTCTTCTTCGATGAAACTTTTTCTGCCAAGTTCCGGGAGATCCTCGAGCGGGTTTACCAGCGCCCTTCAACAGTAGGAAAGCTGTGGGAGTCGATCTACATCGACCACATCAAAGATCTCGACATGGTCATGCGAGGCTATCCGGCCGGGGTCATCAACGAGTTCGACTCACTTGACGAACTGCGGGGCTTCGATCCCTCCTTTATTGAGAATGTGGACTCCGAAGTCTTTGACAATATTGTCGCCGTGCTCGGCTGCGAGAAGTCCGATGTCCATGACTTCTATCCTCTCAAGCAGGGGCTCACCAATCTTTCATGCCACTTCACCGTTGGCGACGAAGAATACGTTTATCGCCACCCCGGGGTAGGTACTGAAAACCTGGTTGATCGTGGCGCCGAACTCGCCGCCCTCGAACTGGCCCGAGATCTCGGACTGGACAGCACCTTCGTCGTCGGTGATCCTCAGCGCGGATGGAAAATCTCGCGGTTCATCTCCCACGCGCGTAATCTTGATCCGACCAACGCGGCCGAACTCAAACGAGCTATGCGCATGGACCGCAAGCTCCATGACAGCGGCGAAACTCTCGCCCGCACCTTCGACTTCATTGAAGCCGGCCTGGACTACGAGAAGCTGCTACGCGAATACGGACCTATTGAGGTCCCCGGCTACTTCGAACTTCGCGAGAAGGTGCTCCGACTCAAGAAGTATGCGGACGCCGATGGATTCCCCACAGCCCCCAGTCATAATGACTTCTTCCCTCTCAACTTCCTCATCGACAAGGACGATCACCTTAGCCTCATCGATTGGGAATATGCCGGCATGTCGGATGTTGCCAACGATTTCGGTACCTTTACCGTCTGTGCTGAACTGACACCCGAGCAAACCGATGACGCTCTGCGGTATTACTTTGATCGCGAACCCACCTTCGAGGAAAAGCGACACTTCTACGCCTATATCGTTTTCGCAGGTTGGTGCTGGTATATCTGGTCCCTCGCCAAGGAGGCAGCGGGAGACAACATCGGAGAGTGGCTGTTCATCTACTATCGCCACGCCGTTGACTACGTGGATACCGTCTTGGACTGGTACGACAACGCCACCGTCCCGGCAACTCATTCATCGCATCTCGCCCATTCACAAGGGAATACATTATGAAATACGGAATTTTCAGCGGTGCCCTCTGGGGCCTCGACACCGTCGTCCTGAGCATGGCACTCGTCATGCTCCCTTTCCTCGGTGCACCAGAGGCTGCGATGGCCAGTGCCCTCCTGCATGACGTCCTGTGTGCAATTATCCTGCTGGTGTACATGGGTGTGCGAGGACGAATCCGCGACACTCTCGCCGCCGTCAAAACCCGGAGTGGTAAAGCCGTCATGGGCGCTGCCCTGCTCGGCGGCCCTCTCGGCATGACCGGCTACCTCATCGCCATCAATAATATTGGTCCGGGATACACCGCGATTATTTCGTCCTTCTATCCTGCCGTGGGCGCTTTCCTCGCCTTCATCTTCCTCAAGGAACGCATGCGCACTGGTCAGCTTGTGGCCCTCATGGTGGCACTGACAGGAATCATTATCATCGGCTACAGCTCGTCAGGTGCGGACGTTCCTGGAACCGCCTGGGTTGGCATTCTCGCCGCTGTCACCTGCGTATTTGGTTGGGGCTCAGAGGCAGTTATCCTCGCTTGGGGCATGCGCGACGACGCCGTCGACAACGAGACTGCACTCCATATCCGCGAGACCACCTCCGGCCTCGTCTATCTCCTCATCGTCGGCCCACTCTTCGGAGTTATGGGCTTTACGCTGCACGCCACCCCAACACTTGCCACCGGAGTAATCGCCCTCGCCGCCCTCGCCGGTACTGTCTCCTACCTCTTCTACTACAAGGCAATTGATACCATCGGCGCCTCACGCGGCATGGCTCTCAATATCTCTTACTCCGCGTGGGCAATCGTTTTTGGTCTCATCCTGTTGGGAGCAGTCCCCACCCCACTACAGGTGGTCTGTGGTATCGCTATTCTCGTGGGAACGGTGCTGGCTGCTTCGCCCAACTGGCGGGAGCTCAAGTTCACCCGTTCCTCGGTCAAGTGAGGGTCACGCGAGTATATCTATGACATTGTCACGCAACGCATTCGCTCAACTCACCGCACAGCTACACGAGGGTTCCATCACGGGTGAGGGCCTCTCCGCCCTCGAACCTTACAAGGTCACCAATGCCGTCGTCATGGCCGCGGGACTCTCCCAGCGTTTTGCTCCCCTCTCCTACGAGAGACCCAAGGGGTTGCTCAAAGTACGCGGTGAGATCCTCATCGAACGCCAGATCCGCCAGTTACTCGACGCAGGAATCAGCGATATCACCGTCGTCGTCGGATACAAGAAGGAACACTTCTTCTACTTAGAATCCGAGTTCGGAGTAAGGATCGTTGCGAATCCCGAGTACGCCACGCGCAACAACAACAGCTCGCTCTGGGTGGTCCGAGAGCATTTGGCCAATACGTACATCTGCTGCGCGGATAACTATTTCCTCGACAACCCATTCGAGCCCTACGTCTTTGAGGCCTTCTACTCCACCCCCTATGTGGAAGGCCCAACTGACGAATGGTGCGTAAGCACCGGAGAAGATGGGCGAATTGTTGATATCTCCATCGGAGGCAGCGATTCTTTGGTGATGGTTGGTCCGGCATACTTTGACCGCCGATTCTCCACGGCCTTCCGCCGTCTCCTTGCAGAGGTCTACGACCTACCTGAAACCACAGACAAATACTGGGAGAACATCTACCTCGACAACATCACGGATATGCACATGGTCGCCCGTCGCTTCCCTGACGGCATGATCAATGAGTTCGATTCTCTCGACGACGTGCGCGATTTTGATCCCGCATTCATTCGCAACGTCGACTCGCAGGCATTTGACAGAATCGTCGCTACACTCGGGTGCTCCAGAGAGGACATTCATGATCTCTCCCCCATCAAACAGGGGCTAACGAACCTCTCGTGCCACTTCGCCGTCGGCACGAAAGAGTACGTATATCGTCACCCAGGCGAGGGGACGAACAAGGTTATCGACAGGCAGGCCGAGCTGTTAGCACAGCAGTTGGCGAGCCGCCTCGGCCTGGATCACACCTTCATTCACGGCGATCCGGAGGAGGGGTGGAAGATTTCTCGCTTCGTCTCCAACGCCCGCGACCTCGATGTCGCATCCGCGCACGAACTCGAATCGGCAATGCGCATTGATCGCACTCTTCACGAGAGCGGCGAAATCATGGAACGCCGGTTCGATTTCATTTCGCAAGGACTCACCTACGAGGCGCTGCTCAACGAGCAGGGTCCGATAGATATACCCGGGTACGCAGAGTTGAAGGATAAAGTTCTGCGTCTCAAAGATTTCGCTGACGACGACGGCTACGCGCCCGTCCCCAGCCACAATGACTTCTACACCGCGAACTTCCTCGTCACATCGCAGGCACCCCCTAGCCTCATCGATTGGGAGTACGCCGGCATGTCTGACATTGCTTCTGATTTTGGCGCGCTTGTCGCGAGCGCAGAACTCACCGATGAGCAGGCAGAGCAGGCGATTCAGTTCTACTTTGGCCGCCAGCCCTCCGTCGCGGAGCGCCGTCATTTCTGGGCCTACGCGGTTATTGCTGGATGGTGTTGGTACCTCTGGGCCCTCGTTGCCCAGTCCCAGGGCGACGACGTCGACGAATGGCGCGAGCGCTATTATCATCGCGCTGCCGACTATGTAGACAGTGTTCTCTCCTGGTACGAAACTCCCCCGCAGTAAGCGGCGGGGCGGGCAGACGTGAAGAGAGCCTCAAGAGGCAGTCGCCGGGCGAATTTTTGATACTCTCGAACCTGCCAGAATGACTGATAGGTGAGGCGAATACATGGCTTCTCGGGTTCCCACTGATCCAGCGGTACTCCGCACATTGCAGCTGGTTGAAACAACGATACTCGCGGAGTTTGATCGAGTCTGCCGGGAACTGGACATTCCCTATGCCGTCTACGGCGGCACGGCGATCGGGGCCGTACGCCACAAGGGATTTATTCCTTGGGACGACGACGTCGACGTGTGCATGACGCGAGCTGACTACGAGCGTTTCCTGGCCGAGGCCCCCGCGGTGCTCGGAGAGGATTTCGAGATCCATAACTCTCGTACCCATGCGGACTTCCCCAACATGTTCAGCAATTTGATCCTTAAGGGAACACTTTTCATCCCCGAGTTCATCAAGAACAGCCCCTACCGTATGCCCATCGGTCTCGATATCTTTCCGCTGGATAATGTGCCTCGGGACAAGAAGGCATATCAGCGTCAGAGCCGAGCCACGTGGTTCTGGGGCCGCATGCTGTACCTGCAAGGAACCCCGGCGCCTTATCTTGAGGTGGGTGGCCTGCTCCGAAAGGTCATCCTCAGCGCCACGTTCGTTATTTATTGGGTGCTCCGACTGGCACGGGTTAAACCTCGCACGCTCCAGCGACTGTGGGAGAGGGCGGCTCGCAGGTACGAGCATGCGGAGGCTGATCTCATGGCCGATTTTACCGATCGGACACCGTTGGCCTGGGCTGTCACCCGAGATGATCTCTACCCTACTGTCGATGTCCCTTTCGAGAACATCACCGTGAAGCTTCCCCGCGAACACGACAAGATTCTCACCCGCGGCTACGGCGACTACATGCAGCTACCTCCCGAGGATAAACGCAAGACGCATCTGCCCATCATCATCGATTTCGGCAAGTTCGGAGCCGAGGAATCGCGCTAGTGGCGAAGAAGATCGATTCTCAGCTGGGCCGAGACTACCTCTGGAATACCGCCAGCTCGATCATTGGCTCCGCGTCCATGGTGATTATGGCGCTTGTCGTGAGCCGATTCCTCGGAGGCTACGCCGCGGGTGTGTTCACCTTGGCGACGGCGGCCGGCCAACAGTTCCAGACGCTCGGTGCCTACGAGGTGCGCCCGTACCAGGCAACCGACGTTCGCCACCGATTCTCCTTCCCCACCTACTTTGCCGCCCGTCTCATCACCGTGGCTCTCATGGTGGTGGGAATCGTTGGAACGACGCTCTGGTCGGGACGGCCCGCCTCAGATATGATCGCCTTCCTCATTATTGCTTCGCTGCGCCTTTTCGATGCCTTCGAAGATGTCTTCTACGGCGAATTCCAACGCCTTGGCCGTCTTGATATTGCCGGGAAAGCTAACTTTTTCCGAGTGTTGGTCACGCTCGCTTCCTTCCTTGTGGCTCTTCTTGTCACTCACGACCTGCTGCTGACTAGCCTGGTCACGTTTGTGTTGTCCTTCATCGCCATGGTGGCCCTCATTCTGCCTGCGGCGCGCACCATGCTGCCGTTGCGCCCGAGTTTTGCGTGGAAGCCGCTGCGCCGGCTACTTCTCGAGTGTTTCCCACTGTTTCTTGCCGCATTCCTCGCCATGTATCTCAACAATGCTCCTCGATACGCCGTCGAGAGCAACGTGCCTCTGCTCCAGGGTGAGTACGGAATCCTCTTCATGCCAGCCCTCGCCATCAACATTCTGGCCATGTTTATCTTCCGGCCACTACTCACGCGAATGGCTACCCACTGGACCGAAAATGACCACGCTGGATTCCTACGGCTTATGCTGCGCGGCTTACAGAGTGCGGTGGGCGCATTTATCCTCACCTTTATTGCCACGCTCGTTGCGGGCATTCCCATTCTCGAGGTGTTCTCCGGCCTTGATCTCGCCGAGTTCAAGGGCGCACTTCTCGTCCTCGTTGCGGGAGGCGCCTTCAACGCCGTTTCCATCATCCTGTACTACGCACTGACAACAATGCGGTTACAGCGAGTGGTGCTCATCGGCTACGCCATCGTCGCCGTGATGGCCCTGGTGCTCTCCCAAGTTCTCGTATCCCATCTTGGGATCATGGGAGCCGCACTCGCGTACGCAAGTACCATGCTCGTTCTCTCACTCATCTTTGGAGCGGCACTCGCCTATTTCATTCGTCGCGTCCCGGCAGATACAGACCAGTAGGGAAAATTCATGAGAATCGCCTTCGTCGTCAACACCTACCCGCCTCGGCTTGGAGGGTTGGAGCAGCACCTGTTCCATCTCACCCAGGGCCTCACCGACGTGGGTCACGACGTCACGGTATTGACCATTGGCTCTCCCATGGGTCAACGTCAGGATGGCAAGGTGGCGGTACTAACCGGGCGCGCCAACTTCCCCGTTGCCGATGTCATTTCCTTTCCTCATCTCGGGTCACGCCGCCGGATCACCACCTTCCTTCGCGAGGGGAATTTCGACGTCGTCTCCGTTCACACCCGTTTCTTCCCCATGAGTTTCGTGGGTGTTCGTGCGGCCCATGCCGCGGGAATTCCTGCCGTTCACACCGAGCATGGCAGCGGGTTCGTGGCGAGCAACTCCCCGATTATTGGCCCAGCAAGCAAGATCGTTGATCTCACCTTGGGTCGCTACGTGCTTCACCATGCCGACCGGGTACTGGGAGTCTCCCAGGAAGCTGCTGACTTTGCCGAGCGGCTTGGCGCCCCAAACGCGGATGTCTTCTATAACGCCATTACACCGTCGGAGGCTACAACAAGCCCGGTAGACCGGCCCGGACACCTCGTTTTTGTTGGACGTATGGTGCCTGGCAAAGGTTGGGATACCTACCTTGAGACGATAGCTAACCTCCGCGCCCAGGGCCATGAGGTGGACGGGGAGATGTTGGGAGCCGGGGCCGATCTGGACGCCGCGCGCGCGTTAGCCAAGAAGCTAGGGGTCGACGGCGTCGTCGCCATTCCCGGGCGCGTTCCAGCAGATCAGGTGCGTCGCAGCCTTGCAGGTGCTACGCTCGTCAACCCCACGGTACTGTCCGAGGGATTCCAGACAACGATGCTCGAAGCCATAGCGGAATCCGGACGCGTTGTCACGTTCCCTGTTCCCGGCGCCGAAGTGCTGCGCGATGCCGGCATGCCCGTCATTATCACCGGCGAACGAACCACGCAATCCCTGACGCAAACCCTTGAAGGATATGTGCGTCAACCTCCCGCACTCGCCGCCCCCGGCCTCATTGACGCCTGGACATGGCCACACCGGGTGCGCGAGTACGCCGCGATTCTGGACGACGTCGTCAAAAATTCCTGAGCCCTCAGCTCATGTTGCTGGGCGAGGTTTCCCAGCAAGCACCTGCGCGGCTAGTGCCCGGATCGCTCGTCCGGTTCCTTGGATCTAGCTTGCGCGTCTTCCAACTCACGAATCCGGGCATCGAGCAGCGCAATCTCCTCGACAAAGCGGCGCCGATCTTCCTCCACACCCGAGATGGCCGTCGAAAGATTCATAACGGTAATGAGAAGGAACACCGAGCACGAAACCAGCAGTAGGTTCGAAGGCGCTTGGAATCCAAACCAGCCGGAGACGGCGAAAGCCAGCTGCGGGAAAAGCGAGAGCACCAGCATGCCTGCACCGAGGACGAGCCACACCCAGACGTAGCGCTCGCGGACACGGTGGCTGCGCAGCAGGAAGAAGATATAAGCCAAGAGGCCCACGGACACGACGATCGGCAGGAACCGGTACAGGATGTCAGTCAACGGAGGTCTCCTTCTTACGGCGGCGCGTCGAGGCAATAAACATAGCCAACCCCGCGCGTACAAGGAACAGTGCAGCCTTCACAGGACCATGCGAAGGTTCCCCGCCCTGGCGCTCGCGCATCTCAACGCCCACTTGCTCCACCTTGAGGCCGGACTTTGCAGCAATGACAAGTGCCTCGACAGTGTCCCCGAGGTATTCCGCTGGTAGTTCATCTGCAAAGAGGGCGATGGCACGGCGATTGGCAAGCTTAAATCCGGAGGTAGTGTCCGTTAAAGTGGCTTTGCAGATACGCGAGAGCCGCCCCGACAGCACTTTCATAGCCCATGCCCGTGGGCCATGCACTGAGTAATCTCCCACTCCAGCAAACCGCGCTCCAATGATGAGATCGGCATTCGTCTCATCCATCCGCGCCATGAGACGGAGAATATCTGCCGGACGATGCTGCCCATCGGCATCTACTTGCACGGCACGCTCGTACCCGTTGCGCTTGGCGTAGAGATAGCCGGTGCGCATGGCACCACCCACGCCAAGATTGAGCGGCAGCGTCAATACCGCGACGCCCTTGCCCCGGGCCGCGTCCGAGGTGCGGTCCGACGATCCGTCATCAACGACGACGACGTCCGCGTCCAGCTCAGTATTCCCACGGATTTCGTCAAGCACTTTGGGGAGTGCCTGCTCCTCGTTCCACGCGGGAATAATGATGAGGAGAGAGCTCATCTAGATCGCCTTTCTTGCCAGTAGAGATCCCGCCACTAGGTCGTGGCCCACTGCGGATGTCACGGCCAGACCCATCGGCGCAATCTCTTAACCGATCAACAACTATACGCACTCCAGTGCCTTCTCTCGCAGAGTATGCGCCGTTTTATGGCGAATCCCCTCCGCAAGACGTGACCACCGTCCCTCTTCTCAAAGCGGGTGAGGGCGCCGTCGTCGTGCTGACCTGACTACACTGGATTCCAGCTACATACTGACAAAATGGAGGAGCAGCAATGGACATTCGCGAGCTGAAGATTTCGGGCGCCTGGGAGATTACCCCTCGCCAGTTCCCCGACGATCGCGGCCTTTTCTTGGAGGCGTATAAGTCGACGGTATTCGAGCAGGTCATCGGCCACCGCTTGGACGTGCGTCAGGCCAACACCTCCGTCTCGAAGGCTGGCACGATTCGTGGTATTCACTTCGCTGACGTTCCGCCGTCGCAGGCTAAGTACGTCATGTGCCCACGCGGCGCCGTGCTCGATTTCGCAGTGGACATCCGCGTAGGTTCCCCCACCTTCGGTCAGTGGGACTCGGTTCTTCTCGACGACGTCGACCGCCGCGCCATCTACCTCTCCGAGGGCCTCGGCCACGTCTTCGTGGCATTGGAGGATAACTCCACCGTGGTGTACATGTGCTCCTCGGAGTACGCGCCTGGCCGTGAGCACGGCGTCAACCCGCTGTGTTCTACCGTGGGAATCGAGTACCCGAAGGTGGATCGCAACGGACAGCCGCTGGAGCTGCTGCTCTCCCCCAAGGACACCGATGCCCCAGGTCTGCTCAAGGCTCAGGAGCAAGGTTTGCTTCCCACCTGGGAGGCCTGCCAGGAGTTCATCGCCACGCTGAACAAGTAACGTGACTGGGTTCCCGATCGCTTCATCGCAGGGATCTGGTTCTGGGGGTGCGTCCGGATCCGGAGGTACTTCTGGTTCTTCTGGTTCTGGACGTGCGCCCAGTTTCTGGAGTGGCCCCAGTTTCAGTGACATGTCCCGTTCTCAGGGCACGCCCGAACTCAGAGATGCGTTTAGTGTTGGACGTGAGCCTGGTTCTGAACGTGAGCCTGGTTCTGAACGTGAGCCTGGTTCTGAACGTGAGCCTGGTTCTGAACGTGAACCTGGTTCTGAACGTGAGCCTGGTTCTGGACGTGGACTTGGTTCTGGAGGCCCGGCCGGGAGTGGTGTGACCACAGCACGTGTTGTTGCCGTTGTTGTCACCTACCGTCCCGAGAACGACTGCCGCGAACTTCTTGACGCACTCGGGGTGCAGTGCAACGCGGTGGTTGTCATCGACAACGGGTCGGGTCCGGCGTTTGTTGCCGCTCTTGCTGCGGCGTGTCAAGCCAGCGGGGCGGAGTTCGTTGGACTGTCGCAGAACGTGGGCATCGCGGCGGCGCAGAACTGCGGGATCGAGCGCGCGCGGGAACTTGGAGCGGCTCATGTCCTCTTGTCCGATGACGACTCACTGCCGCCAGAGAACATGGTGGCTCGGCTGTTGGAGGGATTTGCGGCTGGCGAGGTGGTGGCTGGTACCGGTGCGGACGATGTCGGTGCTGGTGCGGACGATGTCGGTGCTATGGAGTCGCACGGTTCGGACGAGCGGAGTCACAGCGAATCTCTAGGAGCAACCGCTTTAGCCTCGGTTGGTTCACGTGGTGCGGCTGGGGGGCATGTGGCCGCTGTCGGTCCGCTTCCTGCTGAGGACCGCCCCGGCGGTGACCAGCTGGTCTATCAGGATCGCGGCTGGAGCCCGAAGCGTGCTACCGCGGAAGAACTGGACACGGACCTCCTGGAAGTCCCCTTCCTCATCGCCTCGGGCTGCCTTATCTCCCTCGATGCGTTGGACGCGGTGGGCGGGATGGACGAGTCGCTCTTCATTGACCATGTGGATCTGGAGTGGGGGTTGCGGGCGCGGCGCGCCGGCTATCGCCTCTACTGCGCGCCGCACATCCCCCTCCATCATTCACTCGGCGACGAGAGCGTACTACTGCCGGGCCGTGCTCAGCCGGTCCATGTGCATGCGCCGGTGCGCAACTACTACATTCTTCGGAACACGATCATTCTTGTCCGACGGGATATCATGCCGTGGCGTTGGCGGGTGCGCTATTGCTATTGGGCGGTCAAGTATGCGGCTTTTAATGCGCTGGCTGTGGATCGTCTCCCTGAACGTCGTGCTCTATTGTGGCGAGGGTTCCGCGACGGACTGCGCGGCCGCCGCGGGCGGCTGAGAAGCTAGTTCCCAAATCTTCAGTTTCGAAATCGCACAATTTCAAAATCGCACAGTATCGAAATCGCACAGTATCGAAATCGCACTCGGCCCGTATGTTACGTCGAGAACGATCACCCAAAGAGAACCATGCCCCTGGCAGGTCACCATGCCCGCGGAGGAAGGCCCACCTAACGGTACCCATCACCACCTAACTGTACCTACCACCACCCATCAGCACTGAACCTCATCTAACGGTACCCACCACCATCCATCGGCACCCATCACTAAAGAATTGAGTTTTTTAGAAAGAATTAAGCCATTTTTACATGCCATGCGGCTCAATCCTTTCCATTTTCCTCAATTCTTTAGGGACTCTTTAGGAGTAGGAAGGGGACATCCGCCTGCTCCCCGCCCTAACGCCTTCGCCACTGAGATTTCACCTTCGTCAGCGAGCCCGATGTGTATGTATTTCACGCATAGGGCATCCTCACGAAGGTGAAGACTTTCAACTACTTGATACCTACCAGTTCAGTCAGCCGACAAAAGAACCAGACTCGTTCCATCAATCCGGAACACGAGGCTCTCGCGGTAGATGTCGCGAATCGTCAGAACACCATCGTCCCATCGGGCATTTACCACAACCTCCCGGGTTGAACGCAATCAGATTCCGCCCCGGCGACAAACAAATGAATAGATGTCTCGCAGGCCAAGAGCCAACCCTCAAGATGCCAGAACACGAACGCATGAAGTGACCCGGGGATGCTGGAGACCTCGGGACGGCTCGGGATCCTCAACGTCTACAGGGCCAAATTTCCTTGAGGCAGGGCTCCTGATTCCCAATAATGGCAAGCTTGCGCTTGTCGTTGGTGTGCGCTTCGCTGACCTGAGACGGGGCGTCGTCGCCGTAGCCTAGAAGATTATTTGAGTGTCGACCTGCCACGTGGCAACCAAGTGAATACCATGAGTATGTAATGGACCTCACACTTTCACGAGTGAAAGTCACGCTTGGAATTATGTGTACTTACATACGATGATTAAATGAGAACTCTCCGTCAGAAGTCCCTTGCCGGGGCAGCCGCCCTAGTCCTTGCTACGTTCGGACTTGCTGGGTGCAGCTCCAATGACTCCACAAATCAGGACTCCGCGTCACAGTCAACAGGTCCCGCCTCGCCGTCGGCCTTCGCCACCGCACGGGAAACTTCCCCTGTCGAGTCAGGGGCAAAAGAATCAGCACCGCCATCCAGCGCGACCGACCTCACCCAAGATAACTTTCTGGAGCGGACCACCAACGCCATGCTCAAGGCAAAGTCTTACCACGTGGACATGACCGCTGAGGCCGGAGGTACAAATGTGGTCTTCGGTGGTGATATGCGTACAAGCGACGACCCTTCGGAGATCGTTGCTGAGATGACGATACCGATTGATGCGGCTGGCACCAAGATGGGGATGCGCGTCGTCGACGGCAAAATGTACATGCAACTTCCTCAGACACAGGGAAAGTGGCTCGTGCTTGATAACTCAATCCCAGGATTTGAGGGTATCGAGGACAATCTCTCTCAAATTGACGTGCTTGGCACTATGAATGAGACAAAAGACAACAACTCCGCGATCCAGAAATTCACTGCAGAGCCAAACTCCGAGACCATCGACGGTGTCTCCACCACCAAACTCACTCTCGTTTTCGACGCCAAGCAGTATATGGATGAGAAATGGGATGCCTCGATCGGCGACACCGTGACGATGATCTACTTCGTTGGCCCTGAGGATCTCATACGAAGGATCATCATGGAGCTTGGGCCAAGCGTAGTCACCATGGATATGTCGAACTGGGGCGAACCGCTGGACGTGACAGCCCCAAGCGCAGACGAGATCATCACCTTCGAAGAGATGACACAGCAACAGGGCTAGAGGTTCCCCGAATCACCCTGCCTCACAAACACCAAAGTGCACCCTTTGCACACAAGACCCGGGAGTAAAACCGATCTCATGTACAAAGGGTGCACTTTGAGTAAGACAGCAAGTCAGGAACTACGTCCAAGCTACCAAGCTCCCCCGTCAACAGACGAGTCACCCGGCTAACGAGCCGTCCCTAGCTCCATACCACGTCCCGGATCGCCAGCAAGAAGGTCCGTCCGAAGCGCGTCGTCGGCTCCAATACAGCTCCTTCAGCCCACTCATTCCAGGCGTTGATGAACACCACCCGGTCCTTCGGCTCGCGTGCCAGCACCGAGTTCACGAGCCCCTGCACCCAGCGATGGAAGGTGTACGGGTTCGAACCGTACCAGGTGTCCGATTGCCACTGGCGGCGCGCCGCGTTATCGAATGTCACCATCGCACCCGGATATTCGTTGTCCGCAAGCCCGCCGGAGAGCACCAGCGACGCCTTAGCAGCCTCCTGGTAGCTCATGAAGTTGCCTCGCCAACGCGAATCAAGGCCCACCTCGGTAGCCGGACCGGCCACCCATGGCAGGTTATGCGGCGGGAACTGGAGGGTACCGTCAATGCCGGTCTCCTCGGCATCGTTACCCAAGCCGTCAAACTCCTCGGCCACGGACACCGCGAGGATGTACAGTTCCCCCACACCAGCAGCATGGGCGCGCTTTCGCCACTCCCGCACAACCTCCGGGAAATTCTCCATCTGCCCTGGCCGGTAGACGGCCAGCAAAACCTTGCCGTCTACACGGGTGTAACGGGGATCCAGCAGGAACTCCATGACGTCGTCGATAAATTCGGCGGCGGGCACCTTCGAGTAGTCCTGGCCCACGAGGATGTCCGCGGAACGCCCATCCCAGCGCCTTGTCCAGTTCTCGTTCGCCCACATGATGCAGTAGGGCATGTCGAGATCCATGGCGCGCATCTTCTCAATGGGAAGGTTCAGTACGCGCTCGCCAGAGAACCAGTAGTAGTAGTACATGAAGCTGGAAATGCCATGCTCCTTGGCCAGCTCTGCCTGCGCCACTCGCACCTCATCACGTGCCAGATCGTAAAAACCCAGCTCCGTAGGGAGACGCGGCTGGTAATGTCCGCGATAGCCCGGGATCGCTCCCGTGACGTTCGACCACTCCGTGAAGCCTTTGCCCCACCAGCGGTTGTTCTGCGGCGAATCATGGAACTGCGGCAGGTAGAACGGAATCACCTGCGCGCGCGGATGCCGAGCGGCACCGCGATCGAAATGATGCCAGGCATCCTTCTCCGCGCCGCCACCGGAACCACCGTCACCAGCACCCACGCCACCGGAACCACCGTCACCAGCACCGCCAACGCCATCAGCACCCAAGGCCTCCAGCTCGTGCACCTCAGCCAGATGCTGGCCTGCCTCTTCGGTGACGATGCCGATGATACGTTCGACAGCGTGCGCCGTCGTCCCATCAATCTGGCCCGCTTCCTCATCAAAGTCGGCGGCCTGCAAATTAAAGGAACGCAGACCCTGCAGCACAAAACCGCGCACCCAATACATCGAACCGGAAGCAAAACGCAGCGCCTCAGGGTCCACTGACATCTCAATACGGCGCATAAGCTGCTCGACGATGCGCTGGTCCCCGCCCCAGAACTCCTTACCCACGATCGTCTCGTCGGCAGTCATCAAACCGAGCGAAGTATCCGACGCAAAAGCGTTGAGAATCTCTTCCACGCGCTCGCGCGAACCTACCAGATCACTGAGGAAGCGCTCCTTCCACGCCTCGCCAGTGCCCTCCAGCTCCGCGTGCTCTTCGCGCCATGGGCTGCGCTTGGTGTGCAGCTTCAGCAGCATGTCGTAAGGGTCGAGAACCCCGGAGTTCACCAGCTGCACCGTGGGGAAGATGTCTCGGCCGTGATTCTCCACCTCGACGATAACCACGTGGCCCAGATGCGGGGTGAGATCCGCAGGAACTGAGAGTTCCTTGCCAGAGGCGTTGGTGATGAAGAGATCGAAATCGACCGGAAGATTCTTGAGATGCTCGAGCAGCTCGGGCAAAAGATCGTCGTAGAAGCAGTGGATCACCACACCCACGCGAGCCGGATCCTCAATGGTGAATTGATCGTCCACTCGCCACTTGTCGGGGAACCCAGAATCCTGGCGTCCACCGAGACGCGCCACATACTCGTTGAAGTCTGCGGGATGCAGGGTGCGGTAGCCGCGGATGTCCCCCGCTGTCAGCAGGTTAACGGCCGCGTTCTTCCCACGGGCCGCGAAGTACTGGACGCGGCGCGAGAGGCCGGCCTTCGAAAACTGTCGCATGCTTGTCCTTACCACTCAGCGACGTCGGTGTTAAACCGACGCTGGATGTATCCGGCAGCCTCGACCGCTTCGTTGACCGTCGAGGGGTGAGTCATGATGGTGCGCTTGAGAAATGGAACACCCGACTCCATGAGATTCTTCCACCCATCGACCGTTGGGTTGCCGAAGGGCACGCCCAGTTCAGGGCCGGTGACCCATACTTCCGAGGAATACGCCTCGGAGAAGCACTGGCGCGCGGTCCCGATCTCGTAGGAGAGCACCACGGAATCCTTATCGTCCTCCACTCGAATGGAGTTGAAGAAGTGAACCCACACCTTGTCCGCCAGAATTCCGCCGCGGAAGGCGAGGAAGTAGCTCTGCATGTGGTAGGCGAACTGGTAGGAGGCGGTGAGGCCCCGTACGTCCGGCCCCGGAGCCGCGGCCCACTCAAGAAGATGATCAATCGGAGCGAACGGTCCGAGGAGCGAGTCGTTGGTCAGGAGCACCACGGCAGCATCCCGGATCTCCGGAAAACAGCCAAGCGCCGTGGCCCAGGATCCGAAATCGTAACCGAGGTTCGGACGGCGCACGATAACGACGTCGTCGGGCAGCCCGTAGGGAAACTCCAGCGGCGCCGGATTCTCGCACGTAGAAACAACGATGGCTGCATACCCGGACGCTGTCAACGCCCGGAGATACTCGGAAAGTGAGCGCGGCTGGGCAGGGCCCATCGAAAATTGGGCGACGACGGCCACCCGCTCGCGTCCAGCGAGAATCTCACGCGAGCCGCGTTCAATACGAACGTTGCCCTGAGACACCTCGTGAACGAAAGGTCCAGCTTTTTTCACCTGAGGGCTCCTCGGACAGTGCCCTTAGCGAGACGGATGGGGGCCGTCAGCTTCCACGAGGTGGAATGACGCAGCGTCTCCAGCTGTTCCCAGGCTCCGTTAACGGTGCGTTTGGCACGGCGAAGCTCCTCTTCCAGCTCCTCGTTACGCTTGCCCAACACCGCCATATCCTTCTGCGCTTGGCGCAGCGCCGAACGAAGTTGACGGATCTCCTCGTTCATCTCCGACTGATTCACTGATGGCCCCCTTGAGTAGCTGGTTCACCGCTGCGTTTGCTCCACGAACCTT